>ENA-UAZD01000283-UAZD01000283.1-human-gut-metagenome-genome-assembly--contig:-NODE-283-length-23124-cov-5.787680_pt1 | contig 23124 bp, 14 predicted proteins | sample MGYA00244112_ERZ654658 | MGnify/ENA primary metagenome ERZ654658 (study PRJEB26926, sample SAMN06164608) | human gut metagenome | biome: ENVO:00009003; feature: ENVO:2100002; material: ENVO:00002003... | reverse complement strand
CTATTGTTAGCTGACTTGTGCGTAACCTTTTCAGTTACGAACGTGTCGCACTCTTGCCCGCGCCTACCTCGTGGGCAAGGAGGGTGTTGCCGCCGTAGAGCACATGGGCGACCGCGTTGAGCTGGTGCTCCCGCAGCCTGATCTCCGGGTTCATGCCCGCAAAGGTGATGTGGCTGCCGTCGTATTCGCGGGGCCTGGTGGAATTGAACAGCTCGTTGTACCTTGCGACCAGAGTGTGCCGCCTGTCGGGGTCGCGCCATATCCAGTCCCGGAAAGCATCCCGGATGGCCTGCTGCTTCTGCTGGGCGAGGGTGGTTTCCTTGCTGTTGAGTACGCGCCGCTCCCTGCCGTCCGCATCGTGCTTGGTATCGTAGATGCGCACGTCGCGCAGATTCAGGGTATCTTCAAGAATCTTATAGGCGTTTGCGCGCTCCGTGCCGTAGGTCATATATGCGGCAATATTGCTGTAACTGACCGCGCTCTTGTTCCTGATGTTCCACTCGGCGGTGAAGGCGGAATAATTCACGTCGATCATGCGCTGCTGGTAGAAGGGGGTCTCGAAGGTCTCCCACATGAACTCCCGGATATACGAGGGGTCGATCCACGTTGCGCCGAGACGCACCTCGATTTCCGAAGCATCAAGGTCTTTGGGCTGCGCGGCTTTCAGCGCTTCCACGTTTCCGGCGTAATCGCCCTCAAACAAATTCTGAGCAGACTGTGCGATACGCAGCTTTTCCCTTACATTGCCGGAGAGGTACTCGTCGGCAGTCACCCAGCGCTTATTTTCGGGATTGCGGAAGATAACACCACGAAGATCGAAGGCGAGAGCGTCCTCGTCCTTGCCGGTGAGCTGCGCCATATACGCCATATCCACGCAGGCTTTTTCGGAGATGGACAGCGCCAGCGCCTCCGAAGCGGTGTCCACGCTGGTCACGGCCTCGTGCGCCCGTATGGTTCGCCTGGTGAACATATCCGCCTTGCGCTTGAGGTTTTTGTCCTCGTCCAGCTCCTCCAGAGAGCAGAGCAGATAGTAGGAGCTGTCCTCGGCAAAGGCCAGTGCGTTGGCGCGGGAGTTAATAAGCCCATACTTTGCGGTGAAGCCGTCGTAGAGGGTATTCAGCTCCGCCTGCGTCTGCCGGATGGTTTCATCCGAAATAAAGCCGTCCATCTGCTGAGAGATGAGCTTCTGCACGCAGTCCCGCAGCTCCACCATGCCCTTGGCACGCTCCTTTGCGGTGGCGTTGAAGTCAGGCTTGGTCATGATGCTGTTCTGACGGTAGTACAGATCCCCGTCCACCACGGTGTAGGAGAAGTTCCGCACATTCGGGTCTGCCGGGATGGTCTCCACGATGGTCTCATCCTCGCCCAGATCGGGCAGCTCCGCTTCCGCGTAGGTTCCCCGAATATTCCGAATTGCGCCGCTGAGCTGCTCCGCAAGGTCTGCGCCCTCGATGGGCGCAACGGTAAAGTCCTGCCTGCCGTACTGCGTGCTTTCCGAGGTCTGCCGCCCCAGCACCATCTCCGGGTGGTCGATGAAATACTGATTGATGGCAAAGCCGTCCGAGTTCGCTCCCGGGTTTCGCCAGATACCCGTGTGTACCCAATCGGGTTCGATTTCAATGGGTCTGTCCCGCTTTTGAAGAAAGATAATATCCGAAACGACATCCGTACCGGCGTTGGCGCGGAACGCATTGTTGGGCAGGCGGATCGCTCCGAGGAAGTCCGCGCGCTGGGCAATATACTTCCTTGCGGCGCTGTCCTTGGCGTCCATGGTATAGCGGGAGGTGACGAAGGCCACCACGCCGCCCGGACGCACCTGCTCCAGCGCTTTTGATAGCGATAGGTAAGGTCTGAGCGGTGCGTCAGCACCGCTTTCCACCTTTTCCCCCGCTCCACACCGTGCGTGCGACTTTCACCGCACACGGCGTTCCACCGTTTATGATTCGGTATTAACTAAAGTAAACTTACAATGTTCGAGCAGTAAAGAAACTCATTTTAATATTAGATAGCTTGCAAATTTGCCAGTTGGCGTAGCTTGTTCAGCTTTGCCTTCTGTTTGTAGGTGAGTTGCAGTTGTGAAAGGTAAGCTTTGATTGTTGTTTCTTTTGTTGCGTGTAGCAATCGGTGTATATCCTTGTGCAAAATAATCAAGTTTTCGTATCTATCATTTCCACCTTGACTGACAGGCTTTTTGTGGTGACAATGAATTTCATGCAACGCCAGTATTTGTCCTGTTATTGCACATTTTCCGTATTGTGCCACATAGAGAGAAATTCGGTTATCCATATACTCAACACTTCTACCAACTTCCTTTGTTCTCATAAGTAGGAGCATAGTATTGGTGTCTATGCCAAGATTTTTATGAATTTTCTGTCTACCCTCTGGGGTGTATTTACACACCGATTTTTTCTTCCACATGGGATTCTTGTGCTTGATATATCCCACAGGAACCAAAGGCTTTCCGCTGTAAAAACGGATTTGTTTGCTTTTTCCGTATTTCTTTTCAATGAACGAAAACCCTTTGTAATCTCCCTTTGTGGAAAGTGCCTTTCGCTTTAATTGGCTTAATTTCACAACATCAACTTCTCGTCCCATGTCTGCAAAATCCGAACTTACACAGGTCGCAATCTGAAAATAGTTGTGCATACCCATAATCATAGCGTTGTACTCATTGATGAGGGTTACTCGTTCCTCATCGTTTTTGGGATGTGCTATCTTTTTGATTTGACCTTTCAGCTTGTCCGTTTCTCGCCTTTTTGCCTTATCACAGATATGTGATTTGACAACATAGGACGCACCTTTTTTCATAAGAGTGAGTTTAAAACCCAGAAATTCCGAATAGCCCTTTTTCAAATTTACGATTTTAGATTTTTCTTCACTTACCTCTAACTTCAAACGGTCATGAAGCCACGCTTTTGTTGCTTCATACGCTCTTTTTGCGTCCTTTCGGTTTGAGCAGAATATCTTAAAATCGTCTGCATACCTAACCATGTGCATTTCTTTTAGACCAGACTTGCGGAATGCGTCATAGGCTCGACCTCTGTGAGTAGCACCTGTTTTTGTGATATGGTCACGAATATTGTGAGCAGGTTGCTTTTCCCACTGGCTCGCTATCCACCAATCCAATTCATTCAGAACAATATTAGAAAGAAGTGGTGATAGGATTCCACCTTGCGGTGTTCCTTTTTGCGGATAAATTGTTTCTCCATTGGGTAAAACAATCGGAGCCTTCAGCATTTCTTTTATTACACATAGCAATTTCTTATCCTGTATCCCCATATTCCACATCTGTTTCATCAGCTTGCTGTGACTGACATTATCAAAGAAGCCTTTAATATCAATGTCCACAACATAGTGCAGGTGTGATTTTTGCATAAACGCATAGGCTTGTGCGATAGCGTGTTCTGCCGACCTGTTAGGTCGAAATCCGTTACTTCTGTCACTAAATTTAGCTTCACAGATAGGTTCAAGAATTTGGAGAATACATTGTTGGACTATCCTATCCCATATTGCAGGGATACCCAGCGGTCTTAGCTTTCCGTTGGGCTTTGGAATTTCAACTCTCCTAACTGCTTTGGGTTTATACCATTGGAGTTTCTTTCTCACAATTTCAACAAACCTCGTTTCGGGTATCTTTTCAATATCCTTAATCGTCAGTTTGTCTACTCCGCTTGTATTGCTTCCAGAATTGCGTTTAATGTTACGATATGCAAGGCGAATATTTTCCTCGCTCTCGATAAGCGGCATAAGATTATTGAAAATCTTTCTTCGTCCACTATCCGCATACAACATATCAAGCGTATCTTGCAGGTCGTAATACTCCAAATAGCGTAGTTTTGAGTTCTTTTTCTGCTTCGTAGTTGTCACAGGCATCTCCTCCTTTCGGATTTGATTTTCTTTGTCATACTCGAAGCTGTGAATGTTTACTTTGTTATTATTTGAAAATCATAAACGGCTAATGGCTGTTCCTCCGTTTACATTACAGAAACATCAACGGTCGTGCCATCGCTCTCACAGAAAACTCACGCAGTTATGATTTCCTGCGTTTACTAACCATTGGTTAGCTTTTCTGCTTTCCTCGTTCCAACAATTCTATCTATACATATATCCGTAGGTGTCCTCTCTAAGCCTGTATGCTTGATACCGCCTGTAACGGCATAGGGAATTTCATATCTTCGATTTTTACTTTTCCCCACATACTATCCGTTTGGATAACTGCACATTTCTATACAGCCTACTTATAGACCCTTACATTCGAGGATTCGTCAGACTTTTTACGGTCATTCTCACCATAGATATTTTGTAGACCTCCGGCATATAGGCTACACCATCCACCGCTGGACAGCTTTCGTTGCGGTGTTCACACAGCCGCAAGACGGTAGCTCTCTGCCGACTTCACCGAGCTTCTGAACATCTGCCTTTTGAGCAGAGCCAGTCGGAGTATTAAGGATGGCGTTTCAGGGCGTTACCCCATCATTCCACCAATCGAATTGTTAGTTTGCAAATATTCTGGTTCACCTGCCTTTCAAAATTTGCACCTAAGCTTTTCACTTAGGAACGAGTCGCACCGAAAAAGTAGTTGTGAATGGAAAAACCGAGCTTGTCAAAAGCCCGGTCGCTGACCTGATACTGTCCAAAGGGTACGTTGCCCACGGCGAGGTCGAAGAAGTCCTTTCGGTCGGTGGTTTCAAAGCCGGCCACGGTAATATCCGCCTTGGGGTAGAGCTGCTTTGCGATTCTGCCGGTGATACTGTCCAGCTCCACGCCGTAGAGCCTGCTGCTTTTCATGCTCTCCGGCAGCATACCGAAGAAGTTGCCCACGCCCATGCTGGGCTCCAGAATATTGCCGGTCTGGAAGCCCATGTTCTCCACCGCGTCGTAAATGGCGCGGATAACGGTGGGACTGGTGTAGTGGGCGTTCAGCGTGGACGCTCTGGCGGCGGCGTATTCCTCCGGGGATAGCGCGGCGTACAGCTCCGCAAATTCGTCTTTCCAGTTATCCTTGCTTTCATCAAAAGCGTCCGCAAGCCCGCCCCAGCCCACATAGCGGGAGAGAATTTCCTGCTGCTCCGGGCTGGCCTGCAAGCCCTCAAACTCCAGCTCCTTCAGGAGATGGATAGCCGCCATATTTGCCCGAAACTTTGCTTTTGCGCCGCCGACGCCGAGGGCATCATCGGTGATGTGGAAATTCTGCGCGTTGCGGTGGCTTGCTGCCTTGAAGTCCGCATAAGCGGCCTGCTCCGCAGCGTCGGCACTGGGAAAGCCCTGCCACTCGCCGTCAATGGAAATGGATACCGCATGACGGTGTGTGGGAGGCTCGTCGATCTCGGCCTGAGAGATGGCATCATCAAAATCAGGCACAAATTCGCCCATTTCCGAAAGTGCCGCTCGGCCTTCCTGTTCCAGAAGCAGCGCTTCTTCCTCGCTCATAGCAGGAGGTTCAGGCTCGGCGGGTTCCGCAGAGGGTGGGTCATGCTCCGGCTCGTCAAAGCGCAGGGTGCGAATCTCCACATCATAGGGGAGGTTGTTTTTGTCGGCGGGATATACCGCCACGGTTTCCTCGGTATAAGCGGGGTTTGGTTCTTTTTCGGGGACAGCCGTATTCTCTGCGGCGGTCTTTTCCGGCTGCGGATACCGCTCCATGAGCCGCGCGAAGCTCTCCCTGCTCTCCGCACGGGAGATGGGATAGAAAAGCGTCGGGTCGCTGAGGGTAATATCAAAGACGCCGACGCTCTCGATGATATAGGGCTTTCCATTTTCCAGATACACCGTATCGCCTGCGGAATACGGGAACGGTTCTCTCTGCGGGACAGGAGCCGTTTCGGGAGCTTCCTCAACTGCTTCCTTCGGCGCGTGCCATCGGTATTGCTCCACGTCCTCATCCGAAACATGAATGAGGTCGCTGAAATCGAGGTTTTCCAGCTCGTTGGTAATAAGCTCCTGCAAAGAGCCGTACTGCCGGGTTTCCAGATGCTCGTCATCCAGATAGCGCTCCAGTCGGTAATTCACAAGGTCAATGTTCACCTGAATGGGAATCTCATCGTCGGTGACGGTAGTGTAGGCGACGCCGATCTTTGCCGGGTCGCTGAAATCCGCCTCTGAGCCGTATTCGCTCCGGCAGAAGTCGGAGATCAGCCCCTTTGCACGCTCCGTGAGCGCCTGCTCCGCCTGTCCTTGCAGCTCCAGCCGGTACGCCTCCGCCTGCCATTCGCTTGTAAACTCCTCGGTTACGCCGTCTGCGTCCACATAGTAGCCGTGGGTCTCGTCGTCCCACACGGCATACAGGGTACGGAATCCCCGGTCAAGGCTTACCACATGGAAGCGGTCTGCGGGGTCGAGTGTGGGCTGTTCTTGCGCTGAAATCTGCTCCGTATCCTGCATTACGCGCTGAATGAAGGGGTCGTTATGCAACTTTTCAGTGTCTACAACCTCACCGTTGACGATACCCCGCTGGGCAAGTGCTTCCCGAACGGCTATGGGGTCGATATCATCAAAATTGTCGCGCTCTCGTTCGGTGTAGAAGTTATCGGATTGAATGAGTTGGGCAATCCGCCGCTGCACCTTCGGCCACGTCAGTTCAACGGTTTCCGGGCTTCCGGCGCGGACGATAAAGAGATTGTTGCCTTCCTTGCCGCCGTACTCATGAGCAAGCCATGCAGCAGTTTCTTTTTCACGTCCGTGCTGCTCCATATACCGCACTACAGCGTGTTTGCTTCCGATATTTCCGTTCCATGCCCGGAGCGCATCGTCTATATCGTCCTGCGTGAGCGGGTGCAGCAGATCGTGAAGCCTCTCATGGGTTCCCTCAAAAACCTCTCGGTGCAGGCGGCTGCGGAACTCCGGCATATCCGAGAATAGCCGGATAAGCTTCATATCCTTTGAATTGAGAACGGCGCGGCGCACGGCTGCATTACACTCGATTTCCGCATTTTCCCGGTCGGAGTGACCGCAGGCGTTGCGATAGGCCGTATCCTCCGAAACCGCTGCCATCACCACCGGCCTGTAATGCTCCAAACGTTCCTGCACCGTGGGCTGAACTTGCTCTGCGGCGGGGTCGCGGAACACCCTCGTGCCGTCCGCGCCGAACTCTGCTTCATAAGCATTGATGGCGGCTTCTGCTTCATGGTCGATAGAGCGCAGCGTGTAAATGTGGCCCTCACCTCTAAAGTCCGGCGCTTCGGCAATCGTCACATCATACTTATCGCGCAATTTCTCCACATACATTTCTAAATTGTGCGACGGTACGCCGCACATCTCCACACGGCCAGCGCCGGGGATATTGCGGGTAGTGAGATTGATTTCAAGCAGTTCCGCCGCCTGTTTTGCGTCCTCACCGTACAGCTCAAAGAAATCCCCCACCTGAAACAGCACGAGGTCGTCCGGGTGGGCTTCCTTTACGGCGTTGTAGTCATTCCATGCTGCGCTTCGCGCTGCGGTCTGCCGCTGAAGCTGCTCGTACTGTGTCTTTTCCTCCGGGGTCAGGAAACGGTCTTTGCGGATCAGCTCGGAGATACGGGAGGCAACCTTGCTCCATTTTAACTGCACATCGGGACAGTCCTGCTTTTTCAGGCTGACGCCCTTGCCGCTGTGATCCTCACCGCTGTGGGACGCGCCGGATACCGCGTGGGAGCGTCCCCCAATGCCGTATTCATCTTTCAGGAAATCCGCCTGCTCTTTGGGGCTGTGCTTTTCTTTGAAATAGGCATAAATACGTCCCTTGCCGCCCGCAATATTGCTGCCGCGGGTCAGGGTCGCGGCGATCTCGTCCTCCGTAATGAACCGCTGCACGGCGGGGATTTCTGCCATTTCGGTGCGGTATTCTCTGCGGGGCAGGGACAGCTCCCGTAAACCCTGCTCGATTTTGTCCGGCTTGTGGTAATGGAAGCGCAGCAGGCTCCTGTCCTCCCGGCAGTCGGATCGGAGCTGTGCTAAATCATCCATGAGGACTTCGCGGAACGCGGGGTCTGTCAGCCGCTCGGCAAGCCGCGCCGTTTCCTCCGGGAAACCGCCGCCCCGCATATCCGACAGGCAGGAGAGATAGCCCTGCGCCCGCGCCTTTTCACTTAAATCCTGCCGTAGATACCAGATAGACTGCGCCAGCTCCGCGCGCTCGTGCCCCGGCGCTTCCGCCAGCTCTACGTTGGTTGCGTATTCGCCCTGAGTGAGAAGCTGTCCGATGCGCTCCGCCGCCTCCTGCCAGCTTACGACCTTTGCGGAGGTCAGGTATCTTGCCGCGTCCCCATTGGCGATGTGGATGCCGTCCTCGGCGTACCACGCGGAATATCTGCCGTTTTCCGTGACGACGCCGTTGCCGCCGTGGAAGCTGCTTTGAAGAAACGCCGCGATTTCTTCCACGCTCTTGCCCTTGGAGAACTCCGTGGCGATCTTCATGCGGGCATAGTCGGCGTTGCCCTCCATACGCAGAATGTGGTCGATATCCGCCTGCGGGATGGACATGGAAAAAGCGGAGGGCGTGTAGCTCTCCGCTTCTGCGATATATGCGATTTGCTCATCCTCCGTGGGGAACAGGCTCAGTTGGTATGCCTGCGGTATCGGAGGCTGCGCCGGTTCCGCTTCCGGCGCGTCATTGGTCAGTTGTACACCAGTTCGCTGAGGATGATCTCCTCGGCCTGCGCTTTGCAGGCGTTCATCAGCCCCACCCATTTCATCTGGTCGCGGGCTTTCAGCTCCTCCGTCACGCCCGCCGACTTCATCAGCTCCGGCATCATCTGCTCCAGCCTCCGGTTCGCCGTCTCGTCGATCTCCCGCAGGTGCGGGAACAGCTTCTCCGACAGCACCAGACGGCTGTACAGCCCCGGTCTGTGCTCCTGAAGGTAGCTCCTGCGCAGTCTCCCGTACTTGCCCAGGGGTCTCGTGTCCTCCGGCGTCTCGCTCAGCGTCAGGTCGGGAATCAGGTAGTCCCCGTTCTTGGTGTAGGTCAGCTCTGTCATGGCTATGGCTCCTTTCCGCGAGTTTCTCGCGCTCGTAATTCTTGATGGTGACTTCGATCTGCCGCAGCACTTCTCCGTTGATCCTGCTCACCGCCGTGCCCAGCTCGGCGGCGGCTTCCGGGGTGTTGAAATCGAAGATGCTCAGGAAATCCTCATGCTCGAAGCGGTCGTCCGCTTCAAGCCCGCAGCGGGACATGAGCGAGTAGGCGATGCTGACGGCGGCGGCGCTTTGGAAGGCCGCTCCTACGTTAAATTCATCATACCCGTAAAGAAAGGAATCGTCAACGATGGCGAGGATATCCCGCTTATAGTCCCGCCAGTATTCCTCCGCAAGCTGAGACGCGATGCGCTCAAGCTGGTCGGGAAGCCCTCCTTTTCCGTCCACACCGTAGCGGCTTTCCAGCATGGCGCTTACCGCATCCGCGTGTTCCTCCCGGTATTCCCACAGATAGCGGCTCTTGGGAAATTCTCTGCCGCCCGTGTCCGACACGTCGAACACATACCGAAGCCTCGGCCTTTCGCCGCTGCTGTCGATGAGGGCGATGCCCTTGGAGCCCCTGCGGACATACCGGCCCATCTTTTCGTTCCAGAAATCGTACTCCGCGCAGGCGGTGGCGTCCGGACGCTGGGCGTGGATCATGACCTGCTCGGCGTAGGGGTATTTGTACAGCCTTGCGGCGGTGGTGAGAAAGCCCGTCCAGCCCCGGTAGCTGCCGGTGATCTGCCGCTGCGCCTCGTCCGCCATCTGCATATACGTTTGTAGCTTGCTCGGCATATTGCTCCTCCTTCATGGCAAAAATTTAGAGCGCCCGGAACGGACGCTCTATGTATAAGCAGTATATATGAAAACGCCCCGAATCCTGTGCAGGAAACGGGACGCTTGCTCTTATATGTTGGTTTTCTGTTTCCCAAAATCAGATTATTTTCATTTTTGGGAAGTAGACGGCTGTTCTGCCAGCCAGTCTGCAATATCCACGATTTGAATTCCCTCATATTGGTATGCCTCATCCCGGATTCTGGCAAGCACCATCTTCGGATAAGCGTCCTTGATCTGGAGCAGAGGGCTTACCTCGCGTTCAAAGGTTTTTGCGTCACTGATGTTGTCTGAAACTTGAATATAGAGCTTTTCATTGCGCTTGATGGCGACGAAATCTATTTCTTTCTTGTACAGAACCCCAACATAGACCTCATATCCGCGCCGAAGCAGTTCAATGGCAACGATATTTTCAAGTACGCGGCCATAATCCAGATTCTTGGTTCCCAGCTTCGCATACCGGAAGGTGTGGTCGCTCAGATACAACTTATCACTGGAGGCCAGATACTTTTTCCCCTGAATGTCATACCTGCGAACGCGATAGAAAGCAAAGGCATTGCACAGATACTGCATATAGTTTCCGACGGTCTTGTGGTTGATTTTATCCTTGTTGCCCGTGAGAGCGTCTGCAATATTTCTCGCAGACGTGAGATTTGAGATATTGTCCATGAGAAAATCGACAATGCGGTTCATCAGGATCGGGTTGCGGATTTTATATTTCTGCCGTATGTCCCTGACGATCAATGTATCGAATACATCCGCGATATAGTCGTACTTGGCTTCCGGGTCCTGATAAAGATACGAGCCGGCCATACCGCCTTCTCGCAGATAACGGGAAAAAGCGGCATATCTGTCCGTAAGGGTATAATACTCGCAGAATTCACTGAAAGAAAACGGGAACACCTTCACTTCAAAAGTTCGACCCGTGAAGAGTGTGGCAAGGTCGGAACTTAGAAGGAAAGCATTTGAGCCTGTAATATAGATGTCGAATCTTTCCTGCGCATGGAGGTTGTTGATAGCAAACTCAAACCCAGGACACATCTGCACCTCGTCGATCAGAACAAAGTTCTGCTTGCCATCGATATAGGAGCTTTCAATATAATTGTTCAGGACATGGTAGTCCTTGAACTGCTCATACTTTGTCAGGTTAAAATTGATATGCACGATATTTGCGTCCGCGATATTTGCTTCTACATACCCTTTGAACGCTTCCAGCAGCTTTGACTTTCCGCTGCGCCTGACACCTGTGACAACCTTGATATCCGGCGTTCCGATGACACCAATCAGTTTTCGTAGATACACACCTCGGTCTATCAGTTTCATATTCATCACCTCTGCTCTTATTATACCCGTTCTATTTCCCAAAATCAATATTTTTTCGATTTTGGGAAATAGAATCGCGGAAGCACAGCGGGAGCGACCCGAAAGCCGCTCCCGCCGCATCCGCCTTATTCGTCCGTGTCGAAGTCAGGCACCAGCTCCAGCGCTGCGAAGTCCTCGTCGATGATTTCGCTGAGCTTTTGCAGGGCGCTGTCGGTCAGCTCCCGCAGCTGGGCTTCGTCCTCGTCCAGGTATCCGCGCATTTCGGTGAGGGCGGCAATCAGCCCTCTGCGGCTGTCGCTCTGGTAGATGCACATGAGGTTCATTTCATCATTGGTAAAATTCATCATAGCAGCTCTCTTTCCGCGCGCTTTGAACGCGCTGTCTTTTTCGGCTCGTTGACGGGAGGACAGAGCTTTGCCAGCACGGAGGGCTTCTTCTCCTGCCGTGACGCTTGCGCCTGTTCCCGGCGCGCCGCCTGCGCCAGCTCCATGAGGGAGATGGGCTTGCCGGACTTTGCCTGTTCCTCCAGCTCCGCCACGGTCTGCTTCGGCCCGTTGTTGATAACGCCGTCGATCATGCCGTAATCGTCCTCCATGGCCATCTCTGCATTTTTGAGATAGTTTTCCGGCTTTAGGAAGTCGGGCAGCGCCTTGAAGCCCCGGGAATCAACGTAATGACAGGATACCACGCCGTTCTGCTTCAGCGCCACGATGTCGCTGACGGACAGGCTGTGGCCGCGAAAATCCTCCGGGCGGCGGAGGTTGAAGGTCTCATACAGCTCGTTCAACCTGTCCTGCGTATCGCCCCTGCGGTCGAGGCTACCCGCGTAGACGGCGGCGTAATTTCCCTTTTCAATGGAAAGCCCCTTCTTCTCCAGATACTCGGCGTTCATAAAGCGAAGCTGCGCCGTATTATCATTATCCCGAAGCTGATAGATGGCAAAGCTGTCGGCGGGATTATCGAGGAATGTTTTTTCATAGTTCGGCGGTGCGAAGCGGTCTTTGACCGTCTCCCATTCGGAGGCTTCCACGCCGAAGATGCCGTCAAAGCTGCGGATATCCTCTGCATCGAACGCCATGGCCTCGGTGTTGTCCGTGTGAAGCATATACACGCTCACGTCCCGTTCCATGAGCTCCAGCGCACGCTCCTTTGTCAGCGGCAGCATATTGGAATCGGTGTAGCCGTAGGCGTTCATGCTCTCAACAGAAATCGCAGGGTCGGGGACGCAGCCGTTGTCCGGCGCTGTGACCGGCTCCGGCTCCTGCACGGCAATCTCCTGCACCGGCTGGGCGGCAAGGCTCTCCGTCTCCTTATCCAGCCCGCGCTCCTTGCAGATTTCCGCGTAATGGCGGTCGATATCCGTAATCAGGGAGGATGAGGTTCGGTTGATGGTCTCCAGCGATGCGCGAAGCTCGGTCAGCTCCCTGTCCTTTGCCCAGGTCGCCAGATACCCGAAGCTGTTTTCGCCTGTCTCAATGCCGTAATAGGCGCAGACGGCGAAGGAGATGCTCTCCGCCTGAATCTCCTCGGCGGCGCGGGAGAGCTTTGCCTTTTCCGGGTACTGTGCGTGCAGAAACTCCTTCACGGTCTGCTCGCCGCCTGTGAAGTTCAGCCCGTCCTCGCCCAGATACAGAAAGCCCTGCTCCGGCAGCTCAATGGGCGCTGCTGTGATGACAGAGGCGGCGTGATTGACGGTGACATGGCTTTCAAGCGTTACCGGCATACCCGGATCGTAATCCGAGCCGCGCAGGTCATACGCATACAAGCCCTCCGGCAGCTTATCCCGGTCGATGCGCCCGTTGGAGAACAGCGCGGGCTTGCCGAACAGCTCGATCTGCTGATACTTTTCCCCGATTTCGTCCTTATTGTGGAGCCTGGAGTGGGCGATCTCATGGGCGGCGGCGCAGACCGTCTGTACCTCGCTCATGCCTTCTCTGAGGACAATGCGCTGTTTGTCCACGGAGAAGTAACCGTCCATATTCTCCGCCAGCTTCTCAAAGAAGATGGGGACGGGCGCGCTGCGGCGCAGAGCTTCCATGAACACCCCGTAATTCTGCACGTCCCCCGTAAGGTTCGCCGCCAGCTCCGGCAGGGGCTTGCCTGCGGTCTGCTGCACGTCGAACACCACCACGGGCTTGTACATGGGGATCTGCACCGTCTTTTCCTCCGTGATAATATCGCCGTTCTCGTCCCGCAGGGGGAGCTTGGTGTCGGGGTCTAACTTCTGCTGCTCGATTTTCTTCTTGAAGGGCGTGGGGGCGATGATCTTAATGCCTTTTTCGCCCTTTTTGACGCTTCTTCCAAACTGATCGCGCCATTTGTTGAAGCCCGCCACATGGGTGGCGTCGGGGCGCTGCATATAGATGAGCATGGTGTTATTGACGCTGTAGCGGTGAAAGCGGCTCATGGTGGCAAGGTACTGCCTGTATTTGTCGCTCTCAAACAGCTCCTTTATGCCCGTCTCGATGCTGTCGGTGATGTCCTTGAGCCGTTCCTTGTTGGTCTGTTTTTCAGCCATTTCGTGCATACCTCCTTTGGATCATGGTAAAAACAGCGGCTCCCGCAGGGGAATGAAACGCCTGTGCGGGAGCCTGTGAGGGTCACTTGGTGAAGTCCAGCTTATAGGAGGAACGCGCGCCGTCGTCCTCCAGCACGATGAATGCGTCGTAGGTCTTGCCGGTTTTCTCGGAGTAGATACCGCTGGCGTAGGCGCGTCCCTGCGTCAGGAGCGAGGAAGCCATCTTCTTTGTCAGGCTGATCTTCTTGGCGGCAAGGAAGCGGTTGTCCCGCCACAGCCCGAACTTGCAGCTCCGTCTCTCGCAGAAATAGCCGTTTTTGCTCTCCGTGACCTCTGCGCCGCAGCGGGGGCATTTGCCCACAACGGGTCTGCCTGAGGGGAACAGCACCTCTGCGCCGTCCACAGGCGCAGCGTCCCGAACAAGACCGGAAACCATTTTCTGAATGCCGTCGAGGAACTCGTCCGCGCCCATCTCGTCGCATTCGATCTCCTTGAGGCGGTGCTCCCATTCGGCGGTCAAAAGCGGGGACTGGAGCTGTTCGGGCAGCACGGTAATGAGGGACACACCCGCTTCGGTGGGAACGAGGCGTACAGATTTCTTCGCCTTTCTGCGCTCGGCAAAGCCCGTGGCCACCAGTTTTTCAATGACCGCTGCCCTTGTCGCGGGGGTTCCCAGCCCGCGCCGCTCCGCATCCTCCGGCATATCCTCCTTGCCCGCCGTCTCCATAGCCGACAGAAGCGTATCCTCAGTGAATTGTTTGGGCGGGGTCGTTCTGCCCTCTTTGACCGCGCAGGAGGAAACGGAAAGCAACTGTCCCTCGGAAAGCTCCGGGAGGGTGCTGTCCTGCTTGCCCTTTTCCGTGTATGCCCTCCAACCCATATTAAGGATTGTTTTCCCCTTGGCGGCAAAGGCATTTCCACCGCAGTCCAGCCTTGCCTCGGTCTCCAGATAGACGAAGGGTGCGCTGACCGCCAAAAGCACCTGACGGGAAACAAGGCGCAGGATCTCCCGTTCGCCTACGGGCAAGGTTTCCAAGTCCGTTTCGCCCGCTGCCATGGTGGGAACGACGGCGTGGTGGTCGCTGACCTTTTTGCTGCTGCACACCTGCCCCGAACAGACGGCTGCGGGCGGCTCCGTGCCGCAGATGCCCGCACAGCACAGCGCCAGCGCGTTTACGCCGCTCTCCATATCGTCGGTGAGATAGCGGCTGTCGGTGCGGGGGTAGGTGCAGAGCTTCTTTTCGTAAAGGCTTTGCAGATAATCCAGCGTCTGCTGCGCCGTGTACCCAAGTAAGCGGTTTGTATCCCGCTGGAGCGTGGTCAGGTCGTAGAGCGCCGGGGCTTTCTCTGTCTTTTCCGTCTGCACGACGGAGGTAACAGCGGCGGTTTTGCTGTTGCAGTCCCCGGCAAGCCGCTCTGCCTCTGCCTGCTCCTTCATGCGTTCGCCTGCGGCGGAGAAGCCGTTAAAGTCCAGATGGACGGTGTAGAAGCTCTCCGGCTGAAAGGCGTTGATTTCCGCTTCCCGCTGTACCAGCAGCGCAAGCGTGGGCGATACCACGCGCCCCACGTTCAGGGTGCGGTGGTACATCACGGAAAACAGGCGTGTGGCGTTGATGCCCACCAGCCAGTCCGCCTTGCTGCGGCAGAGGGCGGAGGCGTAGAGGTTGTTGTACTCCGCGCCGTCGCGGAGATTGTCAAAGCCCTGAAGAATCGCCGCATCCTCCATGGAGGAGATCCAGAGCCGCTTTACGCGCTTGCGGCAGTTGTTGAGATTATACGCCGTGCGGAAGATCAGCTCGCCCTCGCGCCCGGCGTCGCAGGCGTTGACCACTTCATACACATCGTCCCGGTGCATGAGGGCGCGCAGGGTGTTCATCTGCTTCTGCTTGTCCCTCGCCACGGTGTACTGCCAGCTATCCGGCAGAATGGGCAAGTCCTCCCTTCGCCATTTGCCGTACTTTTCATCGTAGGCGTCTGCGTCCGAAAGCTCCGCAAGATGCCCGAAGCACCAGGAAATGAGGTAGCCGCCGCCCGAAAGAAAACCGTCCTCGCGCCTGCCTGCGCCAAGAACGGCGGCAATGCTCCTTGCCACGGAGGGCTTTTCACACACAACCAATCGGTATTCGTTCATATTCCTTTATTCCTCCTCATCGTTGATATCGAAATCATCCGGCGCGTCCCAGCCCTTTGCCCGCAGGAACTCCTTGCGCAGGGTGTTGTTCCCGCAGTCCTCGATGGCCTTCTCCACATACAGGTCGCAGTTTGCGTAGCTGTATTCGTCGAAATAGTATTTGAAGTCGTAGTAGATGGATTTGACGGGCTTGGGGGTGCGGAGCAGCGCCTCTGCGTCCCCGCAGCCCGCCTCCACGGCTTTTACGATCTTTTGCCGGATGAAGTATTCAAAGGCTTTCTTGCCGCCCCGGTATCCGGGCTTTTGGGAGAGCGTCTGCCGGATGAAAAGCGCCTGCTCACGCTTCATGATCTGAATAAGCCGCTCGCGGGGAGACGGCTCCATGGGCGATTCTGTGCTGACAGTCTGTGTCACTTTTCTTCATCCTCCCCGGCGTCCGTCTCGTCCTCGGCTTCAAACTCGTAATCCTCATCTTCCTCGTCCTCGCCGTAGTCGTAATCGTCCAGATCGTCCGCCCCACGGGTGTCGGCCTTGGGCTTGCGGAGCTTGAACCAGTACAGCGCACCGCCGCCGCCCAGCAGGAGCAGGAGGACGACCACAACAAGCCCCGCGCCGCTGGCGCTCTTTTCGGGCGCGGTCTCCGCAGGCTCGGCGGGCTGTGGCGTAATTTCTGCTGTTTGCTCCTTGCCCGCGCACTCACTCATATTGGTTCTGCACACCTTGCAGCCCGTGTTGATCTTGCCCACGGCGCATTTGTCCGTGCAGGAGCAGGCGGGGACGATGCTCTCGCCGTCCTTGGTCAGCGCCAGCAGGTCGGCCTCGTCCACAAGATTCAGGAAATGGACGTTCTCATTGCCCTTATCGTCCCGGTCGATGATGAGATAAAAGGTGTTGCCGCCCTTGGTCGTCACGGTGATGAACTGCTTGCCTGCGCCGAAAGCGGAGCCGATGTCGTCCATGAGCGTCAGGTTGCCCTCCGGGGTCAGGGGCGCGGAGCCTCCGGCAGCGGCGTAATATTGCAGCAGTATCTCCAGCAGTCCCGCAGTATCCGTGTCGTTCTCACCGCTTCCCGCAGAGGTGTTGAGAACCTCAAGGTATTTGCCGTATACATAGCCGGTCTGCTCCGGCACGACCACCTTGTACCAGCCGTTGCTTTCCTCCAGCACCTTCACCTCCGCGCCGTTGAGCAGACGCCCAATCACGGTGTAATCCGTGCCGGGGCCGGTGCGCAGGTTCAAATAGGTGCGGACGTTGACCACCTTTCCGGCCTGCTCCCGTTTGGCGGGAAGCGTCCAGCTCCGATCCCCGATGGTCACGGTATGGCTTCCGTCCGCATTTTCGGTCACAAGCACGGTCAGGGTCTGTCCGTTTGGGGTCTGCTCACCGGTATTCGTATTCTCCGGCTGTGTGGTTGCAGTTGGGCTTTCCATGGTCGGGTCGCCCATTGTCGAATCGACCATATCGCCGCCGCCTGCATAAGCGGTAACGGAAAAGGCCGTCATGCAGAGCACGACGGCCAGCGTCACGGCAAAAAATCTCCATTTATTCTTCATCCACAAATTCCTCCGTTTTTCTGTATTCGTCGGGCAGCGCCGCCGTGGGACGCTTCTCCAGCATCGCCATCAGCGCCGCGAGCTGCTCGATGGTCAGCCCGTTCTCGCGGACGATGCCCACAATATCCGTGTTTTCCAGCTTCAGAATCTGCTCGTCCAGGGCTTTGAGCCGTGCGGTCAGCGATGTGAGCTTTTCCGCCAGCTTCTCGCGCTCCTGACGCAGCTTTTCAAGTCGCGGGTTCATAACATCCTCCTTTTTGCGTTGATATGGTTGTTGTTAAGGTAATCTGCCAAACTGGAGAAAATGGCTTCGCCAGTAGCTCGTGTCGATGGAAGCGTAGTGAATGGGGTCGCCGCAGTGGAGCATCCTGTTATTGCCCACATAGATGCCCACATGGGACGCGCCTGCGGTGTCGTAGGTCTTTTCAAAGAAAATAAGGTCTCCGGGACGGGCGCTCTCCGGGGAAACATAGGCGCACATGCCCCGCAGCCCCTCCGCGCCCAGCCTGCCGAAGCTCCAGTGCAGGCCGCAGTTGTTGTAGACATACGAAACGAAGCCGGAGCAGTCGAAGGAGGTGTCCGGCGAGTTGCCGCCCCAGACGTAGGGGTAGCCCAGATACTTCTCCGCTTCTTTGATGATGGCAGCGAACTGCTCGTCCGCCAGCGCTTCCGGGGGTATCTCGTACTTCTCATACTTGGTATAGTAGTAGCGGTTCACATACGGGGAGCCGGGGAACAGGTCGGGGCGGTTGCCCAGCACGCTCATATACACGGCGTACATGGAGAGCTGATCGTGGGACATGATATGCACCGGCACATGGGAGAGGTTAAAGTTTTCCAGCTCCACATGGCAGATATAGTAGGTGTAGGGAACCTCCGCCTCGTACTCGTAGCTTTGCAGATTGCCGTTTTCGTCGGTGTAATAGCCGATATGCGTTTCGGTGCGGTATCTGGTTTCCGTGGTGACGGTTTCCGTTAAGATATACTGCTTTTCAAACAGCGTCTCCAGAATCCCGCCTATTTCGTCAATCGTCCATTCTCCGCCCTTGAGGGCGGTAATCATGGAAATGAGCACATAGGGGTCGTGCTCAATCTCGTCCAGGTCGAAGTGGTACTCGTCGTAATCGTGGGTGCTTTCGTAGCTGTTCAGGTATTCCCGCAGCTCGTCCTCCATGGCGCAGTAGGCGGCTTCCGCCGCCAGCATATCCGCATCCTCCAGCGGATAGGTGGAGGCCGCAATGCCGGACACCCCGCCCTGAAACAGCGTGGAGCAGGAGGAAATGCAGGTCATGAGCAGCAGTATCGCGGCGGCGACGCCGCCCGCGATGAGGAAGCCCTTCTTGTGCCGGACAAAAAAGCTGCCGGCCTTTTTGCTTCCCTCGGCGGCGCGCTTTGCCGCCTTCGCGGTGGTCTCGGACGCTTTGACGGTATTCCTTGCGCCGTTCCCCGCTTTTGCGGCGGCGTATTCCTTTTTAATGGCCTGCTTCTGCTGCCAGCGGGAATAGGGGTTGGAAGCCCTGCCGTATTCCTGCTCGTATTGTTTGTTCAGCGCCTTGAGATTGGCTTTGTCTGCGGCGTCTTCCGCCTTGTCCGCTTTGCGGTAGGGCTTTTCCGCATGGGAGCGGTGCGCCGATTCCGCAATGCGCCAGGTGCGCTCCGCCGTCTCGGTCATGGTGTTCGCCGCCTCCGTGCCGGGGTTGTCATCGCCCTCCTCCCGGAGCTTGCGGTGGACTGCGCTGCGGACGGTATCCAGCGGCGCTTTCCTTGCGGCGTGCGCCAGCTTGGAGGGCGGACGCTTTTTGTCCGCCTCCTCAAAGAAAAGGCGCGTCGTGACCTTGCCGCTCTCACTGTCCACAACGCGCTTTTTGACCTTAACGGTTTTCTTGGGGATTTTCGCTTCGGCCTTTTCCAGCTTAACCGCCGCCCTGTCCGCCTTGCGGACGACGCGCTCCAGCTCCGGCAGGGCGCGTTCTTCCTCGGTGAAAATCAGCCTTGGCGAGCGTTTTGCCATATTCATCACCTCCTGATGGGACTGCTGATGGGTTAAAAGCGTTATTCAAACAGAATTTCATCCGTTCTCTCCAGAAAATGCCGCTTGCCCGCCGGGGTGATGAGGGTATAGTGTCCCAGCTTGCCGCGCTCGGTGTAGAAGTCCCTCACCAGAAACAGACCGGCGCTCTTTTTGACCGCACGGGGAAAGAGCTTGCGGTTCTTGTCCCGGAACAGATACTTCTTTTCCTCCAGATACCGGGTAAACTGCTTTTCGGGAACGCCCAGCTCCTTGGCGGTGGTGCGGATGTTGGTGCAGCCCGCAGGGTCAACAAAGGCGTCGTAATACTCCGCTTTGGGGAGGGCAAGCCGGAGACGGCGGGTCAGCTCCCGGTTTCGGGCGTTTTCGCTGCGCAGACGGTTCAGGTACTCCGGCACGGCCTCGGGGTGCGCCTCCAGCGCATCCAACAGGCTGTCCGTCATATACGCGCCGTGCTTGCGGATGGAGGGAATGACCTCATGGGTGATCCAGCGCTTGAAGGCTCTCGCTTCCGGCTTTTTGGAACAAAGGATCAAATGATAGAGTCCGGCTTCACTTACAGCATTTATTTCAATCGTCTTATCGGCGTTCTGGGGGTGGGGTACTTCAAGTAACCCACCTTCATCCGAGTCCAATCTGGACATTGCGCGCGTAACCTGGTTCAATCCGAGAGCTTTGCACACATCAACCGCAACAAACCAAGGAGCACCGTCTTTCAGCACGGAACGTACCCGACCAAAATCTGCGCTTTCAAAAATCATAAGGTGGTTATCCATAGTCTTTTCTCCTTCCTTACTCTGTAATTGCGTCCTTCGCTTCCTCCCCGGTTTGTTCGGAGAGGTCGGACAATTTTGTCGTGATGATTTTGTACAGCTCCGTATCCTTGGGGAAGCGGTCTACGAAGGGCAGGATCACGCTGCCGTAGAACAAAAGCCCCTCGCCCTCGGCGGATTGGGTCACATACGAGAGCTGATGGGGCGAGATGTTGAGCTGCTTCGCCAGAATCTGCCGGTCGCCGGAAGCCTGGTTGAGCATATACACATAGTCGGAGTTTTCAAAGATGTTCTCCACCTCACGGCTGGAGAGCAGGTCTTTGACGTTCTGCGTAATGCCCGTGGGAACGCCGCCCCACTTGCGGAATCGCTTCCATATCTCCACCGTATACGCGGCGGTCTGCTCCTCCTTCAAAAGAAGGTGCATTTCGTCGATATAGTAGCGGGTGGACTTGCGCTGCTCACGGTTGATCGTGACGCGGTTCCACACCGCGTCCTGCACCACCAGCATACCGATCTTTTTGAGCTGCTTGCCCAGCTCCTTGATATCGAAGCTGACCACACGGTTTTCGATATTCACGTTGCTGCGGTGGTTGAACACGTTGAGTGAGCCGGTGACGTAGATTTCCAGCGCCGTGGCAATATACTGCGCTTCCTTTTCGTCCTGCCTGCGAAGCTCGTTGTACAAGTCCTCTAAAATCGGCATCTTTTCCGGGCGTGGGTCGCTCAGGTACTCCCGGTAGACAGAGCGCACACAGCGGTCGATGATGGTCTTTTCCACCGGCATGAGGCCGTCCTTGCCGCCCACGATCAGCTCGCACAGGGAGAGGATGAAGTCGGATTTCAGGCTCAGCGGGTTTTCATCGTCGCTGTAATTCAGGTTCAAATCCATGGGGTTCAGGTAGTCGGTGGAGGTGGGCGAGATCTTCACCACCTGCCCGTGCAGGTGCTCCACCAGCGGGCCGTACTCCGCCTCCGGGTCGCAGATGATGATATCGTCATTGGTGACGAGGAACACGTTGGCGATCTCACGCTTGGCGGAGAAGGACTTGCCGCTTCCGGGCGTGCCCAAGATCAGCCCGTTGGGGTTTTTAAGCAGCTTTCTGTCTACCATGATGAGGTTATTGGAAAGGGCGTTCAGCCCGCAGTAGAGGGCTTCCTTGCCGTCCTGAAACAGCTCTTGGGTGGTAAACGGCACGAAAATCGCCACGCTGGAGGTGGTCAGCCCCCGCTGGATCTCGATCTGATTCAGCCCCAAGGGGAGGCTGCTCATGAAGCCCTCCTCCTGCTGGAAGTCCAGCCGCGTGAGCTGGCAGTTGTACTTCTGGGCGATGGAGCCCGCCTGAAAGACGTTGTTGCCGAGGCGCTGCCTGTTGTCCGCCACGTTCACCACAAGGAAGGTCAAAAGGAACATACGCTCGTTGCGGCTTTGCAGCTCCTGCAAGAGCTTTTTCGCCTCCGTGCCGTAGGTGGCAAGGTCGGAGGGGATAATATCCATATCGTAGCCGGAGCGCACCGCCTTTTTCTGCTCCTCAATGGTCATTTTCTGCAAGTCGGTGATCTTGCGCTTGATGGTCTTGATGGCCTTCACCTGATCCACGGACTGGACGTGCATACTGACGATAAGGGAGCTTTCCATATCCAGAAAGTCCGCCAGCATCCGGTCGTTGAGTTCGGGGGCTAAAATCTGCAAGAAGGATACGCAGCCGGTTTTGCTGCCCACGCCGAAGCTGCTGCCGGTCTTGAACTCAAAGGCGCTGGGCGCGATGAAGTCCTTCACCGACAGCCCGGAGGGAGCCAGCCAGTCCCACGAAAAGCGGAAGGGCTGCGGCTCGTCCATGTGGAGCATCCCGTGCAGCAGGCGCAGGCGCTCCATCCCGTTCAGGGCTTCCGCCTGCACGCCCAGACGGCGGAAGTTGTTGAGGATATCCGTCTCGATGCGCTCCAATCGGGGCTTTGCGGCTTTCAGGCTGTCCGCCTCCACGCCGAAGGTCAGGTACTTGGTCTTGATGAGGCCGTTGTTGCCGCGGGCAAGCTGGTTCTGGAGCATCTGGGTATATTCCAGACGGATGCTGTCAAAATCGTCGCCCTGCGGGGAGATGGTGATGTACCTTGCGTAATTGTCCTTGTTGGCGGACATATTCACGAAGGAGAGCTGAAAGCGCACGGAGCTGTCGAAGTAGTTGAGGAAGTCGCACCAGCCCTCGAAGATGGCGCTTTTATCTTCGTTCTGCGCCAGCTGATAGTTGATGTCCCAGAACTGCACAGTCTTCGTGTAGTAACTTGGGCTGACGCGGCAGATGCCATCCGGCCACATGCGTTCATACGGAATCGTCTCCTGCACGGAATGCGGCGGTTTCTTCCGCTGCTGACGGCTGCGCATGAGTGCCTGCAGCTGCCGTTTCTCAGCCCTTGTCAGCTTGATTTTTTCTTTGTTTGCCACGAAGAATCTTCTGCACCTCCTGCTGATTGCGGATACTCCGGTCAATCGTTTTGTAGAAATTGTCGTTCTGCCAGACGCGGATGCGCGGACGCACGAATCGCGCCTGAATGAAATGCCGAATCAGCACTTCCAGCGGCTGCCCATGCCGTTCAAACATCGCCAGCAGAAAAAACGGCAGCATGAGCAGCATCATGAGCAGCACCGAAGGGCTGACACCCAGCGCATCCTTCGCCAGAAAGAAGGCGGGAACGCCTGTCAGCGCCCCCAGCCCGAAACAGACGACCTGACGCTTCGTCAGGTTGAAAAGAAACTTGGACTTGACGCGCGACAAGTCCTTAGGAATCGAGACATATGCCATTGCCTATTGCTCCTTCCTGCGGCGCATAGGTTTTGCTTCCTGCGCCGCTGTTTTCCACAGTCTTTGCAGTGTCTGTGGATTTCTTGTGGATTGCTTGTGGATGCGGTGTGGATAAGCTGTCCCAGAAACCTCTGCCACTGCTTTGGGATGAGCGGTCAGTGCACATTGAACACAGATTTCGCGACGCTGCTGGTTTTGAAGAGCGTGAAGCACAGCAGCACCGTGTAGCCG
>ENA-UAZD01000255-UAZD01000255.1-human-gut-metagenome-genome-assembly--contig:-NODE-255-length-24849-cov-13.017706_pt1 | contig 24849 bp, 19 predicted proteins | sample MGYA00244112_ERZ654658 | MGnify/ENA primary metagenome ERZ654658 (study PRJEB26926, sample SAMN06164608) | human gut metagenome | biome: ENVO:00009003; feature: ENVO:2100002; material: ENVO:00002003... | reverse complement strand
GTCTGTCTGTCTGTCTGTCTGTCTGTCTGTCTGTCTGTCTGTCTGTCTGTCTGTCAAGATTTTACATTGCTATTCACCTCCTGTCAACGCTTTTTCTTGATGTATCTCGTCAGCACCCATCCAGCCGGCGTACAAAGCACGGTCATCACCTTTCTCGGCGATTCCTGAATGTAATGCCTTTAGCTCCCTGCGGTATGCACCGCTCCACGGTACAAGCCGCGCCCCATATATGTAACTATGTGTAATACTCGTATTGCCATCAAATCTTCCTCTCAAATGATCCCCCATACCATATGCATCTAGAAATAGAAAAAGACCAAATACACCAGAACAAATCCCATTTTTACGATACGCGCAGACGATTCTGTGAAGATATGGTCTATCATCCACGGCACCGCAACATAGCCCGCGAGTGTGGTATAAATTGGAAGGCGGCCACCGTAAATTCCCGACGCTACTCCGGAAATGGCATAGAGAACTGCAGTAATCGCAGTACAATTCACAAACATGTTGATCTGTTTATTGTTCCCTGCATCGATGTGTTTTTTCCATATCAGCGACATGATTGCCGGAATAGAATAAAATAAAATTCTAAATATATTCGTACCGTCATCTATAGTCCAGATTTCATTCCAATTCCGAATTTTTATTATAGCACTTCCATGGCGTTCTGTCGATAATTATTAACGCGTTCATCAGAATACTGGGCTACATTATCATATTCAGCATATGCCTCATTCTCTCTATTATGCGTATAGGTATATTCGCTTAATTCACTCTTCAAGTAATCCCACGAAAAGTAATCGCAAACTTTTGTCTTTCAGGGTTTTTATTCCGTTTCCGGAAGATTCAGTTTCCCACGCTCCTTCTTTAGCCTGATCTGCTTCCATAAGAGCTCAGATGTATCAAGAAAAAGATTCAGCACTTCGTTTCCCATTGTTGTATCAAAGCTGTCTGGAATACAATCATCAAACAAATTGAATATCTGTTCCTGACGTTGTTGCGGTGACGGATAATCTGCATATACAGCACTTTCGCCACATAGAGAACGGTACTGATCCAGAAACCGGAAATACTCAAACAGCATGACAGGGGCAAGGTAATAGTCTTCGTAAAAAATCCGAATTTCCTCTGGAATAAATCCCCGCTTTTGCGCTTCTATCATTCCGATCAGCACTTTATATCCATAAGCGTCGGCATCCAATTCTTCCTGCATACCGTTTCCCACATCATCTTTTTCTGTCAAATGATACAGCTCATGACCAATCATAAATGTCCATGCGGTCCAAAAGGAATCCATAGCCAGATTCATAATATTGGCTGGCAGCGAAATCATCTGTTCAATATCATTTAAGCTGTGAACTCCTATCTCACGCTTTCTCCCCTGCAAATCCAGTAGCACAAAACAGTTCTTAATACAGCGAGTAAAGTTTTCCTTTCCACTATCATAAGCCAGGGAAAACACTGTCAGAAAAAACGATAACGCTGTATACGACCACAACTCATCTACAACGATTGCCTTATCATCTTCACTGGATGCACCTGCAGCGTTCATCTGCTTGCTGTATACTGACAGATACTCCACATCCAGATGAATGTTTTCTAAATCCAGAATACTGTCAATTATCTTTCTCTCCACAAATAGGGGATTCTCTATGTATTGGCTGACCACATCACTGTCAAACGCCAAATCTCCTGAGTGGTTGGCTTTCTCGACAAAACTACGCACCGCATCTTCGTCTCTCTCATTTTCCCTCGATGGATAGAATGTCCGGTACAAGTTGATAACTTTATTCATTTTATCTGCCTTTCTTTTGCTGAAACATCCTACAAGCCTTCCAAATCACATTTCCTGGTTAGTTTTCTTCCAGCAGTTTCTTTGCGGCGGCATCCACCAGCTTGTTCTTTTGTTCCTCTGTAAGTTCAAAATCAAACGATAAAGAATACCTTTTATCCCCGCAGGCAATCTCCATTTTTGTTTGTGTTTTCTCTTTCCCCCTCTTTCCCGTAAACATTGACACCAGCTTGCCCAGTGCATATTTTACTGTGTCATATGCTGCACTATAAGCCATGTTCTGGCTCAGGTCAATCAGAATCAATATCACCTCCGGCGGGAAGAAATGATTCGTATCCGTTTTACAAAACTGAATCTCTTTCCCTCCCTCATTAAGCAGTACCATATCATTCTCTGTCAGCAAAGAGCTGTCAATGATCAATTCACACTTCATCGTAAAACCTCCATTGCAATTTATCAAAATATCCCTATCTGTTCCTATTCTGCCTGCGGATCAGGTGCTCTCATTATACTGCATACTTCTTTTATTTGCACCGCATATCTTCTAAAAAACAGGAAAAGCAGATTTTTCTTCATTGCGTTCTCCTCATTTTCTTTACTCATTTTCTTTACGCATTTTTCTCTGAAACCGATATTAAAATAGAAAGGCAAATTCTGCCTTTCTATACACATTGACATCTGAATATCAGTATTCCAAAACAGACCATCTGCATGGAGCCGGGATTTCTATCGCCGTGACCGGGATTGGAGGCGAAAACATACGCAGCGATTCCATAGATGATCCACCGAAGGACTGGCACCCTTCCATATGCATTTTAATAAACATCAAAATTATCTTCATTCCATTCGATAATTTCAAAGTCCGGACAATATTTTTTCCAGCTTGCGATGCATTTCTTTGCTTTCTCTGGAAGTTCTTTTCTTCCAAACCAGCAGTAATGAATTTTCTTTGGTATCATACTAACCTCCATGTTATATGCGAAAGTTCACATATCCTTCTGTTGCATTGTCACGGTGATGTATTGTGGCCGGATTACCTATCACAATAGAATGTGATGGGACATTCACATTGACATAACTATTGGGTGCAATCAATACATCATCCCCGATTTCAATATTTCCAACTACTGTTGCATTGATTCCGACAAATACACAGTCTCCCATTTTCGGTACACCTGCATTTCCTCTATTAGTACGGCCAATTGTACACCCTTTATGCAGATTTACATTCTGTCCCATTTGTACGCCTTCTGCTACTGTAATATTATATGGATGACCCAAATAAAGCCCTTTTCCTATAGTGGCTTTGGTCGAAATCTCCAGTCCAAATTTTCTAGACATTCTATATAGTATATATCTTCGAAAAAAGGTTGATTTTTGCTGACATTTTCGATACCAATACATAAATGCCAAATGATGAAAAAGAAAAAGGTTTTTTAAACATCTTAAACCTGTATGTTCTCCTTCACCTGTCATTCTATAATAATCAGAGTACTGACACTCTTTCCGCTCCTGCTTATTCATATTGATTCCTTTCATGCATTTATATCATTCCCATACTAATAATACTATAAAAATAAAATCCAAGATAACCTAGAACAGCCGCTCCCGTAATAAATTGTTTTGATTTTTCATTAAACATATTTTTTAACTCCCATGGCAACAGAATGTAACTATATAGGGAAAAATAAATAGGAAGTCTTCCTATAAAGATACCAGATGTAAACATCGACACAACATAGATTGCTGTCGATATAATAGACATGTTCGCGCAGAAATTAATACACGGATTGTTTGCTTCATCCAGATATCTTTTACCTATAAATGAAAGAATCGCCGGTACTGCATAAACCAATACCCTGAATATATTCGTTCCATCATCCTGCCAGCTCTGCCAGTCAGAAACAACATTTGTATACTGTGTCTCTGCAAGCACAGAATCCAACAGGTTCGTAAAACTTCCTATAAACGTAACAACTGCGATTGTTGCCATTATAACAAGAATAGTTTTCTTATTCCATGCCTTTCCCTGCGCCACAAAAAGAAACGGTATCACAATCAGTGCACTACCATGGAACCGGGAAGCTAATAAGATTAGCAAAATAGCAACTATATATTTCTTTTTCAGAATCAGTCCAAAACATGCAAAGGTAATAGTCACTGCCATAAATTGTCTAATTCCGTTGAACATCCAGGATATATAATCCGTCGATGCAATAAATAAAAAGAAAGTAAAGAGAAATTCTGGCGAATACTTACGGTATACAAGAATTAATAATGTTGCCTGAATCAATGCCAAAATGATAAAATAAATTTCCGGCTTATTGCCAATCAGGCATTTTATTACCGCTGAAAAACAGAAAAATGCCTTATCTTTTTTTACTCCCTGCATATATGTTTCTATTCCACCAAAATCACTTGGCATATCATAAAAACTAGAGATATACATGGATGTATCTCCTACATTTCCTCTATATCCACACCAGATAATCAGTGGAACAAATATCAAAAATGCCCACACCACATAATAGCGCTCTACTTTTTCTCCACAGACCACTTCTGGTCTTTTCACATTTATGAACATGGCTGCAATTCCTAATATTACAATCCACACCAGTATCAAAATATAATTTGACATCGTTTGTCCTCTATATCCTCTTTGCCTTATATCTCACATACGCCGTCCATGACCACCCAAAGGGTGTACACAAAACAGTTAATAGCTTTTTGGGCGATTCTTTTATATATTTTCTGTTTCCAGCAATCTGACTGCTTGAACAATAATGAATACAGTCTATGATTAATCTTTTTGTTGATTTTGGATATTGCATCGATACCTTCCTAAGAAATGCAAATCCATTTGGATTCTTTAAGTATTGTTTCCACATCGTTTTACTTGACCCATCAGCCTGATACTCCACATCACACAATACTTCATTCATTACAAATAATTTGTATTTTTGATCGACTAACGTATATTTATATACCAGTCCTACGTATTTTTCTCCCTCAAATACCGGATACGGTGGCACACTGTTTATTACATCTGTGCGGTAAACAAGTTTCTTATCCCCTTGTCCTCCTGCTGCATAATAGTCACCAAGTGTCGTCTCTTTCAGGTGCTCTGGAAATCCTTTTCCTATGATATTTCCCTTAAAGTCTGCATCTAGTCCGATTAATCCGGCATAGTTTTTGTCTCTTACCTTTTCCCAGGTATCTATGATTTTCTTCACAGCCCCGTCAGCCATACAGTCATCTGAATCGATGCAGACATTCAGCTCAGTATCGATATTTTCATAAGCTACATTATGCGCCGTATGCATCCCGCCATTTTCTTTATAGATATATCTGATTTCAAACGTTTTTTCCTGTTGCTGCCACTCTTTTACCAATTTTGCTGTCTGATCTTTCGATCCATCATCTACAATCAGCCAGACGAAATCTTTACATGACTGCTTCTGTAAGCTTTCATAGGTTCTTGGCAGCGTATGCGCCCGGTTGTATGCCGGAGTAAAAACTGTAAGTGTTGCCATTCTTATTCTCCACTGTGTGCAATATAATAGTTTTGCAGCCATTTTGCTGCCTCTTCAATATCATAACCATGAGACTTAATCTCATCGTAATGATCCGTTCGCGTGTTCTTTGCCCTCCTTAAGATATGTTCTGCCCATATCTTAGGACTATCGGTCAATTTTTGTGTCGTTACAAGATTAGTTGTAATAATACATTCTTCCGGAACCCGGTCAGATATGATACATGGCAGGCCTGCTGCCTGTGCTTCGACCATAGTAACCGGCAATCCTTCATACAAAGATGGAAATACAAATACATCCATTGCCTGCATCTGTTCCTCTACATCTGTTCTGACACCCGCAAAGATGATATGATCTGCAATACCAAGCTCTCTGGCTTTTTCTTGTATTTCCTTTTTCCCATCTCCGTCTCCGACTAAAAGCAATCTGGCAGATGGATTTATTTTCTGTATCTCATAGAAAATATCTATTAGAAACGTGTGATTCTTTTGTGGATTGAATCTTCCCACATGTCCAACCAAAAGTTCATCAGAAATATTCCATTCATTTCTTATTTTTTCTGCAACAGAAGGTTTGTACTGGTATCTCTTTACTTCCACCGCATTTGCCATAACATGATACTGTTTTCCTCCAAACATCCAATCCCCCGCATCTTTTCCACATGCAAAAAGTGCAGTTGCAAATGCAGGAATCTTCTTCATGTAATGCAGCTTAATCAGATACTTTAGATTCTTGTCCTGATTGCTGTTGTGGCTGTGAGCAATCCGTACCGGCACTCCACACTCCTTCGCCACTTTTAAGGCAACTGAACTCAAACAGTCCTGGTGTACATGCACGATTCGATATTCCGGGTGTGCCTTAAAAAAAGTACGCAGCTCGTTCTGATACGATTTACTCCACGGTACCAGTCTGGATACATGATGAATTTTTCCACCAAGCGATAAGATTTCTGCATCATAATCCGCCTCAAAATCTCTGTGTACGAGGAAATCAAACTGTACCTTTGTGCGGTCAATATGACGATAGTAGTTCATAAGCATCGTTTCCAAACCACCTCGTCCCATATAAGTTACGATATGTAATACTCTGATTGGCTGCATCTCTACTCCTTCACTTTCGCCACCGTCATCTTCACCACTTCATCCTTCGCAAACTCTCTTGCCATCTTATCTCTTGCGCATTTGCCCATTTCTTCTCGGTCGGCACGGCTCTTATGATAGATTTCATTCATCTTCTGGTACAGAGAATGTGCATTTTTCACCTGACAGAGGTATCCGGTTGTGCCGTCTTCCACGCTTTCCATACAGCCTGGAATTTTGCTTGTAACAACCGGTCTGCCGGTGGATGCTGCTTCTAGCAGGACATTTGACATGCCCTCATGATAACTTGGAAGGACGATGCAGTCTGCTGCTTTATAATACGGTCTCGGGTCTTCTTTGAATCCATGAAAGACTGCGATGCCGTCTTCTACTAACTTCTCTACTTCACCCTTATATTCGTCTTCGAAGAATCCGACAATGTCAAGAACGACTTTCTTGCCATATTCCTTGTGTAACTTGCGAATGGCGTAGAAGAGCTCGTCCATACCCTTTTCCTTCATGATTCGGCCCAGATACAGGAAGTGAAATGCTTCATTTTCCGGATAGGCTTCGTACTGATAGAAGTCGAGAGTGATGCCGGCTCCGGAAAGGATCGTCTGCTGCTTTGCCGGAGTGATCTTCTTTTCCTGGAAGAGTGCTGCATTTCGCTCATTTTCAAAGAAGACGGTCTTTGCGCCCTTTAAAGCAGTGCGGTACATCATGGTTACGACCTGGGAAAGTCCCGGCTTTTCAAATGCGGTGCCAAGTCCCTGTACATTTACGCAATATGGAATGTGCAGGCGTCTGCACGCATAACCGGCATAAACATTTGGCTTAATCGAATAAGTGATGACCATGTCCGGCTTTTCTTTCTTTAACATGGCACGGTACTGCTTATATAAACGCAGATCTGTCATCGGATTGATGCCGCGGCGGTCAACCGGAGTCTCGATCATATGGCATCCCATATCGGCAAAGTCTTTCTCGTGGCCGACAAATGGAGTGCTGATATAGACCTCTGCATCTTCCATCAGCATCTGTATGAGTTCTCTTCGGAACTGCCACAGCATATAAGAATGATTCGTGATAATCATTACTTTTTTATTTTTCTTTTCTCGCTCCATTGTTCCTGTTCCACCTTCTACAACGCCGCTTCCACGGAGTACGGAAAAAATGGTACCAAAGACGCACCGGATGTCCATCGCAAGTCCTGCTTTTCTTACGTACTCTCCGTCAAGCTTTGCTTTTACGTCTATCTCGAGTTCGTCACGTCCATTGATCTGCGCCCAGCCGGTAAGGCCCGGCTTTACATCATTTGCACCATATTTGTCTCTCTCTGCAATTAAGTCTGTCTGATTCCACAGTGCCGGTCTTGGTCCGACGACTGCCATATCGCCTCTTGCAATGTTGTAGAGCTGAGGCAGTTCATCTAAAGAAGATTTACGCAAGAAACGACCCACCTTTGTGATATACTGCTCCGGGTTATCCAAAAGATGCGTCGGTATGTCATGCGGAGTGTCAAGCCGCATGGAACGAAACTTATATAACTGGAAATATGACTTATGAACACCGACTCTCTTTTGTGAAAAGAATACCGGTGCCCGTAAGCCATCTTCTAACTTAATAGCTACCGCTATCGCCAGAAATACCGGCGACAGCACAACCATTCCCACTGAGCCAAGGATCATATCTACCATGCTCTTAGTTTTTAAATAATTTTTCATATGTCTCTATCCCTTTACTATAACCTGAGAAAATACAATTAGTATTTCTCCTCATACTCAACTCGCTTCTTTTCGTCATCTCAAATTCTATAGTTTTTCACTTTAATTTCATATTTTATCACAATTTACATGATTTGGCAATTTTCTCTATATGATATGCAGCTTGAAAGATTTTGCAATCAGTTCTCTTTCGTCTCTGTAAATACCTCTTTTTGATTTACCGCACCTGTCTCTTCTTCCGGTTCATCAAACTGTTTTTCATAGCGGCTGTAATGTCTATATCCGCCATAACGACCATATCTTCCATATCTTCCATAACGATAGCGTCCATAGTATCCATAACCATATCCATATCCACCACCCGTAGAGCGGTCGCGGTTTAATACATAACCCAGCATATGGATTCCACTCATCGAAATGTTCTCCACACCCATACGAATCTGGCGCATCTTTGCATAATCATAGCGGATCACATAGACTGCAGCATCCAGATATCTTGCAAGTACCGGCGCATCTGCAAGCATCTCAGAAGGAGCCGTATCAAATATTACAAGGTCTGCTTTCTTCTTTAAAATGGAAATGAGTCTCTCCATCTGCTTACTCTCAAGCAGGTCGGAAGAACTTCCTTCTGTCGTTTTGCCATACAGAATCTGCAAAGATCCCGGGCACTTCTCAAGTTCTATCGTTGTCATTGCTTCACTGATCTTCACCTTACCTTGAAGCACCGCCTGAAGTCCGGGAAATTCTCCTTCCTGATTCATGGCTTTTGCAACAGATGGTCTTCTCATATCACAATCTACAAGTATGACATTTTTCCCTAGTTTTGCCTCTATGATTGCCAGATTCACAGAAAATGCCGTCTTTCCTTCTTCCGGCACAGAGCTGGTGACCAAAAGCGTCTTAAACTCCTCTTCCTCCATCTGTTTCATTACCTTAATTCCGACCTTTCTGAACGCTTCCAGATATCCCTGCGGAATTCTTTTATTTAATACATTGACTGAATTATAAAAACTTTCTTTATTTCTCTTCTTTACATGTACTTCCGGCAATGTTCCAAGATCAACCAGATTCAAATGGGTCTTAATCTCCTTACCTGTCTTCACGGTACGTCTGGTAAGTACATAAAGAGACAGAATCACAAGACCAATAATGGCACCCTTAAGTGCCCCTCTCTTCCAGGAAGAAGAAATGACTCCCTGCTTTGTCGTATCATCCGGAACACCTGTTTCATCCAGGATCTTCAGAGTCGTATTTCCAAGTACGAACTGTGCCACTTCCGGATAATTTTTAATGACTGACTTTAATGTCTTATAGGAAAGTTCTGCATTCGTACCGGAAACAGATATCGTAAGCATATTCGTTCCCTCTTCCGCCTTAACAGAAATGGATCCTGGAACAGAGTCCAGCTTCATATCCTTTGCTACCACATCTTTTAGCACACCACTTGTCAGTATGTATGGGAAAACATCCGCCATCTGCTGTGCAGACGCATTGTTCTGGTAAGCCGGACTTCCATCAATTGTCGTTACTGCCACCGTCGCTGATGCCGTATAGACAGGGGTATAATTCTTTCTTGCTTTGATATAACTATTCAGTCCAAAAATCAATGCGAGAACCAAAACCAGCCACCACATTTTCTTGATTCCATATTGGAAACTACGAAGGAATTCAATCAGATCAATCTTCTCGATTTCACCCTGTTGCTCCTTCCCAGATTTTTCTCTCATCTCATCCATGTCTGCTATACCTCTTTATTATTCGTATATTTCCCATAACGTCCATATCGCCCATATCTGCTGTACCTGCTGTAATGATCTCCCACCGGGCTGTCCGCGATACTCTGAAACGTCATGACACCATTTAAAACAACTCCAAGTACCTTGGTATGATTGTCACGGAAATCATCCATCATCTCGTTGATATCTTCTGCAAGTGTAACGTTCTGTCTGGCAACGACCATGACGGCATCTGCATGCTGTGCCAAAATCTGTGCATCTCCGATCATTCCAGATGGTGGGGTATCGATAATGACGTAATCCACAATCTTACTGCAGGCTTCTATAAGAACCGGAAGCTGTCTGTTTCCAAGCATCTCTGTAGAAGCAGAATAGGACACCTTTCCACCTATAAATCCAAGCCGCTTACGCTCCGTATTTAACAAAATGTGATTGGCATCAATTCTGCCTTCTAAGAATTCTCCAAGCTCATTTTCTTTTTTCGGACTCATTCCCAATAACAGATACTGTGCAGGGCATCTGATATCGCCATCAAGCAAAATGACTCTCTTGCCTTTTTTCGCAAGTGTGATTGCAAGATTCACTGCCACGGAGGACTTTCCTTCATTCTCACAGACACTCGTAACTACCAGGACCTTACCGTTGATCTTTGACATATGGTATTCCACCCTGGCCGCAAGCATCTTAAAACTTTCCACGAACCGGAAGCTTGCCAGAGGATTATCCACCAGAACTGCCTTCTTCTTGTGCTTGATCCATTCCTTTATCGTCTTATACTTCCATTCATAACTAATCGCTCCAAGACTTCTGGCATCGAGCTTTTTCTCTACTTCTCTTTCCTGCTTCACCGTATTATGCATATAAGACCAGATAGCAAATAACAGTATGCAGACAGCCATTCCCAGGAAGAATCCCTTCTTTGCCATCTCACCGTTCTGTAGTGGATTGACCGGTGCATACGGAATCTTCGGATCTTCCAAAACATCAAGCACTGTCGTTCCAACTGTATAATAAGAAATGCTGGTGTAGTTGTCCATCACCGTTTTGATAATATCAATCGAATCCTTTGGCGAATGTGCAGTAACAGAAAGGGTCAGCATATTCGTTCCCTTTACAACATTGGCACTGATATCCGCATCAAGCTTATCCATATCCAATTTTTCACAGATTGTCTTCTTCATAATCGTACTTTCCAGAATCTTCTGGAATGTTTCTGCCATCGAATTGGCAGAAGAAAGATTATTGTATGCATTGGCATTCTCTCTGGATGTGATAACAAATGTTGCCTGTGTACGATAATTCGGAACATATATCATGCTGCTTGCCACATAAAAAAGCATTGCACCGGCCAGCGCTCCAAACAGGATGACCCACCAGTTTTTTAAAATATCACAAACCAATGAAATCGGTTCAAATTCTGTCTCCGTCTGTGCGGATGCATTCTCCCGATTATTTTCCATCTTCATTTCCCTCCACAACTACAAACATCTTTGTCACAGCCGTCGGAATTCCATCTCCGGTATACGAAAATTCTACCGGATATACTCCAGGCTCATTGTAATCCACCTTCGAATTCACACTAATCGACTCCATAACACTGGGATCTTCATTATACTGTGTAATCAGCCCATTCTGTTCCAGTCCGACCACATAACACATCGGATCTATCATATTTCCAACAGTTGTATAAACAATATACTCCGATAACGCCGGATATTGCTTTATACTTTCATTCTCATTATCCGTAATCGTAATCTCAAACGATACCGAACAGACATCTCCCGCACTGTTGCTTACCTGTGCCGTAACCGGATAATCTCCCGGCTGCGGATTATACAGGCTGTCATTCATTGAAAGCTTCACCTGGCTGGTCAGGTCTCCATCGAGACAGTCTGTTGCACTCAGATAAGATACAAAGTCTGTATTCGCCACTTCTGCCGCGCTACATCTTGGTGCATGAAGCATCTTAATCCGTGGTGGCGTATAATCATTATATTTCACCGTTCTTTTTAACGTTCCCATCTGGTTCGATTTATCAAAAACGACATAAGTGACCGTGCGTTCATTACCCGAAATAAAATGAGAGATAGAAGAAATACGAACTTCCTTCGTCAAATCCCCATCCCTGTTATCCGTAGCCTTAATTCCCTTCATCAGTGCCTCTTCCTGATTCTCATTGACACTGAGTACAAGCTCATCATCACTACAGGTAATCACCGGAGGCACATGGTCTTCCACCATCTTTTCCTTTATTAAAAATCCAACGAATACCGCACATGCCAACACAAATATCAGACATATGGCTCTTCTCAATCTAATCATGTTTTCTCCTTTAATCAAAATAGTATGGTAAAAATGGAAGCGGCTCCAATTCAAGTACCGGCTTATCCTGACAGATTCTGCCGGGATTGTCTCGAAACAGCACATCCAGATGCCGCTTTGAACAACATTCACTAAGTGCTTCATACGCATCCATCAAAAAAGGCGTCCGCTCCACCGCGCTGTGTGCATCACTTGCCACAACCGATACCAGATGGTGACGAAGCAGGCGGTATGATGTCTCCATTGCCGACTCACCAAACCGTCCAAGAAAACTTCCCTTATTGACCTGAATGGCATATCCCTTCTTCCTCCACTGATATACAATCTGCGGATCATCCTGCACAAAATAATAACGCTCCGCATGCGCAATCACAGGCTTTGCACCAACTTCCCTTACCTTACCAAGAAGCCTCGTTGCAAAGTCCGGATCCTCATCAAATGCAAACTCCATCAGAATATAATGGCTCTGATTGATCGTCATTACCTTTCCATCTGCCATCTGCCGTGGCAGATCCTCTGTAGAAAATGCCTCCATCCCCGGAAAAAGCCTGATTGGAATCTTCTCTTCCTTAATCGCCCTTGCGGCCTGATTAAACGTATTCACATAATGCTCTCCAAATGCATTATCATACAGTCCCGGAATATTAAAATGCGGTGTTGCCACAATTTCTGTTACTCCGCTCATAGCAGCCAGCCTTGCCATCTCTATCGTATCTAAAATATCTACTGCTCCATCATCCATCCCCGGCAGGATATGCGTATGTATATCAATCATTTTACCACTCTCTACCTTAAAAATCCATTGCCATTTTTGCAGCTTCCTCTTCCGAAAGCTCTGTCACCCTGGTATCCATCACACGGTATACCCGTCTGCACATATTTAACACACTTGGTCTGTGCGTTGTAACAATACATGTTTTGTTTGGTTTCTGTGTCATAATATTGCGAAGCACCCTGCGCTCCGTCTCCACATCCAGTGCGGAAGTAGCCTCATCCAACAGCAGCACCGGCGCATCTCTTAAGAGTGCCCTTGCAATCGACAGCCTCTGTGCCTGCCCTTCCGACAGTCCACGGCCACGCTCGCCCACATTGCTATTTATCGTGTCCGGACGCTTCTTCACAAAGTCCCACGCACACGCAATCTCCAATGCTTCTATCATCTCTTCCTCTGTCGCATCTTCCTTTACCATCCGCAGATTCTCTGCGATGGTTCCCGACAGAATCGTATTGCCCTGCGGAACATATGCAAACAGGTGTCTCGTCTCTGCATTTAGTACCACTTCCATGCCGCCTGCCGCAGACATCACTGCCTGCCCGCTCTGCGGATGAATCAGCCCCAGAAACATACGGATTAATGTTGTCTTACCCTCTCCGGAAGGACCCACCAGTGCAACAATCTCACCCGGCTTTGCCTCAAACGAAGAATCTGTGATCACACGCTCTTCCTTCACATAAGAAAAATCAACATCCCGCAAAGAAATGGAAAATCCATCTGCCGCATACGCATCAAGCACCGAACTCTCTGTAATATGTACTTCCTTTGGAAGCTCCACAAGCTCACGAATACGGTGCGCCGATACTGAACTGTTTAAAAATGTCGGAACGATCGTCACCAGATTATTAAATGCCGCCGACAGATTGCTTCTCTGCTGCAGAAACAATGTCATCGTACCATATGTAATATCATGCGTCCACAACCGGAACAGACAATATCCAAATGCAATAAACTGCACGACCATTCCAATTCCCTGCAGAACTACATTCGTCTTAATCGTAAAATAATTATACTTCAGGCTGTCATCCCGAAACCGCTTCTGCCACCATCTCATCTTCTTACTATAATGCGGCGCAATACCAAAAGATTTGATCGTATCAAAGTTATAAAACGTCTCGACCTCAAATCCCATCAGCTTACTGCTCGTCTCGAGCACCTTCTGGCTAAAGTCCCTCTGCTTCTTCAGCACCGTTCGTGACAGCAGAAGAAGAAACGGCGCACTGCCAAGCGCAATCAGAGCCATCACCCAGTCATAATGCAGGATGACCATAAATGTCGCCACCAGCTTATAAAGTGCAATGATAATCGTCGGAAGCCAGCTGATGGCATTGCTGCTGATCGTACGAATATCGCCATTAAAACGATTCAGAATGTCTCCATTGCTATACTTACTGATCTCCATCCAGTCCGCATCAATAATCTTATCAAAAATATCCGCCTGAATATCATTGTTAATATCAATACTAAGCTTCGTGGAAACCCGGTTGATCAGGCTCTCAAACAACAGACTGAACACCTGTCCGCCAACCATCACAAGAAACAGCACTGCAAGCTTACTCGTCTGATAACCCGTAATGATATCGATCAGATACTTACTCGCCACACTGCTCGCAAGTCCAAACGACGTACTTAAGATTCCCAGCACAACATAAAACAGAATCGCTCCCTTATACCTTGCGCTATACCCAAGAATCCATCTCCAGTCCTCTAAAATCTCCGAAAATGTACCATCTTTCCATCGTTTCTTTAATATTCTGACCGATTCAAAATGTGTCTTCTTCTCTCTCATGATCTGCCTCCTCTAAAAAGAAGCTTCGTATAAAGAGCCATCACCGGTCTTCGAAGTGGAATCATATGCAGCCACACATGACGAAAGAACTCCCACCAGAAGTCCCCCGGCTGTATCGTCTTTCCCTTTCTTATGACTTTCGTCACAACCGCAAATATCTGTTCCCCTGCGACCGGTCCCTCAATCATACACTGCGCATCACCCACGATATAATACCCATCCGGCTTCACATGGTGAATCCTGTGCATGATATACTGTCCGTTTCTTCTTTTAAAGAACACCATATCGCCCTTCTTCAGTTTTGCCTCCGGCTTCCGAAAGAAGATCGTATCACGCTCATGAATCAGAAATGGCGCCATACTATTTCCCGCAATCCGCATGCTGACTTCCCGTCCATCGTCCGTCAATTGCTTCAGAACCGACACATATTCTCTTGTATCTATCACCTTCATATATCTGTCCCCTAATCTATCACATGATACTTCCGAAGAAGTTCCACACGTTTATTTCCAATCTCTAAACTACTCTGATCCTCTGTATGCTTCCTGTCTGCCGCATATCCAAACAGCCGCATCACCCATGCTGCCGGAAGCAGCCACGGATACTTACAGAGCCACACATAATGCCCCTTCATATAAGAAACACCCGGAAACAACGATGACCAAACCGACGACGCCGTCGCCTTTTTGCCTCTCCTAGCAGCTTCCAGCGTCATATTCGCGCTGTGCCTTCTCGCCATCGTGCTCCCGCCATACACACCGCCTTCCAGCAGATCCACAAGAAGCGGCATACAGTCCACACTCTCCTGCGTATAATCCACATATCCGGTTTTCTCCCAGGAGCATCCCAGATACTCTCTGCCAATCTTTGCCAGAGCACTGAAAAATGTATCCATTCGAAGCTGTGCAAGCTTATCCTGAATTTCTCTCCAGTCAATCCGCGTCGTGTAATGCTTTGCCATCATCACCATATCACAGACCTGTCTGATCCCAAATCCACTATGTAAAAAATGCTTAAAACTATGACAGATCAGATAAAACATATGGTCCGTCGGCGAAAGTGTCTTAATATCCACTCCCTCAATCTGCTCACAAATGCATCGGTCAAATGCCCCTGCAAATTCCTGATTCAGATGACCATATGCACCCTCGCCTTCTGCAAACAACGAAAAGTGAAGCTCTATATATACCTGATTTCTCGGATTCAGATATGGAATCTCATACGGCAGATCCTTAGGATCCAGCTCCTGCCTCTTATATCCTTCCTCTAACAAAATGCAGTCAAAGGTCTCAAACTCTTCCTTCCTAAGCAGCAGATCTTCATCCGCTGATATCCGAAAGTCCGGCTTTTCATAAAAAGACCGGCAAATCAGCCCCTTCACAACCAGCGGATATACCCCTTCCTTCTGAAGCTTCTGATACAGCTCAAGAAAACCAGCCGTCCTTTGCACCTGCAGCATCACTTCCGCAATCGCACTCTTCTTCCACCTCGCAGCAAGTGGCGCATTCTCCTCTAAAAGAAGCACCGGATCCCTCCGGATCATCTCATATATAATTGCTAAAATCTTATGCATCGCAGCAAGGTCACACAGCTCCTTTAGCTGTGAAAACCTTTCCGGAAGATGGTATTCCTCATCCCCCTGCATAAAGCACCGAAGTGCCTGTAACAGCTCTTTTTGTGTATTCGTCATCATACCCCTGTTTCCTGTTTTTGGTATTCTTTCTCCATCTCTTCTAGGAACACCTCTGTCTGCCGGCACAAATACTCCGGCTTCTTATAACTGCATCCGCCACCTTCCGCAATCGTAAGCGCCCCGCACATCATACACGCAAAACGCTTCTTGCAGTTCTTGCATTCCGATGGCAGCAAAATCTCATCCGTCGCCCGGCAGATCGACTTCCATGCATCCGAAAAACCAATCTCAAATGGTCTGGCTACCGGCTCATTCATCATGCCGCAAGGCGTCATTCGTCCGTCCCATGTCATCCAGAACGACGACCGTCCCGCCATACATCCCATCTTCTCATCCGGAGTGCGCTCACACTCTTCCTCACCGCCCATAAAGTCATCTCTTCCTTCATGGAGTGCCTTTAACCGAATCGCAAACTCCTCCTTAGACAGGCGGTACATATCCGCCTTCGCCCTCGCCTTTCCAGCCTCTTCTGCTGTAAAACGCACCTCATCATCCGTCACGCCGTCCTTCGCACTACGTACCGGCGGGAACATATAAGTAGCCGCATTCACCTGAATCTCCCTGCTCTTACCAAATGCAAAGATATCCTCCATATCATCCAGATTGTACTTCGTAAAGCTCGCATTGATATTCACAAAAATGCCCGCATCATGCATCAGATCAATCGCCTTCGTAGCTGCATCATATCCGGTCGGATGTCCACACAGCTTCTGATAAGTCTCATTTCCACCACCATAAAGTGTCACATTCACCTTCATCGGCGGATCTTTCTTTAACCACTCCACGGTCTCCTCATCAATCAATGTCGCATTCGTATTAATCGAGATGAGTAACCCCAGCTTCTTTAACTCTGTATAAATCTGTCTAAAATCTTTTCTAAGAAATGGTTCCCCGCCAGTCAGCAGCAAGAAGAGCATTCCCTCTTTTGCACAGGCTTTTCCCATCTCAATCCATTCTTCTGCTGTATACTCTCTTCCCCTCGCCCGCATCTCTGCTTCACTCATTCGAATGTAACACATCCTGCAATTCATATTGCATCTCGGTGTCAATTCAAATGTACCGGAAAGCGGCACTTTATTGTGTGCCGCCTTCTGATACAGATATTTTCTAAGCTGTGCCTGCATTGGTGCTTGTTGTTTCTTCATGAACTTATTCCCCAATCTATTTTAATTCTCAAGTATCTGTACTCCCATAATCTGACTGCTGTCCGGATTAAAATGTGCCGCAACTGCCTCTGCTTCCTTGCCTGCGCCCACATTTTCAAATGGTGTACGGTAAGTAATTCCTCCAAGATAAGCACCGCCAATCTGTACGTACTTATAATAAACATAAACTCTCTTAAGCTCTTTATCCGTCTTATTCTTCAGCGTAATCTTTCCATTCTCAGTCTTTAACTCTACCTTATCCTCTTCGAGTGTCGGCTGATCCATATATCCCGTAGCCGCATTGCCATATGTATAAGTATCTTTATCTGAAAACTCCCGCTTATTGCTCTCAAGTACCAGCGTAGAAGTTCCCGCCGGAAGATTCGTCACCTTAAAACTAGCCGTCTCATTGCTATTTACCTGAAAATCAATCAGCGCCACCTGAAGCATCTGGTCAGAATTGTTCGTAATCAGCATCGCTGTTACGTTCTTTGTCGCCTCGTCACTTCCATCTTCTATAAATGAACCGGAATAAGCACCGATGGACTCAACCGTGAGGTTCGAATCGGAAAGGACGATTTGCTCTGCTTTTTCCGTATCCTTAGAATCATCTTTTGTGTCAGAGTCTCCTACTTTAGCTGAATAACCTTGAATCTTACTAGCATCAAGCGTATCCTTTCCTGGTTCCACAAAATCATTAGAGGACTTAACCTTTACATCTATGTCTGCTGGATTTTCTCCGTCTGCAAGTTCATGATAACCTTTTTCATCTGACGTTTCTTCCTGTGAATTTATTCCATTTGGCTTTAGTGCAAAAAAAATCATAACACCTACCACTAATACAGCGGCTACAATAGCAATGATAATTCCTAATTTCTTTGTCTGTTTCATCGTGCCCTCCACTTTTCTCATCTTTTTATCTTTTACTATAAACTATCTTCCAATAAATTACAACCTATCCCTCAAAATCTCCTTAAACCTAGAATAGTGAGAGTGCACTCCACCCTCACTATTTTGTGTATTTTCACATATTTTGCAGAAAAAAGAGAACTATCTATGTGTGATAATTCTCTTTTTAGGGGATATTTTATTGTTTATAACTCTTTTAAAATCTCGTTTTTGACCGTATTTACTGCACCCTGATCCGGGCGACAGGAGAGATGATAGACAGGAATCTGACACGCTACATCCATCAAAAGATCTGTCATCTTTTCCATATACTCTTTATTCCATGTATTCATCAATGTTTCTCGGAACAACGGAAGAAATGCTTCTCGCCCATGTAATCTGCGAATTACGTTATCCGGTCCCTGCTCTATTACAACAATCGCCTTAATTGGTGCCGACTCATTTCGATATATGCCAGATGAGCCGGCATAAGGCGAGCCAAAACCGTAATATTTGCCCTCTATTTTCCTTATAATCGTTCGGTCTCCATTATAGATATCTGCATCCTCGTACTTCTTCCATAGGTCAGCCTGAGTGGATTTGCCTGTTCCGGATGGTGCTGTGAACAGGATACCGTTATTTTGCCATGATATGAAGGAGGAATGGAGGAGAAAGCCTTGATGATATAATAATGGTTCTTCAAATGCCAGAAAATCCCATATATTCATTCCATCAAATAAATGTGCAGTCTCTGCAAAACCTTTCGGTATGCATAATGAATATTGGTTTACATCCTTTTGGGAAACCAGCAATAGCTGATATGTTTCTCCATTTTTATAAACTTCCTTTTCTCTGATAAAACCATTTTCAGTTTCAATAATATAACAATCCTTTTTTGCAGTTCCAGCTAATAGTCCATCAAAATCATAGTATATTTTTAGCTGATATCCTATTTTTTCTTTTTCATTTTCAAAGATTTCAAATGGGCCCATTCCTGGATGAAACGAAATTTCCAAAGGTGTTGCTATTTCAATCGTCAGTCCTGCAATTTCAAAATGGTAATAATACATTCCTTTTTTCCTCATATACAAATAGTGAGGGCGAACAAATGCCCGTCCTCACTATCTAATAGTTCTCTAATTAAGATGAAAATACATTCTTTCCAGTTGATGAGTGATAACATGTTCCTTTATCATCTTCAAAGCCTTCCGGTATTGTATTTTTACATGTATACTTATAACCGCTATTGAAATAACCAAATGCCTTGAACATTTCATCAGCATAATCATAATTATTTCCACAAGTCTGTGCTGTATCAAATAGATACCGTCCAGCTTCACATGCGGAAACAGCTTCAGTTAATCGAAAATTTTCTAACTCTAATTGTGGTTTTTGATATTTCTTTTTCATATCAAACCTTCCTTTCTATCTTGCCACCTTCAATTCTGCATTTATGAACTCTGCTGATTTCTCTCCAGTTTCTATATCCTTGTAATAAAGCTGCAGTGCAAAGCTTCCCCGTGAATTTGGTGTCTTAAATCGTATTGGATATACGTAGTTACCATCCTCATTGGTTGTTGCACGCTCAACATATGCAGTAACTGGTGTAAGTGTTCCCTTATTATTAAAGTACAATACTAATTCCGGTTTTCCACTTGCATCTTTCTTTGCTGCATCTACCTTATCTTTACTTACTGTAACATCATAATGGATCCACTTTCCTCTTCGTATTGCTCCCAGTCCTTTTGCCGGCTTAAAGTCTGCAAAATAAGGAGGCTGTTCTGTGCTATTAAGATCAAATTCGATATACTTCTCAAGTTCTGTACGGAGTGCTTCCATTTCTTCATCTTCTTTTTCTTTTGAAGTTGCTCTTAATGCATTATATATCTTATATTCCTTTGACTTTACATTCGTAAAGGAGAGCACGTATGAACCATCTTCTGATTCTGCTCCAAGTACGGCTACCAGATAATATCCATTTCCAAGACTGATTGTATCTTCAACCGGAATCTTATAGTACATAGCTGTTGCTGTCTTCACTGTATCTGCTGTCTTCCCTTCTGTACCGTCTCCTGTTTTATTTAGCGTAAGATACTTAAGATCCATGCTCGCATCATTTGATTCTTCTGTCGTGCCAGTCTTTACTGCTTTTGCTTCAATCTGAAGTGTTCGTGCAGTATCTCCCGTTTCCTTTACAACCATTCCTAAAGCCGAACCGCTTCCAAGATAGACTTCATTATTTGGTCCTGAATGAAGGTATTCTATAACAGATTCTGTATCAGTTGCTGCATCGCCTTCAATGCTTTCTGTAACATTTACTCCAATGGCATTTAATTTGTTATCAAAATAACCCATAATTGCCGCTTTAGAACCTGGAATATCAATGTCTGTTATAAGTGCGTCCTCCCCATCCGTCACACCTTTTTCTGTAATCTTTCCATCTCCAAGAATCAGATCACTCACTTTTGTAATATTAACATTCTCTTCGTTATCAATATAGTCATTGTCACCCTGTTCACCCATTGGATTGTAAATACGAATACCATCCAGATAGAATACATTACGCTTCTCATTTTCACTCACTGAACTTTCTCCAATCACAAGTTCAACTGTATGCTCTGTATTATATGCAAGTCCTTCAACGTGAATAACTGGGATCTGGTATAAATCACCGTTTGCGTAAAATGTATCAACTACACCCATAGATTCAACCTTTCCAGATGAATCCTTTACTCGGTAAGAAACTGTTGTTGTTTCTGTACTGGTACGTCCAACTACATCAAATCCTGTTCCTTTGAACTTAAATGTTGCTTTTGTAGTATATTTATTTGTGTTAGGATCTGTTGTTGATGTCATAACTGTAGAACTTCCAGCGCTGTCACCCGTTCCTTTTGCATATGCATCGTCATGTCCATACTGTTCTGTCTGTCCATTGCTCTGTGTTAAATCTACCTCAGGTGATGTTCCTTCTTTCTTGGTGTCTCCAGTGTAAACAATCTTTGTTGTTCCATCAGCAGTTGGTGAATCTGCATTGAAGTCATCCTCATAGTAAACAACGCTTGCCGGCATTACTGTAACATTTGCTGACATTACAACACCATCTTCTGGAGAGTTTACTTCTGTCTTATCTTTACCCAATACTGTTGTTTGATATGAAGCAGTTTCCTCCTTATCCATAAATGCTGTTGGATTAAACTCAACTTTTTCTTCTCCGCTCAACTTTGCACCAGGTAATTTAATTTCTTTATCATCTGTCAGCTGCGTTAATGCTGTACCTGTTGGTCCAGTAATCGTACTCTGTGTTAATTTTTCTATATTTAATGCTGTAAATTTAGCAGTTCCACCTTCCACATTCTGATTAAACAAGTTATCATTCTGGAACATGCCTGCTCCATGTGATGTATCTGCCAAATCTGACTTCAAGCCATAATCAAAGACATACACATCATCTGAAACAGCATATGAATATACAGTAATTGTACCACTCACATCACCCTTTGCATTTTTGCCTGTGTAGGATGCTGTGTATTCTTCATTTGGCTTTGCTGCATTAAATCCATTTGTTGAATCATAAGTAAGACCATCTGATAGACCTTTCACATCATAATCATCTTTAACTTCTGTTGGCTGATATTTTGTATACTTACCCTTACCTGCTTCAACATAGATAACTTTATCATGTTTTTCACTATGTGTCTTATTTGTTACAGATGCTTCAAATTTACCACCGGCTGTAATCTTTCCTTCCAGATTATTATCCTGTGTTTCATCATGCTCCCAGATATCTGTTTTTGCAGGTGCATCTTCTGTAATCTGATAAGTAGCACCTGCTGGAATACCTGCAAATGTAACTGTTTCACCATCGGATAACTCCAGATGTCCATCTGTTGCGGTTTCTGTTACATTCGGTTTTTTGTTTGATGTATATTCAAGATCATAACGTAAATAACTTGTTCCACCTTTCAGATCCACTAAAACATTAAATCCGAACTTTGCGTTTTCTGGTGGTGTACCTATATAATTCTTTGTCAGAGTCAGTGTACCAGTTTTTGGTGTATTAACGAAGTTTACATTGTAGTTTGCCTTGCTAAATTGACCAGTATTTTGGCCTAAATTAAATTTTGCAACCGTGTTATTGTCACTATATTCTGGTTTCTTTTGTTCTTCTTCTGATTTATCTAAATCTGTAACATACCATCTGGTTTCATAATTCTCATCCGCTGTCTCAGTGATGTTAAAATAGTCTCCCGGTTTAAATGCATCTGTTTCATCATCATTTTCGAATGAACTTGCATACTGTTTATCCTTTAATTTAATCTTTCCATCTGTTCCTACTTTTTCATCATGTGTAGTTTTACCATCGTAGAATGAATAGTTTACACCAGATACATTTTCTAAATTCTCTTCTGATGTACCTTTTTTCATTTCGAAATTAAATGTATCCTTATCTGCTACTGCAGTCTGTAAACCTTTATTTACATTCTTTGTATCAACCTGCTTACTTACACTAAGACCTGAAGGAAGTGGGTTGATTGTAAACTGAATCTTCATATTTGAATCGTGCATACCACGTTCCATATAGAACATTGTAAGTGTATGAACTTTTGAAGGATCCTTAAAAGTATCTGCATAGTCTTTACCATATGTTTCCTTAAAATCCAAAGTTGCATCAGATGAAGATACTGTAGAACGCTCCGTTGCATTGTTCCATACATAATTTTCCAGACTCTGATTCTGATAACTAGTGATCTCATTGCTTGGCTTATCGATCATTTGTTTTGTACCAGTAGTTGCCTTTGCCGCATTGTTTACTGTTGCTGTCAAATTTTTAAAGTCAATAGAACCTGTTGCCTTTGCATGAGCACCACCCATATCCAGAATCAGCTTTCCATCAAGGAATACCCACACATCATCGTCACCTGTGAAATCAAATGTGATTGGCTTTCCATTTTCCTTTCCGTCAATGGTACCATTTTCATTAATTGTAAATGGAATAGTAAACTTTGTACCAAAGCCAAAGTTTCTGTTTGCCTTATTATTTGCATCTACTTCTTTATTGAATGGGTAATATCCTTTAGACTCATCATTATTATAAATATGACTGTCACTCTGTATAAGTTTCTTATTGTCTGAATCACCCCAATCAATATAGACTGCCTTATCACTTGCAGAATCATATGAATAAGTTGTAACAGAATTCTCTGTACTTTCCGTAAATGGGAACTGATAGTCAGAGAAGTATTGCATTACCGGCCTACCACCGATTTGTGCTTTTTCTGACTCAGCAAATTTCTTTGAGAAAAATGGGAGTTCTTTTCCATCTAATCCCATAAGTGCATCACCTGTACCTAACGTATCTTGAACAAGTCCCTGTACGGATGCCGTCAAATTCAGGTTTTCTCCTGAATTCTGTCCTTTATTAGCTAATGCAACATTGGCTGTAGAATTCCATCTTGATAATGATTCATATGTTCCACTTCCAATAGCACTTCTTCCAACACGGTTATTAGTAAATAACAATGAACCTACATACAGTGGAATTGTTCCTTCATTTTTACCAAACTGATTAGAAATTATAGAGTTGAAGTATGAGAATGCAACTCCGTTTTTTTCGTTCTTGTCACCCAGAAAATCACCTTGGTTATTGCTACTATAACCACTTGTTTCATTGTTATCAATACGAGAATCATTAAAGTAATCTACCAAATCAGCTTTTGCATAATATGTACCAGTCTCCGTTTCTTGCTGTGGGGTATAGGTGCCCCACTCATAGCTGTCTTTCCAACCTGTAACTTTTACAAGGTTATTTGTTTCATCAGCTCTGTGTAATTTCCATGTAAAATTATCATTTTTCCACCAATTTGTTCTATATACATACATCTTCCAAGTATTACATGGTAACGTAATGCTCCACAGATGATCATTCGTTGTATCTGATACCTTTGTCATGGTTTGGGATTTATAAACACTATTGGTTCCGTCTTTGTATATGTCTACGGTAATCGTTGTACCGGTATCCCAATAATCTCCACCTGACAACTGCTTAGATGCATCCAAATAAAATGTTTGACCAGAATTATTCGATTCATTACTTGCCGCTTTTACGGGCTGTACTTGCTGCACAGGTATCACGCTAACTACCATCAAGATGGTAAGGATGATTCCGAGCAACCGTTTCTTAAATTTTTTTCTCATACTTTCCTCTCCCTTCCCTTTAAATTGAGTATGATTAATAGGTTATTTCTACTGCTATGCGAAAACATAGTTTTAGCAATAGATTTATTCTAAAATATTCTAAAATCAGCGACAGCAATTCTGTAATCCTGTCTCTTATACACATCTCCGAGCCCACGAGACAAGAGGCAATCTC
>ENA-UAZD01000230-UAZD01000230.1-human-gut-metagenome-genome-assembly--contig:-NODE-230-length-27522-cov-8.190192_pt1 | contig 27522 bp, 26 predicted proteins | sample MGYA00244112_ERZ654658 | MGnify/ENA primary metagenome ERZ654658 (study PRJEB26926, sample SAMN06164608) | human gut metagenome | biome: ENVO:00009003; feature: ENVO:2100002; material: ENVO:00002003... | reverse complement strand
GCATACGATATTGCCTCTTGTCTCGTGGGCTCGGAGATGTGTATAAGAGACAGCCCCAGACTGTCTTAAAAGTCTCGGCGAGAGCTGAAAAGTCTGTACCCCCTATACAGGGGCGACAACGAATTCTCAATCCTCGGAGAGGGTAATTATACTTTTAAGACAGTCTCCCCCATACGGATAAATAATGGTAATTAGATGTCGGTTGACTGACTCACCACATATGTCATTAATGATCAAGCATTTGGCACGAATTCGCTATTCATGGGTAATTGTCTGGACGTCAAAGTAACAAGAGAAAAGTTTTGGACTTGCCCCAAAGAGTTAGTCAAAACATTAACTACCTCGATTTTTGTGGAATATTGCGTCTCGCTGACTATCGTCACTTCTAAAAGTTGGATTATTTTTACTGAAAGTCATTGGTGGATAATTGATTGCGATCTGATTTCCGTTTGTCTTGATTTTGCAATATATTGATAATGAGTGATTTATCTTGCCCAAAAATGAGATTGTTAATTTTGATTTCGCTTCTGATGTGCTGCCAATGAGGATGATAGGATTATGTAAAAGTGAAACCATTTATTTGGTGTTTTTCAATATTTCTTCCGAAATTTGCGACAGTAACACTAATGACTAAGAAATCAATCATTATGCGAAGACCATTGTGTCTATTAGCCTTTTGCATATCGCTAGGCGTTCTGTTCTCTTGCGGAGACCTCCTTGTGATCGACAAACCTGAGGCTGTTGGCCCAGAAGAATCCTGTCAAAACTTCACTATAGAGGAAGCCATGGCTGTTTTCTCAGATGAATATGACGGAAGCTCAGACATTTCCGATCAAGTCACCGTTTCGGATTCTCCTTTTGTGTGGGAATCTGGTATTGTTGTCCCGGTGTGGAAAGCGGCGGAATGTCATTTCATTCAAGGAAGAGAGGAGAGTTATGTGGTTCCAATGTTGTCATCAGTCAGGTATTATGCCTCTAAGGGTGAGGATGGAACACTGGTTAGATGTGATCAAAACTTGATTGTCTCCAAGAATGTTAACAGTGGACGTACATCCCTCCGCATCGTTTTCTCTATTCCGGAGGATGACTTGAAGCGAAGCCGGCCATCCTCTGGTTTTTCTGGACTTCTTGTCTATACAGATTTGAGCGGCAAGTTCAGAAAGATCGAGAAGTATGCGGGAGGAGAAAAGCTCGATGGCGTTTATTTCAGTGAAAGAGAATCCGAGATAGCCTGGGAGAGACACAAATTGTTCATCAACAGGATCATGGAGGGGGTCACTGTGTTCAAAGTGAATTCTCATCAAATAGAGACCCGTTGTCCTGCTCCGGGAGACACAGTTGAGTATAATGATTCGATCAACCCCTCACACTGCAATGGTAACTGTTTTCCGGATCTATGGTGGCAGAACCCGGACTTTGATTTCTGGAATGATTCGATAGCGCCTTCCGACACTACCGGCATTGATGACTATCCTTGGGACGGAGGAGGCGGAGGTGGTGCAGGAAGTGGAGGTGGAGGTAATACCAGACCGCCAAAGGATAACGGCGGCGGTTCTGATAATAAGCCTGTCAGACCACTTGATTGTTCGTCATGCTTTGGTCAGGCAGAATATTATAAGAAAAGATACGATGACTATCTGTTCAGGTATAAAGATAAGGCAGTCACGGAGATTTACTATATATCTTATGGATTTAAATATTGCAATGCGTTTTCTGATTTGGGAAAAACGAAAGATGCTTCTGCCGATCTAAAAGAATGGATAAATCGGACGATGCGATTACTTCAAGAAAAATTAGAGTGTCAACTACAATCAGATCCTACAATTGAAGATAATCCTGAACGTTTGATGGCTGTGGCATTTAAAACACATCCCGATGCATATTTAGAAGGAGGACTGCTAAATCTGAATGTCGGCGACAAATTAAAAATTATTATGACTGTTGAATATGAGGATATTTTTTCTAAATTGGGCAGAAATCAAATATATGAGGTAGTGAAAGCTCAAATTGATTACTATATCAAGCATCCTGATGTATGCATAAAAGATGCCTCGTATATAAAGAACAATTGGGACAGTATAAAACAATCACTGTACGACTATTGCTCTAAAATTACAACAAGAAGTGGCTCGCTGTATGTTGATCAAGAGAGATTTAATGAACTTCGTGATATTCTCTTTGAGGAAATTGTGAACTATTTCTATGACACGGTAGATGGCTTTGACATAGATTACTAAATCGCCTTTGTGATGTCTAAGAAAATTTTACTGATTTTTCTACTTGCTATGGCGTTGTCCTCTTGCTGGATCAGGACTGGCGAGAGGAGGCGCAATGAAGGGCAAACTGATTTTGAGGTCAAAACTTATTACGTGGAGAGTGGGATCGGAAATAGATATCGTCCTTGGAAATTATTGCTTTGTTCGAATGAAGAGTGGGTGCTTGTGGCTTGGGATCTTGACGAGCCACGGAATACATTCTTCTTTACTTCGGACAGAGGAAGAAACTGGGTGTACTGTTCTGAACTTGATGTGAACTTTGTTTGCGAGGAAATCTTGGCGGACAATGATGTTCTATATTGCTCCGTTCGTGATTATAACCGTGTCTTGAGTTCCAGTAAGATCCTTCAGTCGAAGGATTATGGACTTAATTGGACGGATTTGTTTGCTTTTGACGGTAATGTGGAGCATTTGATGGTTGTTGACAGTACGATAGCTTTTCAGTTATGCACTGAGAAAAAGGAAGAAGGTAAAGACTCTTCCGAGATTAATTATACGATTCACATTTCAAACGATATGGGGATAGGATGGAGAATATTAGAGCCTGAGGTTCCCTTTACTTCGGCGTTCTCGGGAGGTGAGATTATGGTTGGGGAATATGGAAACAGGAATATTGTTTTGGAAATATCACCTGAACGGCAAGCCGTTGACACAATCCATTCTGATTTTTATTCTATGGTACAGATAATCAAGGGTGATGATGTAATCGGGGTTTGGAACGGGGGTAAAGCGGATTATTTCCGGGTGGTAGGTGATTCATTGGCCTTTCTATCAAGGATAAAATTCGAGAGCCGGTTATCAGATTATATACCGGAAGAAATTTATCAGGACGATGATGTTGTTTATACTTCTGTTTTACGTCCAGGTTATCATCCGAAATATAAGATGTTTGCCTCGACCGATCGGGCCAGGACCTGGACGCAAGTGTCCACAAAATCAGAGATTGACAACCAACTTGACAGCGTCTGGACTCCGGAAGGGAATGCGTGGTTCATGGCCGGGTACAAAGACCGGATGGTGTCGTACTGCGTGGGCTACAAGGACGGGAAACGGCAGGATTTCATCAAGGTCATAAGACCGAAACGATGACTCCGGCGACCTGTGTTCAGCACCCTGTCCGAGTAAATGGTCGCCAAAGTCCTCTCCGACAGTGTTAATCGTGCTTGCTTCGGTTGTCGAGACTTTAGTAATCATTAAATTATATCTTTAATGAATATGTTTAAGAAAATAGTGGTAATATGCTTGACAGCATTTTTATATGTGGCAGTTAGCGCACAGAATTTTTGGGATGAGTTCAGGGCTAAAAGCATTGATGTTGAAGGTGTGAAGATCGGCCAGAAGATGACTTACGACAAGTTCGTGGCTAAGTTCGGGAAGCCAACGGAATATACTCAAAGTGATTCTGATTCTGGAGAAGAGGGGACTCCTACTCTTGATGAATATTACAGGGTTGGGAAAGATGTGTTTTATTTTAGGAATAATGGGAATTTTTGTGGATTTTCCATAAAGGACAAAAGGTTATCAGTTCTTACATTGTGGATTTCTGGAGGTGTTCGTGTAGGCGACCTGTTTTTACGACACCGTTGATGGTTTTGACATAAACTATTGATATTCATCTAATAATGGCGAAGAAGGTTCTATTGGTGGTATTCCTTACCCTTGTGTGTTCTTCCTGCTACATCCGGACTGGTTGGAGTACAGTGGCCGGATATGGCACGGACGTTAATTGGGAGATAGAAACTTATCCGGTAGAGAGCGGCATAGGTGATGGATATGGACCGAATAAGATGTTGGTTTATTCGGATACCTGTGGTTTGCTTGCTGCTTTTAATGGTGATGAGACATCCTTTTATGTGACATCTAATTGTGGGAAGAATTGGAAGAGGAGGGGATCTGTCGGCAATCTGCTATGTCGGTCTATCGCAAAATCAAAAGACCGATTCTATGGATGTTTTTTAAGCACAGATCCGAACAACGGCGGAGTTATAATGATGTCGAATGATGTCGGAAAGACGTGGGAAACAATTCTTGATAACAGGAATGGGATTTTTCGGTTTGACGTGCAGGATGATGGCACGTTGGTCGCTTTGCTGACGCTTGATGAAGGTTATGCTATCCTTTGCTCTGTTGATGGAGGGCAAAATTGGATGACATCCCCATCCTCGGTGACCAGAAGCATCGTTACTTTCGGTCAGTTATCCTTCTTGAGTGATGGAGTTATATATTCGTCAAAAGATAAGGTCGTAGTTATGAATCCTGCCTCATTCGTGACTGATACCATACATTCAAGCAAAGGATTAATGAGTGACGTGGTGTCTGGTGAGGATGTGATCGGTATTTGGGAGGGACATAGGGCAAATTATTATAGGCTCATAGGTAAACACGCCGGACTCGTATCTTCTATATGGGACATAAGAAGGCCGTTCAGGAACTACATCCCTGCTGAAATCTATCAATATGGAGATGTGGTTTATACGAAGATTATTCCGCTGACTTATAAAGCGAGAACATCGTTGTTGATGTCAGTGGATAGGGCAAGGACTTGGAGTGTGATTAATGTTGAAAGTGATTTTGAAAAGGAATTGGATGCGGTTGAGCCATCTGCCAGCGACTGGCCGATGGCAGGATACAAAGACAAGATGTTGTCATACTGCGTGGGCTACAAGGATGGTAAACGTCAGGATTTCATCAAGATCATAAGGCCTAAATGAGAACTCCGGAGACCTTTATAGTTTCCGGATGGCGTTGAGGCCGTCGCGGAGTGGGAGGAGAACGGACTCTACACGGGCGTCGCCGATGTGCAGGGTGATCTTGTCCGCCACCCCGGCCCTTGACCAGCCTTCGCGCATCAGATCCTCCAATTCGTCGTTGATCTCAAGGGTGTCGATGTGGCCGTCCTCCGGCCGCATGAATTGTAATTGTATTTAAAATTCAATGTATTGAAAGAAAATAATATAAAACGTTGATATGTTTTGCATGTTGTCGTTTAATTTCCTATATTGCCAAAGACTTATTCAAATAACCGATTATGTATGAAAGCATTCCTAAGATTTTGTCCGTTGCTTGCAATGCTCCTGTCGTTGTGTGCTTGCGTTGAGGAGGTGTTTTCTCTAAAAAATGATGCCTTGAAAACCGCTGTTGATAAGGGATCTTTTGAAGATATCCTCGTTCAACGGAACAATCTGCTATTTACGAATGTCAAGTCTTCTGGTACATTGAGCCGTACTCGTTCCGCATCAGATGGCTCTGACTTGGTCAGTCTGGAGTCTTTGCTGGACAGGTCAAAGACAGAGACAATCGTATTCAAGAACTATCATATCGTCCAGATACCATTCAAGCAATCAGAAGAAGATGGTCGGGCAAGTTTGTCGGACTCTGATCAGGACACTTTTGTGGAAGACATAATCAGTGTTGTGCGTAAGTTTCTGGTCGAGATTTCAGACACATTATCAGGTACAAGGAGGCAGATTGTGGCGACGCTTGTGCCGACTCCGGATAATTGCAGGATTTATGGGGCAGATAGTTATAGTTATATAAATAAGGAGACCTTTGAAGGCGTCATATTATATAGCGATCTTGACGGGAGTTTCAGAAGCGTGAATTCCTATGGGCTTCGCCCGATACGAGATGCGTACGTGATTGATCCTAAGGATTCCTTGAACTATTTTCGAGTCCGTTATATTAATGTTTACGAGGCGAAAGGAACAACTCGTGGATCTGTGAATGGCGGACAGATTACAGAGAGTGTCTGTGTCGCAGAGATGCCTAAAAGGAGGATGACGGTTGGATGAACAGTAGTTCTGATGATGACCGTTGGATAGATGAAGAGCCACGTGGAGGGCACACAGGAGGCGGAACATCTGGTGGGTCTAATTCCAGAGGAACAACTGGCGGAAAAGGACCGAACACAGAAAACGTGATTGATTCCTGTGTGGTGACAGGAGAGTATAAGCCGAAGAAAGATGAAGATGATGTCATTTGGTATTCAGTATCATTATATACCGTGGGAAAAGGTTCGACGAGTGGAAGCGGGCGATATTCAAATCGCGAGCATAAATACGTTGTGTGTGAAGCCATTCCTGATGCTAATGCGTATTTTGACAGGTGGACGGGTGACTTTGGTGGCCGAGGTGAAGTCTTGGAGTTTTTAGTTAATAAGGATGTGACATCCACTGCATATTTCGCTTCGATGACAGGAGATTTCAATGACCCTCTTGACCCTGCGAACCGTCCGTGTTTCAGCAAAGCCACAAAAGTCGGCAATCCATTAAACAATATGTCCATTGCCTCTCCTGGATGGTCCGGCTTGCGAGGCGGGACTTTCGGGTATGTGCGAAATGGGGGGACGCGGTTCCATAATGGGTTGGATCTCTTTGCTGAGGAAGGTACTCCGATTTATTCTATGATGGATGGAGTGATTAGTCATATTAATTATGTCACGTCACAGCCGAATAGAGACAAGGATGGTAAATATCCTTCTGAATATAGAGGTGATAGGTATGATGCTGGAAATCGTGTTTATATAGAGAGCAGTCGAAATGGTCAGGATGTAATGATTGGCTATTGGCACCTTCAAGCAGCGACACCTATCGCAGTAAATCCTCGTACAGGTGAGATATTTAAACCAGGTGATGCTATTTTCAGAGGTGAACTTTTGGGCTACACTGGGAGGACAGGAAACGCCTATAATGTCACCAATAAGCACCTTCACCTCGTTTATAAGGTGAAAAACTCTAATGGGGTATATGTGTTTGCGAACCCAGAAAAGATAATCAACGGTTCCGTAAATTGGAAAGACGGTGATCCTTCCTCCAAAAAAATTATTGGTGGAAAGATAGTTGGCGTGGAATGCAATACTGAAGAAAAAGTTAATATTTTATAAATCTATAATGAATATGTTTAGGAAGATAGTGACAATATGTTTGGTTGCGTTTTTGTACGTGACAGCTGACGCACAGGACTTTTATGATGAGTTCCGGGCTAAAAGCATTGATGTGGAAGGTATGAAGATTGGTCATAAGATGACTTACGACCAGTTTGTGGCGAAATTCGGGAAGCCGGACAGATATGAGCAAAAGGATGTCGGAGAATCCGGCTGCCCTAGTATAGCCGAGTATTATGATGTTGGCGGAAACTTCTTTTCTTGTAGAAACAATGGCGTTTTTGGTACATTCGTATTGGATGACAATCGTTATGCCGCTCTGACATTGTGGATTCCAGGTGGCATCCGTGTGGGCGACAAACTGTCGAGTTTGGACAACTTTAAGTATGGAAAGCCCAAGGTCGCGTCATGGCTTGAGCCGAAAGATGGTTTTGTCACATATACGTTGTTTTATGATTATCTGGATGATCTGGTGTTCCTCTCGGTAAAGGATGGCATAATTTGCTCCATAAGCTATTCGGATCCAATATGATTTAGATAAAAGATGAGTGTATATAGAACTTTACAATCAGGTGAATAAAACATGAATATATTTAAAACGATAGTGACAATATGTGCAGTTGCGTTTTTATACGTGACGGTTAGTGCGCAGGACTTCTATGATGAGTTCAGGGCTAAAAGCATTGATGTGGAGGGTGTGAAGATTGATCAGAAGATGACTTACGACCAGTTTGTGGCGAAGTTCGGGATACCAGACAGATATGAACAAAACGAACTTGGAGATCCGGGTAGCCCTTGTCTTGATGAATACTATTGGGTAGGAAAAAATTTTTTATCATTTACGGAGAATGGTACATTCTGTGAGTTCTTTTTAAGAGATGATAGATTTTCTGCTCTAACTCTGTGGATTTCTGGTGGCATTCGTGTTGGTGACAAGCTTTCGAAACTTGATAATTTCAAATACGGAAGGCCTAAAGTGGCATCTTGGCTTGAACCTCATAATGGTCTTGTGGAATATGTTCTATTCTATGACTATTTGGATGATTTGGTTTTTCTGTCCGTGAAAGATGGTGTGATTCAAATTATACACTATTCTTCTTCGATGTAGAATGACAAAAAGAAGAGACATATTGAGAAAGGTGTTGGTAATTTGCTTGTTGGCGTTGCCCGCTGTTACGATGATCGCTCAGGACTTCTATGATGAGTTCCGGGCTAAAAGCATTGATGTGGAAGGTGTGAAGACTGGTCAGAAGATGACCTACGATCAGTTCGTGACGAAGTTCGGGAAACCAACGGAATATATTCAAAGTGATTCTGATTCTGGAGAAGAAGGTACCCCTACAACTGATGAATATTACAGAGTTGGGAAGGATGTGTTTTATTTTAGGAATAATGGGAGTTTTTGTGGATTTTCCATAAAGGACAAAAAGTTATCAGTTCTTACATTGTGGATTGATGGTGGCATCCATGTGGGCGACAAACTGTCGAGTCTTGACAACTTTAAATATGGAAAACCTAAGGTCGCATCTTGGCTTGAACCGAAAGATGGTGTTGTCAAATATACACTGTTTTATAATTATTTAGATGGCCTTGTGTTCCTCTCGGTAAAGAATGGCATAATCTGTTCCATAAGTTATTCCGATCCAATATGATTTTGGGGAACATATGAGTTTATATGAGACATTCATGGTCTGACAGAATGGGAAGATTAATGTGTTTATGAAGAAAATGGCAATATGTTTGGCTGCACTTTTATATATGGCAGTCAACGCTCAGGATTTTTATGATGAGTTCAGGGCTAAAAGCATTGATGTGGAGGGTGTGAAGATTGATCAGAAGATGACTTACGGCCAGTTTGTGGCGAAGTTCGGGAAGCCAGATCGATATAAACAGGATAAATCAGAAGGAGATGGCTACTCTTACTTAGATGAATATTATTGGGTAGGGAAGAACTCTTTTTCATTCATAAATAATGGCACATTTAATGAATTCTTTTTAATGGACGATCGATTTGCCGCTCTGACATTGTGGATTCCCGGAGGTGTTCGTGTCGGTGACAAACTATCAAAGCTGGACAACTTCAAATACGGAAAGCCCAAGGTTGCATCTTGGCTTAAACCAGAAGATGGACTTGTGGACTATGTGCTATTTTATGATTATTTGGATGACTTGGTTTTTCTGTCCGTGAAAGATGGTGTGATTCAAAATATACATTATTCTTCTTCGATGTAGAAAAAGAGAATTATGAATGCGAAAATAGTGGCAATATGCTTGACAGCATTTTTATACGTGGCAGTTAGCGCACAGAATTTTTGGGATGAGTTCCGGGCTAAAAGCATTGATGTGGAAGGTATGAAGATTGGTCATAAGATGACTTACGACCAGTTTGTGGCGAAGTTCGGGAAGCCAACGGAATATACCCAAAGTGATTCCGGAGAAGGTGGGGAGTCGAGTATTGACGAATATTATAAAGTTGGTCAAGACGTTTTCTATTTTCAGGATAACGGGGCTTTTAGTGGGTTTTCCATAAATGAAAATAATTTTTCAGTCCTTACTTTGTGGGTGTCTGGAGGGATTCGCGTAGGAGATAAACTGTCAAAGTTGGATAATTTCAAATATGGTAAACCGAAAGAAGCCTCTTGGCTGAAACCGGAGAATGGCTTTGTGGAATATGTCTTATTCTATAATTTTTTGGATGCTTTTGTGTATTTGTCTGTGAAGGATGGCGTAATTCATAATATTCGGTATTCTGATCCAATATAGAATATGTTTAGGAAGATAGTGATAATATGCGTGACAGCATTTTTGTACGTGACAGTCAACGCTCAGGATTTTTATAATGCGTTCCGGGCTAAAAGCATTGATGTGGATGGAATGAAGATAGGCCAAGTGCTGGATTATTCGCAATTTGTAGCTAAATTTGGATTGCCCGATAAATATGAAAAACAGAGTTCTAATGGCGGTGATTATGAGGTGACTGAAACTTACATAAAAGGTAAATGCTTTTTTGAGTTTTGCGATGGGGGCTATTTTTGTGGTTTTACTCTTTTTGACAATTCGTTTTCCGCATTGACATTGCTCATCAAAGGAGGAATTAAAGTGGGTGATAAGTTGTCCAAACTAGATGATTTTAAGTACGGAAAACCTATTGTCGCAGAATGGCTTAAGCCTTTTAGCTACTATATTCCATATGTTTTATTTCCAGAGCAAGACGGTAAGGTGTTTCTGTTTGTGCGCAAAGGAATAATCGAGAAAATCTCATATTCTGATCCAACATAGAATGGAGATTGTTAAAACACAAAAACTATTGAGTAGTGTCCTGAATGCCAATGCCCAAAAAATCAAGGTCGATAGTCAACTTGACAGCGTCTGGACTCCAGAGGGGAATGCGTGGTTCATGGCGGGATACAAGGATCAGATGGTGTCGTACTGTGTGGGATACAAAAATGGGAAGCGACAGGATTTCATCAAGGTCATAAGGCCTAAATGATGATGACGTTGAGATTGTCAGCCATCCTTCGTCCGAGTGAAACCTACACCAGCCACTGCGTCTTCGCCTTCAGTGTGAGATAAATATAGGTTGCCGGTCAACCGAGAGGTGTCATGATCCTCTTGGTTGACTAGCTTATAGTTTCCGGATGACGTTGAGGCCGTCGCGGAGGGGGAGGAGAACGGACTCTACACGGGGGTCGTTGACTATGAGGTCATTGAAGGCGATGATGCCTTGGGTCTGCTTGTCTTTCGGGACGGGATCCTGCCAGAGTTTGCCGTCCCAGAGGACATCGTCGGCGAGGATGAGGCCGCCTGGCCTCACAAGATCGAAGGCCAGATTGTAGTAGGTGACATATTCACGCTTGTTGGCATCCATGTAGACTATGTCGTAGGGGCCTTCAAGAGTGGAAAGGGTCTCGCAGGCGTCCCCGATGTGCAGGGTGATCTTGTCGGCCACGCCGGCCCTTGACCAGCCTTCGCGCATCAGATCCTCCAATTCGTCGTTGATCTCAAGGGTGTCGATGTGGCCGTCCTCCGGAAGTCCGTAGGCCATGCAGGTGGCGGAATAGCCGGTGAACGCGCCGATCTCAAGGATGCGTTTCGCCTTCGAGATCTCCACCAGCATTGTCAGCAGGCGACCCTGGACCGCCCCCGACAGCATCCGAGGGTAGTTCGTGTGGATGTTGGTCTGTTTCTCGATCCAGTCCAGGGCCTCGCTCTGGCGTGAGGAATGTTCTCTAAGATATTTGTCTGCCGGAGATTCCATATTCATAAGATTTGTGGCCGCACCTTGCCTACAGGAAAATCAGGGAAGAGGTGCTTTCAGGGTTGAATATTCTCAAAGCTGCGTTCCTTATGCCTTCGGAGGTCACCGCCTCGATCGCCTCAATGTTCTGCCTGTCCGTGAATATGGTTCCCAACGACACGAGGCTTTTCCCCATCGAGAGGCACTGGGACTCACCGTTGTCGGAGCTGATGGCGAGCTGGCCGAGGAACTGCTTTTTCGCGGCCTTCAGCTTGACGGAGGAATATTCCTCGTCCTGCATCTTCCGGATAACCTTCCAGATCGCATCCAGACATTTTTCCAAGTTGCCTCGCTCGCACCCGAGACTGATTGTCATTATGCCTGATTCTGTGTACTGCGAATATGACGACTCGACACCGTAAACCCATCCGTTTTTCTCCCGTAATAGGCTGTTCAGCAGGGAATTGGATGCCGGCCCGCCGATGATGTTGCTCATCAGGATGGCCGCAAAACGCTCCTCTGTGTTGTCAAGCGAAGGAGCGAAGTTCCCGATGACGGCGTTGACCTCATGGTTCCTTTTCTCTACCTGCTTGTTGAAGGCGGGCTTGACCGGAATCGGGGTGACAATGCGTTCGCCACCAGTCGCGGGTTCATTTTTGAACACCTTGCCTACCAGCTTGAGCACGCTCTCCTCCAACTTTTTCTCGTCAATGTCAGCCACTATCGCAAGAGCCATATTCATTGGCACGAAATGCTCTTTTGTGAATTGCCTAAGCTCCTTGCTTGTGATCTTTTTCACACTGGCAGCCGTTCCGAGAATCGAACGCCCGAGAGGATGCCCAGCGAACAAGGCCTCCTCGAACTTGTCATAGACATCATCTGCGGGGGAGTCTTTGTAGGAGTTGATCTCATCGATCACCACACCTTTTTCGACGGCTATCTCTTCTTCCGGGAATGTAGGGCAGGTCGCCAGCTCAAGTAGCAGGGACGCGGCCTTGCCGAGATCCTCCTTGAGAACCGTGGAATGGATCACAATCTCTTCTTTGGTGGTGAACGCGTTCAATTCGCCGCCGAGTCTGTCAAGGTAGCCGCTTATGACTTTGGCACTTTTGCGCTCGGTTCCCTTGAACAGGGTATGTTCGGTGAAATGGGCGATCCCGCTGTGGAAATCTCCCTCGTCCCTTGTTCCGCATTTGATTGTCAGTGAGCAGTATCCCACTGCGTTGCCGCTTCTTTTGACCGCATACCTCAATCCGCAGCCAACCGTCCCTACGATCATTATTTCCTTAGAAGTTTGATTGCCTTGATGTCGCCAGGGAGGAATCCCTTGCCGTTTCTGGCCGTGATCTTGTGCTTTTTGAAATAGTAAAGCTCGTGGTTGTCGGATCCGATGAGCATCTTGTAGCAGATGGATCCGTTCACGGGCTCTGATGGAGCCACGACATAGCTTACGACAGTGTTGAACGTGCCTTCTGTAAAGATCTCGTCCACCTCATCCTCATTTTCCTTGATAAGGATGTCCTCGTCGAGCGAACGCTTGGTCTGCTCGTCAACCTGAGGGGCGAAATCCTCAGACCAGAAGAAGATTCTTTTGATTCTAAGTTTCTTGGAGTCTTTTGCTCCGAGGCTTGAATATGCCTTCATCTCCGTGTCTGTGAGGCTGATGGTGTGATCTTGGATGATTTTCAGAAACGCCGGGAGCAGCACGAACTCGCGTCCGGACGGATCTTCGGTCGGGCGCAGAGGGAAGTTCACGACCTCGAACATGTCGCTGATGGATTTTTCCGCTCCTTCTCCTCCCTTGACAAGGGTGAGCAGGTCGATGCCAGGTTCGGATTCCCTGCGGAACTGGCCTTTGACGACCATCAGGAAATAAAAATTGTCGTTTGTCTTGATGCCTTGGAACTCCTCGTTGGTGCAGAACTCGTAAGGGGAGACGGTCCATGTGGAGGCGACACTCTCTTTCAGAGCCTCGTCAAGGAATTCGTCACCTGTCAGGACGACCTTTGTGGTCTTGGAGGTGAAATCCTTGAGTTTTTCCCTCCTTGTGGTGATTTGTGCCTGACCGAAAGCGTCAGTGGCCAAAAGCAGCCCGGCGATGGCACAGGCCAGTATTTGAAAGAATCTTTTCATGTTCAGTATTTGTTTGTCATTCAAAAATGCTTGTCCGGGAATATTCATGCGATCCCGGACGTGTAAACCGTTTGCGCCGACAAAAAACTCCATACTTCATGCCGTGCGGCACAAATGTACAAAATATTGCGTAAATTTGCCTTACAAAACTTGGTGCGGACAACCACTCCCTAAGATTTGAACGTTGTTATGTCTGAATACATCGTATCGGCAAGAAAATACCGTCCTGATTCATTTGAGTCCCTCATCGGTCAGGATAACATCGCCCAGACCCTGAAGAATTCCATAATCAGGGGGAAACTGGCGCATGCCTATCTGTTCTGTGGCCCGCGTGGAGTGGGGAAGACGACCACGGCGAGAATATTCGCGAAGGCCATCAACTGCTCCAATCCTTCGCCGGACATGGAGCCTTGCGGCGAGTGTGAGTCCTGCCGGTCTTTCCAGGAGGGACGGTCATATTGTATTCATGAATTGGACGCCGCCTCCAACAACGGTGTGGATGACATCAAGAATCTGATGGACCAGGTGCAGATTCCGCCGCAGGTGGGGAAGTACAGCGTCTATATCATCGATGAGGTACACATGCTGTCCACGGCCGCGTTCAACGCCTTCCTCAAGACACTTGAGGAGCCGCCGGCACACGCCATATTCATTCTTGCCACCACCGAGAAGCATAAGATTCTGCCGACGATCCTTTCGCGTTGCCAGACTTACGACTTCAACAGGATCTCGGTTCCGGACATCGTGGGCAACCTCAGGATGATAGCGGGGAAGGAGGGTGTGAATATAGACGATGAGTCATTGCATGTGATAGCGCAGAAGGCCGACGGGGCTATGCGTGACGCTCTTACGATCTTTGATCAGACGGTGGCGTTCTGCGGGACGGATGTGAAGTACGAGGAGGTTCTGAAAAATCTCAACGTGCTTGACTATGACTATAGTTTCAACCTGGTGGACGCTTTTCTGGCGGGGGATTACGGTACGGCTTTGCTGAAGTTCGATGAGATTCTTTCCAAAGGGTTCAACGCATTGCATTTCTGCGCTGCTTTGAGTTCACATTTCAGGGATTTGATGGTGACGAAGAACGGTGGCCTTGGGGCTTTGCTGGAGTTGCCGGATTCGCTGAAGGCGAGATATGAGGAGCAGGCTTCACGTTGTTCGCTGAAGTTTTTGTATGATGCGTTGAGTGTCACTTCCGCTTGCGAGGCCGGGTACAAACAGGCGGTTAATCCTCGGCTTCATATTGAGTTCGCCTTGATGAAGCTTAGTTTCCTGATGAAGGCTCCGGATGCTGGAACGGCCAAGGTTGCTGTGGGGACGGCATCCGCCGGCAGCGGTTCACCAGACTTCCGCGCTTCGCGCTCCATCCCGTCACCTGCGCCGCAGGTGACACCCGTTCACGGGGCCACGGGCGGCCACGGCCTGACTGAACCGCAGTCGGCGGACGCCGCACGGAAACCGGGAGCGGTCGGGGCGGTCGCTGAGCCTGTGGTTCGACAAAACTCACCAACCATCGAAGCGGCTTCGGATAGGCCTGTTGAAAGTGCGGTCACTTCGACAAGTTCGGTGACCGAAACCGCTGGCTCGGCGACCGGAAATGATGTGTCTGTAGAGAATGTTGGTTCGCAGGTCATTGCTGAGGAGAATCCTGCTCCGAGGGCGAGAAGGAAGCCGCTGAAGACAGGAGCGTCACTGTCGCTCAATTCGATGATCGAGGAGGAAGAGAATAAGAAAGTCGTCAATGAGGCTGCGCCGATCGCGGATGTGATTCCTGAGGACAGTGCCTTGCTGGAGGCTTGGAAGACCATCCCTGCGGAGTACGCCTCGAGCCCTCGACTTGCCAACACCCTTCAGAACGCGGAGGTCAGCATTGAGACCAAGGACGGCTACAAGGAACTGACGTTCAAGGTCAGCAACGCCTCGCAGGAAAAATGGATCCGGGAGAACCGTCTCTTGGTTTTGGAAGGAATTTTGCGGAAGAAAGCCGGGTCGTCCAGAATCCGTCTTGAGGTGGGGGTCATTCCTGTGGAGGACAAAGGCGTCCAGCCTTACACAGATCAGGAAAAGGCCACGGTTCTGATGGGACAGAACGGTGAGGTGCAGAACCTCGTCAAGGATTTCGGCCTTGAGACAAGATAGTGATTTACAATTAGATTTGAGACAAGATGAAACTTCATTGCGAGAACCTCGTCAAGAAATATGGCATCAGAACCGTCGTGAAAGGCGTTTCGATGGAGATCAACCAGGGAGAGATCGTTGGGTTCCTCGGCCCGAACGGAGCGGGGAAGACCACCAGTTTCTACATGATCACAGGGCAGATAGTCCCGAACGGAGGACGTGTGTTCCTTGACGACGAGGACATCACCGAACTCCCTATGTACAAAAGGGCTCAGAAGGGAGTCGGCTATCTGCCACAGGAGGCTTCGGTGTTCCGCAAGATGTCGGTTGAGGACAACATCATGTCCGTGATGGAGATGTCTGACATGTCCAAGGCCGAGAGACAGGAAAGGCTTGAGGATCTGATCAACGAGTTCAACCTCTCGAAGGTCCGCAAGAGTCTCGGCATCCAGCTCTCCGGAGGCGAGAGACGGCGTTGCGAGATCGCACGCGCCCTTGCCATCGACCCGAAGTTCATCCTGCTGGACGAACCGTTCGCCGGCGTCGATCCGATTGCCGTGGAGGACATCCAGTTCATCATCGCGAAACTTAAGTACAAGGACATCGGTGTCATCATCACCGACCACAATGTGGGTGAGACCCTTGCGATCACCGACCGCGCCTATCTGCTCTACGAAGGCACGATTCTCCAGCAGGGCACACCGGAATCCCTCGCCGCCGACGAGGACGTCCGTACCAAGTACTTGGGTTCGGGCTTTGTCTTGAAGAAATCCGTCTCCGTCGAAAGAGCCAAGGCCGAGCATGCCGCGTTGGAGGCTGCCAGATTGGCCAAGGCCGCTGCTTCAGAAGTTCAAGGCTGAGTCCGTAGCGGAAGTCAGGCAGGATTTACTGCATTGTCCACTCGGCTCCGTCTTTCGTGTCTTTCACTGTGATTCCCAAAGCTTTGAGGTGGTCGCGGATGGCGTCGCTGGCCGCCCAGTCCTTTGCCGCCTTGGCCTTGGCGCGCTCCTCAAGCACCATGTCCATCAGTCCGGAGACGATCTCCTGACCCTTGCCGGATTCGGTGGCGGACTCGTCCTTCAGGCCGAGGACACCGAACACGATGTCATCAAAAAGCTGCGTCAGAGTCTCCAAATCACCCTTGCTTAACGGTTCCAGCGTCTGCCCATCCGGTCCCTGAGCCTGTCGAAGGGCTCCAGCCTTGGCCGAGTTGATCAGCCGTACCGCATCGAAGATGTGTGACAGCGCTATCGGCGTGTTGAGGTCGTCGCAAAGCGCCTCATAGACAGCATTGAATATTCCCTTGACCTCCTCGGAAGTGGCCGTGCAGGTGTCGGGAGCCGTGGCGGTGATGAACTCACCGTACTGCATGGCGTCCACGGGACTTCCCTCGGTGCCCTTGGCGGTGTCGGCGATCCCGGCCGCCGAAGCCAGCGTCCGGAGATCCTTCGCGGCCTGCATAACCCTCTTCAGGCCTTTCTCGGCGGCCTGCAGTGCCTCGTTGCTGAAGTCCAGCGTGCTGCGGTAGTGCGCCTGGAGGATGAAGAAGCGGACGGTCATCGGGGAATATGCCTGCGTGAGTTTCTCGTGCTGTCCGCTGAACAGCTGCGGCAGGGTGATGAAGTTGCCCAGGGACTTGCCCATCTTCTGGCCGTTGATCGTGATCATGTTGTTGTGAACCCAGAAGTGCACGCCTTGTGTGTGGCGGCTGGCCACATTCTGGGCGATCTCGCACTCGTGGTGAGGGAACATCAGATCCATTCCGCCGCCGTGGATGTCGAACTCGTTGCCGAGATATTTCTCGCCCATCACGGAGCACTCCAGATGCCATCCCGGGAAGCCTTCGCTCCACGGACTTGGCCAGTGCATGATGTGCTCGGGCTCAGCCTTCTTCCAAAGGGCGAAATCGTACGGAGCCTTCTTGTCGCTCTGTCCGTCAAGTGTGCGTGTTCCTTCACGGGTGTCGTCCAGAGTGCGCCCGGAAAGGATTCCGTAGTGGTGATCCTTGTTGTATTTCTCCACGTCAAAGTACACGGATCCGTTGGAGATGTAGGCGTAGCCTGCGTCCAGAATCTTCTTGACGGTCTCGATCTGCTCGATGATGTGTCCCGAGGCTCTCGGCTCGATTGATGGCGGCGCCACGTTCAGCAGGCGCATCGCCTCGTGGTAGCGGAACGTGTAGGTCTGCACAACCTCCATAGGCTCAAGCTGTTCCAGCCTTGCCTTCTTGGAGATCTTGTCCTCTCCCTCGTCGGCGTCGTGCTCAAGGTGTCCCACGTCGGTGATGTTCCGCACGTAGCGGACCTTGTAGCCAAGATGCCTGAGCAGTTTGAAAAGCACATCGTAGGTTACTCCCGGACGGGCGTGTCCGAGGTGAGCCTCTCCATAGACCGTCGGCCCGCAGACGTACATTCCCACGTGTCCCGGTTGGATCGGCTTGAAAAGCTCTTTCGTTCGAGTAAGAGTATTTGTCAGAAATAAAGGTCTCATATTCAGAAATAATAAATAGTTGTCAGTCAATCTTTTTGCCGGTCAGACGCTCGTAGATCGTCCTGTAGGCTTCGCCGACGTGGCCGTTGTCCCTGCGGAAACGGTCCTTGTCGAGTCTCTCGCCGGTGGCGATGTCCCAGAAGCGGGCGCTGTCCGGAGTGATGTCGTCGCTCATCACGAGACTGCCGTCACAGAGGTGACCGAACTCTATCTTGAAGTCCACCAGCGTGATACCGATCTCCTTGAAGACCGGGGTCAGGATGCTGTTGACCTGCTTTGTCAATGAATATATCCGTTCAAGTTCTTCCTTGCTCACGAGGCCGAGGGCGACGGCGTGGTAGTCGTTGATGATCGGGTCGCAGAGGATGTCCGACTTGTAGCAGAGGTCGTAGACCGGCTCCTTCGGGATGATACCTTCCTCTAGTCCCAGTCTCTGTGCCATCGAGCCGGCGATCACATTCCTGACGATCACCTCCATCGGGATCACTTGTGATTTCCAGCAAAGCTGCTCAGTGTCAGAGATCTGCTCGATGAAGTGCGTAGGCACTCCTCCCTTCTGCAGCAGTCTGGAGATCTCGCAGGAGATTCCGTTGCAGTAGACACCCTTGTCCTTGATCACCGCCTTCTTGATCTTGTTGAACGCCGTGATCTCATCCGTGAAATGTATGATCACCTTCTGCGGGTCGTCCGTCTCGAAGATCTTGATGGACACCCCATCGTGAATGATATTCCTCTTCATTTATTATATAATATATTCTTTTGCCGCGGTTGCCATATGTCGCTTCGGCGACCGACGCTCCGCGCCCTGTACGGGTAAAGGGTCGCCGAAGCGACATATGGCAACCGCTCTCCATGCCTTGTACGTGTAAAGGTATCGCTGAAGCGACATATGGCAACCGCTTTCCGCGCCTTCTACTATGCAGCTTCAGCAAAATAACTACCCGATAAAATACCTGACGGCGTTCTCGAACAGTGGTTGCTCGAGGTCGGCCTCTATGTTCTTCAACAGGTTCCTCTCGTACCTCTCGCTGTGACCCATCTTTCCGAGTATCTGCCCGTTGCGGCTGATGATGCCCTCGATGGCATAGTAAGATCCGTTCGGATTGTAAGGCGACTCCATCGTAGGATCGTCCGTCAGCGGATCAACGTACTGGAACGCCACCTGCCCGTTGGCGAACAACTCACGCGCGAGTTCCTCGCTGACCACAAACTTGCCCTCGCCGTGGCTTACAGGGATAGCATATTCATCACCGATCGCCATCCCCTTGAGCCAAGGAGAGTTTGTGGAAGCCACACGGGTCGTCACCATCTGCGAGATGTGCCTGTTGATGTCGTTGCGGAACAGGGTAGGAGAGTCCTTCGTCACCTTGCCGAGCTCACCGTAAGGCAGCAGACCCGACTTCACAAGCGCCTGGAAACCATTGCATATTCCTAAAATCAAACCACCACGGGAAAGCAGTCCCTCTATCGCCTCCGCGATGTCCTTGTTGTTCAGCACGTTCGCTATGAACTTGCCGCTTCCGTCCGGCTCGTCACCGGCGGAGAAGCCACCGCTGAGCATCAGGATCTGGCACTCGTCGATGTTCTTCTTCATCTGGGCGATCGACTCGAACACATCCTTGTCCGAAAGGTTGCGGAACACGGAAGTGCGGATCTCGGCTCCCGCCTTGCGGAACGCCTTGGCCGAGTCGTAGTCGCAGTTGGTGCCAGGGAAGACAGGAAGGTAGGCGATCACCTTGTCAACCTTCGGCCCCTTATATTCAAGATCCGTCTTCTTCGCCTTGAACGGCTTCACGCCCTCCAATCCCTTAGGCGACAGCCTCTTGGTGTCAGGCTCGCTGACCGCTGGATAGACCTTTTCGAAGAGCGATGCGTTGAAATCCATCAGCTCGAAGATGGACAGCTTGTTGCCGTTCACGCGGACATTGCCGTCCTCGCCCGAAGTCACCGTTCCGATCTCGATGGCGTTCTCGAAGTCAAGCGCGCTCCCGTCGGTCTCCACCACGATGGAACCGTAGCTCAGATTGAAGAGATCGTCCTCCGGAAGGTTCACGTCGAATCCGAAGGCGTTGCCGAAACTCATCTTGCAGAGCGCCTCGGCGACTCCGCCGAAACCTACTGCCCAGCCGGCCACGATCGTGCCGTCCTCTATCTTTTTCTGAATATTATTCCAATTCCTCTTGAGTTGCTCTGTGTCAGGCATCTTGTTGGCGAGAGGCGTATGCTTCACAAGGTAGAGGCGGTCACCCTCCCACTTGAGTTCCGGCGAGATCACATTGCCGGCATTGACCGGAGTGATGCCGAACGCGATGAGGGTCGGTGGCACGTGGATCGTACCGCTCTCAGTCTCAAACGATCCGCTCATCGAATCCTTTCCGCCGATGGAGGCGAGGCCAAGTTCCTTCTGCATCTTCAGCGCCCCGAGTAGAGCCGCGGTCGGCTTGCCCCAGACCTTCGGGTCGGCAGTCATCCTCTCGAAATACTCCTGGCAGGAGAATCTCATCGTCTCCCAATGGCCGCCGGCGGCGACAACCTTGCTGCATGCCTCGATGAATGAATATGCCGCCCCGTGGTACGGACTCCATTCGCAGAGGTCAGGGTTGAAGCCGAACGCCATCATGCTGGCGGTGTCGGTGTAGCCTTTCACCGGAAGTTTCTGGACGGAGACCTGCGTCTCCGTGGCCTGGAGCTCTCCTCCGAACGGCATCAGCACGGTTGACCGCCCGATGGTGGAGTCAAACATCTCTATGAGGCCTTTCTGGCATGTCACGTTAGGATCCTGCAGGTTGGCGAACATCCTTTCTTTCAGGTTCTTGCCCGGAACGTCGCGGAAGAACGGATCCCTGTCCTCGACCGCACCGATCGTGGCCTTTGACCAGTGCTTGGCACCGGCGCTGTCGATGAAGGCGCGGCTCAGATCCACGACCACCTTGTCGCCGTAGAACATCCTCATTCTGGCGGTGTCGGTGACCTCGGCCACGTGCGTCACCTCGATATTCTCTGAATGGCAAAGCGCCTTGAATTCCTCCTCGTCCTTGGCTTCCACTACGACGGCCATACGCTCCTGGGACTCGCTGATGGCCAGTTCCGTGGAGTTCATTCCGCTGTATTTCACCGGAACACGGTCAAGGTAGATGTCCAGCCCGTAGGCAAGCTCACCGATGGCGACACTCACTCCGCCGGCTCCGAAGTCATTCGATTTCTTTATCAGTCTCGTGACCTCAGGCCTTCTGAAAAGCCTTTCCAACTTTCTCTCCTCCGGAGCGTTACCCTTCTGGACCTCACTTCCGCAAGTCTCAAGGGACTCCTCTGTGTGTTCCTTTGAGGAACCTGTCGCACCGCCGATTCCGTCGCGTCCGGTGCGTCCGCCGATCATCAGCACGACATCCCCGGCCTTAGGGCTTTCCCTTCTCACATCCCCGGCCTTCACCGCTCCGACAACCGCTCCGACCTCCATTCTCTTGGCCGTGTAGCCCTCGTGGTAGATCTCGCGGACGTGGGTTGTCGCAAGACCGATCTGATTGCCGTAGGAGGAATATCCCTGGGCGGCCTTCCTGGTGATGACCTTCTGCGGGAGCTTGCCCGGAAGTGTCTCGCTGACAGGTTTGTAGATGTCGCCGGCACCGGTGACACGCATTGCCTGATAGACGTAGGAGCGTCCTGAGAGCGGATCCCTGATGGCTCCGCCCAGGCAGGTGGCGGCCCCGCCGAACGGCTCGATTTCCGTAGGGTGGTTGTGGGTCTCGTTCTTGAACATCAGCAGCCATCTCTCGGTCTGCCCGTCCACATCCACATCTATGAATATGCTGCACGCATTGTTCTCCTCGCTGACCTCCAAGTCATCCAGCAAACCGTTCTTCCTGAGGTATTTCGCCCCGATTGTGGCCATATCCATCAGGTTCAGTCCCTTCTTCTCGCGGCCTGTCTCCGAGCGCATCCTCAGGTACAGGGCCATCGTCCCGTCGATGTCCTCCTTGATGAAGGAATCCTCCACGTCGATGCTTTCCAATTCCGTCGTGAATGTCGTGTGGCGGCAGTGGTCGCTCCAGTAGGTGTCCAGAATCCTGAGTTCGGTCTCGTTCGGATCCCTGCCTTCCTCGGTGAAATATTTCACAACCTCGGCGAGGTCGTCGGCGTTCATCGCAAGGCCCATCTTTTTGCAATATGCTTTCAGATCGTCCCCGCTCATATTCCTGAATCCCTCCAGCACGGGAACCGGCTTGACCGCCGCGTGTTCCGTGTCGGCCAGTTTGCTCAGGTCTTTCGCGCGGGACTCCACCGGATTGATGTAGTAGTGGCGGATCTTCTCAAGCGTCTCCTCGGAGGCGTCGGAGTCCACGATCAGAAGTTTGGAACTCTTTATGCTGATCCGCGCCGTGGGATCGATCAGGTGCACGCAGTCCACAGCCGAGGCAGCCCTCTGGTCGAACTGGCCGGGCAGGTACTCCACTGCGATGTACTTCGCTCCGTCCAGATCGATCGAATCTGTGACAGAGTCGGTCACAATCTCTCCGAAGACGCTGTAGCGGCTCTTCTCCAGAAGATCGGGCGTGAATCCGAACAAGTCATAAACATTAAGCAGCCGAAGCGTTTTCAGCTCCAGCTGCAGGTTCTCGTTGAGTTCCCCCAGGAGGCTCTTTGCCTCCACCTGGAACTCCGGGTGTTTCTCCACGAAAATGCGGTAATCGGACATCTTTGCAAGTTCTTTATTGTCTATTGCAAAGTTAGCCTTTTCGGGTTACATTTACAAATTTTCGCCGTGATTGCCAACTGATTGTGAATGAATATATTCGTAAATACAGCCCGGTGGATTTGGAGGGCAGGGTTTTGTAAAATGTTGAATGTCAAAGGGTGATGTTCCACCTTTTGACATTCAATGAATTGCGGATTTGTATCAGAAACTGGTGGGATGTGGCTCCAAAGTGGGGTGGCTAATCGATCCATTGGCTGAAGAACCGCCAGATCTCGGAGCAGGTGTCCATGTCCTTGTCAGACCAGGAGTGGTCTCCGCCTTCGACTTTGTAGAGCCAGACTTCGGTTGGCCTGCCGCCTTTCACTGCCGGTTTGCCGCCAGTGAATTGATAGAGTGTGACTTGATTGCGGCCATCCCGGCGAGGAAGTTCGGTGACATATTCCTCTGTGCAGCCATTGACGGCGATGATTCTGCTGACCGCCGCCGGAACGGGAATGTACGCTCCCCAGCCGCCTTTGTTCTCCGGGTCGCCGAGCCATTCGGAAGTGTGGTCCTGTGTGCCGTGAACCTCCATGAAAGGAAGTGGATGCTTGTAGGAATATTCCGTCTCCATCCAGTTGAACTGCAGTCCTGCTATCGAGGCCATGGCCTTGAAGGCATTCGGAGCCCGCATCGCTATCAGGTAGATGATGTCTCCGCCGTTGGACATTCCGGTGAGAAAGGTGTTCTTGGGGCTGAGATCGAATTTCTTTTGAAGCTCTTTGGAAAGGGCGATGAGGAACTTCACGTCATCGGTCTTCATCCCTTTCTGGGACGGATAGCGGACATTCCAGCCCGGTTTCCCTTTCGGATCCTTTATCCCTTGAGGGTAGCATACGGCGAACCCGTTCCGGTCGGCGACATCCATCATCGCTTTTTTGCCCTTGAGGGCCGAGCCGCCGTAGCCGTGGAGGACAATCACGAGCGGGGCTCCTGCCTTGAGTCCTTCAGGACGGTAGAGGTAATATTCCCGCTCAAGTCCCTGGTTCTTCATCGTGTAGCGTTCGCACCGTTCCTTTACCCCGTACTCGTTGGTGGAACCTATATTAGGCATGGATGCCTTGGCGGCAGGCTCAGTATCCGGTTGGTTCGTAACTTGGAATAAGACGTGCTCGTCAGTCAGGTCGCTGAGCCGGCTGGCCTGTTCACCGAGTCCGTTGATTCGGTCGCTGAACGTGTCGAAGCGACTGTTTATGGTATTGTCTGACCCATTGCTCCCTATGACGTAGGCAAGAGCTATAAACACTGCGACAACCGTGGAGGATAACATGTTGACGGATTGATTTTTAAATGAATATCCTCCTGCCCATGACAGGTAGGAGGATACTTCGGTATTATTCTGATTTACAGATTGTTGTCCTCCACACGCTATTTGTTCTCGGCAGCCTCGACGGCCTTGAAATAGCGGTAGGAGTTGACCTTAAGCTCGCCGGCGGCAGGCTCGTCAAGCACAACAGTGCCAAACTCGTGGAGCTGGAGGGCCGACAAGGTCACATAGTGGCTTACACAGCCCTCTATGGCCTCTCTGACCACCCTTGCCTTCTTGCTTCCGAAGGCGAGGATGAGAACCTCCTTGGCGCTGCAGACAGTGGCTACACCCACTGACATCGCGCGTTTTGGAACCAGGTTGACATCACCTCCGAAGAAGCGGGAGTTGACCTCGATCGTGTCCTGGGTAAGGGTCACCACCCTTGTCCTGGAATGTATGGAGGAGAACGGCTCGTTGAAGGCGAGATGGCCGTCCTCGCCGACTCCGCCGAGGAACAGATCGATGCCGCCAGCCTCTACGATGGCTTTCTCGTAGTCCTCGCACTCTTTGTCGAGATCTGCGGCGTTGCCGTTGAGGATGTGGATGTTGCCGGCAGGAATGTCAATCTTGTCGAAAAGGTTCCTGTGCATAAAGCTGTGATAGCTCTCAGGATGATTCTCCGGAATCCCGACATATTCATCCATGTTGAAGGTGATGACATTCTTGAACGAGATCTCTCCGGCTGCGCACATTCTGGCGAGCTCCGCATAGGTGTCCAGAGGGGTTGAGCCGGTCGGCAGACCGAGTACGAAAGGCTTGTCGGTCTTCTCGGCCTTGGCCTTGATCGCGGCGGCGATGTGATGTGCCGCCCAGAGTGAACCCTCTTTCTTAGTGTCTCTGATGATGACTTTCATGATTGATGCAGTTTATAAATTTTTCTTTACTCTTGCTATCTTGCTCTGGTGAACATGTCACCGTGGGAGAGGTGACATATTCACAGACGATTGATTATTTCAGCCGCAGGAAAACCTCGATGGCTTGATATTCAGCCATTCCCAATTCATTGTAAAGCCTTGCGGTGTTCTGTGTGCGCTCCTCGGCCCTCTGCCAGAACTCCCTCGGGTCATCGCCCGGGAACGGGACGATGTCTTTCTGGGAAAGGTGACGGAAGATGGCGTGACGCTTCTCGATGAGCTCGTCAGGACTGAGCGGAACGGCCATGTCAACCCTCCATAGCTCCCACTCCATCCAGGCACCTCTGTAGAGCCAGATCGTGGTGTCGTTCAGCCAGTCGTTGCCTTCTTCCTTGAGCTGCTCGATGGCTTCAAGTGCTGCCTCGGTGCAGACCCTGTGGGTTCCGTGAGGGTCGGCAAGGTCTCCGGCCATGTAGATCTGGTCAGGGTGTATCTTCGCTATCAGGGCCTTGATGATGTCAAGGTCTTTTTGGGTGCGAGGAAGCTTGGTCACTCCGCCGGACTCGTAGAACGGCAGGTTGAGGAAGTGGACATTGGTGTTGTCGTTGAGCCCGAAGCTTCTGTCGGCCCCTCTGGCCTCGCTGCGGCGGATGGCCGCCTTGATGGCGAGAAGCTCCTTAGGCTCAGGCTCGCCAGGCTTCTTTGAGTCGATGATTTTCTTTACCTCGTCGAACTTGTCTCCGAATCCAAGCTGGTAGGCCGCGTCCATGTGCTGAAGCACGACATCGTCATGCACGGCAAGGTCGCCGGAAGTCTCGTAGGCCACATGAACATCATGTCCCTGATGGACGAGACGGATGAATGTGCCACCCATCGAGATCACGTCGTCGTCCGGGTGAGGGGAGAAGATGAGGACTTTCTTAGGGAACGGAGTTGACTTGACTGGTCTTGTGGTGTCATCGGCATTCGGCTTTCCGCCCGGCCATCCTGAGATGGTGTGCTGGAAGTCGTTGAATACATCAATGTTGATCTTGTCAAACGGCCCGTAGAGTTCAATGAGTTCCCCGAGGTAATTCTCGAGATAGTCCTGCTGGGTGAGCTTGAGGATAGGCTTGCCCACTTTCTGGCAGAGCCAGACCACGGCCTTGCGGATCAACTTCGGGGTCCAATGACAAGGACCGACCATCCAAGGAGCGACGGATCTGGTCAGGAGAGAAGCGGACATCTCGTCGGTGTAGAAGGCGATGTTGTCATGCTCCTGTAGCAGAGAAGCCGGGCATGTCGAGTCAACGTCACCCTCAACGATTCTCTTCACGATCTCGGCCTTGTCCTCTCCCCATGCCATGAGGAGGATCCTGCGGGCGCTCATCATGGTGCCGATGCCCATGGTTATCGCGGTCTTCGGCGTGACGGCGATGTCTCCGTTGAAGTTGCGGGCCTGTCTCTTTCTTGACTGGTATGAAAGCGGGACTGTACGGGTCTGGCTTCTTTCGGAGGAGCCGGCCTCATTGAAGCCGACCTGCCCTCCTTCCCCGACACCGATCACCAGAAGGTCGAGACCTCTCGCAGCCTTCTCGAATTCAGCGCAGTAGTCTGAAATCTGCTCTTTGGGGATTGACCCATCAGGAATATGGATGTTCTCCTTCCTGACATCTACCTGATCCAGAAACTCGGCGTGGAGTCTGTGGTTGCGGCTTTGGGTGGAATTCCTGTCGCAAGGATAGTACTCATCAATGGAGAACACCTCTACATCGGCGAAAGAGACGTTGCCTTCCTTGAACTGCCGTGTGAGGTTGGCGTAGAGGGACACAGGGGTCTTTCCTGTTGTGAGACCAAGTTTGAATGTGCGGGGAAGCGATGCTTTCCCGTGATCCTTGATGGCTTTGACAATGATGTCTGCCACCCTGTCGCTGCCGATGGCCGCGTCATCAAAAATCTCGGTGGTGATCTTCTCATAGGAGTGGAGAATGCTCTTCGGCAGGTTCTCCTCAATCAGTCCACCGTCTTTTGGTAAAGAAAAGTGTTTCATTTTGTTGAGCTTAAAATTTCGTTAAATATGATATGTTTCGTCTCCCGTTTCCGGGTCAAAGCTCTATGTCGTTTCCGCAAGTCGGACGGTCGCGGATCCCGTGCCTGAAACCACAACTCTTGTGGTGGCTGTCGGCTTAAACCGTACAAATATAATCAGTTTTCCTCATAAGCCGAATCGATTTTTCCGTTAAAATGATGCGCGGTGAATCAGAGCGCAGGCACCTTTTGCCTATCTGATCAGGAAGGCCGTTCCTTCTGGACCGTAAAATGTCCGGCAAACAAGAAGCATATCGCCGGACAAGTCACATCAACGGTTACGTTTGTCCGGCCAAACGGCTTTCCACCGGATAAGATGCATCGACAGCGGTGTTTAGGAACATGAAAATAATAAGTTACTTCAGATTAAGAAGCTGTTTTGAATTGTTTGAAATGTTCTTTGAGGTGAAAAAATCTTCATTTT
>ENA-UAZD01000226-UAZD01000226.1-human-gut-metagenome-genome-assembly--contig:-NODE-226-length-27850-cov-8.386472_pt1 | contig 27850 bp, 18 predicted proteins | sample MGYA00244112_ERZ654658 | MGnify/ENA primary metagenome ERZ654658 (study PRJEB26926, sample SAMN06164608) | human gut metagenome | biome: ENVO:00009003; feature: ENVO:2100002; material: ENVO:00002003... | reverse complement strand
TAACCTTCAAAAAATAACCTGCATCATCTTAAGGAATCTTTTCGGTCTATATCTCGTCGTGGATTCTGTCATTAAGTTATAAGCAGCAGATGGCCTCTGTTCTGAATTTTCGTAACGTGAAAAATTCGGAACAGAGGCCCTTCGGACTTTAGTAATGAAGTATCTGTACTGCATCATTGGGAGTCAGTACTCCGTTGTTGCCGCCTTTGCGGCTGAACGATTACTTGTTCAGTGTGTCAGCCGACTTGATGTACTTTGCGAGCTCGGCATCGGAAACGTGGAAGTTCTGCATCTCGCCGGAGAGGTATTGATCGTAGGCGCTCATGTCCACGAAACCGTGGCCGGAAAGGTTGAACAGAATCGTCTTCTCCTCACCGGACTCCTTGCACTTGAGAGCCTCGCCTATTGTCGCGGCGATGGCGTGGCAGGATTCCGGAGCAGGGATTATGCCCTCGGTCTGGGCGAAGAGGATTCCGGCCTTGAAGGCATCAAGCTGCTCGATGTCAACAGCTTCCATGTAGCCGTCCTTCATCAGCTGGGACAGGATCACACCCGCTCCGTGGTAGCGAAGTCCGCCTGCGTGGATGGTCGCCGGCTTGAAATCGTGACCGAGGGTGTACATCGGAAGGAGCGGAGTCATACCGGCCTCGTCGCCGAAGTCATATTCAAACTTGCCTCTTGTGAGTTTCGGGCAGGAATATGGTTCCGCGGCGATGAAGCGGGTCTTCTTCCCTTCCTGAATATTATGCCTCATGAAAGGGTAGGCGATGCCGCTGAAGTTGGAGCCGCCGCCGAAGCAGGCCACCACGATGTCAGGATATTCCCCGGTCATCTCCATCTGCTTTTCGGCTTCCAGTCCTATGACGGTCTGATGCAGGCAGACATGGTTGAGGACGGAGCCGAGGGCATACTTGCAGTTCGGGGTGCTTACGGCAAGCTCGATGGCCTCGGAGATCGCGCATCCAAGTGATCCCTGGTCGTTGGGATTGGCGGTGATGATGTCTTTGCCCGCTCTGGTGGACATTGACGGTGAAGGAGTTATGGCTGCTCCGAAAGTCTGCATGATCGACCTTCTGTAAGGCTTCTGCTGGTAGCTGACCTTGACCATGTAGACGGCGCATTCGATGCCGAACTTCTTGGTGGCATAGGAGAGCGCGCCGCCCCACTGGCCGGCACCGGTCTCGGTGGTGATGTTGGTGATGCCCTGCTCCTTGGCGTAGTAGGCCTGGGCCAAGGCGGAGTTCAGTTTGTGGGAGCCGGCAGGAGAGACACTCTCATTCTTGAAATAGATGTGTGCCGGTGTGCCGAGCGCGGCCTCAAGGTCATAAGCCCTTACCAGAGGCGTGCATCTGTAGCCGGCGTACTGTTCACGGACCGGTTCAGGGATAGGAATCCACTCGTCTGTCGTGTTGAGCTCCTGGTCGGCGCACGCCTTGCAGAAGATAGGGTAGAGATCCTCGGCTTTCAAGGCCTCGTGAGTGGCCGGGTTGAGGATAGGCATTGGCTTGTTGGGCATGACTGCCTGCATGTTGAACCATGCTGTCGGGATGTCGCTCTCTGGGAGCAGGAACTTTTTCTGTCTCATTTCAGTTCGTTTTTTAATGATTACTAAGTAACCTTCAAAAAATAACCTGCATCATCTTAAGGAATCTTTTCGGTCTATATCTCTTTTCTCATCAGTCATGTGCCACCGGCACACTCCTTCTTCGAAAATAGATCTATCCTCGAAAATCTTCTCTTAATCTGAGGCAACTTATTTTTTTCATGTTACTAAATATTATTTATAAATCAATTTGTCTGATTTTTGACGCTTTGGTCGCTGGGCATGTCGAAGCGTCGAAGCGGCTTATTTGTCGTCCTGTTTTTATATGGTCACTTCGACAGGTTCAGTGACCGGAAGTGTAGCTCAGTGACCGGATTCTTGGTTCCACGACCGGGTGGCGTATAACAAATAAGGGCGACCGAACACGGTCACCCTTGAATTTTCATTTTTAATCCTTGACTAAATCAAAGCGTTTGCCTGAAGGAATGCGTTGATGCCAACAGCCGCAAAGCCAAGGAAGATCAGCGTGGCGACCACGATGCCGATCACTTTCAGTCTCTTGAACCAGGTCTGGTTGTTCCAGCCAACTGTCTGGAACATGCTCCAGAAACCGTGGCAAAGGTGGAACCATATAGCCACGAACCAGACAAGGTACAATGCCAGCACCCACCATCGTCCGAAAGTGAGATTGAGAAGTTCGTAAGGGTTGCCCTCCTCGGCGCCGGTGAACATCGCAAGCTGCATTTTGGCCCAGAAGTGGGTAAGATGGAATGCAAGGATGCCGAGAATGATGATGCCAAGCACGAACATATTCTTTGCTGACCAGGAGTCGGCGGCAGCGACGCTTGAAGCCTCATAGCGCTTGTAGCCGCCACGAGCCTTGATGTTCTTCCAAGTAAGCCAGCATCCGTAGATGATGTGGATGATGAAACCAGCGGCAAGAACCGGAACCATGATGGTCACGATAGGCAGAGCCATGAAATCGCAGCCTTTCTGGAAAAGGCCGTCAAGCCCGTTGTAGTTGCCTGTGAAAGAGTCAATGACGGAGAACAGGTTAATCGTCACGTGAAGCAGCAGGAAGATTATAAGAAATGCTCCGCTGACTGCCTGAATGAACTTCCTTCCGATGGAATAGTGAAATGCGTTCGCCATTATCGTCTTAATTAGTTTCTTTGTTTGTAGCGGGAGTGGGGCATGATCCCACGACCTCCGGATTATGAATCCGACGCTCTAACCAGCTGAGCTACCCCGCCATTCCTGGCAAGAGCCATAAAAAACCGGCCAGAGCCGGACTATTAGTTGAGATAGAAGGATTCGAACCCTCACTGACAGAGCCAGAATCTGTAGTGCTACCATTACACCATATCTCAATGATGCGCTGCGTTTCTTCGCAACTGGACTGCAAAAATAGAACTTTATCCTGAATTGACAAAATTAATTCGACTTTTTTCTTCGAATTAGCAGACAAAGTCCCAAAATCGTGAACAAAGCGTTGAAAAGAAGCAGCTCGTAGCTGAATTTATACCCGCCGAACCACCTTTCGGAGTTGCTCTGCAGAATGAAGCAAAGCACCGGCGCGATGACGGCCACCAGCGGCACCCACTTGTCGTTGATTTTCTTTTTTGTGAATATCCCGAACGCGAACATTCCCAGGATCGGCCCGTAAGTGTAGCTCGCAAGCTTGTAAACCGCGTCAATAGCCGATTTCGTGTTCAGAAGATAGAAGACAAAGATCACCACTCCCATCATGAACGCCATCAGCAGATGCACCTTCTTCCTGACAGAGGTCACCTGCTCCTCGCTCTTTCCCTTGGTGCCTATGATGTCCACCGTGAACGACGTGGTCAGCGCTGTCAGGGCCGAACCACCCGCCGCAAACGCACACGACACAAGTCCGATCACGAACAGCACACCCACGACCGCAGGCAGATAGCCACTTGTCGCAACGGCCGGGAACAGCGTGTCGCCTACCTCGGAGATGCCTTTCTGCCCTGCGAATATGTAAAGGAGCACTCCCAGGCAAAGAAACAGGAATATCACCGGAATCTGCAGCAAACCGCTGGTGATGAGGTTCTTCTGCGAATCCTTGGCGTTGCGGCTGCTCAGCGTGCGCTGCATCATATCCTGGTCCAGACCAGTCATCGCGATCACGGTGAACACGCCCGCCAGGAACTGCTTCCAGAAATATTCAGGGTGGTTCACATCATCGAAGAAGAACATCTTTGAATATGAACTCTCACGCACCGTCTGCACCACGCCGGAGAAATTAAGACCCAAATCCTTGGCGATGAACACGATCGCCAGCACGATGGAGACAATCATGCAGACAGTCTTCAAAGTGTCCGTCCAGATCACGGATTTAACCCCGCCTCGGAATGTGTACAGCAGAACGATGCCTACTGAGATCACCACGTTCAGGATGAACGGCAGCCCCAGCGGCTCGAAAATCATCAACTGGAGCGTCACGCAGACGAGGAATAGTCTGACCGCGGCTCCCAAAATCTTGGAAATGAAGAAGAACCATGCTCCCGTCTTGTGCGAGGAGACTCCGAACCGGTCGTCAAGATATTGGTAGATCGACACCATATTCATCTTGAAGAATATAGGTGTGAGGACGAAGGCGATGATGATGTAGCCGACAAAGAATCCGAGCACCATCTGTAGATAACCCATAGCCGTGCCTCCCACGCCGACCATTCCAGGCACAGAGACGTATGTGACTCCGGACATCGGCGCACCGAGCATCGCGATCGCCACGATCCACCACGGAGCCTTGCGTCCCCCGTTGAAGAATCCCGCGTTGTCCGCGTTACGCGACGAGATCCAAGACACCGTGAACATCACGGCAAAGTACGCCAGAACTGTGATTATTACTGATAAAGGGCTCATATTGTGCTATCAATAGGGTATTATATGCAAAAGTAAGCTTTTGAAGGCAAATCACGATAACTTTATTTCATTATTCATTGAAATCAGTCATCATGATTGGATTATTCAAATTTTGAATATGAGAACTGTGGCCCAGACCTCGCAGCCCTCCTTTCTGCCGACGAAGCCGAGACGTTCTGTGGTCGTGGCCTTTACCGAGATGTTGTCGATGTCTGTTCCAATCACTTCCGCGAGCTTGGAACGCATCGCGTCTATGTGCGGGCGCAGTTTCGGAGCCTGTAGAGCTATCGTGATGTCCGCGTTGCCGAGCTCATAGCCTTTGGCCCTTACCATCGACATCACTTCTTTCAGAAGCAGTTTGCTGTCAACGCCTTTCCATCTGTCGTCGTTGTCAGGGAAATGTAGTCCTATGTCCCCGAGAGCGGCCGCTCCCAAAAGCGCATCACAGAGGGCGTGTATCGCCACATCGCCGTCCGAATGCGCCACAAAGCCGGTTTCGCTTTCGATTTTGATTCCACAAAGCCACATCGGCAGCCCTTCCTTGAGGGCGTGCACATCGTAGCCGTTGCCTATTCTTATATTGGAATATTCCATTATGCAGTTCTATTTACGCAAAAGTAAGCATTTTCTACATTTTGGACGGTTAATTTTCCTAAATTTGCGTCTTTAAGAATATATTCATTAATTTTTTGAAAAGAATCTCATAAACCACAGGATAATGAAAAGATTGGTTTCCATTGCGGTCTTGGCTTTGGCCGCCGTTCAGGCTTTCGCCGGATCTTGGGTCAGAATCAACCAGATAGGCTATCTGCCGGAGGCCACCAAGGTGGCTGTTTTTATGAGTGATGATGCCGTCAAGGTTGATGGCTTTGAATTGGTTGACGCTTTTACCGGAGATGTTGCCTGGAGGTCTGATGCCGTGAGGCCGACGGGCGCGCTTGGGCAGATGAGGATGACCTGCCGCCTGGATTTCAGTGCCTTGAAGACCGACGGTGCCTATTATATTAAGGTATTGTCATCAGGAGGCGAGACCCGCTCGGAGATATTCCCGATAAATCCTAAGGTTTATGACGGAGCGGCCGATTTTGTGCTGAACTACATGCGTCAGCAGCGTTGCGGTTGGAACCCTTTCTTCAAAGACAGTTGTCATCGCAAGGACGGCATCATCGTCGGGCATCCGGATCCTAAGAAAGACAGCACTTTCCTTGACGTGACTGGAGGTTGGCATGACGCTTCGGACTGCCTTCAGTACACAACCACCTCAGCCAACGCGATTTACCAGATGATGTTCGCCTATCAGAGCAATCCGGAGGCATTCTCGGACAATCATCTGGCTGACGGAACGTCGGGTCGGAACGGGATTCCTGACATCATAGATGAGATTTACTGGGGACTCAAATGGCTTGACAAGATGAACCCTGAGCCGGGTGAGATGTACAATCAGATCGCGGATGACCGTGACCATGTCGGAATGCGTGTCCCGAATGACGACCAGGCTGACTATGGTTGGGGAAAAGGCGAGTACAGGCCGGTGTGGTTCTGCTCCGGTGAGCCTCAGCAGAGAGGCAAGCGTGGGGACAAGAACAAGACGACCGGAGTGGCCAGCACTGCCGGGAAGTTCGCTTCGGACTTTGCCCTCGGCGCGGAGATCCTGAAGCCGTTCTACCCAGAGTTCGCCGAGAAGATCGGCGCCAAGGCGCAGGCCGCCTACGATGCCGGAGTCGCCAAACCCGGTGTCTGCCAGACCGCCTCGGTGGTCTCTCCTTACATCTACGAGGAGGATAACTGGGTGGACGACATGGAGTTGGCCGCCTACGAGATGTACCGCCGCACCGGCGACAAGAAGTACCGGACGGAGGCCATTGAATATGCCCGCCGCGAGCCGGTGACCCCTTGGATGGGGGCCGACAGCGCCCGCCACTACCAGTGGTATCCTTTTATGAATATGGGGCATTACCGCATCGCGAGGAACTTCGGCGGCAAGGTCTCGGCGGAGTTCATAAGGAACATCCGTTCGGGCATCCAGCGTGTCTATGAGCGCGGCAAGGATCATCCGTTTATGTTCGGCATTCCGGGAATATGGTGCTCGAACAATCTGACCTCGGCGATGCTGACCCAGTGCATCCTTTACCGTGAACTGACCGGTGACACGACCTATCAGGAGATGGAAGGTTCTTTGCGTGACTGGCTTCTGGGGTGCAATCCGTGGGGTGTGAGCATGATCGTTGAGCTTCCGAAAGGTGGAATATTCCCGACCCAGCCTCATTCGTTCATCATCAATTACAAGATGGGCAACACCACCGGCGGTCTGGTTGACGGCCCTGTTTACGCGACGATCTTCGGCAGCCTTCTTGGAATCCGCACCGATGGCGGTATCAACTACGAGGAATTCCAGCCTGGTGATCTTGTTTACCACGACAGCACGCACGACTATTCCACAAATGAGCCGACAATGGACGGCACGGCTTCGCTGACTTTCCCGCTGTCCTACTACCAGCGTGAAGGGAGTGCTACCGCCGCCCACCTTACGACTCAAACCGACAATAACATCTACCAAGACGGCGGAATAATCAGAACCGACCCGTCAGTCAAGCACATAGACTTTGTGTTCACCGCCGCCGACAAGGCCGACGGAGCGGAAAGAATCATCTCCACATTGAGAAAATACAACATCAAAGGCGGATTCTTCTTCACCGGAGAGTTCTTCGAGATGTACCCTGATGTTGTCAGAAGACTTGTCGCCGAAGGACACTACGTCGGAAGCCACTCCTATGGCCACCTGCTCTACGCCCCTTGGGGCAACCGGGACTCTCTTCTGGTGACAAGGCAAGAGTTCAACGAGGATATATTCAAGAGCTACAAAGTGTTGCGGGAGTTCGGCATCACGAATGCACCGTATTTCATCCCGCCGTACGAGCACTACAACGCGACAATCTCCTCATGGGCCAGACAGCTTGGATTGCAGGTCATCAACTACACCCCCGGAACCCTCACCAACGGCGACTACACCACCCCCGAAATGAAGCGTTATTTCAGCAGCAAGGAGATTCTCGGCAGGATTTGGGAATATGAAAGGACGGATCCCAACGGACTGAACGGCCATATCATGCTGATCCATTTCGGAACGGATCCGGCCAGGACTGACAAGTTCTACGACAAACTGCCTGGGCTGATCAGGGAGTTGCGTCGTAAAGGATATTCATTCACACCATTGAAAGACAATGATCAAGCACATCTATAAGATTGAAGGAAAGTTCGAGTTTGAGTCCGGCGGAAGCATTGACAATCTGGAGGTTGCCTACCACACATCGCCGTTTGGATATTCACCGGACAAAAAAGTGATCTGGCTATGCCACGCCCTCACCGCGGATTCTGATCCGGAGGGTAGTTGGTGGCCGGCTCTGGTAGGTCCCGGCAAACTGATCGACACCGGGAAATATTTCGTCATCTGCGCCAACGTCCTTGGTTCGGCCTGCGGTTCGTCAAGCCCGGCGTCAACCAATCCGAAAACCGGCAAGCCCTACTATTTCGAATTCCCCAGAGTGACCGTGCGCGACACTGTACGAGCCTTTGATCTTCTTCGTCAGCATCTTGGAATAGAGGAAATTGATATGCTGGTCGGTACTTCGATGGGCGGATTCATGTCCTTTGAATGGGCCGTGATGCGTCCCAGCATATTCGGAAAGATATTCTTCATCGCCACCGGTGCCCGCGTGACCCCTTGGCTCGCCGGATTCAACGCCGCCAGCCGCATGGCTCTTCTGGCTGATCCGACCTTTAAGGAGCACCGTGACCTTAACGGCGGTATGGAAGGCCTCAAGGCCGCCCGTGCCATCGCCCTGCTGACCTACCGTTGCGAGGAAGGTCTATTCAAGCAGAACGAGGACAGTGACGACACCATCTTCGCCGGCAAGGTCGGCTCATATTACCGTCACCAGACCTCCAAGTTCGTCAAGGATTGGGACGCGTATTCCTACCTCTATGTCTGTGACGAGGTTGACAGCAACAACGTGGGACGTGGCCGGGGAGGTGTCGCCGCCGCTCTGTCCCAAATCAAGACGGACTGCACCTTCATCTGTATGTCTTCCGATGAGCTTTTCCCGCCCGAGGATATGCGTCCCCTTTCGGAACTCATCCCCGGCTCCCGCTACCAACAGATCGAGACCCCCTACGGCCACGACGGCTTCCTCATCGAAACCGCCGCCATCGCCGAGATCCTCGCTCCGGCCATGCCGTAACTTCGAGGTCTGCCTGTAAGAGAGATTACCTTAAATAACGCTCTCGGATCCAAATATCAAGAAACAGGTCATAAACTTGATAGACCCCTGTTTCTTTGACCCTGTCGCAAAAGTATTTGGCACCGTCATAACCGGTAGTGATGAATGGATTTATCATATTCACAATATCTTATGATACCAATGTGACATTTTATCATTTTATGATATAATTTGTGCGCGGTAGAAAACAGGGGGATTCTCCCGTTTGTGTTGGTGATTCTTATCGCTGTTGTGCGGAAGCCTGGCAAGGTAAGGGCGTGTGAAGAAAAGCGGTGTGTGGTGGCGAACGTTAAGGTGGTGGTATGTGGTGGTGGGGCGGGCTCGTGGCATTTAACTGGTTGATATTTAGGCTTATGATGTTATTCCTGGTGCGGTTCCAACCAGTAGGCAAGTACTTTTGTCCTTGATTACCAGTTATTTATCTGCTACGCCCTCATTCTCAATGGGTTATGTCTAACTTCTTGAATATCAGTTAAAAGCCGCCTCGCCTTAAGTCGAATCAACCCAAAGGCATTTCTTTAATGCATTGAATATCATTACCTAATCCTCCACGCATTTCACGTATCCACTTTGCCCCGGTGCCACCATCACAGGTGTTGTCATCTACGAAAATATTGCTATATTAGCAAGGAAGATACTGCAGGTGCCATTCCTCACATATTCGTTGTCCTCGTATCGTACACCTGTACTATTGGAAGTAAAGCAATCTCTTGCTTCTGCCAGAAGCTGAACAGGTTTCTCGTCCATACATACGACAGGGTGTTTGGCATCATATGGACGGCTGTACACCTCGAGGACGTCCTCCATCGCTGCGACGAAAGCCGCGTTATGGCTGGCTGGTATGCACCAGCACTTCTTCAGATGAGGCCTGTACTCGTTTTTTTAGAATGCGGCCGACCTGCGTATGAGATATAGATTCTACATACCCCAGTTTGACCGACCTGTCGGCAAGAAGACGAAGCGTCCACTTGGCATATCCCTTGGGAGGATCTCCGCAGGCGAGAGCTATGATATGAGCCTCGACGTCTCCGGTAACCTTGGCCTCTACTGGCGGTGTCTTCCGTTTCTTTCGCTGGATGGTTGCATCGAGTCCATTCTCCCCATAACAAGTCCTGACGTTCTGGACTGTAGTGGCAGACGTGTTGAAGGCTATGGCAGCCTCTTGCACAGTCATAAGCTGTTTCCCATTCCTGTCCACCGCAAGAAGGATGTTGGCCCGCAGGATGGTTCTCGCCGGCATATTGCCGGACTTCACAATCTTGGTCAATTGTTTGCGCTCCTCTGCAGACAAGCTCACCTCGTACTTCTGAATAGGCATAATCGTATCGTGCTGTATGTGATACGACAAAGATACAATTATTTTTGGTTTTATACAACATTTAGATGTTACAATGTGATAGGTTAACTTGTTCAGATTGCCGAGGTGACTTGTCGGGTTGAGCACCTTGCCGAGAGCTTTGAGCGGAGACAGTGTGCCTCAAGGAGTGGTTTCTTCTGGGGTGAAAACCAAGAAATTTCTGTTTTTTATGAATTCTATATGTTTCTTTCTGTTACCTTTCGTTGAGATTGCCTAACTTGCGGTCGTGTTCCGGGAGGAATCGCGGGACATTTTGACAAACAGACATGATTCACTTCAACTATGGAGACTTCAGAGAGAAACGAGGCCGTCAGGCGGAAGGCCGATGACCATACTACCATTAACCAAGAGACCATTAACCAAGTGACCATTGAACAGCGGTCCATTGATCAGGGGGCCTTTGAACAGGGCATCATTGAACGTGAGGCAATGGACCACGAGATTGTTGGACGAGACTTGAATGGCCAACATGCCATTGAACAGGTGGAGGTTATTAACAAGGAGACCACAGGTTGTAAAGCCGCGGAGGAAGCCACTGACTGCCCGGTCACCGCATCGGAGGAGGAGCAGTACCTTAAACGCTACCGCCACTGCCGTAGGCTGATTGAGAACGACGGGCGGTTCATCGGGATGATCGACGAGGAGAAGGATTCCTACGCACAGCGGCTCGCCACGCCGGAGTATCTTGACCTGACCTGCGACTGGGCGTTCAAGTATCTGTTCCAGAACCACCCGGAATTGCTTGTCCGGCTCCTCAATGACATCCTTCAGGAGGATATCATGTCGGTTGAGTTCCGGAACACGGAACTGACGGAGATATCTCCGCAGGACAAGAGGATACTCTTCGACCTTCTTTGCCGGACGCCGGGCGGGACGATTCTGGTCGAGATGCAGAAGGCTTCGCGTTTCGACCAGCGCGACCGTCTGCTCTTCTACGGTTCAAGGCTGGTGACCAGACAGGTGAAGCGCGGGGATGAGGAATATGCCCTGACACCCGTCAAGGTCATCTGCATAATGAACTATGAGGACGATCATCCGGACTCGCCTGAGGACAAAATCCTGTACCATTATAGTCTGCGTGAGGTCGAGACGGCCGAGCCGTTCGGCGACCGGATGTCGTTCTACCTGTTGGAGTTGCCGAGGATAATGCGTTATACTGATGAATATGACAGTCCTGTTGCGGGATGGTGCCGGATATTCAGAAATTTCGCTATATTTGCGAAGTCGAGGTCGGAGAAAGACGCTGAGTTTGAGAGGTTAGAGCGGGCGATGCGTGTCAGCGGCCTTGACGACCAGGAGATTGACAACTATTTCAGCGATATGATGACAGAAAAAGAGATGCACCCGTACATCAAAGGTGCCGAGCAGCAGGGCTACCGCAAAGGCTTTAAGGCCGGTGTCGAGCAAGGCACGGCGGAAGGCGTAGAGAAGGGTATAGAGAAAGTCGCTAAGTCTATGCTGTCGTTAGGCATTCCGGTTGAACAGATTGGGATTGCCACAGGGCTGTCTCCGGAGAGGATTGAGACTTTGAGACAGGACTAAGAAGCTGTTTTTGAAGATTTTTCACATCAAAGAACATTTCAAACAACTCAAAACAGATTCTATGCGATTATTCCGGTTTTAGTGCCGTGGGTGATAAGAATTAGATTATGTCTTTGTGGTAATTGGCCAACAAAGACATAATCTAAATGACAAGACTATTTGCCTGAGAAACCTATAGATTCCAGACTATCTGACAGTGAATCCGACAGGCTCGCCGGAGGCGGAGTCGGTGGCTACCCAGAGTTGGAAATCACCGGGCTCGACAATATATTCATTGTTGATGTTCCAGAAGGCGAGGGCGGAGACAGGAAGCGATAAATCTACGACCTTTGATTCGCCGGCGTTCAACGCAACCCTTTGGAAACCTTTGAGTTCCTTGACAGGGCGGGCGATGGATCCGACGAGGTCACGAACGTAGAGCTGTGCGACCTCAATGCCGGCATATTCTCCGCTGTTCTTCAGGGTGAATTTGACCTTGATCGTGTCGGCGGCGGTATATTCACGGCTGTCGAGAGCTATGTCGGAATATTCAAAGGTGGTGTAGCTCAGGCCGTAGCCGAACGGGAAGAGCGGGCCGTAGCCGCTGTCGAGGTAGTAGGAGGTGCAGCCGTTGGAGGTTTGGCCGGCTTTGAGAGGAAGGTCCATCAGGAGGGTCTCGGTGCCGGTGTTCGGACGGCCGGTGTTGAGGTGGTTGTAGTACATCGGAGCCTGGCCGACGGTCTTTAGGAAGGTGACAGGAGTCTTTCCGGACGGAACGGCCTTTCCGCTCAGGAGGTCGGCGATCGCCTCGCCACCCATTGTGCCGGGATGGAACGAATAAAGCATCGCGTCACAGTTCTCCAGGTCGCGGCCGATGGTCAGAGGCCTGCCGGCCATCACGACCACGATGACCTTTTTGCCGGTCTGCCGCATTGCCGCTATCAGCTCGCTCTGAGCACCTTGAAGATTCAGGTCGGACAGGCAGTGCGCCTCGCCTGAGAGGATCGCCTCTTCTCCGGCGAACACCACGATGGCGTCTGCCCTTGACGCGGCGGCCTTTGCCTTAGCGATTCCTGCAATGCTTCTGTCGCGGCTGAAGGCGGTCCCCGGTTCGTAGATCACGTTGTAATCCTTTTTGAGAGCTGCCAGAGGGGTGACGGAATGAGTCTCGTCCCCGTCAAAGGCCCAAGTGCCCATCTGTTCGTAAGGAGCGTCGGCCAAAGGACCGGTCACGAGCAGAGTCTTGGCATCCTTCAAAGGAAGAGCCGCGTTGTCGTTCTTCAGAAGGATGGCTGATTCAATGGCGCTTTGCTTGGCGGCCTCCAGATGTGACGGGGCGTAGAGAACATCTCCTGAGCCTTCCTCCTTGACGTAAGGATTGTCGAACAGCCCGAGGCGGAACTTCAGGCGAAGGATGTCTCTGACAGCGTCATCGATTTGTTTCTCGCTGATTTTCTTTTCTTTGACCAGTTCCTCGATGAAGGATATGTAGCCGTAGGACATCATATCCATCTCTACTCCGGCGTTGACGGCCAGATCGGTGGCGTCCTTTAGATCCTTGGCGAATCCGTGCATAATCATCTCGCCGGAAGAGTTCCAGTCGGTCACGATCATTCCGTCGAATCCCCATTCTCCTCTCAATATGTCCTGAAGCAGCCATTTGTTGCCTGTGGAAGGGACTCCATCGATGGTGTTGAACGAAGTCATCAGGGTCATCGCACCGGCGTCCACACCTGCCTGAAACGCAGGGAAATAAACATTGCGCAAAGTCCTTTCGGAGAGTTCGACTGTGTTGTAGTCACGGCCTCCTTCGGTCGCCCCGTAGCCTACAAAATGCTTGAGGCAGGCGGCAATGGAGGTTGAATCCCCATTGCCTTGATAGCCACGAACCATAGCGGTGCCCATTACGGCGTCAAGGTACGGATCCTCTCCGGAACTCTCGGCGATCCTGCCCCAGCGTGGATCCCTTGAGATGTCCAGCATCGGGGAGAATGTCCATCTCACTCCGCAGGAAGCGGCCTCGACGGCTGCCACACGGGCGCCACTCTCAACCAATTCCGGATCAAAAGTGGCCGCGAGTCCAAGCGGAATCGGGAATATGGTCTTGAAGCCGTGGATGACATCCCTGCTGACAAGGATCGGAATTCCCAGCTGGCTTCTTTCGACAGCGGCTTTCTGGACCCTGTTTATCTCAGCCGGATCCACACAGTTGAGGATGGAACCTACCTCGCCTTTCTCGGCGGCCTCGGTCAGCCAGTCTCCGCCGGAAATCTGGTTCATCTGACCGATCTTCTCGTGCAGGGTCATCCGCGAAAGAAGTTCGTCGATTTTCTTTTCAGTCTCGTCTTTCTCAGAGCAGCCGCAGATCGCCAAGGCGGATGCCGCTGTCATTATCAAGTACTTTAATATTTTCATTTACAGATTCTTGCTTATTATTTCCAATCGTTCTTCGTAAATCTTTTTCAATCTCTCCACGGCTGCGTTGTACGTCATCCTCTCGTCTCCGTTGACAATCACACCACCGTTCTGCGATGCGTCCTCTGCCGGATCCCACATCTTGAAATTCAGCTCAGCCGAGGTCTGAAGCGTCTTCTCCATCTCATCGATGAAGGCAGGAATTGTCTTCAGCTGCGGAAGCAGTTCATTCCACCGGGACTTGACCGCGGCCTTGAAATCAGGATCATCGAACAGCCTTGCGTACCAGAAGGAATCCCTGTTTACCAGACCGTTTCTGGCCTGTGGGGAAACATTGTAGGAAAGCACACCCCAGTCGAAATCCCAGATCGGTCCGGCGGTCAGCTTCCCGTCCGCACTCTTGTGCAGGAACACGCTTCCCGGGTTACCTAATTCGTGGTTGATCATCACCTCGAAAACTATCCAGTAGTCAATGAAGGACTTGACATCCAGATATTTGGCATAGCCATCGGAATCGTCCTTGAAGTTCTCGCCGTAGATCACCTCGGAAACCGTCCTGACATATTCCTTGATTTCGTTGAGCATCAGGCCGGTGAGGCCATCATCGTAGTCCGGGTACTTTATTCCGAAAGGGATGCCGTCCTGCATCTGCATACATTTTCCGGGCGTTTGGATCCATTGGATCTCATTGTCGTAGTGGAAGTCGCATTCCAGAAGGAATCCGTCCTCGCAAGGCACACGGTTGCTGTCCGCACGGATCTGCTCGATCAGCAGATAGTTGCCGACGTGCTTCCCGTTCATCACGAGTTCCACGCTCTGGCAGTGCGGAGTCCAGTCCAGCGATGTCATCGAACCCACTTTGTAGGCTATCAGGTTGCGCATCAGTGTCCTGTCCATAAAGTTGGCCAGAAGGATCCACCGTTTGTGCTTAGGCAGCCCGAAGATGGACTGCTTCTTGTCAAACTTGATCAGATAAGGCTTCTTGGGCCAGGCCCAAGTGGTGTTTCCACGTCCACGGACGGAGCACGGCACCTCTTCCAGATCACCAAATCTGCCCATCCCGTTTATCTTGAAGACCGCTTTCAGATAGTCCTCCTTGGACACGACCTCCTTCTCGTCTTCCGTGTCAACGTAAACCACCGGAAGCCCTGTCCGGACCTTTATCCTGCCGTCGAAGTCATTGCTCTTGATTATGAACGGCTTGGAATATACCATCGTGCCCTGCGGCAGCCTCATCGCGAACCGGACGCTCTCCTCACAGTCGCCGCTGACCCCAAGATCAGTGATTGTCACTGAATATGTTCCCTCACTCTCCGTCGGCGAAATCCCTGTAATTCTGAATATGTCAGACTCGCTTCCGTCCTGACGCCTCAGCGACACGGCGCAGTCCGGACTGCCGACATTGTAGTTGAATGAATATCCCGGCTCGTCCACCATAAACTCCACGGTGGCGTTGCCGTCGTCATCCATTGTGACAGAGGACTGAACCGGAGTGATGGAGTGGAACTCGGCCACGGACTCCTTACTCTCCTTGCCGCAGGAAAAGACGGTAAGGAGAACAAGGAACATAAGTGAGAGTCTGGACAAGGTCTTCATCTTGCTATTGTTTTTGGAACACTCTCACGTAGTCAATCTCGTAAGTGGCTGGCAGACAACTTTCATCAACGCCCATCGCTCCGCCCCAGTTGCCGCCCCAGGCCAGATTCAGCTTGAGGTAGAACGGATTGTTGAACGGCCAGGTGTCGTAGTTGCCCTTACCGTCATTCTTGAACGTCAGGTGGACCTCTCCGTCAAAGATGAAGTCCATCTTTTCGGCTGTCCATTCCAGAGCGTAGGTATGGAACTCTGACTGCGCGCCCTTGAGAAGGAACTCGTGGGTTTTCTGAGTGTTCTTAGGATGGTTGTAGGCCGTGCAGTGGATGCTTGAGGAGACATATTCAGGATTGTAGCCAACTTCTTCCATAATGTCGATCTCGCCGTCCGCAGGCCACGAATGATAGTTCTTCGGCATCATCCAGAACGCCGGCCAGGTGCCCTTCCCCTTAGGGAGTTTGAGCCGTGCCTCGAAATAGCCATAGGTCCAGGATTCCTTGGTGTTCATCCTGACAGACTGGACCTTGCCTCCGATCTTCTGGGCCGTGATCTTGAGCGTACCATCTGACACCTCAGCGATCTTCACGCCATTGTACATCCCGTCAGCGACATAGTTCTGAAGCTCGTTGTTGCCCCAACCACTGCTTCCGGTCTCGTACCACCATTTGTCGGAATCAGGTGTGGATGAGCCGCTTGTGTTGAACTCGTCCTGCCAGACCAGTTTGTAGCCTGCCGGAATGTTCACTCCGTCCTCCTTGCATTCCTGCTTCACATTCACGGTCTTTCTTGCCGAACCGAAGCGGAAGGTCAGAACGGTCTCACGGGCATCTCTCGTGAAGTTCTCTGTGAAAGAAACCTTTACGGTCGAGCTGCCGGACAGCCCGCCGCTCGGGGAAACCGTACACCAGTCGGTAGCTCCGGAGGACACGCCCCATTCGCAGTTGGCCGTCACGTTGACAGTCAGTTCAGTGGCCTCGTATGAAGCGGCCAGTTCTTCCTTGTCGGTGGAGAGTTCCGGAACCGCTTCGGGATCATTGGATGAAGCTCCTCCGCAAGACGAAGATGAAAGGGCTGCCGCCGCCGAAAGCGACAGCAACCCGAACGCTAAATGTTGCAATAAACGTTTCATTCAGAAATGAATATATCCGCAAAACTATTTATGCTCCTGCATGCAGATCTTAGTCAATGTGACTGTCGTTCCGGCTGTGCATCTGCCAAGGTCAACGAAGAGAACGACTTTGTCGTAGTCAACGTCAGGCACGACACTTTCCATCTTGAAGGTAGCTGGTTCGCCTGCCTCGACCGTGAAATCATTGACATAGAACGCCGCGTGATCATTGTCGTTGCCTTCCCAGGCGAGCTTGAACGTCATCGCAGGGATGTCCTGGTCAGCCTCCACGGTCACGCAGAAGTCATAGGTCTTGGACGCTGACATCGGGATGTCGGTGTGGAACACGGTCTGGCCCTGCCATTCGTTTCCGCCGATTCCCTCAGGGATGACGACTTTAAGTCCGTTGTTCTCAAGAGTTTCGGTCTCTGGATTCAGTCCGCCTGACCAGTCGGAAGGGGAGTACCAGTAGGTCATACTTACGCTTGCGCTCTTCCAGAAGTTTCCTGGGCCGTCAACGTCGAACACATCCGGTTTCGGCTTGTAGATGTACTGCCAGGAGATTCCGCTGAAGTTCGCCACGATGACGAGCTTGTCCTCTGTGTTCTCGGTGATGACGTAGGTCGGGTTCGTAACAGACTCGTTGTTCGCCACATAACCGATCACAACTCCTTCTGGGAAGGTGAGAACGTCCCCGTTAAGTGTGTAGGTGGATTCCTGAACGGTCCAGTCGATGTCGTAGTCCTCGCTCTGGGTTGTCCCAGGGCCGATCGCGGTGACATCTTTGTTGATGTAGATCTTGCCATCCGCACCAGGATTGAAGACGTACTTGCCGTCAGCGTAGAAGGTGATCTCATCATCGTAGAGACCGAATCCGGCCTTCTCGTTAGGACCGGCAGCCCACCATCCAGCGGCATTCGCCTGGTCTGGGCCGCATCCGATGTGTCCGTTGGCCTCTGAATCAAGCACCCAGGTCTTGCTGGTCTTGCCGTAGAGAGGATCGGTGACATCTCCGCCGACGGATCCTTCCTTGACAAACTCGTAATGCCAAGCGATACCGTCCGGATTGCCTGAGGTCTTGAGGTTGGCCACAAGCTTGAGGCATTTCTTCATATCCGCCGGCTTGCTCTCCAAGACGAGGTAACGAGGATCGTCAAGCTCTGTCTGGTCAGCGACGTAGGACATCGGAGTCCCCTTAGGAAGGGTGATGTAGATTTCCTCCACACCGGCGTCGTTCCAATTGCTTTCCACTGAATATGTCGCAGTGGTCTTCTCCCAAGGAACAAGGTAATCCTCTCCGGTCGCATATTCAGACTTGATTCCGGAATTGGCGTTGACGTAAAGCTGGCCGTCACCCGGGTCGTAGATGTAGGAACCGTCAGCTCCGAAGGTGATCTTGTCGTCGTACAAGCTCCAGTCCTTTTTCTCCTCGGCTCCGGCGCTCCACCATTCGGTTCCGGTTCCGCCGAACGGACCGCATCCGAAGTGCCCGGCCACGGTGTGGTTCCATTCCCAGGTCTTGGTGGAGCCGTCGCTGAGCGCCTTGATGTAAGGTGCCGGGTCGAACGGATCACGGTAAGTGTTGTTCAGAGTGAACTCCACCATCTGTGAGCCGACCGAGATTCCATGGGCGTTGTAGGCCTTGACCTCGACGGTGTGCTTGCCCTCGTCACGGAAACGGAGCAGGAGTCCGTTCCCGGTGTAGGCGTAGTTCTTGCCGGTCACTTTCGAGCCGTTCGCGTTGTCGATCGGATCTGTGGCACCGACAATCCAGACAGGCACGATGCCGTTGTTGTTCATATTGAAGGTGACGTAGTTGGTCTCCTGGTTCACCTCCACCTGCACGTCAAAGTCAGCGGCTTGCGGAAGCTTCGCCTGATCCGGAGTGATGTAGTCCGGCGAGCAGGCTGCCATAAGGGCGGCGGACATCGACAATGCGATATATTTCAATGTTGTCTTCATATTCATTCAAGATTAGTAGTTGTTCTGTACGAGGTTAGGATCCTTGTCAAGCTCGGTCTGAGGGATCGGCCAGTATTTCTTGGACTCGGTCCAGTCGTTCTGGCGGAACTCGTGGTTGGAAGCCTTGAGGACTGACGCGGCCATTCCGGTGCGGACGAGGTCCCAGTAACGCTTGCCTTCTCCGACAAACTCCTTGTGGCGCTCCTGGATGATGTCATCGCGGGTGAGTCCGGTGTCCTGGCATTTCGCGCGGTCACGGATCTCCTTGAGATATTCAGAAGGATCCTGGCCAAGGAGGACTGAGAGCTCGGCGGCGTTGAGGAGGGTCTCGGCGTAGCGGTAAACCCTTTCGTTGTTGCCGTGGTTCATATTCGGGTCACCAAGGTAGCCGTGGTTGCCGTTGGCGCGGGCGATGTACTTGAGAAGGAAATAACCGCTGTCTTCCCAGCGTGGGGTGTAGGACGCTCCGGATTCCTCGGCGTATTTCTCGAAGTTGAGGATTCCACCGTCGCGGCGGATGTCGGTCTCATCGTACATATCGTAAGCGGCCTTGCGTACAGTGCCGAATCCCCAGCCTTCAATGAAGTCGGAACTTCCTTTGAGTGAAGGGATTCCGGTCAGGACTGAGAATATGTTGCCACCGGTAGCGATAGGCGCGTCCCAAGAGCGCACGCCACCCTCTGAGATGTAGTTGATTTCCCAGATGGACTCGGCGCACCATTCGCCTGACTCGGTCCAGATTCCGGCGAAGTCATCGACCAGACGGTAGTTGCCGGACTGCTTGATCTCTTTCATAAACCCGAGGGCTTTCTGGTATCTTGACTCATCGTTCTGGTACAGAACCGCCTCTGTGTAAAGCATATAAGCCATCGCAAGGGTCACACGCCCCTCATTGCCGGCTGAAGCCTTCATAGGAAGGACGTTCATCTCGAACACGTTCTCAAGGTTGGTGACGATCTTCTCATAAACGGCGTCGTGACCGAGCTGCTCGGTGAAATAAGGGGACTTCAGGTTCTCATCGTAGTAAGGAACATTTCCCCAAAGCTTCCACAGGACGTTGTAATAGAACGCCTTGAGCACGGTGGCCTCTGCCTTGTAGAGAGCCTTGGTCTCATCGCTCATCCCTGGAACATTGTCCACATTCTCCAGGACCACGCAGCAACGGTTGATTCCTGAATATGATATTGTCCACATCTGGTTGCAGACATCGGTCGAAGTCGCTGTGTAGAAGTGTGTCTTCACAAGGATCGGCTGGTCGCCCTCGTTGGAGCCGCCGGCGTTGATGTCGTCGCCCATAATGTCATAGACAAGGTGCAGGGCATCGTACTGGTAGAAATAGTCGTACCACTCAAGCGGATCATACGCCGCTGTAAGTCCTTGGAACATACGGGCTTCCGTGTTGAAATATTCATCCATCGGCTCGGATGCGTTGTGTTCCGGAGTGACAAAGTCCTCGGAGCAGGAAGAAACGGTCAGGATTGAAAGGGCGCAAAGCGCGAAAAATATCTTTTTCATCTCGAATCTCATTTTAGAAGTTGACATTTACACCGAATGTGAATGTTCTGTTCTGCGGATAGACACCACGGTCGATACCTACCTCCGTGCCGTAGCCTGAGTTACCTCCCGTCACTTCAGGATCGCATCCCGTGTACTTGGTGAGGGTGAAGAGGTTCTCGGCCTGAACGTAGAGTCTCAGTCTGGAGATCGCCACGTGCTTGGTCAGTTTGGCAGGAAGGGTGTAGCCGAACTGCATGTTCCTTGCCCTTACGAAGGAAGCGTCCTCAACCCAGTAGTCTGAGGCCCTGTAATTCTCGTTGGCTGAACTGAAGGCGAAACGTGGGTAGCTGTTTGTGGTGCCCTCTCCGGTCCACCTGTTGAGAATATTCTTAGGCAGGTTGATGTAGTAGAGGTCGGTACGGCGTGAGACGTTGAACGCCTGGACTCCGAACTGTCCCTGAAGCAACATGCTGAAATCGAATCCCTTCCATTCGAGGTTGAGTGAAAGGCCGAGGGTCCAGTCAGGAATTCCCTTGCCGATCTTTGTGCGGTCGTCGTCGTTGATGACACCGTCACCGTTGACATCCACGAAGCGGAAGTCTCCGGCCTGTGCGTTAGGTTGCAGAAGCGCTCCTTCCGAATTGGTGTAGGCAGCGACTTCGGCGGCGTTCTGGAACACTCCGTCGGTCTTCCATCCGTAGAAGAACGGGAACGGCTTTCCAACCTCGCCTCTGGTCAGGGTTCCGAGCTTGTGGCTGGAGCATCCGATGAAGGTGGCGTCATCGCCAAGGTAGGTCAGCTCATTGTGGTTGTAGGAGGCGTTCAGCTTGACTCCGTAGTTGAAGTCGCTGATGTATCCCCTGTAGCCAAGGTCGATCTCGACACCGCTGTTGACCATATCTCCGAGGTTTCCTGTAGGAGCCGAGTCTCCGGCGTAGGCAGGAACCGGCATTGACAGAAGCATTCCGGAGGTCTTCTTATTATAGTAGTCGATCGTGGCTGTCAGCTTGTTGCCGAAGAATCCGAGGTCAACACCAAGGTCGGTCTGGATGGACTGCTCCCACTTCACGTTAGGATTGGCGAGTCCGCTTGGCTTGACTCCCGTGGAGATCATCTCGGAGCCGTTTCCGCCAGCTCCGAACACATAGTTGTTGCCTGAGCTTGAATATACCGCATAGGTGAAGTCTCCGATGTTGTCGTTACCGTTGATACCCCACGAGCCACGGAGCTTGGCGGTCGAGAGCCAATGAATATTCTTGAGGAAGCTCTCGTTCTTGGCGTTCCAACCCAAACTGAATGAAGGGAATGTTCCCCATTTGTTGCTTGGACCGAAGCGACTGGACGCGTCACGTCTTACGGTAACCTCGGCCATATAGCGCTCGTCGAAGTTGTAGGAGACACGGCCGAAGTAGGAGATAAGGCTGTAAGGGATTGAGTTCCAACTGCCCCATCCGTTGCGGTCACCGTTCTCCTGCTTTCCGAGGGTGTTGTTCACGGTGATCTTCCAGGTGTCGTAAGGGTACATCAGACCGTTAGCGCTCGCGCCGAGGTTGGCGGAAGTGCTGCGCAGGGCTGACTGTCCGAGCACGGCGTTGACCGTGTGCCTTCCGAAGGCCTTGTCGTAGGCGAGGACGTTCTCGACCTGCCAGGTGTAGTACCTATCCATTGTCTGTGAGGCGCTTGAGCCGTAGTTGATCTTTTCGGTCACGCTCACGTTGCCGTCCTTGTCGTAGGTTTCCTTCTCGGTGATCGTGTCGTACTTGTAGGACTTGGATGTGAGGAAATATTCCTTGCTGTAGCTGTGGCCATAAACGTAGGCGAGATCCAGAGAAACGGAGTTCCTGAACTTGAGTCCGTCGAAGAGGTTCAGCTCGGTGTTCAGTCCGGCGACGATCTTGTCGGAGCTGCTGCGTCCGCCCGGCATATCAAGCATAGCGATAGGGTTCGCCTGCTCGTTGTAAACGCCTGCGTCCGCGATAAAGTAAGGCACACCGGCGGAGTTCCTTATGATGTAAGGATAGCCTTCCGGATAGAGGGTCTTGTACTTCTCCTCAGCCTGCGCGTCGGCGTAGATTGGATCCAGAGGGGACATTCCGAGGGCTGAGCCGAGAGGCGATCCATACTCGGAGTTCGTGGAGATGGACGCGGAACGGATGTGCGCATAGGAGATTTGGTTGCGGAACGTAAGCTTGTTCAGCCAGTTACGCTCCTCGGTCTTGTCGAAGATCACGACGCCTACATTCTCCCTGAGGGTCACCCTGTTATAATAGGAGCGGCCGAAACTTCCTCCGATCGTACCCTTGTTGGAAAGGTAGCCACCGGAAATGCTGTAGTCAACCTTTCCGTTTCCACCGGACACGTTGACATCGTGCTTCACGATAGGCGAGTTCTTGTCGAATATCGCGTCAACCCAGTCCGTTCCCTCTCCCAATGAATATGGATCGTCATAGATCGGGGCCTTGCCATCGTTGAGCATACCCTCGTTCATCATAATCGCATATTCAGTGGCGTTCAGGACGGCAGGCTTCCTCCAAGGGTTCTGGAGACCGTAGGAGAAGTCGTAGCTTACGTGCGTCTTGCCTTCCTTGCCCTTCTTTGTGGTGACAAGGATGACACCGTTGGCCGCGCGGGCTCCATAGACGGCTCCGGAGGCGGCATCCTTCAGAACCTCGATGCGCTCGATGTCGTTAGGGTTGATGAAGTCGATGCTGCCGGCCGGCATACCATCCACTATATAAAGCGGGTCAGAATTGTGGATTGTTCCGACACCTCTGACTCTGACCTGCGCTCCAGCGTCAGGAGATCCGGATCCTTGGGTGACGAGCACTCCGGAGGACATACCCTGGAGCATATTGTCAACCCTTGTCTGGGACTGGATCTTGAGGTCATCGGCGGTGATGCTGGAGATGGCGGCGGTGACAACGCTCTTTTTCTGAACGCCGTAACCGATCACGACCGTCTCTTCGATGGTCTGTGTGTCAGGAACGAGGGTCACCTTCATGTTCTGCGTGGCCGGAAGCTCCTGCGGAACATAGCTGATGAAAGAGAACTGGAGGATGGCACCTTGCGGGACATTGATCTCGAAGTTACCGTTGGCATCGGTCATAGTACCGTTCGTGGTACCTTTCTGAACGACCCCGGCTCCAATGAAACCTGCACCGTTCTCGTCAAGGACGGTACCTTTTACATGGATGGATTGTGACCATGCGGTCGCGGATCCGATCCCAAGAAGACAGATGACTGTCAAAACGATCTGTTTTAGACTTTTGATGTTCATTGTTTCTGTGGTTTGTATTTATAATGTTAATAGTAATAACGCTTTTTATGCGGTTTTCCACCACAAAAATATCAAGGAGAATCAGAAATAAAAAATCTCAGAGGAAAATAGGGGAGAGAAGAGAATTGTTGAATAGTTAAATAATTGTTAATCAGTATGTTATTGGTTTAGAAAAGGTGAAAATAGTGGATTTTATAAAAGCTGTTAAACGTTTTAAAATATTTTAAGTGGAAGTATGTTAAAGGATAGTTTGGAATTAGCTATTGATTATTAGTGATTTATGCAAAAATGTATAGTCTTGGAAAAGTGGATTTAGTGGCTGTTTTGGTACGAAAACACCTGATTATACATCCACTTAATTCCCGATTTCCTTGATTCTCTCCTCAAAATCGTCCCTGTCTCCGATGGCGGAATTCTTGATCTGAGCCCTGTAGTTGTAGATGGTGTTGACTGAGTAACGGAGCATGGAGGCGATGTCGGATGACTGGGTGATTCCGAGCCGGATCAGGGCGAAGATCCGCAGTTCGGTGTTCAGCAGCTTGCCATTTTTGAGTTCGATTCTCGCATCCTCACGGAGAAGTCCGTTGAACTGCTCCACGAATTTCGGGTAAAGTTTCAGGAACGCCTGGTCGAACATGTTGTAGAATTCCTTCAATTCCTTCTCGACATTGTTTGGCGAGGATGTCTCGGCGATCAACTTGTCCAGATTGCCGGCCAAGGCCAGTTTACGCACTCCGCTTTGATAGGCCTTCATCTTGTCGATGTAGTTCGAGCACATGCTGAGGAACAGCCCGATATATTCCTCTTTCGCCGCGTTGGCTTCCTTGAGCTCGCGGTTCATCTTCTTGAGCCGTTTGTTGAAATCGGCCAGGGTGTCGGAACTCTGTTTGATTTCCTTGTTCATCTCGGAGATTCTCCGGCTGTATTCTATCTGTCGCCGGTAGAGCCTGAACAATGCGAATGAGCCGCCTAAAAGCAGGAACACCAGCACATACATCGCCACAAGCATATTACTTGTCTTTTTCTGATGGGTCTGCTGGATGTCCGTGTAGCTTTTCTGCACGGCTGGAAGAATCGCGGAAATCTGCCATTGGCGCAGTTTGGCGTCGAAGGCGATCGCGTCCTCAAGGGAGAAACTTGAATATTTGAAAGCCCTCGCGTAGTCTCCGTCCTTGAACAGGGCGTCCGCCAAACTGAACAGCGAGGCATTGTCCTTGGTGGCGGTCTTGATGTCCGCCATAGCGGAGCGGATGAACCAGTTCTTCATCTCCTCCCGGCGGTTGAGGCTCTCGCAGATCCTTGCCTGGAAATATGCCAGGTTAGCATAGTCGTGGCTTGCGGGATCCATTCTTGAGAGCGAGTGCCTGTTGATGAAGTCCGCCTGGGCGAAGTACTTCTCATCGATGTACTTGCGTACTGTCACATAACGGCTCAGGCTGCTCGAAGGGTCCGCCAAGGCAAGCAGGCGCTCACGGTAATACGCCACTTTTCTAAGCATGGATTTGTCAGCACCTTTCAGGTTCTCGTCATAATCGAACCAGAACCGTTGCTGGACATTGCAGTAAGCGATTTCCTGCTCTTTTGTGAATATGGTCGTGTCAACCCGCGCCAGATCATTCCTGGCCTCCAGAAACTCTCCGGCGGCCGTGTTCAGCATCGCTTCCTTGAGATAGACATCATTCAGCTTGCTCTTGTCGCCAAGAAGCATGGCTATCTCCATCTGTTTATCAAGAGTCTCTACTGCCTTGCCATAATTAAAAGGCTGATACTCATCGAACAGTTCACCGTAGATCCGGTACTGTCTTTCAGGAGAGACTCCACGTGAGTGGAGAGTGTTTTCGATGGTCTTTATACGTACCTCTTTTGCCGAGACATAGGATTCCGCCTCCTCAATCGTTCTGTCCAACTCATCCAGAAGTTCTTTCTGGGTCTGGGCTGAGACAGTGCCTGCCGTCACCAAAAAGATGATGGCGGCAAGCGGTGATCCTATGAGACGGTGAACGGTCATATTCAGTCGTTCTGAATGATGGAGCCGGCCACGATGTTGGCCACGAGGGCGCGGAGACGGCCCACGCCGCCTTTATCCTGAGGGTGAACCCTGTGGGTCAGCAGGATGACAGCGGTCTTGCTTTCCATATCGATCACGATAGAGGTTCCGGTGTAGCCGGTGTGCATGATAGTGGTCTCAGGGTTGAAAAGGTCGCCGCGCGGACCGCTGTGCGAGCTCTTCTTGTCCCAGCCTAAGGCCCGGCCCACTGAAGGATCGTTCTGTGGAGGGATTGTGGCCATCAGCCTGACTGTCAGAGGGCTGAGTATTCTTGTGGATTCCAGGATCCTGCCCTTTTTGTCCACGAGGACACCACCGTTCATGATGGAGGAGCAGATGACGGAGAGATCCTCGGCGTTGGAGAACACTCCGGCGTTGCCTGAATTACCACCCATTATCCTGCGTGCCATCGGGTCGTGAACCTGTGCCACCAACGGCTTACCGTCAGCCTGTACCTCTGTCGGAGCGCAGAGTCCGGCCAGTTCGGCCGAATTGCTGACCGCCGGAGTGTAGATCAACGGGAAATAGCAGGTGTGCGTCAGTCCGAGTACATCAAAGACATGTTTTTGGGCATATTCATAAAGCTTCTCTCCGGTCACTCTTTCGAGGATTCTCTGAAGGGTGACGAAGTTCAGGCAGCTGTACATGAAATCGGTGCCGGGACGGAAGTTTCTCTTGACCTTGGTGGCGATGTACTGCTCCATTTTTTCCGGGTCGTTTCCGCCATATTCCTTGACGAACGTGTCGGCGTTGATGTAAGGTGTCAAGCCGGAGGAGTGTGACAGAAGATCCCTTACCGTGATGTCCACAGTCTCGCCGCTTTCCGGGTCGGTCCAAGGCTTGAAGTCGGGAATATACCTGTCCACATTGTCGGTGAGGCGTACGTACCCGTTCTCGATCAACTGCATGAAGGCGAGCGTCGTGCCCACGCATTTGCTGACGGAGGCGAGGTCGAAGAGCGTTTCGGTCGTCATCGGCTCCACCGTCGGCACCACGGACTTGTTGCCGTAGGCCTTCAGATAAACGATGTCGTTCCCCCTGACGACAGAGAGCACGGCTCCGGGAATCTCTTTGGCCGTTATCGCTTCGTTGATGACACTGTCAACTTGGGCGAGTTTCTCCGGATTCATCCCGTGACGCTCAGGAGAATCCTGCTTCAAGGCTCCCTGGGCAAAAACCGGAACCGCCAGCGCGGCGGCCACGGTGATAGTGATCAACTTCTTCATTTTGAATATATTCATGTTCTTGCGGAACGATTGGCATTAAAAAATTAGTGTGGCCTTGATAGGATAGTGGTCAGAAACGAAGGTCCTTTCCATATACGGCTTTGTGATGGTTTGATATTCAGTGCAGCTGCTGAATCCCTTGAACCAGATGTAGTCGATGATCTCGTCCGCCGGAGCCTTGCCCCACCCGTTGTAGGTGTTGTGATGGTCTGTCTTGACGGCCACCTCGCGCGCGTTTTGCATGACCTTCTTGAGGTCATCGAATTCCGGACGGTCAATCTTCATGTTGAAGTCTCCTGTGAGGATCATCGGGTAGTTCTCCGGATTGATGCTTGCGATTCTGTCCACGATCAGTTGAAGTCCGTTCTTGCGGGCCTCCCAGCCGACGTGGTCAAGATGCGTGTTCACATAGTAGAACTTCTTTCCGCTGTCCTTGTCCTTCATCAAAGCCCATGTGGCTGAGCGGAAGCATGCGGCGTCCCAACCCATGGAAGGCTTTTCCGGAGTCTCCGAAAGCCAGAACGTTCCCCATTTGATCAGCTTGACAGTCTTCTTGTTGTAGAATATGGCCATGTGCTCGCCTTTGTGCTTCCCGTCCTCGCGGCCTACTCCGATGCCTTTGTAGTCGGGGCAATATTCCTCAAGGTACTTGAATTGGAAATCCAGGGCTTCCTGGAGTCCGAATATGTCCGGTTTCTGGTCCATGATCATCATCGCGGAAACCGGGTAACGGTATTCCCATGAATTGGTGCCATCCTTGGCTGTCCCGACACGGATGTTGTAGGAAATCACATTGATGTCGGCAGGTTTTCTTTTTTTTGCTGCCACGCTGAACGGCAGAACCATCAGGGCTGCCATGAGGGCAAGAATCACTTTTTTCATAACATTATCTCTAATTATTATATTCATAAGAAAATATGTGGACTACAAATTTAACAAATTGTGCTAATTTTGCCTAAAGATAAATCGGTGAAGAAAATAATTGGTTCACCGTGTTATTAAGTAACATGAAAAAAATAAGTTGCCTCAGATTAAGAGAACATTTTCGAGGATAGATCTATTTTCGAAGAAGGAGTGTGCCGATGGCACATGACTGATGAGAAAAGAGATATAGACCGAAAAGATTCCTTAAGATGAT
>ENA-UAZD01000215-UAZD01000215.1-human-gut-metagenome-genome-assembly--contig:-NODE-215-length-28505-cov-6.866011_pt1 | contig 28505 bp, 47 predicted proteins | sample MGYA00244112_ERZ654658 | MGnify/ENA primary metagenome ERZ654658 (study PRJEB26926, sample SAMN06164608) | human gut metagenome | biome: ENVO:00009003; feature: ENVO:2100002; material: ENVO:00002003... | reverse complement strand
TGTAAAGCTTTCAGAAGCAGCTACGGGGTGTCGCTTCGGAAAAGAAAAAGCAAATAGAATGAAAAAAGATTTGATTTCATTGGGTGTCAAAATTATTAAATAGATATAAAAGTGAGCCGTTTTAAGCCTGTGACGGGTCATTCTTCGGCAAATCTCAAATACAACTGCAACAAGCAAAAGTTCAGCCACTTTTCTCATTCCTTTCAATTTTCCATATCATAACAGCAGCTTCATTCCCATATCGTGTTCAAAGCCTGCAAAGGTGGAGTTCATCAGCGTATAAACAGAGTTGAATAGCGAAGTTGTCAGGAAGCGGTCTATCCTGCTTATCTTGTCGGGGTAATTCACAAGGCTGTGCAGGACATACTGAACGTGGTCAAAGGTTATCTTTCTGTAAGCAGCTTTCGCCGTTTTCTCGGACACACGTTTCCCCTCGGATATTACAGTCCGTTCTCCGCATAGAACGTCCACCATCAAGTCCTTGATTTCCTCAACCATTTTTACAACCGAATCGTCCTTGAAAGACATAAGGCAGTCATAGTCGATCTGTGCCTTTACTTCTTCCTCTACTGCATTTCTGTCTATTCCGTCAATCAATCCATCACTTTCAACAGTTTCAACAGCTCCGGGTGAAAAATTTTGCAAGCCGCCGCCCGATTGAATGATTGATTGAGAATCAGTATAACTCATTTCAGTCTTATTCTTTTCAGTATTATTCTCTTTAGTATTATTACATTCGGTTTTTCCGAATTCTAAAGTTCGTTTTTTCCGATTTCTTGAATTCGGATTATCCGATTTCTTGAATTCGGTTTTTCCGAATTCTTGATTTCGGATTTCCCGATTTCTTGAATTATTCTCATTTTCAACGGGAATTTCCTGCGTTTCGGGAGCATCTTCCGGGGTATCGGCTCCGGGCTGTTCATTATCTTCAACAATGAAGTTCATCACATATATAATGGAAGGCATACCCTGACCTCGGCGTTTCTTTTTGATAAGACCTATGCCGTTTTCATCATCAAGTTCCTTTAAGAGCTTGACCGCCGTTTCTCCGCAAATGCCCAGCTGTTCCACAATATCCTCTATGGGAAATACGATATATACCCTGTTCTGATTATCAAACCAGTTATTTCTCCTGCTAAGACTCATTCGGTCAAGCAGCAGACCGTACATCATCTTTGCTCCTATTGACAGCTTTCCAAAATGCTTCTTATCGCTGAATAGCACCTTTGGTATCTTGACAAAGGAAAATTGCTCGGCTTCTGCACCGTAATAGTAGTCAAATTCGGATTTCATAATATCACACCTTTGTTCTGCTATATGATTTGGAAAGCTCTGCTGATTTCCACCCAAAGCCTTTCTCTGATAACACGTCAATAAGGTCGGAGAAATTTTTCAGTCCCAGATTAGGCAGGCTGACAATCTTTTCTGCATCAGCATCAAGCAACTCCTTAACTGTCGAATATCCTGCCCTGTAAAGGATATTGAAAGTTCGTACCGACAAATCAAGCTCTGCTAAAGGGGCATTTTCAAGTTCGTTCTTTTCTTCTTCGTATTCGGTGTCAGTTAATTCGGCAATTTTCTTTTCAAGAGAAATGATTTCTTTCTTATACTCTCTCAAACGTTCATCTACTGCCGTATCTCTCAAATAGTTGATATAGCCCTCCATACCCATAAGGATATATCTGCTCCTGCTTGGGTGCCGGAGCTTGCGAACAGCCTTTGCTTCAATCTGACGTATTCTTTCGGCTCTTAAACCATATTCCTCTCCGATAGCAGCCATTGTCATATATCTTTTATACCGCATATCAAGTACCCTACCCTCCCGTTCGGTCAAGGTCTTTTGAATAATATATTCAAGCACAAGAGCAACGTCATCGGGAAACTCGGTGGGTAGTCCGTTTACGAACACCTGCGATAACAGATTTTTGGGATATTCTTTCTTCTTCATCGTTGTTCTCCTTTCATCGGGCAACAAAAAAAGGGCTTCCGTACACTTACATTATCGTAAGCATACGGAAGCCCTGCTTCCATACATACATAAACTACTCTTAACTGTAAAAGCGATAAATGGCTCTATATAACGAATTAAGGCGACCTATCGCCGAGGATAAAGAGTTTAACAAACATTACTCTCTGACCTCTCGATTGGTTCGCCTTAAAACTAACTTGGCTCCCCAGCGCAGAGGGAGCACAATCCGCTGAGGAGCTATCTGACACGGCTGATAGCGGTATATCAACGCTTTTGCCGTCCTTATCTTTGAAAATGACCGTGAGCTTGTCGTCGTAAACATACACCTTTGATATCATGATGTCGGCGATAGCTTTCTTGCCCTCGGTGGTGTTGATATCGGTTGCGAGGATATCATCTATAAACACGGTGATCTGCTCCACAGAGGGGACGTTGTCGGTCATCGCCTGAGACAATCGGAGGGCGGAGCTGAGCTGCTCCTTGCGCTCTTCCAGCTCCCTGACCTTATCATAAAGCAGCTGATTTCCGCCTGTCTGAGCTATGGCGTTTACCACGTTCTCAGCCTGCTTAGTGCATTCGGTCAGCTCTTTTTCCAGTTCAGCGGGCGCATACTCATTTCTGACCGTCTGCAAATACATCTGATAAATGGTCTCGGCAGTCTCCGCCTTGTCCATCTGCTCAAACGCTGACCGTGCTGCTCTGCACACCTCGTCCTCTATCAGATATTTATTTTCCAGCTTCTTGTGGCAGCCTGACTTTTTCTGCACGCCGTTACAGCGGTAATAATAGTGCTTGACCCCGTTGCGTCCTGTGCCTGACAGCCCGCTCATAGGCTCTCCGCAGTGACCGCAGTATAATTTACCCGACAAATAATAGTCGGCTTTGGCGGTGTTCTTGGCGGCTCTCTTGCGGTTGGTTATCAGCTTTTCTCTTACAGCCTCAAAAACTTCATTGGGTATCATCTGCGGTATGCCTCCTTCAATCACGATATCGTCGTATTTGTATATTCCGATGTATTTTTCATTAGCCAGCATATTGTAAAAACTGTTTGTGGTAAACGGTCTGCCTCGGCGGTTGCGGTAGCCGTGGGCATTCAGATATTCGGCTATGTCGGTGAGCCTCTCCCCCTCTGCGTACATCCTGAACACAGTTTCGGGGATAATTCGGGTCTCATCATCAATGACCAGTTTCTTGTCAACGACCTTGTAACCCAGTGGGATATGCCCTGTAGTCTGAGCCTTCATGGCGGACTGGCGCATTCCTCGGATAGTTTTTTCTCTGAGGTCGGCGCTATAATATTCATTTATAGCCTCAATTATGTGGGTCATCATCTGACCGCTGGCATCGTCCCCGAAGCTCTCCATGACGGACAGCAGCTTCACGCCGTTTTTAGCTAAAATCTGGCGGTTGACGGAGCTGTCTATGGTGTTGCGTGCAAAGCGGTCAAGTTTCCACACAATAACACTATCCCACTTGTGCATGGCGCTTTCATGAAGCATCTGCTGGAAGGCGGGGCGGTCGTCATTTTTACCTGTCATGGCTCGGTCTATGTATTCCTGCACGACTGTTATGCCGTGCTGCTTGGCGTAATTGTAGCAGTCGTAAAGCTGTCCCTCGATGGACTGCTCCGTTTGCTTGTCGGACGAATACCGGGCGTATATCACGGCGGTTTGCATATTTTTTATCACTCCTATTGATTTTTTTGCCAGGATATGATAAAATACAGATGTTGTGGAGTGTGTATTTTATACATATCCCTCTCCCCGTTCGGTGTTGGCGCATCGAGCGGGGCGTTTTTTTATTCACCTCTTGATATGTAATAAAATATATGGTATAATATAAATATACACATATCAATTTGTGGGAGATTTTATGTTATGATTGAAATTTTAGAATTTATTTTCCGTGACTTCTGGACTTGGCTCGGCTTTTATATTTTGTTTGGACTTCCGCTGCTTTGCATACCGTTCTGTATCGCTGAAGCTTTCGGGAAGAAACCCAAGAATACACCAAATCAGTCATCACAACAGGTCAAATAGAACTTTTTTCCCAGTTCCGTAATATGGGCAGCCGTTGGCATTTCTAATTCAAATCCTGCTCCCCGTTCGGTGTTCCAGCACCGGGCGGGGATTTTTTTATTTATAGTTGGTTGCTGTTATATCGGCCTTTGCCTTTGTAGTCATCTGGGACAGCTGCACGGGCGGGGTATATGTAACGGTAATATTATTACCAATCTGATATGACTGCCTTGTCTCTGGCTTGTCTGATAAATCTGAAATTGCTGTGTCTATCTGATCGTCGGTCAGCGATGGATCCAGAGCTTTTACTGCATCACGCATTACCGCAAGTGTCTGATTACCGCTGTTTTCTTTGTTTCCGCCTGTGATTGTTATGCAAAATGCCTTAGCTCCGGCGCTTGTTGCGTTAATTATCTCTGTCCAGCAACCATTTATTTCACAATAGTACTTGGTTCTGATATTCCCCTTTGATATTTTGGTCACCTCGAAGCTGGAAGTGCTGATGAAATCGGTCAAAAATCTGTTGACAAGCTCATCTTCCGCATATTCGGGTGTAGTTTCTTCGGTTACTGATACCTCAGACGCTATGACTTGCTGCGTCTCAGCCTGAACGGTAGTATCAGCTGATGAAGCTTTAGGCGTGCGAATATTATCTATTGCATTTGCTGCGAAGCCAATCAGCACCATACAGCCGAATACTGCTGTACTTACTTTTATTACAGATGACAATTTCCAGTTGCCACAATCGACCTGGTGTTTTATCCCTTTAATGGGAAGCGCCATAAGATAGATTATTCCATACAGCAGCCACAATGAAGCAAGAAGTGAGTACCACATCATAAGAATTATCAAGTACACAAGATATACAAAAATCGCTGTTATGCCCTTAACCTTGAAGCCTACTCCAATATGAAATTTGCCCATTTTTAATAATGTCTGACGGAAGCCTATTAACATATGTCATATCCCCTTATCTGTTATAATTTTGCATATATTCTTTAAAGTTGTCATACACTTTTTGCTCCAGGGGATTTAAGAAAAAGCTGTTGCGCTCCCGGAGCGTTTCGAGCCGTCGGAAACGGATACTTGCCGCTGAATAACTGATGTTGCATATTGCGGCAATATCTTCGGCGGACTGCACTCCAAGACCCCAGAGGACACAGGCAGGGGCCAGCAGACGTGCCGCAAACATATCCGCTTCCGTTTCATCGGACGGCTTGACGATGTTATATTTTCGGGTATGGTAGCCATATTTGAGCTCATGCCCAAGAAAAATATGCCCCAGTTCGTGGGCGATGGTAAAGCGTATGCGCTGCAGCGTGTCGGTATCATCAAAAATGATATACCAAATATCGCCCTGTTTGACACTTATGCCGCTTTCCCCGTAGTTCAGCTGACGGCACACGCTGTCACGGATAACTTTTATCCCTGCTGCCCTGCATATTTTCAGCAGCGAGACAGGCAGCTCCGTAACATTATAGTCTATCAGTGTCTGCCACGCCGCATTTCTGACGTGGGCATATTTATAGCAGCCATAAACCACGATATCGCCTCCGACAGTAGTATTTACTGTCGGAGACTTTTTTATTTAAATATCGTTTATATCCGCCTCGGGATATTTTGCCAGATCTTCCATCTCGACAACTTCTGGTGGGTGATTGTCGGTGCTCTTTGCTGCTCTGAAAGATTTGATTTTGGATTGCTCAGTGCATCTTTTCAACTCAACATCAATTAAGGCGTTTACAGCTTCTTGACCATATGAATCAAGTCTGCGATATCTAATAACAAGATTTCTTTCGGCAGAATCATAAGTCGATGACTGTTCGGCACCAATCAGTGTCTTGCGGGGAATGTCCGATTTACCGCTGAGATAATCCATATCCACATTAAAGCAATCCGCAATAGCTTCAAGCTGATCTATTCTAGGTTTGCGAGCGCCTCGCTCGTACATATTAACAGTACTTTTTGATACATCTAGCAAATCAGCTAATTTTTGCTGTGAAAAACCGCTTGCGATTCTTAATTGCTTAAACCTTTCTGTAAACTCTGACAACTTTTAACTCCTCCTTTCGTATTTCTTGATTATTATTATATACGAAACGTGCACAAAATTCAATATGCAGAGTGCACAAATTGTGAACACATATTTTATTAAAAATTGAGCACAAATAGTGCTTGACATTTGAGTACGTATAGTGTACAATATGATTAAGACGAGCACACATAGTGCTCAACACAAAGGAGGAAAGCATATGCCATACAACGAACAGCTCAAAAAATTAAGAGGAGAAATCTCACAAGACGAAATTGCCAAGCAGATAGGAATAACAAAATCGTCTTGGTCTATGTACGAACGTGGCGAGCGTGTTCCGAGAGATGAAATCAAAATCAGGATTGCCAATTTCTTTGGAAAGACTGTTCAGGAAATATTTTTCGGACAGCAGTAAGCGATAGCGGCAAAGGAGGTGAGAGAAATGGAAAGCAAATATAATTTTACAGCCACAGAAGCAAAAAATCTCCTCTGGGAACATATACAACTGCTCTCAGAGGAGGCGAAGAAGCAGCATACCGCTGATGAACTCGACAAATTAACGAGTGCCATCTGCAACGCTCTGCTTGCTCTCTTCAATCTGTGACTTTTGATGCTTGGCATCAAATAACGCCTTTTGAGCCAATATCTTCAATGCGCAACTATTGTTAATACGAAGCTCACAAGAGGTTATACAGCCACACCAATTTTTTATGTCCTTACCATTACTCATAAAAGGACAGAAACTCATTTATATCCCCCCCTTCACTGTAAATTGTCATCATTATACAGCGTAAGAGGTGGGTTGTCAAGGAGGTGAGAAAGATGTACAAAGTAATCGAATTTACAGAGTTGATGAAAAATAATCTTCCGTGATTATATTTTATCACATTATCTGTCCCGAAATCAGGACAGGAAGGAGATGAGGAGAAGTTGCCATACAGAACCGTTAAACCCGCTTATCCGGCACTGGAAGTAGAAATTGCCTGCAGGCAAATAAAGAAGAAAGACATAGCGAAAGCAGCAGGGATAAGCGCTGACTACCTGAGCAAAAAACTGACGGGGCGTTCAGGCTTCACACTTGATGAAGCTCTTGCAATACATGAAAAATACTTTTCAGATGTTCCGGTACAGGTACTGTTCAAAAAAAGCGGCGAAGTACATTCGCACTCCGCCAAAGAAAACTAAATTTTGCCAAGGAGAAATAAATATGAATGAAACCACAAAGCCCATCACCAGAGAAATGATGTCCGAAAGCGGACGCAGGATCATACTCGTGAACGAGCCAAGCCCTGAGATTATGGCAAAATGCCTCAAGCGTATCATCGACAAGAAGCTGCTCGAAGCGGCTAAGGAAAAGGCAGGTGTAAAGTAATGAGCACATACAACGTATATGTCCACCTCAGGTTCAAGGGCGGCGCATTCAACGATGTGTACAGCGTATCGGCTGGGTCGAGAGAAGCTGCCGAAGCTAAGGCAAGGGACAGGATTTTCGCTGAAAACAGTCTTGATGATCTGGTCGAGGCGGTTATCACAGATGTTTGCAAGGAGGTGTAAAAATGAAATGGTATATCCTTAGATACGCCTATGAGGGCAGGAAGTACAGCTGCCGCATTCAGGCACACAGCTTTGAGATGGCGAATGAATGCGCTCAGCAGTTTGTTGGTGCGGCAAGTATTCTGTCACTCTCCGAATGCCCTGTACAGGGGTGAACGATATGAGAGTGATGATAGATGCGCCTGCGGTGCGGTCGCTGTCGGCGAATGAGAAGATGGTTTATCAGATGCTGAAAAGAGGGCAAAACCCCGAGAGAAATTGCTAAGAAGCTTCACCTTGCTCTCGGAGATGTGACAGATCTGAAATACAATAGCCACGATGTAATGCCCGATACGGTCGTTAATCTGATAACATCTATTCGTGAAAAAGGGTGGGACATTCCCACGGATAACAAGGAGGATAATGAAATGGCAAGGAAAAGCAGATTTGATGCTGAGGAAAAGCGCAGCATCGTTACAGAATATCGTTCGGGCGCTACTATGGCGCAGATAGCCAAAAAGCATGATACGGTCAAGAGCACTGTGTACAGCATTGTACAGGAGTACAAGAAGCACGGCGAGGCGGCATTTGAGGACGCTGAGGCAGAAAAAGAGCCTGCAACGGCGGCAACCGTTACAAGCTCAGAGCAGGAAACTTGTGACAACATTCCTGCTGATATTGTATCACCTTCCGAGGAAAATGTCAAGAACACGCCTGCTATTCCGCAGTCGGTAAAGGAGGCGTGCTGGGAACGAATCGCAAACCTCAAGGAGCAGATTGCCGCTGAACAGGCTGTCATTGATGACTGGACAAGGCAGGTTGAAGAGATTGAGGTTTTTCTTGACTTGAATAAGGAATAAGGCATTTAGGAGGATTTGTCAAGTGAAAGTTTTAATAGCCTGCGAGGAGAGCCAGGCGGTGTGCATTGCGTTTCGAGCCAAAGGGCATGAAGCGTATTCAGCAGACATACAGGATTGTTCAGGCGGTCACCCCGAATGGCACATCAAGGGCGATGTTCTGCCAATCATCAACGGCAATGCTGATTTTGTGACAATGGACGGCACAGCACATCGCATAGAGGGTACATGGAATTTGATTATAGCGCATCCTCCGTGTACATATCTGACGAACGTTGCCACACGCCATTATAGTTTAAAATGCACACCCGCCGAAAAGGTCGTTGAGCGTATGGAACATCGGGAAGAAGCAATAGTGTTTTTTATGCAGTGCATATTAGCCGATGCGCCAAGGATTGCTGTAGAAAATCCTATTGGTCGTATGGGCAAAGTGTACCGCAAGGCAGATCAGGTCATACACCCATATATGTTTTCAGGCGGAGAAAAAGATACCGAACAGTTTGTTACCAAAGCAACGTGCCTGTGGCTCAAAGGACTGCCCAAACTGCAAGCAACATATATCGGTGACAAGCCCAATAATGCAAAACTGTTTGGGACATATTCCAACGGAAAATCACGAACATGGGAAGAGACACGAAAAGCGGGAAAAGAACGGTCGAAGTGCAGAAGCAAAACCTTTCCGGGCATCGCACAGGCCATGGCTGAACAGTGGGGGTAAGGAGGATTGCTCAAGTGGATCAGTTAAGCTTTATTGAGGATGAAGAAATTCTCCCAAGAAGCGGTGCAAAAAAATATAAAGAAAATGTTCTTGAGCGCAAAGAGCGTGAACATACTGACGAGAACATTCAGCGCTTTTTACAGCTTCAGCAGCTGCCCTATGAGGCTAAGGTCTCACACGCTGCAAAGATGGCTAAGGATTTTTACAACACCATAACGTCTCCTGTTGGCGAGTATTACGCAAATTGTCATGTATCGGTTGGCGGACTTGACAGCATTACCCTGCTGCTTTTTCTTCGCAGTATAGGCATTGACGTTCCTGCAATATCAGTTTCAAGCATTGAGGACAGGAGCATTCAGCGCATACATAAACAGCTCGGTGTTATACAGTTGAAAACGTCCCGAGACAAGGACGGAAAGCCATACTCCAAACACAGGATTTTGCAGGAATACGGATTTCCCGTTATCAGTAAGGAAAAAGCGGCGAAAATCGAGCATCTGCAGAACCCGACCGAAAATAATGCTACTATCCGACACGCTATCATTACGGGCGAAACGGGAGAATACGGCGGGTGGCAGAAGAACAGCCGAATGAAGCTGCCGTTAAAATGGCTGTATCTTTTCGGCGGATATGAAAACGAAAACGAGGGCGTTAATTACAAAACGCCGCCGTTCAAAGTCAGTTCGCAGTGCTGCTATTGGCTGAAAGAAAAGCCATGCGACGATTGGGCGAAGGAGCATAACAGCTTCCCTTATCTGGGGCTTATGGCTTCGGAGGGCGGCAGGCGTGAAAAATCACTAAAAATGCACGGCTGTAATTATTATGGCAAAGATACGGTCCGTTCCGCTCCGTTTGCCATATTCAACAGGCAGGATATTTTGCAGCTGGCGTTAGATTTGCACGTCCCCGTTCCCGAGATATACGGCACCATTGAGCGCAAAGGAGACGGCACCCTGTACACGACCAAGGCACAAAGGACAGGCTGTGATATATGCGGTTTCGGAATACATATGGAAGCCCGTCCGCATAGATTTGACCGTCTGAGGGAAGCCAATCCCAAAGCTTGGGAATATTGGATATACCATGTTTGCAAAGACGAGGACGGCACAGAATACGGCTGGGGACGTGTCCTTGATTACATAGGCGTAAAATGGGAGGATATCCCTGAAAGCAACGAACAAATTTCACTTTTTGATATGGAGGAACAACCATGAAAATAGAACTTTATGACCTTATACCGCTTGTAGAAAAAGCGGCAAAATATGACGCTATTATCAACTACACAAAAGCGTCGAAGTATTTCAGCCGTGAAGATATTCTGGCGTTTGCGGGCGAGCCTGACACCGCAGAAACGGCGGAGGACATCACAGATGGAAATTTCTGATTTTTTGTGCAACAGCCGTGCTTTTCAGCGCTGCGAGGACAGATATCTGAGCGATGCGGAGCATGACGGCGATGAGGACGATAACGACATAGAGAGCGAGGAGGAAGAGGACGATGGCTGATTTTTCAAGCGGCGTAAGCGGATACGTGAACTGCACCGCTACGATATCTGTAGCGTTCCCGATAGATAACAGAGGCAACGCCGATGTGTGCTGCTTCCAGTGCCCGTATTACAGCCATTCAAGCCGCATATGCCAGCTCAACAAAGCTGTTCCTGCGTATCCGTCAAAGTACATCGGGCAGGAATGCCCGTTCTGGGAAAGTTTGAGTGGAGGTGATGATAATGGCTAAGGTAATTTGCATTATGGGGGAAAGCGGCAGCGGAAAGACCACAAGCTGCCGTAATCTTGACCCAAATACTACATATTACATTGACGCTGACCGCAAAGGGTTGTCATGGAAGGGCTGGAGGAAGCAGTATAACGCTGAGAATAAGAATTACCTGTGCATTGATGATCCTGCTAAAATAACGGCTTACATTCTGGCAATCGCTGAAAAGTGCCCCAAAGTAAAGACGATTGTTGTTGACACAATAAACAACATCATGAACGGCGATGAACAGCGCAGGCGCAAGGAAAAAGGTTATGATAAATGGGCTGACCTTGCCGGAAGCATATGGGAAATGGTCGATATGGCTTATCCTCTGAGGGACGACCTGACCATATTGTTTATAGCTCACACGCAGACAGAACGTGACGAAAGCGGCTTTGAGTTTACTCATATCAAGACCAATGGCAAAAAGCTTGAAAAAATCGTCCTTGAAAGCAAGCTCACAACAGTTCTGCTGACTAAGTGCAATAATGGCGAGTATGTTTTCGAGACCCACAGCAACAACAGCACTGCCAAATCCCCTATGGGGCTGTTTGAAGAAGATACCATACCGAATGACATTACAACGGTCATCAAGGCACTGGAAGAATACGAAAACTAAAGGAGAAATCAAACTATGAGACCATTTAACAACTACGAGACCACACAGACCATTTCCGCAAGAGAGCAGCTTCCGGTAGGTGTATATATCTGCCGTATTCTCAAGGCTGAGGAAAAGGTATATACATCTTCTAAAGGCGAATGGCACAAGCTGGAAATCAGCTTTGATATTATTGAGGGCGATCACAAGGATTTCTATGCTGCCGATTACAGATCTCAGAGCGGTGAGGACAAGAAGTGGAAGGGCGTTCTGCGCATGAATATCCCTTCTGATGACGGATCTGAGGCTGACAGCTGGGCGAAGAGGTCATTTAAGACCAATATCCTTGCCATTGAAGAAAGTAACAGCGGATATCATTGGGACTGGAACGAAGCACAGCTCAAGGGCAAGACAGTGGGCATAGTTTTCCGTTCTGAAGAATGGGATTACAACAACAGGCACGGCTGGAGGACAGCTCCTTTTAAATTTGTCTCTGTAGCTGATGCAAAGTCAGGCAATGTCAAGATACCCGAGCCTAAGCCGCTTAATGGCAGCAAGTCTGTACCTCAGGTATCAGCATCATCTGCCCCTGATCTGTCGGATTTTACAGAAGTGGCATCGTCTGAACTTCCATTCTGATCATGAACCCTGTGGATATAAAAACAGTGCTGGAAAAGGCTGTCTTGCTTGTAGATACCCGTGAGCAAGACACGCCTGCACTGCACAGGAGGCTTGAGCTGATAGGGCTGCCGCACAAACGTGAGAAACTGTTCAGCGGTGATTATTCTATAGCCTCAGATATAGACGGCATGGAGATAACGCTGAGCAATACAGCGGCTGTAGAGCGCAAAATGAGCCTTGATGAACTTGCTATGTGCTTTGGTACGGAACGCAAGAGATTTGTCAGAGAATTTGAGAGAGCCAAGGAAATCGGCATGCGTATATATATGCTTGTAGAGAATGCAAGCTATGAAAATTTATATAACCACAGATACCGTTCTATGCTCTCTCCAAATGCGTTTACAGCTTCCTTGTTTGCTTGGATGACAAGATATGACTGCCGTATAATATTCTGCAAAGAGGAGACCGCTCCTAAGGTAATACACGATATTTTATACCGTGAACTTAAAGAGCGGCTTGAAAGGGGTGATTTCGGGTGAGCCTTGACAATGGATACATCAAGCTTTGGCGTTCAATGCTGACATGGGAATGGTACGACGATCCGCCAACTCTGGTGGTATATGTACATCTCATTCTGTCTGCAAATATCGACCAAGTATTATGGCACGGAATAGATATTCCACGTGGCAGTCTTGTTTCAAGCTATTCAAAAATCGCAAAACGCACAGGACTGACAATTCGACAAGCAAGAACGGCTATAAATCACTTAGAAACGACAGGCGAAGTGACAAGGTCGGCATACCCAAAATTCACTGTATTTACGCTGAATAATTACGATAAATTTCAAGAAGCGACAAGCAAAACGCAGGGTAAACGCTCAAACACCGACAAGCAACCTGACAAGCAGCCGACAAGCAACCGACAACAAAATAAGAAAGATAAGAAGAATAAGAAGGAAGAATATATATCCGCTGACGCTCAGCAAGAAAATGACGTTCGGATTTTTCCTCCCGGAGGTGACTTCTGATGGGATATGAATACAAAGTCTCAGATGTGTATGACTTTGCTGCGGCACATGGGTACGAGACCAGAACCAAAGGAGATGAGATAGAGTTTAAGCGCTGCCCCTATTGCAATGGCGGAGGCTCAGGAGATAAATACACCTTTTCGGTAAACGCCATATCAGGTGCATTCAAGTGCTTGAGAGCTTCCTGCGGCAAGCAAGGGCATTTTGTAGAGCTGTGCCGTGATTTTGAATATGAGCTGGATTTTGGCGAGCGCAAGGTTTATAAAGCCTTAACGCAGGTCAAGCCCGAAGAGCGTATTATACGTGACACTGCTGTGGAATACATGGCAAGCCGTGGAATATCAAAGGGAATATGCCGAAGGTATTACATAACGGCACAGACAAAAAATCCCGACGTTGTTGTTTTCCCGTTCTACGATGAAAACAATATATTGCAGTTTGTGAAATATCGCAACAGCAAGTTTGTTAAGGGCGTTGATAAAAGCAAGGAATGGTGCGAAAAAGACTGCAAGCCTATTTTGTTCGGCATATACCAGTGTGATACAGCCATTAAGACAGCAGTTATCACCGAGGGACAAATTGACAGCCTGACCCTTGCGGAATGCGGTATTCCAAATGCGCTATCCGTTCCAACCGGATGCAATGGGTTTACATGGGTGCAGCACTGTATTGACTGGCTGGAAGATAATTTTACCAAAATAATTGTTTTCGGGGATTTTGAACACGGCAAGATGACGCTGATTGACGAGATCAAGAAGCGCATAAAAGTCACGGACGGCATTTACAAAGTGCAGCCCAAATATTATCTGGGTGAAAAGGATGCAAACGACATATTCCGAAAATACGGCAGACAAGCTATTATAGCGGCCGTTGAAAACGCTGAGCCTGCGACAACACATTTTTCTCATAGGCTGGCAGAAGTCCAGAGCATCGACACGGCAACAATGCCGAAAATCAAGACAATGCTTCCAACCATTGACAAAGTTATCGGCGGATTGTTTTACGGTCAGGTGATACTGCTGTCGGGTAAACGTGGCGAAGGCAAGTCAACATTCATGTCACAACTGATAGCAAATGCTTTGGAGCAGGGTATAATCACATACGTTTATTCCGGCGAGCTGCCGAATTATATGTTTAAACACTGGCTTGACCTGCAGATAGCAGGCGGAAATCGCATAGTTACCAGTACTGATGCAGACGGCTTTGAGCATTATTCGCTGACTAACGAAACGCAGCAGCAGATAAACAGCTGGTATTACGACAAGTGTTATATTTTTGATAATCAGGCGGTAAATGATGAATTTGACAGTCTGATTGCAGAAATTGAACGCCAGATACTGCTGTATGATATCAAACTGGTCTGCATTGATAATCTGATGATTGCTATGGACGCAGACAGCAGCTCCACCAGCGAGATATATCAGGCACAATCGGCGTTTGTCAAAAGGCTGTCGAAAATGGCGAGAAAATATAACATCGTGATTATTCTCGTAGCACACCCCAAAAAGGGTGATGAATTTTCAAACGATATGGTCAGCGGTTCCGGAGATATAACAAATGCAGTTGACGTAGTTATGGCATACAGGCGCAAAGAAAATTCGGGCGATGATGCTTATAATTCCGATTTGATCATCACTAAAAACCGACTGACTGGAGTATGCGTTGGATCCGATAATCCCATAAAGCTTAGCTACGGAAAAAAGAGTAAACGCATTGTTGAATACGGTAAAAATGTTTTTGAGTATTCGGCATTTAACAAAAATACCGAGGAAAAGGAGATGTTGTTCATATGACGGATGACGAGATAAGAGGCTGGCAGATTTCTATAAATTCCAATCCTGTAGGCACAGATATTAGCAAAGTCGAGCCTGTGGCGTATAAATTCCTTGACCAGTACAGAGAGCTTATAATGCAGTACAAGGGCGGTTACAAGACAAAAGAAGAGTGCCAGAGCATCGGTAAGCTTCTCCGCAAAGAATACGAAGAAAACATGCAGGCTGTTGGCAGATACACTGAATTTAACCAGAAATATGCCGAGAATGTCAAGTTCTCCGAAGCGCTGATATCCGAAATGAATAAATCGGTGTATAGCATTGAAGATACACTGAGGATTGCATTAAGGGCTATCAGTCTGATGCGGGGAGAAGATGTGTCAGAAAAAACAATATTAAGGCGATTAGGCATTGATGAAAAAGCGGCAGCGTCAACGACAAGCCCACAGAAATGAGCTGTATGAGGCTTTATGGATGTGGGTAGGGTAATTTCCACGCCAAAACACAAAGTGCCTAAAAATGGCATTTAAATTGAAATTAGGAGGATATGCAAAAATGAATGAAAATCAAATCATAAGTCATCTTGAGGATTTGAAAACCGAAGCTGAGGGTCATTTTACCGATGACGGCGACGATGAAATATTCCACCAGGACGCAGAAGCGCTGCAGGCTGCTATTGATGCGGTTAAACGCAATGAAACTGTTGTCAAAGCCATAAAAGGCGCAATAAAAATTTGCACTTGTGATATCCGCAATGCTGAGGATGATTCAATGAAGGCTATGGAACGTAGAATAAATCTCAGCAATCAGAAAATGAAGCTTGAAGCATTGCTCGGAATTGCAGGCGGTGAGGAAGATGATTGAGATTGATGACATTGAATCCGTCGAAAAAGCCAACAAGTTGATGAAAGCGGTACCCGTTGAATTACGGACAGCAAACGAATTTGTTGACAAGTTGCATAGACATCATGAGCATGTCCACAGGGACAAATTTCGTATAGGCTGTGCAGTTGCGGGGCAATTAGTCGGCATCGTGCAAGTCGCACGCCCAGTTTCACGAAATCTGGACGATGGAGAAACTGTCGAGGTTGTACGATTGTGCTCAGACGGTACGCCGAACGTTTGTAGTTTTTTATATGCCAGGGCTGCACGGATAGCAAAGGAAATGGGGTATAAAAAAATAATAACATATATTTTGAATACCGAAAGCGGTGTGTCGCTGCGTGCGGCAGGCTGGCACAAAGATGCAGATGTTAAGGGTCATAGCTGGAACTGCAAATCCCGTCCGAGGAATACAACAGCACCAACGTGCGACAAGCAGAGATGGTGCAAATATTTACAGGAGGGCTGACAATGGATAAAGAAGCTGTTTTAATCAGCATTCAGCCGAAGTGGTGTGAACTTATTGCAAACGGGAAAAAGACTATTGAAGTCCGCAAGACAAAGCCGAGGCTGAAACCGCCGTTTAAGTGCTATATTTATTGCACAAAGGCGAGACCGTATCTTGTGGTTGGCGATGTATTTCGGGGTGATTGGCACACGGAGTATACACTGCTTGGAGGATATGGGAGAAAAGAAGCAGAGGAAAAGTGGACTATCTTCAACGGTGGTGTAATTGGCGAATTTATATGCAGCGATATTGAAACATTACCCCCGAACACTGTGTTTAATGCTCCTGCACTTTTTGCTCAATCCTGTATGACCTATGAGGAATACTTTGAGTATGAGATGGGTGAAACTGTGTATCTTTGGCACATATCCGACCTCAAAATCTACGATGAGCCGCAAGAGTTAAGCAAGTTTGGACTTACACGTCCGCCGCAGTCGTGGTGCTATGTTGAGGAGGGCTGACAATGGCTGAAATACGAAATGTAAATATTGACAAAGAGTTTATCGTTAAATTCGGTGTATGCAGGACAAACTTTTCAGATGATATGTTGTCTATTAGTTTAGAAGTGCTTCCTGAAGCTATCAAAGAAGTTCTTCAAGAAACAATGGTAGAAGACGGGGAAATAGAAATAACGGTTACACCCGTGAAGCGTGGATTTTGGGAGCCAATATCAGAAAGCGAAATGACAGGCTTCAACCCTAAATTTGCAGGACGTGACCCAATTGCGGGATATAAATGCTCCAATTGTGGCAACGAAGCTATATTTAGCTGTAATGACGAATTTGTTTTATCGGATTACTGCCCCGACTGCGGGGAAAAGATGGACGGAGGTGAAAACAATGGAACGTGAAATTTTATTCCGAGCAAAAGCCATAAACCGAGATATAGGCAGCCACAGAACAAACTATAAAAACGGGGATTGGATTTATGGACTAGTAACCCGATTATATGATAATCGTTTTGAAAATCTGCCTGCTGAAATGAAAGATTTAAGCGGTGTTATCGGCATTGAAATTGATCATAATACAATCGGACAGTACACAGGTCTGACCGACAAGAACGGTGTAAAGATTTTCGAGGGTGACATTATTGAAAGCGTTAGCCGATTGGTTAACTCCGTTGGAACTCCAACTGGTGGCACTGATATTTCACGATATATCATCGAGTGGGGAGAGCATAAGTGGGTGAAAAAAAGATTCTTTTGTAATAGGGGCGATTATTGGAAGAAGAACAATGTTTTGCCCGAAGATTTATATCCATATACAGCTTCCAGATATTGCGAAGTCATAGGCAATATTTATGATAATCCCGAATTGCTGAAAAAGGAGTGATGCATATTGACTGTGCAGGAGGTCAAGGCGGTGCTGAATGATGCACGAGAGGCAGGGAGCAAGTATCTCAAAGCCCGTAACAAGCACAGGCGTTATGAAAACAGGCTGACGAACGGCAAAACAGTGCGATATAACAGCACAGGCGCAGAATATGAGCGCAACGGAAATTCCGTTGAAGAATCATATTGCGAGGTATCTGATTATGAAACCCAAGCGGACAAATGCAAAGCAGAACTTTCAAACCCGTATTGTGCGGCGGGCAGGCTCATTTACCTTGTGAAAGATGAGCGAAAGCGGCAAGTGCTTAATCGTTATTATCTTTACTGCAAGTCTTGGGGACAGATTGCTTTAGAAATGAAAATCAGTGTGCGTCACGTACATAGGCTTCACGGAAATGCTCTTATAGAAATTGCTCAAAAAGCTTGACAATGTCATACCATTTGTGCTAAAATGGGTATAGTGAATTTTTATATCCGCTTACGGTTAAAGGCTGTAAGCGGATTTTTTTATCCTATTTTTCGGCAGGTGGTGACCCGTGAATGAAAAGAATTTAATAGTTCCAAGCTCGAGTGAAGCTCGAGAAAACGGCGCAAAAGGCGGCAAGGCCTCGGGTGAGGCAAGGCGGCGCAAAAAGGATATGAAGCAGAAGATGAAGGCTCTGCTTGAACTCCCCGCTGCTGCCAATGACAGGGAGCAGCTTGAAGCTCTCGGTGTTTCTCCCGATGATATGGACAACGAGATGGTACTTGTTATGTCTATGTTTCTCAGTGCTGCTCAGGGCGATACAAAGGCGTTTGACAGGGTGATACAGATACTCGGCAAGGATATTGCGCACGAGGAGCTTGCCCTTAAAAAGCGTGAGCTTAAGCTTAAGGAAAAGGCTTCTTCCGAGGGAGACAGTGCGGCACTCTCCAAGCTTGACGAAGTCCTCGGCAAGATCGAAGGGGGCTTCTGATGTTCACGGATATGCAGCAGGAATATTTTCGGAATGCCACGCACCGATGGAACGTCAAGACAGGTGCGACACGTTCGGGAAAGACGTATATGGACTATTACGCCATACCCAAACGCATTCGCAGTGTGGCGGGACGTGAGGGGGCTATACTGCTTCTGGGGCATACTCAGGGCACACTGCTCCGAAATGTCATATATCCCCTGCAGGAGCTGTGGGGCGATGAACTGGTGAAGCCAATCCGCACGACCGACAACACGGCTATGCTCTTCGGTGAGCGGTGTTACTGCCTCGGAGCTGACAAGAAAACATCGGTTGACAAGATACGGGGTATGTCGGTCAAATATTGCTATGGCGATGAGGTCGTGACCTGGAACGAGGCGGTCTTCGATATGCTGAAATCACGTCTTGACAAGCCTTACAGCTGTTTTGACGGTACGTGCAACCCTGAGGGTCGGCAGCACTGGTTCAAGAAATTCCTTGACAGTGATGCGGATATTTACTGTCAGAAATACACTCTCGATGACAACCCCACGCTTGACCCGAATTTCGTCAGGGCGCTGAAAACCGAATATGCAGGCACGGTCTATTACGACCGCTATGTGCTGGGCGATTGGGTCAATGCGGAGGGCGTTATATATCGCCGCTTCAACGACCGTCCGAATGACTTTATCATTGACAGCCTTGACGGACTTGATCTCGTGCTTGCCACTGTCGGGGTTGACTTCGGCGGCGGCAAGTCGGCTCACGCATTCAACTGCACGGGATTCACCCGTGGGCTTCGGGATATGGTGACTGTTCACGATTACCGCAGGAAAGATGCTGCGACACCTGAGCAGCTATATGCTGATTTTGCGGGGTTTATCGCAGAATGCAGGCTCATTCTCGGGGGCGTTCCGCTGGTCAATGTATATTGCGATAGCGCAGAGCAGACACTCATCGAGGGTATGCGCATAGATGCGGCGAAAAGAAATTTGTGTGTGGAAATACATAATGCCCGAAAGGGTCCCATAAACGACCGCATACGTTTCTACACGGTGATGATGGGTGCAGGGCGGTACAAGATACTTAAGGGCTGCACATCGACCATAGATGCGCTCTCAGAGGCTATGTGGGATAGCAAGGTCAAAACGGCTGATGTCCGCCTCGATGACGGCACAACAAACATTGATAATCTCGATGCGCAGGAGTACAGCGCGGAGCCGTATATGAACGATATGATGGAAAGGACAATAGGTTTATGATACCCGAAAAACAGCGGTATGAAAATCTTGAAAAGTTCACGCCCGATGTTGTCGGGAGATATGATATACCTGTTATAAAGGCTGATAAAGTCAATTTCTCCGGCTTTATCGGCTTTAATTATGCCGCAACTGCAAAGGACAGGGCAGAAAAAGCGGTGCATTTCTTCCTTGATGATTACCAGTTTTTCAGGGTATGGAACAGACCGAGGGATTATATAAACACGCTTTCACAGTTTGCCTGTGTGCTGTCTCCCGATTTTTCGCTGTACACCGATTTTCCTGTGGCTATGCAGATATATAATCATTACCGCAAGCACTGGCTGGGGGCGTACTGGCAGTCCTTCGGGATAAAGGTCATTCCGACTGTTTGCTGGAGTGATGAAAAATCCTTTGACTGGTGCTTTGACGGTGAGCCTGTGGGCGGCGTTGTTGCTGTTTCATCGGTCGGCACGCAGAACAGCAAAGCGGCAAAAGCGGCATTTCTGAGGGGCTATGAGGCTATGTGCGAACGGCTCTGTCCGTCCAAAATAATCTTTTACGGCTCTGTTCCCGATGAATGCAGAGGGAATATAATTCACATCAAATCTTTTCAGGATAAATTCAGGGAGGCGATGACCTGTGGGCGGTAGAGGAAGTGCAAGCGGGGTGAGCGATAAAGGCAAGCGATACGGAACCGAATACACAACCATTTTGCAAAGTGGAAATATAAAATTTGTCAGGACAAACAGCGGCAGTGCTACTCCACCATTGGAGACTATGACTAAAGGTCGAATATATGTAACGTTAAATTATGATAATAAGCCTAAATATATCACTTATTACAACAAAAAGAACAAGCATTTTAAGCAGATAGATTTAGACAAAACTCATATTATTAACGGTATTCCAACCTTGCCACACACCCACAAGGGGTATTATCATAATAACAAGTAGAAGTGTTGAGAGGAACACGCACAATTATGTGAATGGGCGGTGCAACTCCGTCCGCTTGTTACCGTCTGAGAGATCAGGCGGTTTTTTTATGCCTTTTTTAGACAGGGAGTGATGAAAAATGATGATAGAAAAAATGCGGCAGGCGTTTCCGGAGGAAGAATTTCCCGGGGATAACGGCTTTTACAGCGGCTATATGGACAGGTGGCAGGACATTTACGAGGGTCGCCCCAAATGGCGTGAGGTGAAGCGTGCGGGGCTGAACAGGGGCACTGTGCGGCAGATGAATATGCTGAACACGGCAAAGATACTGTGTGACGAGTTTTCACACAAGTGCTTTGCGGAGCAGGTGGACATATCCTGCGGGGCAAAGGAATATGACGACTTTATCCTTGATTTCCTCTGTCGTGAGGGGTTCTGGAAGAATATTCCCCGACTGCTTTCGGCGGCGTTTGCTCAGGGCGGCTGTGTTCTGAGAGAATACATAGAACGGGGCAGGGTGCGGCTCTCGTTTGTTGAGGGGCGGCAGTTCTACCCATTGAAATGGGACAACAGGGACATTACCGAGGGCATTTTCGGCACGGTATCAGCCAAGGGCAAATATTATTACACATTATTCGAGAAGCATTCCGTCAAGGGTGATAATATCCTTGTAGAATGCTTTTTGTTTAAGTCCTCCGACCCAAATGTTCTGGGCGATCAGGTGGCAGTATCGGAGCTTTATCCCGATATGGGAGACACGTTCACATACGCCATCGACACTCCCCTGTTTCAGTATTTCAAGCCTGATTTCCCTAACAATATTCCGCTGGAGCTGCCTTTGGGTATCAGCTGCTTTGCAAACTGCGAGGACACGCTCAAAGCCCTTGATGTGGCGTTTGACAGCTTTGCCCGTGAGTTTGTTCTCGGAAAGAAGAGAATAATCGTGCCAAGCTCCTGCATTCGTACTGTGGTCAATCCCGAAACGGGTAAGACAGAGCGGTATTTTGACGCTGATGACGAGGTTTATCAGGCACTGAAATGCGATGAGGACAAGGACCTGAAAATCACCGACAACACTGTGGAGCTGAGAATTTCAGAGCACGTTGACGGCATAAATGCTCTGCTGAATATCCTCTGCTTTCAGGTGGGGCTTTCTCCCGGCTCGCTGTCATTCGACAAGGCGGGCGGAGTTAAGACCGCAACCGAGGTGGTTTCCGAGGAAAACAAGACGGCTGTTACGATACGCTGTCAGAAAAATCTGCTGGTAGAGTTTATCGAGGGTATGTGCAGGGCTGTGCTCAGGCTTGCGATGATCACGGGCGAAGTTCCGAACGGTGATCTTGAGGTCACTGTGGCGTTTAAGGACAGCGTTGTTATTGATGACAACACGCTTATCGCAAACAACATCAGTCTTGTAACGGCGGGGCTAAAGTCAAAGATTTCTGCCATTATGGAGGTTATGAAATGCGATGAAGAGGCGGCAAGGCGAGAGCTTGAACGGATAAATGCCGAGAGTGCTGTCATGGGCATATCGGACGGCGAGGGGCTTATCGGCGGTGATATGAATGACAAGGGAACAGTATGACGAGCTTTCGGCGCCTCTGGTGCGGGTACTGCTGGATATGGAAGACGATATCCTGCGGGAAATTGCGGCGCAGCTTTCACGGGACGGAGATATTTCCGACACGTCCAAATGGCGGATAAGGCAGCTTGCAAGGGCAGGACGCTTCGACAAGCGGGCGGCGGCTATCATTGCGGGATATTCTGAGGTCGAGGACGGTCAGGCTATGGACGCTGTTCTGACGGCGGCTGAGACTGAGATAGGATATCTTGACAATGCGGTGCAGGCGGCGAATGCTGCGGGGCTGTCGGAATATTTCTCGGACATTCCTGCGGAGGAATCGGCTCTCGGTGCGGCCAAGGCGTTTCAGCGGCAGGCGGCGAGTGGCCTTAACCTTGTGAACACGGTCATGGGGTACAAGGCAAAATCGGCGTATGTGAATGCTGTGAATGCCATTTATCGTGACACTTCCGAGGGCAGGCAGGGCGCTCTTGACATTATGGGCAAGGGTGCGGCAAAGGCTGTATCGGGGCAGATGTCATTGCAGGAAGCGACACGCAAGACTATACGTGAGCTTGCTCAAAAGGGCATTCCCGCTTTCGTTGACAAGCGTGGGCGTGAATGGTCTCCCGAGGCTTATGTTATGATGGATATGCGGTCAACGCTGGGAAACACGGCGAGGGCTGCGCAGGACGCACGATGCGACGAATACGGGATAAACCTTATCGAACTAAGCTCACATCTGGGCGCACGTCCCAAATGTGCCATTGACCAAGGAAAAATTTATTCCCGTGACGGCACAAGCGGAGTAACCACAGACGGCGCAGGAAATAAAATACATTTTACGCCTTTTTCTCAGACGAGTTACGGACAGCCTGACGGAATACTCGGTATCAACTGCGGGCACGTTCAATATCCATTTGCAGAGGGCATCAATTTTCAGCGATATTTTCCCTATCCCAAAGAGGAAAATAACAGGCGGTATATGCAGTTTCAGCAGCAGAGAGCTATGGAACGGGGCATCAGAGCCGCCAAGCGTGAATGTATGATGTTACAGGAAACAGGCGACACTGAGGGCTTGCAGAAGGCTTCTCTGAGGCTTCGCAATCAGAGGGAGAAATACAGGGCTTACTGCAAGGAGACGGGGCTTAAGCAGCACAATGACCGCACTCAGGTTTATGGGTATGACAGGAGCAAGAGCAGTAAGACGGTTTGGGCGGAGAGGAAGGCGAAATCAGGACTTGACAATGGCAGCAGAAGTGGTATAATGAATATGACCACAAACGCAAACGGTACCCCTGTAAAAATCGTTAAAAGGACTGACCTTACAGGCGAACCCAACAGCATTACCCAAAGAGAAAATACCAAGGGCGGGATCGACAGAAACTATTATGATGGAAACGGCAAGCAGACCAAGCAAGTTTCAAATCATGATCATGGCAATCCCAAAAACCACCCGTTTGGCAAAAACGGTGAACACGCTCACGATTATTCATATGATGAAAACGGAGATGTAACCCGTAGTGAAGCCCGAAATTTAACAGATGAGGAACGCATGGAAAATGGTGATATACTATGACAGCTAAAAAAATAAAAAGCAGAATAAGTGAAATAGCATCACATTTCACATTTGAATTCAACGGCAAATCCTGTGGCGTTGACCCGTTTTCAAAAAACAAATTCGATATGTGGTGCGGTGATAACACTTTAACCGTCAACAGCATTGACGATGTTATGGATCGCCCTTTTTTTGACGGAAAATGCTTATCGGAAATTTGCGGAGATATAAAGATAATCGACTTTTGATCACCTTACACAAGTAGGGTGATTTTTTATTGGAGGAGTGAGAATGTGGAATATATTTCCGAAAGAATAACCAATATTTCAGAGCTTGAAAAAACACTTGAACTTCTGAATATAAAATCACAGCTCTTAAAACAAAGCACCTGTATTTCCGACATACAGGCGCTTGCTTCCGATATAGCTTCTCTTTCTGAAAAAGCTGCTGGGTTTGAGTTCAGGATCGAGAAGAGAAAGGTTATTCTATCCGAGTGATTTTTTGAGTATTGATTTCTTCGGGAAAAGCCTTCAGCAACGGACATTGCAGATATTCAAGGCATCTGAGCAGTTTATACTCTGTCTCCTGCTTATGCAGGGGAAGCTTGCTGTTCTCAACAATCGGACAGGAAGCAGATTTGAATTTTCCCACACTTGAATCCATATCATCGGATAAATAATATTTTCCAAGCAAACAAATATCAATTCCCCATTTAGGACAATGTACCGGCTTTGGGATTTCGATATAGCGAACCATTAAACACACCTCCTTCCTTATGCTGATTATATCACGATTGGAATGAGAGGTCAATTAACCGCCCTTGAATAAGGCGGTTTTCTTATGCCCACACAAGCGTTTTGCAGTTGACTGCAAGGCGCTATTTTTATGCCAATCACGTTTTGTTGGCTCCACCAAAACATAAACCCCTCGAAATCGAGGGGGTAAAAAGTAAATCGGCAGCTTTCGGGCTGCTTTTTTTATGCCCTAAACGTGCTTACGGCGTTAAACTGAGGACGGAAAAACAAGCCGACAGGCTATAAACGGAGGTAATCATAATGGCAGAAACAAACACAACCGTAACCGAAACCAACAAGGCTGAAAATGGCTCCACGGGAGCCTACGGAGGTGATCCCACACAGGCTGTAAAGGGCGGAGCAAATCTCCCTGAAAAGGCTGTATCTACGTCTGAGCCTGAGCAGACGGCAAAAACATTTACCCAGGCAGAGCTTGACGCAATAGTCAAGCAGAGACTTGAAAGGCAGGCAAAGGGGCAGCCCTCAAAGGAAGAGATGGAAGCGTTCCGAAAGTGGCAGGACAGCCGGAAAACTGCCGAACAGCTTTCACAGGAAAAGATATCTGCTGCCGAAAATGGCAGGGCGGACGCTGAGAAGAAGCTTGCGGCGGCTGAGGCTAAGTGCTGCGCTTATTCCAAGGGCGTAACTGCCGAGGCTGTAGATGACGTTATCGCCCTTGCCATGGCAAAGGTATCGGACGATATGCCCATTGAAAAGGCTATTGATGCGGTCATCTCAAAATACCCCTCTTTCTGCTCTGCGAAAAGCGCCCCTCAGGGTGTCACCACAGGGGTAAGCTTCGGCAACGGCGGCAAGCAGCCTTCGGGCGTAGAGGCGGCGTTCCTTGCGAAAAATCCCAACATAAAAATCTAAAAACAGGAGGAATGTAATTTATGGCACATGAAGCACAGGAAAGATATTCGGCTCTGGTCCTGGCAAAAATTCGTCAGGAAAACAAGCTGAAAAACGGCGTTGTATTTAACACCGACTACGAGGGCAGCCCCAAGGCGGGCGTTGTAAAGATCCCCGTAAGAGATGCGGAGGTGGAGGTATCGGACTACGACCGTGCAAATGGCATTCCCGTTAAGCACGGCAGCACATCTTACATCAACTTCCCCATCGACAAGGAAAAGGCAGTAAATGAGCTTATCGACGGCTACGACGCGCAGCTTGTCCCCGACAACCTTGTTGCGGACAGACTTGACAGTGCAGGCTATGCCCTTGCCGTTGCTGAGGATACTGACGGCGCTACCGTACTTCTCGCAGGCGCTACCGTTACCAACATCGGTGCGCTTACTGTTGACGGCATTTACAGCGATATCGTGGATATCAGGCAGCAGATGAGCGAGGCCAATATTCCCGATGACGGCAGACGCTATCTGCTGGTTACCCCTGCTACCTACTCATTTATCCTTAAGTCCCCTGAGTTCGTCAAGGCTTCTTCTCTGGGCGACAACGTAGTTCAGAGCGGTATCGTGGGACGCATTGCGGGCTTTAACGTTATCGAGTGGAATGACAGGACTGCGGGTCTGGCAATGATCGCAGGCCACCCCAGATTTGCGACCAGAGCGGAAGAGTTCTCCGTTCCCGTACATCTCCAGGACATGAACGGCTCGGGCAAGTACATCGGTGCAAGTGCGGTACAGGGAAGAATCGCATATGCTCACAAGGTGCTCAGAAGCGTGGCTATCCGTGCGGTATATGCTCCCGGCTCTCTTAAGCTCACAGCAGCGGCAGGCAGCACCAAGGGCAAGACTGTTATCACGGTTGCGGCAGGCGGCGATGCAAGCGGCACTTATGCGTACAAGGTAAATCCTTCCGCAAGGGCTGTTTACGGCGAGACCTCCGCCGCATACGCAGGTACAGAGCTTACCAGCGGCACTACCGAAATTGCGGCGGCTGAGGGCAATGTTATCGAGGTTGTTTGCTTTAACTCGGACAGCAAGGCGGTCACTGTCGGCTATATCACCGTGACTGCTGCGATGCTTAAGGCGTAAGGAGTGATTTTATGGCGGCTGACAGGGATTTCTACATAAATATCTACGGCGGCGTGGAGTATGACGACCTGAGCCGCCTGCTCCTCCGTGCGGGAAACGTGATAGATGGCGTTATCCTCACCGAGCCTGACGGGGAAACCCAGGAAAGGGCATATAACTTTGCTGTATGCGCTCAGGCAGAATATATAGGGCTGTGCGGCGGTGTTGAGCCGTGGTGCAGTATTGTATCGGGCGGTGTGTCATCGTTCACTGTGGGCTCGTTCTCCATGTCTCAGGGGGGTGCTTCGGGCAGCGGTGCGGGCGGCAGCTCTGCGGGAGTATGCTCCGGGGCGCTTGCCTATCTGGACAAGGCGGGGCTTTTATACAGGGGGTGCGGCGTATGCTGACGGCGGCTATTCCCCGCTATCTTCTGCCGCATTACGCCGATGTTATCCGCAAAACAGCTTCCGACGGCTGGGGCGGCGGCAATACTGAGGTCGCTGCTGTGCTCAGATGGGTGCGCATAATCCCTGCACGCTCTCAGACGTTTGCTCTGGGGGGCGATATTCCGCAGGTAAGCGCTAAGATGTTTTACGACTGCCGCAACAGCACACCTGAGGACTTTGAGTTCCGCACGGGCGATATTATCCGCTTTATGGGGCGTGATTACGTTGTGCAGAAAATCGAAACATACTTTGCGGACGGCGGAGAGCCGCACCATCTGGAGGTGATACTGACATGATCGTTGATGTACAGATAAACGGGCCCGATATGTCTATTGTGGCTGACAGGGCTATGAGAGCAGCTTTGTTTGATGTGGCAGAGCAGGCGCTTGGAGACTGCAATTTTTATTGCAAGCAAGACACAAATGCCCTTATCGGATCATCTGTCATACATTCCGACACGGACGCTGCAGAGCTGGTGTGGAATATGCCATACGCTGAGTATCAGTATTATCTGCCAAACACACACACTGATGTCAATCCAAACGCCACGTCCCACTGGTGCGAGGTTGCCGAAAACAATCACAGGCAGCAGTGGGACATCACATTCCGAAACACATTAAGGAGCAACGGGCTATGATATACGACAAATTCCCCGAAAAGGCAAGGGAACTGGGGGACATTGACATTGTGGGCGTTGTCTCCGAAAATGACCGCACGGCTGTAATGGTCGCTGGGGCAAAGGTGCTGAAAAAATATTTTGACGGCACCAAAAAAGTACAGCTCACCCTGCAGATAACCGCTATGGGCGGCATAGACAAGCAAAAGGATCTTATCGGCAGGCTCAGCGGCATTTTAAATTCGCTGGTGTACGGCGAATGGGACATTGAGGGTATTACTCAGCCCAGATGCAGGATAACCAATTTCCCCACGCCGACAGTTAAAAATGCGCACTACTGGATATACACAGCAGGCGTGAACATTGATTTTTATACCAAGGAGGTAATCTGATGTTTCTGAAAGATATGTTCAAGGGGGTAAAGACTGACCCCGATTTCAAGGGCTTCCTGACCACTGACAATATGGTGGCTGCGGTGGATATCTCGGAAGACCAGAACGCTGATGTAGATGACTATGCTGTTGTCTGCTACGGCGGCGGTACTGACCGTTCTTCTTCGCTTAATCCTGAAAAAAAGACCAACAGCTATTACTACAAGGGCAAATCTACCCTTAAGACAGGCAATCAGCGTACAATCGACTTCACCGAGGACAGATACATCAGCGATGAGTTCCAGGACTATGCACTGAGCCATGAGCAGAAGTATGCTACCGGTCAGGCGGCTATCAAGAACTACGTTTATTTCAACACGCTCACAGGCGAGGGCGAAAAGGGCAAGGGCTCTCTTACTGTCTCTTATACACATCTCCGAGCCCACGAGACAAG
>ENA-UAZD01000206-UAZD01000206.1-human-gut-metagenome-genome-assembly--contig:-NODE-206-length-29114-cov-7.154548_pt1 | contig 29114 bp, 17 predicted proteins | sample MGYA00244112_ERZ654658 | MGnify/ENA primary metagenome ERZ654658 (study PRJEB26926, sample SAMN06164608) | human gut metagenome | biome: ENVO:00009003; feature: ENVO:2100002; material: ENVO:00002003... | reverse complement strand
TGGTTTGTAAATGATTGGCATTCTTTGCGGATAATGCCCTTGGAAGCTGTTTTGATTTGGCGAGATGCCCAGTGCAAACCACAGTCACTCAAGAATGGCTCTGCTGCTTTGATTTGTTTGAAATGTTCTTTGAGGTGAAATAATCTTCATTTCCTTCCCGCTTCTTCAGTCAGATTGCACAGCTATCTTTCTTGGAAGGAGCGGTCGAACCTGAAGTTTTTCACTCTCACATTTTCTGACAAACAAATCATAACCGCTTCTAACCTTTTTGTGGCATGTGTAAGATTGCCGTATGGGGCATTCGGGATGCCGATTTGTGGCATGTGTAAGATTGCCGTATGGGGCATCCGGGATGCCGATTTGTGGCATGTGTAAGATTGCCGTATGGGGCATTCGGGATGCCGAATAATTTGAGTAAATTTGTAGGTTGTACGGTTCGTTGGGCGGACGGGTTGTTCGGTTCGTTGAGCGGACGGACTGTACGGCAATGAAAAGACAATGGAAATATAAATAAATTAAGATATTATGGCACAGGATTACAACGAGAACGCCAGGAAATGGCTGGAAGGGGATTTCGATCAGGAAACCAAGATGAAGGTGCTGGAACTGCGGAACAATGATCCGGCAGGGTTCGAGGACGCTTTCTACAAGACTTTGGAATTCGGCACCGGTGGCCTGAGGGGTATCATGGGGGTCGGGACCAACAGGATGAACAAATATACCGTCGGGATGGCTACCCAGGGGCTGGCCAACTATATTCTTAAGAAGGTGTCCGGGGATGACATCCGCGTCTGCATTTCCTACGACAGCCGCAACAACTCCAAAATGTTCGCCAAGATCGCCGCTGACATATTCAGCGCCAACGGATTGCACGTGTTCATATTCGATAACCTGCGCCCTACGCCGGAGTTGAGCTATTCCATCCGCAAGATGGGCGCGGTCGCTGGTGTGATGGTCACGGCCTCGCACAATCCTAAGGAATATAACGGGTACAAGGTCTATTGGTCTGACGGGGCGCAGATCACCGCGCCGGTAGACCGGGAGATCATCGACGAGGTAAACAGGATCACTGACCCTTCCCAAGTGATGTTCGAGAAAAGGGAGCATTGCGGAGAGGTAGAGCTGATGGGCAAGGCTATGGACGATGCTTACATCTCTGACATTCTTTCTCTTACCCTCAGCCCTGAAGCCCGCGAGAAGCACAAGGACTTGAAGATTGTCTATACCCCGCTTCACGGAGCCGGGGTCCGCATCGTGCCTGAGGCTTTGAAACGCCTTGGCTTCGAGAATGTTATCCACGTGCCGGATCAGGATGTGAGTGATGGCGACTTCCCGACAGTTGTCTCTCCGAATCCTGAGGAGCCGGCTGCAATGAAAATGGCTCTTGAGATGGCCGACAAGAAGGGCGCGGACATCGTGATGGCCTCTGACCCTGACGCTGACCGCCTCGGAATCGCGGTTCGTGACAACGACGGCAAGATGGTTCAACTGAACGGCAACCAGACGGGCTCCATTCTGACATATTACATTCTTACCCGTTGGAAGGAACTCGGCAAGCTGGATTCCACAAAGTACATCGCCAAGACCATAGTCACGACTGAGCTGATCGCCGAGATCGGCCGCAGTTTCGGCGTGAAGTGCTACGACGTGCTGACCGGTTTCAAGTACATCGAGGAAATCGTGCGTGAGAACGAGGGCAAGGGCGAGTTCATCTGCGGCGGCGAGGAGAGCTACGGGTTCAATGTCGGCGAGTTTGTCCGCGACAAGGATGCTCCGGTTGCCTGCATAATGGTCGCCGAGTGCGCCGCCTGGGCCGCCGATCAGGGACTGACCCTCTACCAGCTGCTCCAGAGGATTTATTCTGAATATGGCTACCGCAAGGAATCGCTTGTCTCTTTGGTGCGCAAGGGTAAGACCGGCGCTGAGGAGATCCAGAAGATCATGGCAGACCTGAGGCAGAACCCTCCGGCAGAGATTGTCGGCTCGAAGGTCATCAAGGTCATCGACTACAACGAGCCGGAGAAGACCGGACTTCAGAAGTCGAACGTACTCCAGTTCTTCAACGAGGCCGGCGACATCGTCTCTGTCCGTCCTTCCGGAACCGAGCCGAAGATCAAGTTCTACTTCGGAGCCAAGGGGCCGGACGCTGATGCAAAACTTAAGGCTCTTGAGGCTCAGTTCATCAGTTAGGCGACTTTTTTGGCGATATGCCAGCCCGGTCACTGAGCGTGCCAGAATGAGACCTTGAAAAGTCGTGGCACCTATTGTCTTGATAATGGTGTTAATAGATGTTTACCTATAGTGGAAATGAATCATAGGTGATAACGTAAAGATTTTATGCTCAATAATTTATCTGCCACGGGGAAATTCACTATCCGTGATGCCCGGCCGTCAGACGGCGAGTTCATCGCAAGAAATGTCCTTGCGGCGATGGGGTATGAGGTTTTCAATGTGGATGCCGACTCTGCGATCGAGTTCGGCTCCACATCTTTGAATGTCAAGGATGCCGTCAAGCTCGTCGGAGAGATTTGCGCCAGACCCGACACGTTATATTCATACGCCAGAACGAGGGTCGCATGCGTGGAAGGCAATGCAGTGGGATCGCTGACGGCATATTCAGGAGATGACTATCTGTCGCTGCGCGAGCTGACGTGGGGACTCCTGAACTCTATGTTCGAGGTTGCCGCTCCGTCAGAGGATGAAGATCCGACGCGGTCTGCGGCTTGTTTTCCGTCCGTAGAAGTCTCAAATGGTACGCGTGATCATGAAAGCGCGGGGGAGGACATCCTTGCTACGGAGCCGGAGTGTCTGCCCGGCGAGTTCTATCTCGACAGTATGGCTGTACTCCCCGAGTTCCGCCGGATGACCTTTGAATATGCCGGCGCGACCGACCGCATAGGCCACCTGCTGATGCTCGACTGCATCGAGGAGGGCCGCAGGAAAGGCTTTCCACGCATCAGCCTGATCGTTGACAAGTCCAAGCCCCGCCTCTTCACCTACTATTCCGCCCTTGGCTTCCGCCCCGACGGAGAGATCCTCTTTTTCGGCCATCTTTATGACCGGATGATCAAGGAGTTAGACTGAGAAATGAATGGTGGTTGGCAATTGTTGATTGCCGGAGGGGTGGAGTCCTATTGATTGATTGGAGGAGACTGTCTTAAAAGTAAAAGTACCCCCTGCGAGGATTGAGAATTCGTTGTCGCCCCTGTAGTGGGGTACAGACTTTTCAACTCTCGCCGAGACTTTTTAGACAGTCTGGGGGGGGTGGAGTCCTATTGATTGATTATCAGGGAATTGTGGTGTCCTGCTATCTCGAATTAGAGGGTAGGATTTTGTAATTTATTAATAATGAGATATTTGGTAATAATGTCTCGAGAGTGGCTCAAAAAGGGGAAGTACATGCTCAAAAAAGGGAAGTACCGTATGTACTTCCCTTTTTTGAGCCACTCATCAGGCTCGAACTGACGACCTGCGCGTTACGAATGCGCTGCTCTACCGACTGAGCTAAAGTGGCTTGCTGCATTTCTCGTGGAAATGGACTGCAAAGATAAGTAAAAATTTTTAACTTTGCACCATGTATTCAGACATTATCATCATTGGTGGCGGAGCGGCAGGACTTATGGCCGCTTACGGTGCCACGAAGGCTCTTCCGCTTGGAAGTCCGGCACGCATTACGGTTCTGGAGAAGATGCCACGTCCGGGCAGGAAGATATTGTTCACGGGCAAGGGACGCTGCAACTTCACGAACCTCAAGGACTGGAACGAGTTCTCGCAGCATATTCGCACGAATCCTAATTTCGTGAAGCCGGCGTTCTATAACTTCACTCCGGAAAATACCATTGATTTCCTTGAAAGCAACGGTTTGGAGACCGTTGTCGAGAGGGGAGACAGGGCCTTCCCATATTCACACAGGGCATCCGATGTGCTGGACACCATCGTTGAGGTGGTGCTGCGCCATGGGGTGACACTGCTTACGGATCGTGAGGTGAAAGACATCCTGCCGGGATTTTCGATCCGATGCGCTGATGGTGAGACGTTTGAATGCTCGAAGCTGATCATCGCGACCGGAGGGCTTTCCTATCCTGGAACCGGCTCGACCGGTGACGGTTACAAATGGGCTAAGTTTTTCGGCCACAATGTCACACCTTGTTTTCCGTCTCTGACAGCCCTCGTTCCTAAGGGTTATAAAATTATCGACAGACCGGAGACAGACCTGAAGGGACATATTCACAGGGAGACTCCGATGACTGGAAGTGGAGAGGCGCTGAAGGGCGCCAAATTGAAGAATGTCAGCCTTACCGTCACGTTTGACGGCTCGAAGTCCGAGACGGAGTTCGGAGACGTGGACTTCACTGACGGAGGAATTGAGGGACCGATCGGATTTCAGGTCAGCCGCAAGTGCGTGAAAGCCTTGATGAATGGTGGTAAGGTGGCGTTTTCACTTGATCTGAAGCCAGGTGTCTCACTGGAAGAACTGACAGACAGGATCAAGACTCTGTGGAACGAGATCAAGAACGACCCCCGCACCCGCCAATGGAAGGATGGACGCGGGCTGAACGGCAAGGAGATGTATAGAATCCTGCTCGGCAAACTGATGCCGTGGGAACTGATCCCGGGATTTCAGGCGTGGAATCCTGACATCATGAAGATTGATCTTAAGAAGTCTGAATATGCTGACGGGCGCTCCGGCGCTTCTACGGGTCCGGCGTCCCGTTATGCCAATCTGTCGAATCGTTATGACAGGTCGCAGAGTTGGTCGAAAGGCCCGAACCATCGTTCCAACCGTCAGCCAAGACGTTATTACGACATTAATCTTGATCTGTTGGCCAAGACATTGAAGGACTGGAAGTTCGAGATAATCGGTTTTGTGGGTTACGAGCGTTGTGTCATCACTGCCGGTGGCATCTCTACCGACGAGGTGATGCCGAAGACGATGGAATCACGTCTCAAACCTGGCCTCTACCTTTGCGGTGAGGTTCTTGACATGGACTGCGACACCGGCGGCTACAATCTCCAGTGCGCCTTCTCCACCGGCTACCTTGCCGGCGAGTCCGCGGCCAAGTCTCTGAATATTCCTGGACAGTATTAGGTCCCGATGATAGTGCGTTCCCCTAATTTTTTCGCCGTGGAGGCTAACTTCTTATTAATCAGTTAAAAAACCATACTCTCCTCCCCGTTGGAACGGACAGGAGGAGGGTGTGCTATATATTTGATAATAAATGCATTATCCTCCATGCCGTTGGCCCGGCTCCCCTCCCCGGACTGTCTGAAAAGTCTCGGCGAGAGTAGAAAAGTCTGTACCCCTATACAGGGGCGACAACTAATTTTCAATCCTCACTGGGGGTACTTTTACTTTTAAGACAGTCTCCCTCGCCGGCGGCAAAAATACCTTACACACAGAGCCTGTATGTCAGGCAGTCTTGTCTCCACGGCTAATAAACTCCGGAGCCGAGCATCTCGTCATCTGAGGAGTACCAGGCGGCGAACTGGCCGTCTGAGATGCCGCGCTGAGGAGTGTCGAAGAGTATGAATATGCCGGCGGGCCTCTTGATCAGGAACGCGTCCTGGAGAGGCTGGCGGTAACGGATGCGGACCCGGTAGCGGCGGATCTCACCGTCCGCCATCGCAAGGTCTGTCCTGATCCAATGAATATCTTGTGGCGCGATCCGTAGGCAGCAGCGTGACAGTCCCTTGTGAGTGTGGCTCTCCCCGACGTAGATGATGTTCCGCGGAACATCCGTGGCGATCACAAAGATGGAGTCCTTGTGTCCTCCGATGTTGAGGCCTTTCCGCTGGCCGATCGTGTAGAACTGCGCGCCGTCGTGCCGTCCGACAATCTTTCCGAACGGATTCTCCTTGTACCGGGTCTTCTTGATGTGCTTTTTCCCGGCTCTGTAGGTTTCGGTCTCGAACTTGATGTCGTCGTACCAGATTGGTTCCGACAATCTCATCAGATCCTCATCGCTCAATTCCGCGATCTTGTTCACATCGAACTCGTTCCGATGTGATAACCGTTCGGTTGGAGTGGAAGTGGCTCCGGACCCGTGGCCGCCCGTGGCCTCGTGAACGTGTGGATCGCCGCAGGCGAGACGGGATTGAGAGGGAAGCGCGGAAGCTTCGGAGCCATATTCACTCCAATCGGTCTTTCCCGTAGATTTGGTCACTTCGACAGGTTCAGTGACCGAAAGAGATTGTGGTTGCTGAACTTGTGGGGCACTGAGCTTGTCGGAGTGTCGAGGCGTAGCAGGTTCAGTGACCGAAAGAGATTGTGGTTGCTGAACTTGCGGGGGACTGAGTTTGTCGGAGTGTCGAGGCGTAGCAGGTTCAGTGACCGGACTGTTATTGTCAGTGACCCGCCGGTTGTTGAACGGTTTCCCGCCGGAATCCTCGGAGGTATATTCAGTGATCATCATCGGCTCGCCGGGAGTCTCCAGCAGTGAGGCGAGGGTGTCGTGGACGAAGCGATACTGCTCACTTTGAGCGTAGTAGGCATCATAAACCTCCACCACGTTCCCCTCCGCGGGCTTGAGTTTCTGCTGGAGGAATGTAGGAAGGTCAACCTTGCCGACGAAGCATATTCCTTGGGAATCCTTCTTGTCGGCTGACGGCAGATCCGCCTCACGAGCGATCTCTCTGACCTCCGGCTTGGTAAGGTTCCCGATAGGGAAGAGCGCCTTGCCGAGCTGCTCCTGAGTGAGCTGGCAAAGGAAATAACTCTGATCCTTGTTCGGATCCACTCCTTCCAGAATCCTCCACTGAGGCAGTCCGTCAATCACAACCTGCTTTCCCTCGGCGTCCATCAGCGGAGCCCTGCGGCAATAGTGCCCTGTCGCCACCATGTCGGCTCCGAGTTTCTGAGCGGCCTTGAGGAAAGCGTCGAACTTGATCTCGCGGTTGCACAGCACGTCCGGGTTCGGGGTGCGGCCGGCGGAATATTCATTGAACATGTAGTCCACCACCCTCTGGCGGTACTCCTTTGAGAGATCGACAAAATAGAACGGGATGCCGATCTTCCGCGCGACCAATTCCGCCACGAAGCGATCCTCCTCCCATTCGCAGTCGCCGTGCAGCGTCGCGTCCGCGTCGTGCCAGTTCTGCATGAACATGGCAAACACGTCATAACCCTGCCGCTTCAGCAGCAGAGCGGCGACACTGGAGTCAACTCCTCCCGAGAGGCCTACACAGATTTTCATAAAGTAACCTCATCTCCGGCAAGCCGGCGGCCGCTTGCCAATAAACGCTTGCCCGTTAAAAAAAAGTGACTGCCCGCCATGGGTCACCTGCGATGCCTTCGCAGCAAGCGGTGGAATGCCCTCGCGCAAAGGTGAGTGCAAATTTACTCAAATGCTTGAATATGCACAATTTTTGCTAACTTTGAAAACTTATGTATAAAGACCACTGAATATGAGAACAGTAAAACTGGACATCAACTATACTGAATATTCCTCCATCGATGAGATGGAACCTCAAGACATAGAACTCGTGAATGCCGCGATCGAGGCGCGGAGGGGTTCTTACGCACCGTATTCCACATTCAATGTCGGAGCCGCGCTTCGTCTGGAAGACGGCACTATCGTGAAGGGTGCCAATCAGGAGAACGCGGCCTATCCGTCGGGACTTTGCGCCGAGAGGACCGCGATGTTCGCCGCCAGCGCCAACAACCCGGGCAAGGCTATGCTTTCACTCGCCATTGTCGGTGGCTTCAACGGCACGCTGAGCGAGACTCCATGCTCTCCTTGCGGCGCATGCCGTCAGGTGATGGCCGAGTACCAGACTTTGTCCGGCCAGGCGATGAGCGTGATCATGTACGGAACGAAGAAAACGTGGAAATTTGACAAAGTGGACGACATCCTGCCATTCATTTTTGACAGTTTCAACGAAAAGTAGTATATTTGCAGTCAGGGAAAGTCGTACACGACCAGCTCCCTCTGAATTCCCCCAGGGCCGGAAGGCAGCAAGGGTAGGAGGTCGTAGCGGTGCGATGTACTAAGCTTTCCCTTTTTTTGTGCTCTTTTTTGAATATCCCGGATCCCGCTCCCGGCGCTTCGGCGGGTTCGGTTATCGGCGAACCCAGTAGCCGACAGGCTCCGGGAAGGAGCAGGCTCGGCGGCTGGCCGGGTCAGAGAGTCTGTTGTCGAAGTACCGAACCGCGGAAGGTTTAGATCACGCGCATCTTGGCGTATTTCAGGAGCAGGAGTTTCTCGCCGTAGGAGTCGAAGGCGATCCTGGCCTTGAGGTCGGGGGCGGTGCCGGTGATCTCAAGGATCTTGCCTGGGCCGAAACGGTTGTGCTCGATCCGCTGGCCGGTCTTGAAGTCGGTCATCGGAGCCGGGACAAAGTCGGCGTCGGAGATCTTCGGAGGGAGAGGACGGTTGCGCAGGGCCTCGATCCTGGAGGCTGTCGGGTTGGCCGCAGAGGTCTGCTTGCTCTCGTACCTGACACTGCCGGAAGAACCGTAGGGATTGCCTCCGCCCATTCCGAATCTGTTGGCAGGGCGGCCATTGCCTCCGGAGTACCTGCCTGAGCCTGTGCCATGGCTGCTGCCGAGCCTGCCTGAGCCTCCGCCGTAATTGCCGCCGAGCCTGCCTGAACCTGTGCCATGGCTGCCGCCGAGCCTGCCTGAGCCTCCGCCGTAATCGCCGCTGAACCTGCCTGAACCTCCGCCTGAGAAGCGGTCGGAGCCATGACCGGAACCGAATCCGCGTGAGCCGAAGCCACCGAAGCCAGGAAAGTCGTCATCGGTGGTGGAATCCGCGAAGTCATCATTCCTCAGAGGATTGGCGACATATTCAGAATCAATCTCTTTGATGAAGCGGCTCGGGGAGTTGGACTCGTGCTTGCCGTTGCGCATCCTGGTGTTGGCGAACGAGAGGCAGACGGCCTTCTTGGCGCGCGTCATCGCAACGTAGAAAAGGCGGCGCTCCTCCTCGATGTCGGCAGGGGAGGCCAGCATGCCTCCGGTCGGGAACAGATTCTCCTCCAGGCCGGCCACATAGACATAGGGGAACTCAAGACCTTTGGCCGAGTGCACCGTCATAAGGGCGATCTTGTTGTTGGTGTCCTCCTCGTCCTCCACGTCCACATTGGAAAGCAGGGAGATGTTCTCCAGGAAATCTCCCAACGTGAACACAGGGTAACTGACCTCCGTGTCCTCCTCGGCCTCTCCCTCGACGATGAGGTCGCGGAGATATTCATCCCTCCTTTCCTCGATGAAATGGGTGACACTGTTGATGAGTTCCTCGATGTTGGAGGCCCTGGACTGCGCCTCGATGGACGGGTCGTTCTTGTGGAAGGCGTACAGGCCGCAGGCGTTGGAGATGCCCGTGGCAAGCTCGTCGGCGTTGGTCGAGGCCACCTTCGACGCGAATCCGTCGATCATCTCACAGAATGAGCGGATCTTCGCGACGGCGGCCTGCTTGAGGCCGAACTCGGCGAACCTTTCTGAATATGCCGCCTTGAACAGCGAGCATTTCAGGTCGAAAGCCAAGGCTCCCAGGGCGTTGAGTGATGTCTCGCCGATGCCCCTGGACGGGGTGTTCACTATCCTCTTGAAGGACTCGTCGTCGTTGATGTTCACGACCAGTTTCAGGTAGGCCATCATGTCCTTGACCTCGGCTCTGTCGAAGAAGGAGTTGCCGGAGTAGATCATGTAGGGAAGGTTCCTCTTCCTCAAAGCCTCCTCCAAGGCCCTTGACTGGGAGTTCGTCCTGTAGAGGATGGCGAAATCCTGGTACCGGGCATGGTCGGACTGCATCCTCTCCACAATCCCGGAGGCGATGGCGACGGCCTCGTCCTGCTCCGACCAGCTTTTCAGCAGTCGGATCTTCTCACCTTCCTCGCCGACGGCCACACATGTTTTCGGGATTCTGTTCTCATTCTTGGCTATCAATGAGTTGGCGGCGTTCACGATGTTGGCCGTCGAGCGATAGTTCCTCTCAAGGCGGAAGATCTGACTCTCGGGGAAGTCCTTTTTGAAATTAAGAATATTCTCGATCTTGGCCCCGCGGAAGGCGTAGATGGACTGCGAGTCGTCACCCACCACACAGAGGTTCCGGTGCCTCTCGGTCAACTTCTTCAGGATCAGGTACTGGGCGAAGTTCGTGTCCTGATACTCGTCCACGAGAATGTAGTCAAATCGGGCGGCGATGGCCTCCTTCGCCTCGGGAAAGTCCCGAAGCAGGATGTTCATGTTCAGTAATATGTCGTCGAAGTCCATCACTCCCGAGTTCTTGCACTTCTCGGCGTAGCGGGAGTAGATGTCGCATATTCTTGGCTTGCGTGCGTGGGTGTCGTTGATGATCGCCTGCTGGTTGTTCCGATAGGCGGCGGCGGTGATGAGGTTGTTCTTGGCCATGGATATTCTTGAAAGGACATCCTTCGGCTTGTAAACCTTGTCATCCAGCCCGAGTTCCTTTATGCAGGCCTTTATGCCGCTCACCGAATCGCTGGTGTCGTAGATGGTGAAAGTGGAAGGGTAGCCGAGCAAGGCGGCATATTCCCTTAGAAATCTTATGAATATGGAGTGGAAAGTCCCCATGTAGAGCCTTCTGGCCTTCCTTTCCCCGACCATCACGGCGATTCTTTCCTTCATCTCGCTGGCCGCCTTCTTCGTGAAGGTCAATGCCATGATCCTCGCCGGATCACATCCCCTCTCAAGAATGTAGGCGATCCTGCTCGTCAACACCCTTGTCTTCCCGGATCCCGCACCAGCCACAATAAGCACCGGTCCGTCCACACTGCCGACCGCCTTCTTCTGCTCGGCGTTCAGCCCTTCAAAAATAGCGCTTTCTTTCTTTTCCATAACGGGTACGAAATTACGGAAAATTTCCCAATAGTAAGTACTAAGTAACATTCAAAAAATAACCTGCATCATCCTAAGGAATCTTTTCGGTCTAGATTTCTTTTCTCATCAGTCATGTGCCACCGGCACACTCCTTCTTCAAAAAAAGATCTATCCTCGAAAATCTTCTCTTAATCTGAAGCAACTTATTTTTTTCATGTTCCTTAATTATCAGCGTCGAAGAGCGCCTTTGTACAGATTGCAAAGATGCTCCTTCAAAGTTTTCTTTTGTCAGAGGTCACTTCAGAGTGGTCAACGGCAGGAAAATTCATGTGAAGACTCATTACCGTAAAAAGTAATTGAGTCAGAACCGGACAGAAATCCGGTGACATCTTCCGCCCGACTAAATCCCAGTCACTTCTTAACAGTCCCTGAAGGGACGGACTACAGTTCTGGGACGATGTATTTCCAAGCCAGTTCCAAAGGCTTTCCGCCGGAATCAACGTTTCCGTTCAGAAGATCCATGACCTTGGACAGGTCACCAAGGATGTTGTCCGCATCGAATGGCATGGCGGATGTCAGCGCGATCACGGCTTTCTTGTCAGGAATCATGACGATGTACTGACCGAAAAGGCCGACGGCCATGTAGAGGGAGCCATCCTCACGGGTTCTCATCTGGTAGCCATACCCGGTTGTGGCATAGTCCTGTCCACGGTTCATGCCGTCCTTGATCCTGTCCTTGATGGCCGCATTCAGATAGTCCTCAGGGATTATCCGCCGCCCGTTCCATTTTCCGCCGTCAAGAAGAAGCCGGCCGAATGTCAGCATTTCCGACGTGGTGAGGTGAAGTCCCCAGCCTCCAGCCGTGATGCCGTGGATGTCCTCCCACTCAGGCCTGTCAAGCCCAAGAGGCTTGAACATTCTGGTGTAGAGGTAGTCTGCCATGGTCTCGCCAGTCTTCCTGGTGATGATCTCGGAGAGCATGCATGAAGAAAAACTGTCGTAGCAGAATTCCTGTCCCGGGGTCGCGTCGAAAGGATATTCAAAGAACAGTCCAGGCAAGGTCGCGTCGAATTTTGTCAGCAGTCCGGAAACGTCAACCCATTCATTATGAACATAGCGGAGTGTTCCCACAGGATTTTTCTTGAAATATTCCATCGCATACTCGACTGTAGGATCCTTTCTGTGGCCGTTCGCCATGATCAGCAGATCTCGGACAGTCAGCGCCTCAAGGTTTGCTTTCTGTTCCTCAGTCATGTTCTTCTCCGCCTCAGCCACTTCCTCAGGGAACATGGGAGCGACCTTGTCGGACAGATTCAGTTTCCCCTCGCCCACAGCGATTCCCACCGCCATTGACGTGAACGTCTTGGTGACCGACCACATCTGATGCCGGGTGTCCTTGTCCGTCCCGTTCACCCACGCTCCCGAAGTGGCGTACCCTTCCTGCCAGACTTCCACGGCATTGAGTGTCGCCTCAGTCTTGGCCGCCGCCGAAACCATCGTCTTGACCGCCGCCTTGATCTTAGGATTCTCAGCAAGCTGCCCTTCCGCCCCAGGCTCCGGCACAGGATCCGCACTCTCCTTGGAACATCCCGCCGCCAGCAACGCCACCGTCACCAGCAAACCGTAAAAAAATCTATTGCTCAGTCTCATATCATCAACGTCCTTTTTTTGCCGACACAAAGATACTCATCTTTTCGTACAAAATCACCGCACCGCATCCGGCACGATATCAAGTCGGTACACCACAGGCCACGTTCCTGTACAAAACAGCAGCACGGCATCACTTGGTACACCAGAGGGCGTTTCCCTGTACAAAACGGCCGCACGGCATCGCTTGGTACACCAGAGGGCGCTCCCATGTACAAAACGGCAGCACGGCATCGCTTGGTACACCAAGAGTATGGCAGAAGTACAAAAAGAATGTGAAACTTTATAACAGACCTCTACCCTATCGACAGGAGCCCCTCTCAACCCAGAAATTTTGGTAACGTGCAAAATTTCGGTTGAGAGGGGGCACCTGTCGATCTAAACAATGATGTCGATTCAACGGTCGGCTGTTAAACCTTGGGATGGTACGCTTCGACAAGCTCAGCGACCAGTCAGACTATTCGCCCGCCTCGCCAGTGGCCTCAGTATCAGTCACGTGACCAGTCTCAAAACCAGTCACGGGACCAGTCTCAGAATCAGTTACGGAATCAGCCCCGGAGAGGGAGCGGGCGGCGGCGAGGGCGCAGTTGATGCCGTCGATGGCAGAGGAAACTATGCCGCCGGAATAGCCGGCGCCCTCACCACACGGAAGAAGGCCGGGGATGGCGTCGGCCTCGCAGTTGCGAGGGTTTCTCGGGATGCGGACCGGAGACGAAGTCCTTGACTCGACACCGATCAGCAAAGCTTCATTCGTGTAGTAGCCCCTCATCGACTTCTGGTTCACAATCGGAAACGCATCCTGAAGCCTCTCGGCGATAAACGGAGGAAGAATCTCATGCAGCGGAGCCGGAACGACACCCGGCTTGTAGGAAGTCTCCGGAAGATCCTCCGAATCCTCACCCTCGCAGAAATCCACCATCCTCTGCGCCGGAGCGACAAAAGGATTCTCCGAATCGGAATGCTCGTGGGCATATTCCCACATCTTCCTTTCCACATCTTTCTGGAACTCAAGGCCCGCGAAAGCGCCCTTGTCGGTATATTCCTCCGGGATGTCCTCCGGGTTGATCTGCACGACCACGCCGGCGTTGGCGAACCTGCCGCTTCGAGCCGAGTTGGACATACCGTTCATCACGATGGTCTCCGGCTCCGTCTCAGAAGGCACCAGCACACCGCCCGGGCACATGCAGAACGAGAACACGCCACGGTCGTTAACTTGCTCTGTGAAGGAATATTCCGCCGCGGGCATCCCCGGCTCCCACTGTCCGTGGTAGCGGATGTCGTTGATCAGGGCTTGCGGATGCTCCACACGGACTCCCATCGCGAATCCCTTTGCCTCAAGGGCGCAGTCCTTCGCGACCAGCATCTCGTAGATGTCACGGGCGGAATGACCGGTCGCGAGTATGACTTTCTTCGCTGAATATGTCTGGACACTTGGCTTGCCTGTTTTCGTAAGAGTCTCAGAGTCAAGAGCCGAAACCTCAATCGTACCGTCCTCATTGCGGGTGATGTCGGTGACCTTCGTGCCGAAGTGATATTCACCTCCCCGGGACTCGATGCACTGACGGATGTTCTCCACTACTTTCGGGAGACGGTCGGTGCCTATGTGCGGGTGGGCATCAACAAGAATCTGCGGGCTTGCGCCGAAGTTCACGAACTGGTACAGCACCTCACGGATGTCGCCTCTCTTGGATGACCTGGTGAAGAGTTTTCCGTCGGAGAACGTGCCGGCTCCGCCTTCGCCGTAGCAGAAATTGGATTCCGGATTCAGGACTCCTTCACGGGTGAGTTTCGCCATGTCGAACTTACGGTCACGCACGTTCTTGCCCCTTTCCAGAATGATCGGTTTGAAGCCTAAAGTCAGCAACTTAAGCGCAGCGAACATTCCGGCGGGACCGGCTCCGATGATGATCACGGGCTCGGCGTCAGTTACGTCTTTATATTCAGGAATCTCGTAAGGGACATAAGATTCAAAGCGGTGGTTGTAGCCTTCGATGCGATAGCGGTAGACCACATCGTTGCGGGCATCGATAGAACGCCTGGCGATCACGCAGGTCGCGTCGGCGTTCGGGAAAGTCGGTTGGTAGGACTTTGTCGGGTCAATCACGTTGATGACCGCGTTGCCGCGGAGGTTCATTTCTCTCGCCGCGACAATCCTCACGTCATCCGGCCTAAGGTCTCGGCCAACCCTACCTGTCATTTCAAATTCAATCATATTCTTTTCCTTGTATATTCATTAATAATCAGCTATGCGGGAGACAGGGGCTATGTCGAGCGGAGTGCGCTCGCCGGCGAGGTAGTGGAACCAACCGGCTATGGCGATCATCGCGGCGTTGTCGGTAGTGAACTTGAACTCAGGAAGGTAGGTGTTCCAGCCACGCTTACGGCCTTCTTCCTCGATTCTGGTGCGGAGTCCGCTGTTGGCGGATACTCCCCCGCCAATGGTCACGTCCTTGATACCGGTCTGCCTCGCGGCCTTGATCAGTTTGTCCATCAGAATGTCTATCAATGTCTTTTGGAAGCTGGCGCAGATGTCCTCCTTGTTCTTCTCCATGAACTCCGGATCCTTCGCCATCTCGTCCCGAACGAAATACAGCAGCGAGGTCTTCACTCCGCTGAAGCTGTAGTCCAGTCCCGGAATCTGCGGTTTGGCGAACTTGAAGCGGTTCGGATCACCCAGCTTGGCCAACCTGTCGATCACAGGGCCGCCCGGATAGCCAAGTCCCATCATCTTGGAGCATTTGTCAAACGCCTCACCCACAGCATCGTCGATTGTCTGCCCGAGAATCTCGTAGTCCAGAGGGCCGTTCACCTTGACAATCTGCGAGTTGCCGCCGGAGACCAGCAGACAGAGGTACGGGAACGCCGGCTGGCGGTTCTCCTTTCCCTCCTGCTTAACGAAGTCCGCAAGAATATGTCCCTGAAGGTGGTTCACCATAATTATAGGAATATTCAAGGCCACGCCCATCGCCTTGGCGAACGATGTGCCGACAAGCAGTGATCCCAGAAGTCCAGGGCCACGGGTGAAGGCTATGGCCGTAAGATCTGACGCCTTGATTCCGGCCTTGTCCAAAGCCTGGCTTACCACAGGCACGATGTTCTGTTCGTGGGCTCTGGAGGCCAGTTCAGGAACGACTCCCCCATAATCCTTGTGGACCTGCTGGCTCGCTATCACGTTGGAGAGCAGGAATCCGTCCTTAATCACGGCAGCCGATGTGTCGTCGCAGCTCGATTCGATTCCAAGGATGTAATCCGACATATTCTTCAAAGACATTTTATCGAATGGCAAAGATACAACTATTTTCGTCAATCCAACGGATATTTAGTATCTTTGTTGTTATTAGCCACGGACGCTGATCGCCAAGGCTTGCGATGATTGAAAAAGGCTCTAAAGATATTCTGGGGAATCATTGTAGCGATCGTCTCGCTGCTTTTCGCCGGCTGGATTCTGTTGCAGACTCCGGCTGTCCAGACGTTTGTGGCAAGGAAAGCGGTGGAGTCTTTGGGCAGCATACTAAACGGCCGGATAGAATTCTCCAAGATTCACATAAAGCCATTCACGGCCCTGGTGCTCAATGATGTTGTGATTCTGGACAACGAGCCTGTGACCGATTGGCAAGGTGAGCGCCTGGACACCATCGCAAGAGCAGGATCGATCGTCACGACATTTTCCCTCAAGGGCTTGAGGAACGACGGTGCCATCCACGTCAAAAGGTTGAGCGTAAAGGACGGATCGTTCATCCTGGCCAAAGACGAGCGAGGAAGCAACATCGGAAGACTCATCAGGAACCCAGAAGCGAAAAAAGAGAAAAAGCCGTTCTCCATCAAACTTAACGCGGGAAGAGTGCAGGTCAAGGATTTCCGTTTCCGCCTTGTCAACAAGACGAACGAAAGTCCTCTGCGGGAATATGGCATAGACTGGAAGAACCTTGATGTCACCGTGAATAACCTCATGGCCCACGACATCACCTTCAATGGTGGCACCGTCACCGGCACAGTCGAGAACCTGCAGGCAATCGAGAGGAGCGGCTACAGGATCCTTGCGCTGTCCGGGAAGACAACCATAGAAAAAGGCAGGACCTCGATCCGAAACCTCCACCTGAAGGACAGCTGGTCTGACATCAGCATGAATGAATATGCCATGGAATATTCCGGTGCGTCTTCCTTCTCCGACTACATGGAAGAAGTCCTGATGACAGGTGACATCCTCGGCAGCAGGATCGACATGAAGAGCATCTCGTTCTTCGCCCCGTCCTTGCAAAGGATGAAATCAGTAATAAACTTAAGGAAAGCCAATTTCAAAGGGCCGGTCAGCGACCTCTCAATCAAAGGATTCAATTTTTCCGAATCCTACAGCGGAGTCTCCGGGACATTGTCCGGCAGGCTCTCCGGGCTTCCTGACATCGACCGGATGACGATGGATTTCATGCTGGACAATCTCGGATTCACGACCGAAGGCCTCGGCCTGTTCATCAGAGGCTTTGCCCCCGGCGCGGCTGTTGACCTCTCAAAGTTCGCATCCGGAACCCAATTCCTTTTCAATGGAGAGGTCAAGGGCACATTAAACAATCTCAAGGCTAATGGAAATGTCACATCGGCGCTGGGCTCACTCACGGCCGATGTCAACATCAGGGATCTCATCAAGAAAGGGAAGGCCATCGGCCTGGGAGGCAACGTCTCCGCCAGAAACCTCAACGTAGGACGGCTTGCAGGTGTGAAGCAGGTAGGAGAAGTCACATTGAGAGGAGCGATGGACGTGTCACTTGACAAGGGCCGGACCAGCCTGGTGATCGACACACTTTTCGTGGAGAAACTGTCCGCGCTCGGCTACGACTATTCCAACATCATAGCGGCGGGGACATATTCAGACAACGCCTTTGACGGCAGGATCGTCTGCAGCGATCCGAATCTGAACTTTTTGTTCCAGGGATTGTTCACCCTTTCGGACAAGACCCGCAACGGGCTCTACAAGTTCTACGCGTCAATCGGTTACGCCGACCTTCACGCCTTGAAGTTGGACAAACGGGAAAACTCCAAGATCTCCGGCAGGATCAACGCCAACTACATGAACATCAGTCGGGGGGATCTCATCGGAGACCTTGACATTCTTGGGATGACTCTTGAGAACGACAACGGCTGGCACGAGATCGGAGACATCTGTGTGAAGTCCCATTCCAACAACAATGTCAACAGGGTCAACATAACTTCCGGCTTCATCAGCGGCAGCTATGTCGGCACAAAACCGTTCACGAGCCTGATCAAAGACGCGCAGGGACTGACCGTCCAAAGAGAGCTCCCGGCCCTCTACAATGGAAAAATTCCTGAATGGAATGGCGATGAATATGACCTCCGTCTGGACATCAGTGACGCCCGCGACATCCTCTCGTTCCTGAAACCGGGACTATATATCGCCCAAGGCACAAAAGTACGTCTGAACATCGCGAGGGACGGAAACGTGACGGCCTCTGTCAAGTCTCCAAGGATTGCTTTGGACAAGAACTTCCTCAAGGACGTTGATCTGAACCTCGACAACAGGGACAGCAGCCTCAACGCCTCATTGGCATGCTCTTCGGTTTCCGTGTCCGGCATCAATCTCCTGAACGACAATCTCATGCTCTACGCCAAGGGTGACAGTTTCGGGGCCGGTCTCACCTACGACAACAGTACGGAGCCAGCCAACAAGGGAGAGTTCTACCTTACCGGAAAGCTTGGCCGTACCGGTGACGGGAAACTGACTGTCGATGCCACCACCCTTCCGTCCTACATCTGGTACGATGACGCTGCGTGGAGCGTGTCAGAATCCGCCATCAACATGATTGGCAAGGATGTCAGGATAGACAACCTGACAGCAAGCTGCGCCAACCAGTCTGTCAATGTCAACGGAGGATATTCTTACACAAAAAAAGACACGCTTTCCGTCAACCTCGTGAGGTTTGACCTCGGGCTGCTGAACAAATTCCTTGGTGACAATTTCGGCATAGCCGGTCTCGCCACCGGCAATGCAATCATCTATTCACCATGGGAAAGCAACGCCGGTCTGATGATGAGACTTGTCTCGGACTCAACCGAGGTCGCCGGACGGAGGATGGGAACTTTCCGGATAGCCGGTTCATTGGGTAACGGGAAAATGCATGTGATCGCGAGGAACGACATCGACGGCAAGAGAACCATGAACATCACAGGTGACTATCTCCTGAAAAATCATAGGATCGACGCAACCGCTGATCTCGACAGATTTGACGCCGGCTACATCGCCCCTGTCATGGAATCCGTGTTCAGCGAGATGGGAGGCTCCATCAGCGGAAGGGTAAAGGCCAGCGGCACGCTGGATTCGCTTTCCCTGTCCAGCGAGGGGACAAGGTTCGATGATGTTCTTCTGAGAGTCGGATTCACAAACGTGCCTTACTATGTAAGCGGACCGTTCTCCGTCACCGACCAAGGGTTGTTCTTCGATGAGGTCACAATAAAAGACAGGTTTGACGGCACAGGAACGATTGCCGGAGGACTTCTGTACGACCATCTGAAGAATTTCAGGATGGACACCAGAATCAAGATGCGTGGAATCGAGGCCATTGACATGACCGAAAGTGACAACCAGACATTCTACGGGCATCTTTTTGCCAGCGGAGACGTTTCGGTCAAGGGACCGTTCGAGGCCATCCTGCTGGATGTGAACGTCAGGACAGACAAGGACGGGCGCATACATATTCCTATAGACAACGCTTCGAACGACGGGAAAAACGACCTTCTGACATTCAAGCAGGCCTTCAAGGAGGTTTACATCGACCCTTACGAGGCGATGATGAACAAGATGACGGCAGGAGGCGGCAAGGGCAGCGACTTCGGGATCAAGCTGAAGGTCCATGCAACCCAGGGCACAGAGGCCTATGTGGAGATAGACAGGGCGGCCGGCAATGTGCTCAATGGCCGTGGTCAGGGGACAATCGACATCGAGGTGCGGCCGGCAAGGGATCTGTTCACAATCAACGGGGACTACACCTTGAGGTCGGGCAACTTCCACTTCAACGCCATGGACATCGCAAAAAGGGATTTCACGATCTCGGAGGGCAGCACGGTACGTTTCAACGGAGACGTGATGGACAGTGATTTGGACATCAAGGGAATATATTCGACAAAAGCGTCGGTGGCCACTTTGATCGCGGACACCACGGCTGTCTCGGCGCGCAGGGTCGTGAACTGTGGCATCGGAGTCTCGGGCAAGCTGCGCGAGCCGAAGCTTTCCTTCTCGATCGAGGTTCCGGATCTGGATCCGACCACCAAATCGAGGGTCGAGAGCGCCCTCAACACGGAGGACAAGATCCAGCGCCAGTTCCTTTCACTCCTGATCTCCGGAAGTTTCATGCCTGACGAGCAGTCAGGAGTCGTGAACAACACCAACATGCTCTACTACAATGTGGCGGAAATCATGGCGGGACAGCTGAACAACATCCTTCAGAAGCTGGACATCCCGCTTGACCTCGGACTGAATTACCAGTCCAGCGAAAGCGGCACCAACATATTCGATGTCGCCGTGTCAACGCAGCTATTCAACAACAGGGTGATCGTCAACGGCAATGTCGGGAACAGGGAACACACAAGTTCTTCCTCTTCGGAGGGTGAAGTGGTGGGAAACCTCGACATCGAGATCAAGCTGGACAAGTCCGGGCAGCTGCGAATGAACCTGTTCTCCCATTCGGCGGACGACTACACGACATATATGGACAACACCCAGAGGAACGGAGTCGGCATAGCCTACCAGAGGGAGTTCAACACTTTCAAGGAATTCTTCCGCAATCTGTTCACCAGCAGGCGGAAGCGTGAGCAAAGGGCGGCTGCCTATGAAGGCGAGGGGAGGGAGATGAAGACAATCACCATCTCCAGAGGTGAGACGGGGGCATCCGGTGGATCCGGGAAATCAAAGAGAAAAGCAAACAATTAAATTTTTCATGAATATGGTAACAAACATCGCACTTGTGGCTCACGATTCCAGAAAGCAGGAGCTTCTGGACTGGGTCCGCTACAATGCAGGCTCTCTCAAACATAGTCATCTGTTCTGCACTGGCACGACAGGCCGCCTTGTCTCCGAGACGCTGACCGAGAAACTCGGGCCGGAGGCTCCGTCCGTCGTGTGCATGCTGAGCGGTCCGCTCGGTGGTGATTTCGAGATCGGTGGGATGATCGCCGAGGGGAAGATCGACATGCTGGTGTTCTTCTGCGACAACCTCATCATGCAGGGTCATCAGAACGATGTGATGGGTCTGACACGTCTCGCGTCCCTGTACAACATTCCGTTCGCCACAAACCGCAGCACCGCCGACTTCATCATCTCCTCCCCTCTCTACACCAGCAAAGAGTACCGACGCATCATCCCGTCCTGCATCGACTCCTACAAAAACCGCAAATTGTAGTTTCTCAGGGGCTGTCACGTAGTGACTGGGGGGTAAAAACAAGGAATCTTCCGGCCTTTTTTGACAAAGTCAAAAAAGGCCGGAACTTCACAGCTCCGACCTTTCCCACTTAATACAAACCTAATTATGAATAAAACGTATGAAGAACAGTTCCACACAGGTTAAAGGATAGAAAGATAAAATCCTATTAGAACCAATTAACTCTTTGAACAAAAAAAGCATTATCCGTGCCAAATTCAAACTTTGACATAACAACATCACCGATTTGCCAAAAATCAAACACAAAGCATCAGTTTTCAAAGGGGCAATCGGACCAAGCGGGAAAACAAGGGTGTAAATGTTTGAATATATGAGAGGTGATGTTTATCTTTGAATGTTTTTAGAGAATCACCAATATGAGCATGACTATAACACTCACAACCCTGGCGCTTTTCCTGCCGCTTCAATTGTCCCCCGTAATGGACACCGTGCCAAAAACCAACACATCGGAGCTGCGGCAGGACATCCCCACAAGCAAGGACACTGACTCCACACTCACATATTCATTGAGCGTCCACGCCGATTCATCAGAGTTGGCAAGGATATTCCAAACGCCACCCAAGAGCTCCCGACCGCAGGTTTGGTGGCATTGGATGGACGGAAATGTCTCCAAGGAAGGAATCAGGAAAGACATCGAATGGATGAAGAGAGCCGGAATAGGCGGCTTCCACCAGTTCGACGCGGGCGGAATCAACATGCCAAGAGCCGCGAAAGTCAAACTTCCTTACCTGTCAGACGGATGGAAGGACGCGTTCAGGTTCGCCCTGAATCTGGCCGACTCGCTGGACATGGATGTCACTATCGCAAGCGCGCCGGGTTGGAGTTCGACAGGCGGCACATGGGTGAAGCCTGAGGACGCTGTGAAAAAGCTGGAATGGAGATCTGTTGACGTGCGTGGAGGAAAAGTATGCGTGCGGCTTCCGGAACTTTACAATGTTGTGGGGCCGTACCTTGACTACCACACAGACAACGACCGCATCGAGGTAAAGCCTTATGGCAAGGATCTGTACGTCCTCGCCGTCAGGCTGCCATATTCAGACAAATCAATGAGATCCCTGTCCGAAAGGATCGAAGAGACAGACTCAGTCATCACCGTTGAGTTCCGGAAGCCGCAGACAATAAAGGCTTTGACCCTTAAGACAATGGCGATGAGCGACCGCCCCAGAAGCGGAGAGCCAAAGTATGTGAACGTCCTCGAATGCAGCGACGACGGCCTGAAATGGAGGAAAGTCTGCGACATAGAGCCGACAGTAGTCCCCTATCTGACCAAGAATGTACCCCAGACCTACGCCCAATTTTTCCGGGTCAGAGGCCGGCAGTTGGAATCGCTGGAGCTTTTCACTGTGATGAAAGTAAACCACAGCCAGGAGCTTGGCGGATTCGGAATAATCCATGATTTCTGGAAATACCACACACCATATTCAAAGGACGCGATCAGGACTTCGGACATAATCGACCTGACCGGGAAGATGACTGCCGACGGGAAACTTGAATGCTCGCTGCCGGCCGGACGCTGGCGGATCTACCGCTTCGGATGGTCCATAACCGGAAAGATCAACCACCCGGCATCACCAGAAGCGACCGGGTTGGAGGTTGACAAACTGGATCCGGACGCATGGATGAGATATTTTCACACCTACGTTGACCTTTATAAGGAGGCGGCCGGCGGGATGCTTGGCGAGAAAGGAATCCGATACCTTCTGGTGGACAGCTACGAGGCCGGCTCCTACACTTGGACTCCGAAGCTGGCGGAAGAGTTCAAGGCGCGACGTGGCTACGATCTGCTGCCATGGCTGCCTGTGCTTGCGGGCGAGATCATCGGCAGTTCCCGGACGAGCGAACGTTTCCTCTGGGATTGGCGACGCACCCTCGGCGAACTATTCTGCGAGAACTACGACAGAATCGACAAGATTGTCAATGAATATGGTCTCGCGGGCCGCTACACGGAATCCCAAGAAAGCGGCCGCGCATACACCGGGGACGGAATGGATCCGAAGATCAAGGCCACGGTTCCTATGGCGGCGATCTGGATGGAAAACACGCCGACCGGCTCATCGGTTCCGTCCGCCATCTGCGACGTACGTGAATCCGCGTCAGTGTCACATATTTACGGACAGCCGTTGGTCGCAGCAGAGTCTTTCTCCGTGAACGGTGACGAAGGCAGGGCCTACACCTACTGCCCGGAAAACATGAAGTACATCGCCGACATCGGACTCAGCGCCGGACTCAACAGATTCGTCATCCATGAGTCCGCATCACAGCCGAACGACGAGTATCTTCCTGGCCTTCAGCTGTTCCGTTACGGGCAGTGGCTGCACAGGAACGAGACTTGGGCTGAATATGCCAGAGTGTTCACCGACTACCTTGCCAGGTCCAGCGCGATGCTCCAGCAAGGGTCATCTGTCGCTGACATATTATTATACTATGGAGAGGACCTGAACATCACAGGCCTGTACGGTGGTGCCGCATTCAGCACTCTGCCGCAGGTTCCTGACGGGTACAACTACGATTTTGCCAATCCGACAGTGCTCAGATCCGGCGTAAAGGTAGAGAACGGAACACTTGTGGCGCCATCAGGTGTCCGTTACAGGGTTCTGTGGCTGGACAGAAACTGCGAGGTGATGTCCTTGGATATTCTTAAAAAGATCAAGGAGTTCGCTGACGCTGGAGTCATAATCTGCGGCAAGGAGCCGAAGCAGTGCGCAGGGGTCAAGGCGGACGACAGGGCATTCGCCACAATCGTGGATGATGTGTGGCATTCGCGGAGGAAGAATGTGTTCACCAAGGGGCTTGAAGACTGTCTGAAGCGCAGCGGGATTCAGCCGGATTTCAGTGCAAGGGTCGCTGAGCCTGCCGAAGCGACATCGCCAAACGGTCACTTCGACAAGCTCAGTGACCACAGTATGTTACTAAGTGACAGCGACATGATCTGTGACCAGAAAGATGCGACCGAGGCCCCGGCGAACGCTCCAGACAGCTACGGAGACTTTAAATATGTCCACAGAACCCTCCCGGACAGCACCCATATCTACTGGGTGAGAAACTTCTCCGGGAATAGCGCAGAAGTGGAACTCAGCTTCAGGGATGGCGGAAAGTTCGCGGCCATATTCAATCCTGACAACGGGGAAGTCACCGATGTGCCGGTCATTTCCAGAAAAGGACGCTCGGTCGTGACCATGCCGATGTATTCAACAGACGCCAGGGTTGTCGTGCTGTCAGGCAGGCCGCAGATCAATGTAACAGTGGACACGGTCTTTGTCAACGCAACGGATTCGGTAACGCTTCATGCATCTGATTCGGTTGTGATTTGTCATGCGGATTCCATCGGCAAGTTCAGTCTCTTCGACAAGTTCAGTGACCGTAACACTTCGGTCGCAGAGCCTGCCGAAGCGCCCGTACTCACAAACCAGACACCGGTAACGACCGTAATCCAGACCATCACCTCCACCTGGCAGGTGCATTTCAACCAGAAGAACGGCGGCACCGCCGATGAAGAATTTACGGAACTGGAGTCTTGGACAAGAAAAGATAATCCGACCGTGAAATACTTCTCCGGCACTGCCGTTTACAAGACAACGGTGGCGATCGACTCCACCCGGCTGGCATCCAACAAAAGAATATTCATGGATCTTGGTACAGTCAAGAACATCGCTGACATTTCCATCAACGGCGTTTCCGCAGGTGTCCTCTGGAAAGCCCCGTTCAGGACCGCCGACATCAAGCCACTCCTCAAAGATGGAGACAACCTCTTGGAAATCAAGGTAACCAATGTCTGGCGCAACCGGATGATAGGTGATGTCCAACCCGGAGAGAAACACCCGGTCACCGCCATCCGCCGCTTCTACAAGTCCACCGACAAACCCCTCCCTTCCGGCCTCCTCGGCCCGGTAAGACTCATTGGAGAACCATAGGAATATTATTCATGTCAACGGCCGAAGAATACGCCTTTAGCCCGATGATAGACAGCGAAAAAAATCAAATGTCAAATTTTGCGCGTTACCAAAATTTGACATTTGCCTTTTTTTCGCTGCCGCTCTAAACTTATGCCGCTTCAACGGTTGGCGCACTTCGACAAGCTCAGTGACCAACCACAAGCCTGGCGACAAGAAAGGTCACAGCTTGGCGACCTGGGTGGCATTGCGATATTCAGCGGGGGTCTGACCGGTCATGTGCCGGAAAGCGGTGAAGAAATAGTCATGGTTGTTGTAGCCCACATTGTAGGCCACCTCCTTGATGCTCATGGCCGTGTTGGTCAGCAGCTCCTTGGCCTTGCTCATCCGCACCTCATTGATGAACCGTGCCGGCGAGAATCCAGTATATTCCTTGAAAGTCTTGCGGAAAGAGGAATAGCTGAGGCAGAGCCTTGCGGCCACCTCTTCCGGAGAGATGGACATGTAACCATTGTGTATCATGACCTTGGCCTGACTTATCTTGTTGGCCGTGTCCGACTCCTGGAACTGATAATTTCTGTCGTAGAAATACGCCAGACTAAGCATCCGATCGACAATCCCGGCCAGAATCTGCTGGAACCCCGACTCCTGATTCACGGCAGCGGTGATCGCCGCTGTGTACAGGTTGACAAGATCCTCATGGATGTTGACCCTAAAGATCGGTCTGTCCTTCGGGAAAAATCCTTGATGGACAAGATTGTCGATGAACGTGCCGCTGAAACCGATCCAAAACTCCTTCCAGCCGGCAGCCTTGTCAGGATAATAGGTGTGCCACTCCCCCGGAAACAACAGGAACATCATCCCGCTCTTGACAGGAATGGCCTTCGAACGTCCCAGCGTCTCGCAAAAGAACTTGCCCTTGCCCTCGGTGATGTACAGAAGCTGGTACTCCTGAAGCACCCTTCCGCTGGCCACAGAAAAGACATATCGCGAAGGATGGTTGCGCGGAGGATAGTCCATTCCCGGAGCGATTTCCTGAAAGCCGACGGAATTGACCGCCGTCCCCCACTTGAGGTCAACAGGGTTGACCGCCAAATATTTGAGATGTACCGAAGCCATAGTTTCCAATGCTCTACCTTAGTGGTTGTGACTCACAAATATAGCAAAAAATTATTCTGAATCAAATTTCCAAGTCAGAATATCAGAATCCTCAACGGCTAAAAATCAGAAAAAACGAAATTTGTAAAAGTCAAAAAAATGCCACATGATTATGAAATTTCTAGCATTTGATCTCGGAGCGACGAGCGGCAGGGCCATCATCGGAACTGTCGAAAACGATAAGTTGACTTCGGAGGAAGTCTATAGGTTTCCAAACGCCGTCAAGGAGATTGACGGGAAATATTACTGGGACATCAACTCCCTTTTCGACCACTTCAAGGCAGCCCTCAAGAAGGTCGCCGGGATGGGCTTGAAGATTGAATCGATCGGCATCGACACGTGGGGCGTGGATTTCGGCCACATCGGCAAGGACGGCGGAATCATCGGAATGCCAAGAGCTTACAGGGATCCATACACCGACGGAATCCCTGAGGAAGTCTTTAGGATCATCCCGCGGGACGAGCTCTACTCCGTCACCGGTGTCCAGATAATGAACTTCAACACCATCTTCCAGCTCTACGCGCAAAGCAAGGAAGCCGGCTCAAGGCTGCCCCGGACCGACAAGATCCTCTTCATGCCGGACCTGCTGGCGTATATGCTGACCGGAGAGATGGTCTGTGAATATACCGACGCGTCCACCTCCGGACTCATCAACCCGCGCACAAGGGACTTTCAGAGAGACCTGCTTGAGCGGCTCGGCATCAACCCTTCCCTACTGCTTGACATCACCCAGCCCGGCACAAAGGTCGGCATGCTCAAGAAAGAGATCTGCGAGGAGACAGGCCTGGAGCCTGTGCCGGTGATAGCGGTGGCGGGGCATGACACAGCCTCGGCAATCGCCGCCGTACCGGCATCAGACGGCAACTTCGCCTACCTCAGCAGCGGCACATGGAGCCTGATGGGCATCGAATCCCCTACTCCGATCATAGACGGGAAATCCTCTGAGTACAACTTCACGAACGAGGGTGGAATAGAAGGCACGACCAGATTCCTTAAGAATATAACAGGAATGTGGCTTCTGGAGCAAAGCCGCAAGACCTGGGAGGCTGAAGGCCGGAAATATTCATACGCCGGGATGGAGACCATGGCCCGCGAGGCAATCGACTTCCCGTCCACGATCAACCCGGACGATCCTCGTTTCGCCGCTCCGAAGGACATGTACGCCGAGATCAAGGCGGCCCTTCAGGAGTCAGGGCAGAGGGTTCCGACTAATGAGGGAGAAATGATCAGCTGCATCTACCACAGCCTCACGAAGAGGTACAAGGAGGTCATCGGAACGCTTCAGGATTTCGCGTCATTCAAGATAGAGAAACTGCATGTGATCGGTGGCGGATCGGCCAATAAGCTGATGTGCCAGCTGACGGCCGACACCCTCGGCATCCCTGTCATCGCCGGTCCTATGGAGGGCACGGCGATCGGCAACATCATGCTTCAGGCCAAGGTGGCCGGCCTTGTGGGAGACCGCTGGGACATGCGCCGCATCATCGGCAACTCCATCCAGACAATCACTTACGAGCCAAGGAGTTAGTCCATAACCACGAAGGCTGCTGTTCAAAAATCAATTTGAGGATATTACAAATCATAAACTAAAATAACATGAACGAGAATTTGATAACCAAGGCCTATGAGATGGCCAAAGAGCGTTACGCCGCCATCGGCGTGGACACCGACAAAGCGATAGAACTTCTTGAGAAGACCCCGATCTCCCTCCAGTGCTGGCAGGCTGATGATGTGATGGGCTTCGAGAACGACACCGCCCTCACAGGCGGAATCCAGGCGACCGGCAACTACCCTGGCCGCGCCCGCGACATCGATGAGCTCCGTGCCGACATCAAGTTCGTGAAGAGCCTTCTTGGCGGAACACAGCGTCTGAACCTGCACGAGATCTACGGTGATTTTCAGGGCAAGCACGTTGACCGTGACGAGGTTGAGCCGGCTCACTTCCAGAGCTGGATGGAATGGGGTAAGGAGAACGGAATGAAGCTCGACTTCAACTCAACCTCCTTCTCGCACCCTAAGAGCGGAGACCTCTCCCTTGCCAACCCTGACAAGTCAATCCGTGACTTCTGGATCGAGCACACAAAGCGTTGCCGCAGGGTGGCCGACGCGATGGGCAAGTTCCAGAACGACCCTTGCATCATGAACATCTGGGTACACGACGGCTCGAAAGACCAGACCGTGGAGCGTCTCCGCTACCGTGAGATCATGGCGCAGTCTCTGGACGAGATTCTCGCCGAGGATCTTCCGGGGATGAAGACCTGCCTTGAGGCGAAGCTCTTCGGGATCGGCCTTGAGAGCTACACCGTCGGCTCACACGACTTCGTGACCGGCTACTGCTCTACCCGCAAGCTTATGTACACCCTCGACACCGGACACTACGAGCAGACAGAAAACATCAGCGACATGGTCGCTTCCCTCCTTCTCTTCGTGCCTGAGCTGATGCTCCACACCAGCCGTCCTGTTCGTTGGGATTCCGACCACGTCGTCACGATGAACGACCAGACCCTCGACCTGTTCAAGGAGGTTGTCCGCGCAGGTGCCCTCGACCGCACACACATCGGTCTTGACTACTTCGACGCATCGATCAACCGCATCGGAGCCTACATCATCGGCACCCGCTCGACCCAGAAGTGTATGCTTCAGGCCTTCCTTGAGCCGCTTGAGACCCTCCGCAAGTACGAGGACAACGGCAAGTACTTCCAGCGTCTCGCCCTTCTGGAGGAGGCCAAGTCCCTTCCGTTCGGAGCCGTTTACGACTACTTCAACCTCAAGAACGGCGTTCCTGTAGGCCAGGACTTCATCGCCGCTGTGGAGAAGTACGAGGCGGACGTCACCTCCAAGAGATAAAATGAATGTTTCTGTAAAGGGGCTGACTCAAAAGGTCAGCCTCTTTATTTATATGTTGCTATTTTGCTTCTTGCTTCGGCAGGTCCGGCGACCGGAACCGCCCGGTTGGCGAGCCTGTCGAACCATAAAGGGCGATCTTGGATGAGTCATCACCCGAATATTCAGCATTGCAAGCGCATTCTCAACAAAACACTCAGTATTCTTTGAAGCCGTTCTGATTTGTTTGTCTGAAAATGAAGATTGAGCCCACTTGAAAAAGTACCATTCGCCACTTTTTACCCCCGTTGGAAGTACCCTGTCTCTTATACACATCTCCGAGCCCACGAGACAAGAGGCAATCTCGTA
>ENA-UAZD01000203-UAZD01000203.1-human-gut-metagenome-genome-assembly--contig:-NODE-203-length-29581-cov-9.747680_pt1 | contig 29581 bp, 28 predicted proteins | sample MGYA00244112_ERZ654658 | MGnify/ENA primary metagenome ERZ654658 (study PRJEB26926, sample SAMN06164608) | human gut metagenome | biome: ENVO:00009003; feature: ENVO:2100002; material: ENVO:00002003... | reverse complement strand
TTTGGGAACACCGTAGACCGCGACGATGTTGTCCTTGTCCGTGATGCAGACAGGCCGTCCGGCCGTCTTTGAGAGCGTTTCGGCATATCCCGCTGCAAAGTCGCCGAGCTCGCCGATGGGCGAATATTTTTTAAATATGACCTCTCCCGACGAATTTGTATATATTTCCAAAGGGTCGCCCTCGCGGATCTTTAATGTACGGCGGATCTCTTTGGGTATAACGACCCGTCCGAGATCATCTGCTTGTGTCAAGTAGAATCCAAAAATTCTTAAAAACCCTTATATATCAAGGGTTTCCGGACTTTCGACAAAATTAACCCTTGCGTTATTATAACACAAAAACAGCATAAAAGCCAGCGAAAAGCCGGCTTTTACATGGTCATGAAAGTTGAAAGGCAACATCAAACTTCCATTCGATTTTCAGATTTTCGTTGTCAAAAACAATGACGCGGTCTATATCGTCGTACATTCTTTCCCGGAGTTTATTGTCCGGCTCATCTGCTGCAGCGGCGATATTTTTGATCGCATTCATTGCAGTTTTGCTTTCTTCCTGCTTTTGCAGCAGGCTTTCGATTTCATCCTCGATTCGCGATAACTCCGTCTGGAGTCTGTCCCTATCTTCTGAAAGAGCGCTTTTCTTTTCGAGAAAAGCATTTCGAGATATTTCATCGGAACGGAATTGCTCATACAGTGATGCAACCTTCCCACCGATCCCTCCGAGCTGAACGCGGAGGGATTTTTGCTGCGCCCGAAGAGGGGCAAGCTTATCCGGCTGCTTTTCATTTACTGTCCTGCGATATTCTTCGCTGACGATTTGCAGTTGCCGTTTGTATGTGGTGAAGACAACATCCTCTATATTTGTCCGACTCCAATGAATGCCTGCGCACGGAGCGTCTCTTATATATAACGGCGTAGCGCAGGAATAATATTCGTCCGAGCCAAAGGTCTTACGAAGCCTGCGGCCGCAGTGCCCACAATAGTAGACACGGTCACGGCGGTCGGTTCTGACAACATCGTACTTTTTCACCTTCCGCAGAGTATCATTCGCTGCGTAGTATTCATCGTGTGTTACGATGGGTTCGTGCATGCCCTCATTTATCACATAATCCTCCGGCGCATACCGTTTTTGCACTTTGGCCCGAATGGTTTCATTTCCGCATTTGAAAGACACCATAGCTCCGGTATACTTATAATCCCGTATGATTCGGATCACCGCCTGATGACTCCACATTGCATCGTTGTCCATACCTTGCCGTGAGAGTTTTTTATGCTGCATCGGCGTCGGAATATGCTTTTCGTTCAGGATACGGGCAATTTCCGTGGATTTCTTTCCCTCAATAGCCCATAGGAAAATATCTCGCACAATGGGTGCAGTTTCGGGATCCGGCACCATATGGTGCTTTTGCCCTTTGATCTTTGTGTATCCATACGGGCAATGGCTGACATACCGGCCGTTTCTCATCAGCATATGCTGAGATGCTTTTACCTTTTTCGAGATGTCAACGCTGTACATCTCATACATAAAGTTCCGGAAGGCAACGTCAATGCCGCCGGTTGTCCCGATAAACTGATTGCTGTCATAATGGTTATTGACCGCAATAAACCGAATACCGAGATACGGAAAGATGTGCTCAAGGTAATCGCCGGCTTCAATATAGTTTCGCGCAAACCGGGAAAGGTCTTTTACGATGATGCAGGAAACATCACCGGAGCGCACCATCGCCATCATCCGCTTAAAACCGGGACGGTCGAAATTCGTCCCGGAATATCCGTCATCGACGAACTCGACCGTCTTCATGGAAGCAAACTCAGGCTGCCCTTGAATGAACTGAGCAATGATGCCGCGCTGGGCCGTAATACTATTGCTCTCATCATTCGCACCGGTGTCCTCAAGCGATAGCCTGAGATACACGGCAATCTGTTTTTTCGGCATTTAGGCAACCTCCTTTCTGATTCGCTCGCACTCCTTGAACATTTCCTCAAACTCAGGCATGTACTTAAACCGAATATCCAAAGAGCCATCGGTATTCACTCGGATCTCATCAACCATTGCTTCGACCATTTCTTCGGTCACCGTTTCCGCCTTGTAATAGCGTGAAATGAGCCGATTCCATTTTCGGGCGCCTGTTTCAGTCACCTTGGTTTTTGTTTTGATTGCCTGAAGCTCCTGCAATTCGCTTTCATATGCGGCGATTTCCTTTTGATAGACATCTCTGGCAAGCAAATATTCCCGCTGCGTCAATATGCCGTCCTTGAAGTCGATATACAACCGGGAAAACAGCTTTTTCTTTTGGTCCAGCTTAATTGAACATGTCCAAATTATCGAGCATTTTGGTTATATCCTCTTCCAAAGCCTCGGAAGTTCCACTCATTGAAGTGTCCGCTATAGTTTCGGTTGTATGAAGTTCAGATAGCTTTTCCTCCACAATGCTCCGTATCAACCGTTCCATTTGACTGCGGTCGAAGGCAGGAGCAACCTTAACCTCTATTTTACTATAACCGGACTGTAACTCCGGATGAGCATTGATATAATCACTCAATGCCGAAACAATGATTGTACTTTTTCTGTTGCCCAAGTTTTCCAGCAGCTCGCCGACACGAATCTGATCTTCACTGTCGGCGCCGAACTGCAGCGTAAATCTATATTTTCCGTCTTTTCTCACCGCCTATCACACCGTCCTTTATGCAGGACGATGGGACAGCTGCACCCTGCCAAGCATTTCGTACCCAAGCGCATTGGCATTGGGGGACTCAACAAAGTCCGCCTTTGCAACCAACGGAGATGCCTCCAGAAACGGCTTGAGAAGCAGACTTCCGCCGCCAATGAACACTGCCGGGTTGGAACGGAGATCAACCTGCAACTCGCGCAGCTGGTTGAGAATGTCCTGGGCATGAAGCTTGGTTGCGCCGCAGATTGTTTGCTTAACATCATCCGGTAAGATCGTATCCTGCCCGGAAAGAACTGCGCTGATATGCTCGTCTTCAATGCGCATATCATGAAGTGCGCCGACTTTGCGGATGATCTCATTGTTCATGGTAATGATACCGGTTTCAAGCGAACGGCAGAATTGCAGATCGGGCTTGCCGTTTTTCAGGAGCAGCACATCCGTCGTGTAGCCGCCGATGTCGACAACGAACACCCGAAGCATATTGACTACCATGCTGCTTTTCGGAACAACGGCCGCATATGCCTGCGGGAACACCATGACCTTATCGATCATAATGCTGTACGGCTTATCCTTATAAACAAATTTGATAATGCCGTCTCGTTTGAAATACCGGGTGAATTTGTCCTTGAGTACGCCGTAATGCTCCGGCGGCAATCCTACTGCCAGTTGGATCTGTTCAACGGGGCTGTACCGTCCGGTATCCTCAAGTTCCTTTGCAATGGCAAACAGCGTCAGAATAAAATAGCGCTCGTCCTGCGTTTTGTCACGCATGTAGCTCAGGCGCTTTCCGCTGGTCGTCCAGTACCGCCCGTCATATTCCAGGATTTCGTCCGCCATAGGCGGCTTGACGGTGTGCTCAGACAGACCGGAAACAAAGGAATGGTGCGGCGTTTTGATGGCATAGTTGCCATGGTCAATTGCGATCAACATATAAGGTTCCTCCTATATTTCAGCTTTGGATTTTCACTATCATTACACGGTTCAGTATGCGTATTTACAACGGGAATACGCATTGTAGGGTAAAATAAGCACGAAAAAGGGCGAAGCCGAAACCTCGCCCTTCCGTTTTACTATGATTGCTTTTTCCGGAAAAGATACTCCCAGATATAATCGTCAAGCCCTTTGTAAGCCGGATCCCACAGATAGGTGCCATACCGGAATCCCATATCACCGAGCAGCTGCAGAAGATTGTTATACCCGTTCTGCACATGGTGGTTGGTTGCGAAATCCATGTCGAAAGCCGTTTTGATTTCAACCAACCCTTCGCTGCGCAGTTCTGTCAGAGTCAGTTCAAGCTGCGTCAGGGTATTTACACCCGGGACGGCCAGAACCGTCAGACCGGTAAGAGCGTTTATCACATCCGCTTTCATTGGTCCTTCTGTCAAAACGAGCATCGGGCGTACAGGACCGGACAAATGCGTCCAGCCCTCAGCTTTGCAGCCGTCTTTTTTCTCGGTGCTGGAGACCCATCGGAATTTGCGTTTTTCTACATTGTCCCGACGGATCTGCAAGCCCTGGATTCTCCCGTAACGATCCCGCACGGGAATCAGAATGCCGCGTTTCTCATGGATAAAGGTCCATGCACCGTTGTCATCCCGATAAAATCCGGGCACACCGGCAAGATATAGCCCATCAGACTGTAACTGCTTTGCAATCTGTGTCATACCGACGACCGGCGTTGTTTTATATCCAAGTCTCTCGATATCTGCGTCTGTCAGACCGCGTCCGAGCAGATTTTCTCTGTGATCAGAGGCCAGCGTGAGTTTGGAAAGCAATGCACGATAGGTTGCATGGCGTGCGTCGATATCCGTTAATGGGCATTCCGTATCCGCTTTCGGCAGAATCTTCTGCCGCAGGCGCGAAGCATTCTCAGGTACTCCCATTCGTGCCAGAATCGCTTTGCGGACTTCGTCGCGCGGAACGCCGGTATATAACGCATATAAATCGAATATTCCGCCGGAAGCGCCGCAACGCGGGCAACGAAAGACTTCCTTTTTCAAGTTGATATTCAAATGCTTTTTCCGCGGGTTCTCGTCACAGCACGGACACTGTACATAGTACGAGCTTTGACCGGACGAGGGATACGGTATCCCAAGCAGTGAGATAATATCCCACATATGAATCTTTTCCATACAACCTCCTTTCCGGGGACGGCAGGCTTTCTGCCGCCCCCGAATTTATTCTGCTTCACGCTGAAGCTTTCTGTTGTGCATATTCGCAGATCAGCTTTGCTGCATTGCGAATTTCCTCGCCGCCCGTAAACTTTGTTGCACACCACTGGATCGCTTTCGGATCCATCTGCAATACATCACCCAGCGTCTTTCCGCCGTACTTGGTTATCGGGCAAGGGACACGCATGGCCTGTTCTACCTTTTCTTCAAAGGTGAGTTCTCTTTGCGGCGGTGCTGTTGGCTCCACGGTGTATTCTTCCTCCGTTTCCGGCTCAGGCGTAACGGTGGGGCTTTCATGCGGTGTGCTGCCGCCTGCCTGAGCGCTGTTGCCGCTCAGTTCATCCGTGGCAGTATCTTCGAATTCATCACCTGCCATAGCAAACTGCAAACCGAAGCCGGCGTTACGCAGTGCAATGCCGACAGCTGCCGTCTGTGCCCATTCGCGGGGCGAAACAGAGGGCTTGTCTGCCAGATAGCCGCGAGAGGCTGTTGCCTCGGAAAGATAGCATTCTGCACCGTCTTTATAGCTTGGATAAACCTTGGCGGTTGCCACAAAGCAATCCTTTCCGGGTGATACCGTAATGGCAATACGCCCTTCGGGATACTTCATGCGAAACCACGCCATCTGGATCATAACCGGGAGGCGCTTACGCACCTCACCGGTTTCCAGGTCGGTATAATCTACCGCAAACGGTGTCGGATCGAATCCGTCCACCTTGTTGATTCCTTCGATTTTGGCAAGCATAGCCGCCTTATCATTCGAGTTGTTCTGACTCATTAGAAAGCCTCCTTAGAAATTGATATAGGTGTTGCGATACTGCATCCAAACAGGCAGGATCGTCTTGATGTAATTGTTGATGCAAGTTTTGTACTGCTCCTGCGTAGATGCCTTAAAGCTGGAAAAGCGCTTGCGTCCGTCCTGTACGACCTGCGTAAAGGACTGTAGAGCGGTTTCCCGTTTTTTCTGGCCCTCAGCGTCCGTCTTGGGACCGAACTTGCGCTCGTTCAGCGTAAAGCGCACATAGGCATCTACAAGCTGAAAATGGAATCCCATAGATTTGGTGTCCATCGTGACCGGCGCGGATTTGCACAGGCTCTCAAAAGTCTCCAGCACACAAATGCGATAGTTCAGTTCCTGCATAATCAGCATCTGGTCAAGCGGTAAGCTGTTTGCCGCGATCTGCTCACGGATCTCATTCTGCCGATTTCGGTACTGTTCCAAAATTGTTGCCATAGCAATTGCCTCCTCAGTTTTTAATTCCATACTCTTTTTCCGTTTCCGCCTTAGTCAGTCCGATAATGACACCGAAGGCACGGATAAAATCTTCTCTAGCTACACGCAAAGTCTCTCCGTCCTCATATTCGAGGATGACTTTATCGTCTTCGTAGCTCCACTTTTCAAGCCAAGGTTCGTGTTTCATGGCTGACTCCTTTCATTGCATAGCGGCCCGCAGGCGTTTTGCCAAACAGGTGCCGCGTTTTTCCGTGTCGGTTTTCTTGATTGCCATACACAAAGCACGACGCTCGCCGACAATGATGACATTTTCTTTGCCGCGGGTAATGGCGGTATACACCAGAGGCCGTGTCAGCATGACGTAGTGGGCACATTGCAGGTTGATGATCACAGACCTGTACTCCGAGCCTTGCGACTTATGGATGGTAGAAGCATAACCCAAGTCGAGCATATCGAGCTGACTCGTGTCATACTCTGCTATCCGTCCGTCTCCAAAATCAATCGTGACGGTCGTTTCATCACCGACTTTGCAGATTTTTGTGATGTACCCGATGTCACCGTTGCTGATTTCATCGCAGTTTTTGATCTGCATCACCTTGTCACCGCAGCGAAACCTTCTGGTTCCGTGAACAACCTCAGCTTTGCCCGGCGCCGGAGGATTGATTTTCTCCCGCAGCAGCTCGTTGAGCGCATTGACGCCGGTTTCGGTCTTCTGCCGATACGGTGAAAGCAGTGCCACGTTGTCCACGCCGTACTTGGCGGTTTCCTGCAGGTACAACTCTACGATTTTCTCGGCCGACTTGGGAATACTCACCGAGTCATAAAACTGAAAGTCACTGCCATACTCAAGGCTCATATTTCCGTGGCGGATCAATTTTGCATTGGTCGCTATTCGGCTTCCTGCCGTTTGGCGGAAAATCTTATCCAGCTTCACAATAGGGATGGTGTCACTTGCGATCATTTCGCTCAGCACTGCCCCGGGTCCGACAGACGGTAACTGGTCTGCGTCTCCGATAAGGATCAACTGACTGCCCGGTTTTACAGAGTCAAACAGATCTCCGGCAAGGTAGATATCCAGCATAGACACCTCATCGACCAAAATCAGATCGGCGTCGAGCGTTTCCGGGTCACCATATTCTCCGTCTTCGCCGGCAATCAGACCCAAAGCCTTATGGACCGTAGAAGCCGGGAATCCGGTTGACTGCTCCATACGCCTTGCGGCACGCCCGGTCGGCGCACAGCACACGATCTCCTTTGACGGATGATTGCGGCTGTAAATGCCAAGCAAAGCTTTTTGCAGCATCGTCTTGCCGGTACCTGGGCCACCGGTAATAATGCAAAGGCCGCTGGTGAGCGCCGTTTTGATTGCCTGACGCTGTTCGGGTGCCAGGCGCACCTTCAAACGGCTTTCCTCACGGTCGAGCTCATGGTCCAAATCACCATAAGTGCAGGGATTTTGATGGCGGATCTGATACCGGATCAAGTTGGCAAGCTTTTCTTCGGCTTTTGCCGTCTTTTCCCGATAAACACAGCTTTCATAGGTCCGCATTCTGCCGTCAAGGATGAGGCGATTGGCACGGGCTGCGATCATTTGATCCGTAAGCTCCGGCGTCTCCAATGTCTTTTGGCAGGCTGCAATGAAGCCGTCCCGTTCCATACACAGATTTCCGTGGCCTTCCGCATCAGTCAGTGTGTAGAGGATACCCTCGTCCACTCGTTCAGGAGATAGGCGGTCGATGCCCATACTCATGGCGATCTTATCTGCCGTTTTGAAGCCCACGCCGGCCATTTCGCAGAGCTTATACGGATGGTTTTTTACGGTATCCATCGTCTGCTCCCCGTATTCTTTGTAGAGCTTTACAGCACGGTTCGGCGTGATGCCATGCGGTGAGAGAAAAGCCACCACATCACGAGCGCCTCGGTTGGCGAGGTAGGAATCGCAGATTTTTTTGAGCTTATTCTGGCTGATACCGGAGATGGTCAAAAGCTTTTCCGGCTTCTTGTCCAACACCTCCAGTGCCATATTCCCAAACGCATCATAGATACGCTCTGCCATTTTCGGACCGATACCTTTGATCTGCCCGGACGAGAGATAGGCAACGATGCCTTCCCGGGTCGGAATAATCTGCTCCTCGTATCCCTCGACATCATACTGAATGCCGTATTTGGGATCCTTGCGCCAGTGCCCACGCATTTCATAGCGCATGTTACCCGCAGTAGGCAGGCAGTACCCGACGGCTTTGATTTGTGTAATGGTGTTGCCGCTGCTATCCTTCAATTTCTCACAGGGACGGTAAAGTGCGATCATAAAGCTTGCCGCATCCGCCGCACCGGTTCCGGAAGGATAGATCATTTTTTCAAATTGGCATAACAATGTCATTACTCCTTTCGCTTTGTTCCGGAAAACAAAGAACTCCCGAAAACGCAGCGAAACACTGCTTCTCAGGAGTTCTTTGTGATACGGCATACTCATTTGAACAGTGCCGCATTTTCCAGATAAGATTCAGGCTCCGTAAAAGCCATCGGAAAGTTTTCACGATCCAGCTTTATGGATTTCTTATTCCCGTTATTTTGTGTGACGAGTTTCTGCACCTCCAGATACAAGCCTTCGTCAAACACTGTAATCGGCATACGAAGCAAAGCCGCCTTGGCAATTTCGCCGCGCATACCGTTGCTGAGCTTATTTCCGCATACGAGCATAACATCGCTTTGCTCCAGAATCTCCAGACCGAACCGGAGCGCGATAGCTCGTTCGGCAGGAATTTCATCGCAAAGCAAAAGCGGCAGATACGCATGAGGCGCAGCGGCGTTCATGTTCATTTTCTTGTTTGCGTAGAACATATAAGCTCTTGCCGTGCGCAGGTTTTTTTCGCGCTGCTCGCGGGTGTCCGCCCGGAAGGGGGAGCACACATAGGCTCTCTTGCGGCACCGATCAGCGGAAGCCAACTGATACATCAGCTCCTGCTGCCAGTATTGGTGATAGATATTGTCCATAGTAGGACTCCTTTCTTAAAGTGGTTGTACACTGACCTTGACCTTACGGCTCTGTGTCGTTTTCATCACATCCGGCAGGATCGTCGGATACTTTGCCTTCAGAACCTTGGAGTCGGGTCGTGTAGTGGATTTGGTGACGTAATCAATGAGAAGCTTATCCGATGTCGTCATAAGGACGCCATGCTCATGCTCCTTCATGATTTCGGCAATTCGCACGCTGTGTGCTTCGATCTCCTTTTCATAAGTTTTGATTTCACGGTTGCACTCCGTGATCTTGCCCTGCAGCAGAGCGATCCGACGCAGTGCGTTTTCCTGCTTGGAAGAAAATTCAATGGTCGGCAGCCCAGACTGACTTTCTCCGTAGATACGGGCCAGCGATTCAAGCGCCAATTGCGGCGCTACGCCGGACATTGTAGGCGGCTTATCATGCTCAAGGCTCCATATCCATTCATCAAGACGCTCGAAGATCATATCTTCCTTGGCTTTATCCCGGGTGATATCCGGAATTGCCAGGTCGTTGTCCGGGTTGTTTCCCCAGATCGCGGAGAACGAACCGATATTGACATCGGCAACGGCCAGGTAGAAACGCAGCTGCAATTCATAGTACAAGGGAATGGCACCATCGTCCCACTCACTTGCTTTATGATAGGTGCAGCTTTTGCACTCCAGGATACCGGGCTCTCCGTCAGAGGCACGCTCAAAACGCCGATCGAAGTTGGCAAGCGCATACAGATGGTCTGCGTGTTGGTACAGGTTCGTGTCCTCATACACGCGGTTTCCGGTTTTCTTGGCATACCAATGCGCTGCAATAGGTTCAAGCAAATGCCCCATCTCAAGCTGATTGGCGTTGCCTTTTGCCGGAGGTTTCATCCGTCCCTTTTTGATCATCCACAGTTCCAGCGGCGTTGTCCAAGGGGAGACCCCGAAGACAGCTGCCACATCACTGCCGCCGACCGTATACGGGATTTTACCGGACGGTCCGTGCATACGAGCCGCCAGCCACTGGGCGTTGGTCATTCCGGCAGTATCGCATAGGATATTCGGTGCCGCCATCAGTAGCTCACCGCCTTTGCCAAATCAAAATCACTCCATTTAAGTGTGAGCGCACGCGCCATATTTTCCTCGACAACAAGGAGCTTGCTTTCGGGAAACTTATCCGTTTTGAGAATAAACGGGATCTCCTGCATGGCCAGAAACACATCATGCGCCGTGGCAGGGCCCCCGCCGTAAGACATCTCAAACATGGCGATTGCCTCGACTGCTGCCTTTTTAGGAAGGCTGAGCTTTTTACACACCCGCGTCATGGCGTTGATCGGAAAATCCAGATGGATCTCCATCAGTGCCTGCAGCTTGGCGATGCTGTCCCCAAACTGCGCAAACAGTTGATCCAGCGCCGTATCAAAGTCAGCAACTTTGGATTGATGCCGATGGTCTACGGCTACACAGCCGCCGATATGGATAGAGTGCCTGCCGTTCATCAGAAGCGCAGAGACCTTTGCCGAGGCGACACCGGTATCCGATGTCATAAAGCGGATACCCGGCATCAGCTTGGATGCCATCGTCGCTTTGCCCTGGGCAGCCAGCACCTTTGCATAGGTACCGAGCAGGTCTTCCTTCTGGTCAGGCATTCGCCATGAGGCACTGACCAGGGAATGGTCACAGTACCCAGACTCAAACTCGTTCCCGGAGAACCGTGCATCGAGTTTTGCCTGCAGAACTTTCAGCAGTTCGTCGATCGGAAGGACGGAATAATCCACCTCGTCACCGGAGTGAACGGCAGAGATTTTTTCGTCCCGGATCAGCAAGAGCGCATCCGCCGAATACAGCTTCAGGCATTCGTTGAGCACTTCGGCCAATACCTCGCGGCTGAGTTTGGGAAGCGCGGTGCCTCCGATTTTCGCTCTGTCGAGCAGGCTTTTGTAGGCTGTCATGCGGACCGGATAGAGTTCTCCGTTTACGCGCATGGCAAGCCCGAGATTTTCTGCCGTATCCTTTACGGCTTCCTGTGATGTTCCTGTGGCAAACGCCGACAAATTACCGATAAGAGGCGAGGACTCGCCGAGCGGTTCCACCTGCAGGTCAGCGACCTTGCAGCGGATCCAACGGCTGTTCTTTGCCTGTTCCTCATGATAATCCAGCAGCATCGGGTAGGAACTGAACAGCGTATAATAGCTGTCCTGGCATGGTTTTTGCATAATGAAATGCTCCTTTCTTTGATTTTGACGGCAATGCCGCCTTGATATATGACAAAAGCCAGCACCCCCAAAGGACTGCTGGCTTTATGCCCGAATGAATTGGCCGGAAACAAAAAAAGTGCCATTTGCAATAACGCAAATGACACTGTGATAACTCTGTTAAACTATGCTTGGATCAGAACCAAACTTGATACTTACACAGATAGTATAACAGAAAACTTCGCAATAGTCAATCCATTCGCCGGAAAAGGGCATTTTCAGCATAAATCAATTTACATTCTTACCTCACAAATCAGAAAATTTCAGTCGGAATGTAAACGCATATTAGTTTAAGCCATCGCAGGCTTTCGTGCATCGATATAGAGATCGATGTCATGAATGATATAGTTTGTGCCGGTGGTGTGAAGCGCCTCGTAGCAGGCGTACAAGTAATCCCACACGCGATATTTACTGAACAGCTCATCAAGCTGTCTGCCAGTCAGCTTCTTTGCATATTTGTATTGCTCGGCACAAAATATCATGAATTTTCCTTGCTTTGTCATGTTGATGCTCCTCAAAAGTATAGTCTATCCTTACACATCGGGAAATTCGATTTTCCCCGTCTTTTCTTCCTGTTCCAAAAGCGAATACAACATATCGGTACTGTATTGCCAAACTTTTGTATCCTCCTGCTCAAGGATGGCATACAATTCCGAATTGTACAACTTTGTGATTGCATCATTTTCGGAAATGCTTTTCTTTTTTGCAATCATTTCCACAAGGTCAGCACTGATGTAAGGCATAATTGCTGCAAATTGCTCCTGATTCATGTTATTTGTTCTCCGTCCTGATCTCTTTCACTTTGATAAACTGGATAAAGGAAAGTATCTAAATCAAAAATTCAGTATCTGTGCGATTTCTTCTACAGTATCGAGTACCACATGAAACTTCAAATTCCCAATATATTTGTTCTCAGCTATGTAGTTGTCCCACAGCAGATACATTTGAGGCTCTTCACGCAAGTCTTTCAAGATATCCTTCCAGTCTTTGATATCCTCAAGAGATTCCCGTTTCTGTGCCGTATGTAATACGGCTGCTTTGAGAACATCCACGCGAATCTCCGATTCCCGACTACGGTACAGTGTATGAAGGTCGTAGAAATCTCTTGCTCTTGTGGTACCGATATTGCGCCGAATGATCGTTTCGTACTTTTCGGCCAACACGGTCTCAAGAGTATAGGCCATGACCGGTACGGTTTTATCCTCAAATAACATCGGAAAATCATATTGCACTGCAGCCGGAGTGATCATATCGCCGGTCGTTACATCTATCTTCATTGGTGCATCGATTTTTCCGTACTTTGCACGCAAATGCACCCGAAAGTTATTATAAGCATCTTCTTCTCGGATAGGCTCAATACTCTCATATTCAAAGCATATACCATCACCAACATCCACCGTCAAAATTTCCTTGATGATTCGGACAATATCATCCTCTTCCATTTGAATTCCGCGGACGGTGGTATCCATATCCATTGTAGTTCGCTCGCTGATGCCAATCATTGAGGAAATCAACAGGCCGCCTTTGAGGATGAAATTCTTCTGGTAGTCCGAATTAGCCAAACGATCCAAAACCCTTTCAAACAGAAACATCTGTAAAACTTCCTGCGCCCGGAGATTCTTTTTCGTTGCCATACTGCGTATGGTCCCTTTTAATTGTTCCGGCGTTTTCATTATAATACCTCCATATAGGTTCTGATTTTATCTTCTATTCCGAACAGCTTCCCGTATTTCAACAGTTTCCGATTGTTGGGCTTAGCCTTGAAATAATCCTTGATTGCCTGCGTGTATAGCTGCATATCCATCTGCTCCTTATTACGGATCAAATCACAAAGGCATCGCTCTTTATCATATAATTGTATTTCCGCGCCCTGTGGAGAGCGTGTCTGTGTGATACCAATCTCATAGACATCTCTCGGCAAATAGTGGCATCGCAAATCCGGATTATCTCGTTTCAATATAGAGATGTTTTTATCCCTTGGAACGGTAATATCATAGATATGCGGCGTTCGATCTGAAAGCCCCCATAGGTACAACGCCGTACCATAAGAAAAAACAGCATCACGGCACTGCCCCTGAAGCAATGCATATTCGTCCAGCATGCCATCCGCAAGCACATATAGTCCTTTGCGTACCTGCTCCAACTTTCCGGCATCGGTATATTTGCGCAGCATAGGTCTGCTGATGCCAAGTGCTTCAACCTGCGCTGTCCGAACAAATCCGTTGTTTGCCTCAGCCAATTCATTTATTCGTGTCCAAATCTGATCCATGGCACACACCTCCCTGCAAAGGTATTTACATTCTTACTTCATATTATATCAAACAGCAGCAAAAATGTAAACACCTTTTTCAAATATTAGTGTGTCCAAATTGAAAACTTCTATACAAAAAGGGATGCCACCGAAGTGACATCCCTCCCATAATGGTTACTATGCTGCGTTCCTGTTCAATGACCACAAGCCCCGCCCGTCATGGGTGAAGTGCATGGGATTGATCTGCAGCGTTTGGCGGATCTTTTCTTTCCACCATTTGTTTGCCTGTGCCTTTTTATGCGGTTCGATCTGTTCATAGAGAAAGGAAAGAGCCACCGGCTCCTTGCATTGCTCCAAAACTGCCGCAACCACATCACGCCAGGTTGCTCCCGGCATATCGCGGATATCTACCGCTGAGCTCTGTGTTATCAAAATCGGAATGAGCACAGGAGAGTCCTTGCGAACGATCATAACATACTCATGCAGGATAGGGATAAACTTACCGCTATACTGCGTCCGGTCCGAAAAGCAGTTGTGCTGTGCCTTGATGATGATATTCTCCAAGGTGCCGGGCTTTACGATCTCGGCAAGCATACTGTAAAGTCTGCCTTTCTTTTTGATGTCACCCATCAGAACAGCCATCCGACCGCCTTTTTCCAGTGCCGAAAACTGTTTCATCATGGCATAATTCATTGCTTTGACGAAATCGTTCCAGTTTTCAATACGGGACAGGTCCAGGCGTTTCGGGTCATATCCGTACTTCTGCATCACATCGGACGCTTTGTACATGACATCGGAATACTGAATGATGTCCCAATACGGCGGATGCCAGAATACAAATTCCGGTCGCTCAGGAATATCGCAATTCATAATATCGAACCCGCTGTGCAGATCGTAAAGATGACTGCGGATACCGGCTTTATCAGCCGCCGCTTTGGTTGTGCCGCTTCCGCACATATAATCGCAGATCTCTTTGGGCTTAAAGAACCCGATAAGGTCTTCAATCAGTTTGGGGGAGCAGTTCCCACGGTATCGGTTATTGCCGCCTTCGCCGCGCTCCGGGTAGGAAACGATGCTGGTAAGCGGTTTACGATTACTGGCTTCTTCTTTCACAATAAACCCTCCCGATATCAGCATTTGACTTAGCTTGAATTTCTGCAACCTTGGTTAGAATTTCTTTTAATTCCGGCGAGAAATAAGCATACTCCCGGAGGACACGGGCGGCATCATAATTGCATTGATTCATCAGCACAACATATGCATCGCCGTCTGCAACTGTACAGCCTCCGATTTTCTTGCCCGCATAGTAGCAAGCCGAATCATATTTGTTTTTTCTTCCTACCATATTATCCGCCTTTCACTATCCACCGTTTTCGGTGCATGTTCTAGCAAAGCCTGTATTTTGGAAGAAGACCGGAAGCATAGTTCGGCTAAGCATATACAATACCCGCAGGTGCGCCAGGGTTTAATGCTCATTTGGACTCACCTCCGGGTTCAATTTCTGCGGATTCCGTGCCGGAATGCGTATTTCGAGCCAAATACTCACGCAGCAGCGTGTGCGCAGCTTCTGAAACAGATTCCCAGTAGCACTCCCAATAGATATCGCTCAGTCCTTTGTCGATCATATTCGGAATGCGTACATCCGCAAGATACCGCTGATATTCTTCTTCCGATAACTCGCCGACTTCTTCCCACTGCTCAACCTGAGAGGCAAAATCCTCATACCGGGATGCGTCCAGATAGGTCCGTCCAACATCTCCGATGACCGAAGGAGTTAGAACCACATTACGTTCTTCCAGAGAAATGGCGTAATGGCTTTCACAGTAGAATCCATCAAGCCATCCTTCATAGGAATTTTCCGATGTTTCTGTCCGGTATTCCGGTGTATTGATCCAGTCCGAAAGACAGCCGGAGTCGATCTCGTTTCCGAGCGCCTCATTGAGCCTTGCTCTGGCTTCCAGCGGATCTGAATAAATACTGGACGAATGTCCGGTATCCCCGTTGGCAGCCCAATCCTCGCTCAGTATGTAGAGCTTAATGGACTTCTTTGCCTGACCGGGAACGATAATCATTTCCGGAGCCATAATAACCATATCGAAGCAAATGTCATCCAGTTCCTTCTTTTCGCCATACAGGTCCGAAAACATCGCTTCCACCTTTGCTATATCCGTCGGTAATACCGGAGGTTCAAAAGAGCAGTAGATGTCTGGGGTATCGTTTTCGGTTTCTCTGTCGTCGCCGTCACGGATCTCAAGGATAGATCCGATAAGGCCGGCATATTCGCTTTGGTCGCTGCCGATGATCACATCACCGACACGGTATGTGATGCCGTTATACAGGAATTCGGCACCGGGTTTGTTTATAAGCATATGAGCACCTCCTTAAATGTGATAGTCTACGGAAACGAGAACATCTTCACCGTCAAGATCATCGATATAGGTATCGATCTGATCGTGCCAGATACCGCTCTCTTTTCCGATGCTGATGTCATTTTTGCTGAGCCATTCGTCTGCATCGACGATATCAGATACGCCGATGGGATACTTCCACGATTTCGGTATTCCTATGCGGGCAAGGTATTCGTCCAAGGTTTCACCGTTTGCGAAGGCGCATTCGCCGTAGCAAAAGATTCCGTCCTCTCGGAACTCACCATAGAACCCATCGGGGAGTTTGCCGCATTGGAATGCTTTCTTGAGCTTGTTGTATCGCTCCGTATCCTGAACAATGTACCAATTTTGCATAACATCCCAGCAGATGTCTTTTTTCCTCGCTGCCGAAACCCACATATATCCTTCGGGCGCAGGGTATTTTTTGCTGTAGTTGCCCCAGCTTCGTTCCCCGAAAGAGTATTCCGTACAGTCCGCTTTCACAAGGAAAGTCACCGGCCATCTTCCGCCAATCTGATACCAGTCCCACATGGCATTGGGGTTGCAATAAAAGCCGTACCCCTTTTCCTCCTCGCTGTACTCATATCCGCGATAATCTTCGGCATATTTCTCAAAGGTCTTATATACCTTTTGCCGAGGGCAATTCGGCAGGTACTGCATTTTTCGGGATTGCTTCGTGCGTCTGGTATGATGGAGATGACCGACCTTGTTTTGACTGACCTTCCCGTCTACAATGCTGTACTTGCTGAAATACGGATAACTTCCGCATTCAACGACCTTTCCGTTTGGAAGTTTCAAGCAGTCGACGGACTTTGCGTAGTCGGCTTTCAGTTCCTCGGTCATATCAGCAAATTCCTTGTATTCTTCCGGCGGTTCGGTACTGTATGGCGTCATAACTTCTTCTACTGCGCCCACCAGTTGGCGTGCGAAATTCGTTGTCCTTCCCATAAGAGAGCACAGAGTCAGTTCCGCCATAATGTCCTTAGCCAAATCATCTTTTCTGGCTTGCAGCAATTCGATGGATTGTTCGACCACAGCATTTTCGTGCGGATCTTCTTCCACAGTCGGCATGTTCACGGTCACCAGTGTTTTGAAATGCATAATGATGTTCCTTTCTGAAAAACAGATGGGCAACCGTGTGTCATCACCAGCTGCCCATCGTTTTGTTATATCTTGATGTGTTTATACCCGAATATGACGCTTGACCACACCGGTCAGCTTCGTGGGCAGTTGATTTAAGTCAGTAATATCGAGGAAGGAATCTCCGTAGATCCTCTCAATATTCTGCTTATCGTTGCCGATTGCGGCTGCAACAAAGAGTATGCCTTTGCGTTGATATTCCTGCTTGATTCCGCGCAGATCCTCCTCAGCGGCCGTGCCGTAGTAACCGGTATCGGCAGGTTGCCCGTCCGACACCAGGATAAGAAGCTTTACAGCCTCGGATCGCTTGGAAAGTGCCTCCGCCACATAGCGAAGTGCCGCTCCGTCACGATTGCTGCCGCGGGCACTGATATCCATCAGCCTGTACTTATCGTCATTGTCAAAGCCGTTGATCTCGGCATAGGAGTAAAGCTCTACCGAATCTTTCCCGTCATAGTAATCGGTCGAGTGACCGTATACCATAACAGGGATCTCAAGGCTTTCGCAGAAATCATACAGAATAATGGCTGCCGCTCTGGCATAGGTGCAGCGGTCACAGGAGCACATAGACCCGGACTCATCCAAAAGAAGTCCCACCGCAAGCTCAGGGATTTCATTGGGCAGGTTGTTCTTATAAAACACCTTGCCGTCATTCCGACACAAAGCATGCGCATCCAGACGCCGCCCCATAATAAGGCCGGTCTGTTTGCCGCCGCGCCGGTTCTCCTTGAGCTGCCGCAGGAGACTTTTCTGAAGCTGTCGAGAAATGCTGATGAGCGGATTGCAGATCGCATCGTATTGTTCCACAAGCTCCGGATCAACGGATGCAATGCGGTTCACGCGGATATTGACGCCGCTGTGGATATCTCCGTAGGAAATACTCTGTGCAGCTTCATTCAGTTCCCGTATGCGTTCGCTCTCCAGCTCCTCGCAGGCAGCCTTTTCCGCCATATTGTCCAGGATCCGTTCGATATCCGAGGCAGCACGGTCATATTGCTCGCGCTGATACCCGGAATTTTTCGTGACGGAACCGCCGACAGGGGCGCTGACGCCGTCTGTCTGTTGGTGCGGAATTCTTCCTTTTTCGGATTCCGAGGTTTGCTGCTTTCCGGAGCCGGAACCTCCGCCGCCGGGCTGAGCATTTTCAGAATCATCTGGTTGATTCAAGGCTTCTCCAGACTCAGATGCGTTTTCATTGTTTTCCGACTCAGTCTGGGGAGAAGCGTTTTCGCCGTCAGACTCATTTTCAGACGCATCGGACCGTGTCTCCGCCCTTGCTGCAGCAGTTGCTGATTCACCTCCGTTGCCGGATGCCTCCGGAACGGGAGTGCTGGTTCCGCTGCCGACCTCAGATATGCCGGCAATGGAGCTTAGAATTTCAGAAAGTGTTTCCGCCACAGTGACTGTGCCGCCTGCAGCTTCTGCTTCTTCCTGACGCTCTTTGCAAACCTCGCAGAAATCCTGAATGTACTCCCAACAACGGATCATTACGGTGTTGACGGCATTCCAGCGCTCCTTACCGGAACGGTTCATCAGAGCCTCATCAATGTCATCGATCAGACCGAATACCGTCTTTATGCGCTCGTCTGTTTTCGGCTCGTCACCGTATTTGATCCGCCCGAATTTGGCGTAAGACAGCATGATCTGCAGGATACTTTCAAGAATATGCCTGCCGTCGTCCGTCTCCTTGGCGATCAACTCCGTCACCGTATCGATCTCGTCAAAATGACGCTCACGCAGAGTTTCCAAACCGTAGCCGAGTGTACCGGGGAAGCTGTTCAGCATCCGGTTTTCGATGTACCCGTCTTCAATGATATTGGCAATGTTCGCTGCGATCTGGTGGACCATCTGCAGATTCTTCGGATTCTCCTTGACATATTCCCAGAACGCTTTTTCGTTCCGGGCATCCGCCGCCAGCCGGAAAGCCGGCGGGCGAGGATACCATTTAAAGCTGTCCAGATAGTTGTGATAAGTCTGGGCAGAAAGAAAATCGGTAAAGAGCACATGCCCCAGCTCATGTGCAAACATACCGCACACGAGCTGATACCGATTCTCGCGTCCTTTGACCTTGGTCACCAACGGATGCCCCGTGTTGATACGGATCTGCATATTGTCCGTTGCCGCCGTGAAGGCATCCTTTGGTTTCCAGTACAGGTTCACACGGACTCGACGGTTGTAATGATACCGTCTGGTCTGTGCTGCTGCCAGATCCTCAAAATGCCCCGCCAACATACGGGAGGAAAAGAACTGTTTATCCGTGATTTTGCTGCGTTTCTCGTTGAGACGCTGTTTGACTAATTTATGATTCACCCTTGCCATTTAGGGTAGCCTCCTTTCTCTGAAATTATTATGCCGACGCCTTATGCCGTTTCGGCGCAAAAATCGGCTCCAAAACCGTGCTGATCAGTGCTTCGCGGTCAAGCTCGTCGGCAGTTGCCTTGCTGATGATGGTATACAGCGCCGATTCGTAGACATCTCCGGTGATCTCGCTGCTGATGATCCAGTCGATCAGACTGCGCATACCGTAAGAGCCGTCCGTGATACTGTTTTTGCGGCAATATTCCGCAAGGTCATTGACCACCTGCACCATCTTGGACACCTCATACTCATCCGTCGCACCTGTAACCGACATGGCACGCTGCGCCATTACTTCGGGGCTCGGTAGCTCTACATCCCGCACCAGACTCATTCGGTCGAGCACGGACTGGTTCATGCCGCGGCAGCCTTCATAGCTCGTATTGGTTGTTACAACTACGACGGCGTCGGGGTGACGCTGGATGACCTCGCCGGTCGGCAATGTGATAGAGCCGGATTGTTCCAAAAGAGAGTTCAGACCCACCAGCACGCCCGGTTGGACGATCGTGGATGGTTCCTGTATCTCGATCACATAGCCATGCTTGAGGGCCTTCACAAAGTCAGTCTCCACATAACGATAGGTCTGTCCACTGCTGTTTTTATCTTTTACAGTCTTGGAAAGCTCCCGTACCTTTTCCGTTACACGGTCAAGGACGATGCTCATGCAATCCTGTGAGATAGCAGCCGCGTTTTCGACGCCGGTCAGCGCCATATAAACGCCTGCCGGATCGTAGTCCATATCGTCAAGGTCAGGCAGCTTCATCAGCTTTGAAACATTGGCATAGTTGATGCCGCCCATCTGCATCAGCGTCTCCCGTTCAGCGTCCAGTTGGGCACTGCCCGTAGAGTCCTCGGAATCCGGAAAGATCATACCGACAAAATCAAAGATCTCCGTGTTGGCTGAGCAGGTGTACTTCATATATGGCAAACCGAGTCCTGCGGCAATGGCTTTTGCACCCATCGTCTTGCCCGTACCTGCCGGTCCACGCAGCAGGAAATTTCGCATCTGCATGGATTTGCCGGTTGTTGCCTTGGCGTGCTTGCAGATGTCTACAACTTCCTTTGGGATGATGTACCACTCCGGAAGCTTTGGAATCAGCATCGTTTCCTGCGGCGTGAAGGTGCGTTTGTTCAACACATACTGTCCCTCAAAGTCGGCATGGTCGATGGTTTCCGTTGCGGAATAAATCTGCGCCGGTCCGGTCTGGGCAAAAATCTTGAATTCGCCCGCCAGTACTGTAGTCGGTGTAAAACTGCCGGAATCCAGGTGCGTCTGAGATACACGCATCAGATTGCCTGCCTTGTCTACATTGACCTTGATATGGGCAACGCAGCTGTCATCCTTGATACGGCGATAGGCATTGTCGCACATAAGCGCCATGTATTCCGTAGCCTTATCCATATGAGGATACCCGGCGTTCAGCTCGTCCTGGTAAGCCTCGAAGATCTCTTTGAATTCATCATCCTGCATCAGCATCGGAAACAGCGCCATCATAACGGCGGCTCCGTCACGACCGCTGCTGTTGAGGGTGTAGTTTTCAAAGGTCTCCATGTTACTGTCATAAACGCTTGCCATCAGGCTGCCGGTGTTGCTATCGTACACCACAAGATGATAGGCATCCGCACCGGCAGAGGATTTATACTCTGCCGCCGTGCGATGATCGATGATGCCGACAGCGCCCTCGCCGGACCCGTCCATACAATGGCAGACCGCATGGACCGCCTTGATCACCGTTCCGCAAAGGGTAGAAGTTGTCCCGTCGCCGTACTTGGAAGACACCTTGATCTTTTTGTTTGCGATGGTGTCAAACGGCGACGGCAGACTTCTGCCGAAATTAAAAATGTTGTTGATGTATGTTGCCATACTTTACTCCCTTTCTGCACTCAGTGCGATAGATTGATTTTGATTCCCTCCGCAATACATACGGCATCTTCAAGCCCTGTTCGCTGCAATTCCAGGCAGACATTCTCCCAGCTCTCACGGGCAGGAAGGTCGTCAGCCGTCAGGATGATTTCGGTCAATCCCTGACCGATGGCATCATTGCACCGTGCATTCAGCTCAAAGATATGAGACTCCGCCCATTCAAAGGCGATGAGCTCATAGTTTTCTTTCGGTTGCTCTGTGGCAGGAGCTTCCGTCCGTTCCTCAGACTCATCCGGCTTTTTCGGTATCTCCTGATACTGAAGGCTGATAACCTGAAGGTTCTGAATAATGACCTTTGCCTTGCGATAACCGCCGGCTCGGTTGAGCAGGATATAGATCTCCTCGCCGAGTTCGATCAGTTCAAACGCATTCGGTGCTTCCCAGATCCACCGGGCATTCGGATACTCATTCAGCACGAGCGTCGTAATCCGGCTGGTAATGAGGAAATGCGCCAGCTTCCGCAGATCGCTTTCCGTCGGTGCCGGTATGGGGGCAGGAAGCAGCGGCTGCGGTTCTACCTGGTCAACACGATTGCCGGATAGAAACAGCAGTCGGATCGCTGCAACAAAAATGCCGAGAATGATGAGCAGCAGGATCGGCCAGAGTCTGCAAATGAATGTCAGCAGAGCCAGCGATACCAAAATCATCAGCACCTCATAGGCAATTTGCCGCTTTCGGTCTTTGTTGTTCATAGAGATGTCCTTTCTGAACGCAAAAAGGCGCACACAAGAAACCATACGGTCACTCATGTGCGCCTCTTATACGCCCGATTCAATTGTTGCCTCTCAGTTTTCGTCGAAGAAGGAATTGCCTCCGCCAAACGACTCGTAGCCGGTAAAGCCGCCGCCGTTATTTGCGGGTGCGGCCGCTGCCTGTGCCGTCGCTGCTGCCGGATGTCCTTGCGCTTCATCGGTGTTCTGGTTATCCTTAGACTTACCTCCGCCGGAAGCATACTCAATATCATCCAGAATGATGACCATTGCGCTTTTCTTCTCATGAGTCTGCTGGTCTTCCCAAACATCCTCGTCCAGACGGCCGATAAGATTGACAAAGGATCCATCCTTGAGCTGCATCTTTTTGATGCGCTCGCAAATCGGACCGAAGCCCTTAACTGCCAGATTGATCCACCGAGCATTATTCTCAGCGTTAGGGTCATAGACCTTCTTGCCGATCCGGAATCTCACCGCATCACCTTTCTCGGAAAACTTGATGGCTGCTGCGCCGTCATATCCTCTCGATACGACGACCTGGGTTGCAAATACTTTTAACATAGGGTGCTCCTTTCTGCAGGGATCGCCTGCAACAAAAATATTTATTTCATCCCGCTTATCACGGGTAGAAACCGACAGAAACAAAAAAAGTGCCAACCAGCACATTGCGTGCTAATTGACACTTTGAAAACTCGGATTACTCGGATTCCTCGTAGGAAATCTTGAAACTTACAATGTAAGTATAGCATAATCCACCGAAATAGTCAATCCGTTTGGGGAATTTGCCCCGAAATCATCTTTTCGATCTCCGTTTTGGCAAAGTCCAAGGCAACAATTGCCCTCAGTGCATCGAAACGAAGTGTTCCGTCTGCGTTCCCGTTTTCCTCGACCAGGCTGTGTATCTCCTCCAGTAAGCCGAGTATTCTGTCTCTGTCTGTCATAGTCAGGCCCCTTTTCTTATTTCAACAGCATAGTAACCGTAGATCAGATATGCTCCGTCACGGCTGTACACCGGCGTCTTCTCCGATAAGTATATAGTCACAGTATCTCCTACACTGAGGCGCTTTATCCTTTCGTGTATGGAAACGGTCAAAAGCCTCGGCACTTCCTCTTCATACTCAAGCGTCAGGCTTTTTACGCGCTTTCGTATCGCAGTTGTTTCCACCTGGACACAGGTGCCGCTTACCGAAATATAATCTCCCCTGATACAAGTATAAAACAGCCGTAAGGCATTTACAATAAAGAATCCGGCAAAGAGCAAACAGGGGAGGAAAAGGTATACATCCCAAAAGCCGAACAGCGTAATAAAGAAGAGAAGCACAAACACGATTGCAATGGCAAAGCGCCGGATCACCTGCTGCTGCAATGGCTCAGGGAGTTGCTTGAACCTTTCCTTCATCCGATTTCACCTCACAATACGAGCACTAATTTCTTTTTCAACAGCCGCAGCAGACTCTGCACAACGGCATCGCGACATTCTGCTGCTTCCATTCGAGTTTCAAGAAGATTGTCTGCGATCGTATCGGCCGTATAGATCCGTTCGATCAGTCTCTGCCGGTTATCCGTATACAGAAGGTCCTGCGTGGGCTTGATCCCGTTTTCTATGAGATATACAAGCTCTGCTACGGTCAGACGAACACCGGCATTCTTCAGCCACTGCAATATTTCTTTATCCATAGCCCTGAGCACAGATGGTCCGGTAGTGTCTGCCGGACAGAAGATGCACCTGGATGTGATACGATAACGGGAAAGCTCGTCATTGTCTGTTTCGGTTTCCGCAAGCCCCAGCTTTTGCAGATAAGCGACTGGGGGCTCATTGCGCCCGAGAGCTTCCGCAAACTTGAAGCGGCCGTTCAGCCATGCTGCTGCGACATTTCCCGTGAGTTCAAATTTCTGACCGCCGTACAAAACGAACAGAAGCTGTTCCGTAGAGCCTTTCTGCACAATTCCTTTGGATAAATAAATCATCTCTGCCACCTCGCATGCTTTTTACTTACATTACACGGGCAGCACACCGGATTTACAACGGTCAGACGAAATGCAATATCAGTACGCAGAGTCCGATCACAACGAGTACGCCGACTGCCAGAACAATGATCTTTTTTACCGGGGCAGGGTCAGTTTCAAAGCGCTCCCTGCCGTGATCGACCGGCAGGAGATCCTCATAGTATCCGTCATAGCCGTCATTGTATGCTTTCCGGAGCTCAGCATCGGTCACAGTCGAAGATTTATGCTTTTTCTTTTTGCCCGCAGACGATGTTACCACCGGTGTTGAATTCTCTGGTTTCTCCTTCTTGGCCGGTAATGCTTTTCCGCATTCAGCGCAAAAGGAAACGGCGCCGTCCGGAATATCGGCGCCGCAGTAGGGACAGTATTTCATTTTTACACGCTCCTTTTTGGCATAATAAAAGTGAGCCCTTGCTACAGGCCCACTGATTGACGGTATTATTATAGCATCTTTTCATTTACGTGTCATCGGCTTTTCTGTGCCGTTTTTTTGCCATATAATAGGCGAAAAAGGGAAGCGGCAGGCTTCTTATGAAACTAAGCCTGCCGCTTTACATTATTCTGCACTCTGTTATTCGGCAGAGTGTTTTTTCTTTTTGCTTATAACCGTAGTGCCGGTCACAACACCGCCGCTGATGAACAGCAATGCGATCCACAGCATGAGGTTGCTTGTGTCGCCGGTTTTGGGAGACTTCGGCAACTTAGCCGTTACCGTGTTGGCCTTGGCGATTTCCTTAGTGCCGTCCTTGTCGCTGTAATACTTATCACAGCCGCCGCAGTACCAATACTCGATATTGCCCTCGGCAACCTCGGTCGCCGCCTTTGCGGGGATATACTTTAAGTCGGTGTGGTTCTTCGGGTCAAGCTCGCCGTAAGCCTTTCCGCAAACCTCGCATACCGCTTTTTCGGCGCAGGTTGCCTTGCCGCCGGAGCAATCCTTTGTTTCAAGCCCGTTGCAGCCGTCCACCGTGCATTGACGGGTGTGCGTGCCGTCGCCGTTCGATACCCATTCACCATAGGTATGCCCGTCGTTGACCGTTACGGTCATCTCGGCGGTGTTGCCCGCCTTGTCGGTGACAACGATTCTCTGCTCGCCGTCTGCGGGAGCGAGGGTAAAGCTGTTGTTTTCGTCAAGCGTGACCTCTGTACCGTTTACGGTGACGGTATCCACATATTTCTCGGTGATCGTAACCGTCTGCGCCTCGCAGTAGGTCTTGCCGTCCTCAATGCCGGTGATCACGGGGCTTGTTCCGTCCAGCACGATACCGTCCGAGCAAATGTAGTCCGTATTGCCCGCCGTATCGGTCAGTCTGACATAGATAATATACTCGTTATCGGGGTCGATACCGAACGGTGTGGTGTATGCTGTAAATGCAGCACTTGCAAGTTCCGTTTCGGTCAACTTTTTAGCCGACAGCAAATATTCGATCTTAACGGCATCACCGCTGTTGTCGGCGGCGTTTATCGTCACCGTTTGCGTGTCCTTAAAGAACAGACCGAAGGTGATGTTGTTGAGGAACGCTTTCCAACTGTTCCCGCTGATTTTAATTTCGCCCGTGGGCTTTTCTACATCTTTCCATTTCGCCGTAATTGTGATGTTTTTCGCAGGCATAGTCGTGGGAATTTCCCTGTCCCAGCCCATAAAGGTATAGCCCTCTCTTGTCGGGTCGGCAGGGGCGGTGATCGCCGTACCGTAGTCCTGTGCGATCGGAGCAATCTCGCTGCCGCCTGCGGGGTCAAAGGTAATTGTGTATTGATTGATTTCCCACTGTGCGGTGACAGTCATATTTTCGGCAGGCATGGTTTTGGGGATTCCTTTGTCCCATCCGATAAAGGTGTAACCCTCTCTTGTTGGGGCTTCAGGGGCGGTGATCGCCGTGCCGTAGTCCTGCGTGATGGAAGCAATATCGCTGCCGCCTGCGGTGTCAAAGGTGATGGTGTAGCGGTTTGGTGTCCAGACCGGGTAGAGCGTGATTCCCGCATTTTCCGTGTATGTTCCGCCGAGCGGGTAGGTCTTGGTGCCGTCAGCGTTCCTCCAGCCGGTCTGCGTGTACCCGGTGCGGGTAAAGAGCGCGCCGGGAAGGGTCACGGTGGTGTCGTAGTCCTTGATGATCGTTGTGGAACTGCCCGTTCCATCGTTGCCGGGGGCAAAGATGACGCGATAGGTCCGCGCTTCAAAGCGGAGATATGTCTTGTCTTTATAGGTTTCATCGCTGATCTCCGTAGCATCGGAGCCGTCCGCGGCATTGCCCGCGAGCATCCGCATACCGGGGATCAGGTCGGCAATGACGGTATGTGCGCCGTTCCGATACAGCGCGGAGGGATCGCCGATCAGCGTGAGCGTGCCGCCCTTCACGACCAGTCTGTTATCGTAAGTTCCCAAAGCGCCGGAAGCCGTTCCCCGGCTGTCAAGCACAATGTCGCCGCTCTCAATGATAATATCGTTTTTGTTTTCGATCCACCCGGCGCGCAGTGCCCCGGTCCCTTTGATGAGAAGGTCGCCACCCGTGTGGCTGATCCCGCGCTTGTCGTTTTCAAAAACGTTGTTTCCGATGAGTACCACGGTCAGGATGTCGGGGAGGTCCGTTGCGCCGAGCATCTGCTGCCCGGTCAGCGTCACGCCGTTCAGCGTCAGTGTCTTGGCAGCGTCGTCATAGGATACTGTACCGTCGCCGTATACGTCACCTGCGTTTTCATTGTTTATGTAAAGGAGAATGCCGCTTGCCGAGTAATAGTATACGCGGTATTCGTAAACGATCCTGCCGTTCCCCTCAAACCGGAGACCGCTGAAGGTTCCCGCGTTGAACGCATGGTAGACCACATCGGTGAAGATAGTTCCGGTAGCGGAGCCGGTGATTTTTGTGCCGTCCGCCGTACAGACGGTGCCTTCGATCCTGCCGCCAAGCGCCCGGAAGTCTATGTTGTCGCCGAGGTAGAGAGCATTGCATCTCGGGTCGGTGCTACGGCATCCGGTGATCTTTCCGCCGGTCATCACGGCTTGCGCCGAGGAGGACAGCGAACGGACCCCGCCGCCCTGCCATGCTTCACAATCGCTGATAACAGTTCCGCCCAGTTCAAAGGCGGTAAAGTCGAACGTCGCAATGCCGCCGCCCGCTGTGATTGCCGAGCACTCCGAAATCGTACCGCCCGCCAGTGTCAGCGTGCCGCCGTCCGCGCAGATACCGCCGCCGTTCCATGCAGAGCAGTCCTTGATGCTGCCGCCCTTCATGAGGAAGGCGCCGCCGGTACTTACCAGAACGCCGCCGCCGTTTCCGATCACGTGGCAGTCGCGGATGGTCCCGCCGTACATGGTGAATGCGCCTTCCGCACCGACGCCGTGTCCGAATTTTTCAATAACGCCGCCGTACATGAGAAATTCCGCGCCGTTCATGACCCGGATGCCGGTCCGGTCGGAATCTCCGTTGGCGCTGCCCCGGATCGTGCCTCCGAAGAGCGTGAGCTTGCCGGCCTGATATTTTTTTTCGACCGCGATGCCGTCCTTCGGGAAGACGATCTTGCCCTGTCCCGTGCAGTCGGTGATTATCAGCTCGCCCTTGGTGATCTTTATGCAGGCGTTTTCCGTCAGCGTGATCGTTTTGCCGTGCAGGCAAAGGCGCATGCAGTCCGAGAAAGAGCCGTTGTACTCCCTGTCAAGCGTTACATCGTCCGTCAGGTACCAGTAACCGTCCTTGATTGTGGAGTAGATGACGCTGTTGTAGTTACAGGGAAGGTCGTCGGTCCCGGTCCACGGTGCCCAGCCCATGTCGATGTGCGACGTGTGGTCGCCGACAGCGGTATTCCCGCCGCAGACGCAGTGGTAGTGGTCAAGTCGCATGACGATCCCGGAGGTTTCTTCGTCATAGGCAAAGATATAACCCTCCCATGCGTTCCGCGTAGTGATAAAATGCGTCAGGTCGGCGGCTGTCAGTGTGTAGTTTTCGCCCCCGATGAGCCGGACGGGATTGGTTTTGATTCTGGTCGCCATGGCTTCCTGCAAATTCCATCCCACATTGAACGAGATCTGCAAGTCCTTGTCAAGGGTCCCGTTTATCCGGACGGGCGGGTACTCATATTTCCTCGGGTTGCTTACAAAAGACCAGATGGCACCGTAATCAATCAGAATGTCATCTCCCCATGTTTCCCCGGTATCCGGGTTCTGATAGCGGTTGCCGGAGAACCGGATGTTGCCGGAAAGGAAGAGCGTCGATCCCGAATTGATGTGGATTCCCGCGCCGGAACCGCTCGCGGAGGAAACGCAGTCCGTCACTGCGGCGTTCCCGGAAAGGTAGACCTGCGTGCCTCTTCCATATGCGCCGTGCAGGGAAATGCCGGATTCCCGGCAGGCGGTGATGTGCGCATTGCCGGTCATACGGAAGGTTCCGCTGACCCCGACGCCGCACAGGAAGTCCCGGATGGTTCCCCCGTACATAGTGAGGGTCGCGTCCTGTGTGACGGAGATACCTTTTGTATCCGCACCCACGATGGTGCCGTTCCCTCCGCAATCGGTAATGGTCAGTGCGTTGCTTCCCTTCACGGTGAGCATATACCGGTTTTCCGGAATACTGCTGCCCGCCCGGATCTTCTTTCCATTCAGACAGATGTTCACACTTTCATTGATTTCGAACTGCCCGTCGATGAGAATGTCGTTTTTGAGATAGTAGTTGCCCGCCGTCGTGGGGAGCGAGTCGGTTTTGTCCCATGCCGTCCATTCCACCGCTGTATGCGAGGTATGCCCGTCAAAGTCCGCGTCCCCACCGCAGACGCAGTGGCCGTGCTCTACCCAGAGCGCCGTAAGCGAGTTCACCTCGTTCGGAACCGCGTCGCCGGGAGCGTAAAGTTCTCCGTTGTCTCCGCGCCACATGAAATAGGTGCCGGTGTTGCCGTCGGGACGGGTCAGTCCCTCCTTTGTCGGTGCGAGAAAGGTAACGGCAGGGTAAGAGGGGTCCAGCACCTCGATGTTTTTGACGACGATGCTGATGTCACCGGTATTCCCGCCGACACTGCCGCCGTTCAGGTTCAGGGTAACGGCTTTCTTGTAGTTCTGCGGGTACTCCATTCCGTAGGCAAGCGCGATTTCCAGAACCGGACGGTATGCTGTCATCCTGGTCGCTCTGTCCGGAGGGTACGAATAGAAACCGGAGCCGCCTCCTGAACGTACGACGCGGAACTCCCTGGTAGCATTCGGATTCGTATCCTGGCACCATGAGTCCTGTGTGCTGACGATGCCGTCTGCCTCGACCATGTCATAACTGTTTTTGATAAACCCGGAATTCTTTTCGAAGATGCGCTGCCACTCGTTGTTGAAGGGGCCGGTGTCGTAACGCGCTCCGCCCGAGGGGGCGTGGATGTAATACGGCACCCCGTTATACTCTGTGAGATTTCGGAAAATCAGGTCCTTCTTATTCAGCTCATTCCACGACACGGTGTGCGTGATGTTGTATTCGGAAATAAACAACGAATGTTCGTATTCCCTGTCTCTTATACACATCTCCGAGCCCACGAGAC
>ENA-UAZD01000197-UAZD01000197.1-human-gut-metagenome-genome-assembly--contig:-NODE-197-length-29951-cov-8.052382_pt1 | contig 29951 bp, 27 predicted proteins | sample MGYA00244112_ERZ654658 | MGnify/ENA primary metagenome ERZ654658 (study PRJEB26926, sample SAMN06164608) | human gut metagenome | biome: ENVO:00009003; feature: ENVO:2100002; material: ENVO:00002003... | reverse complement strand
AATAGCGCATGAGAATTCATTCCAAAGAATATGACTCCTCCCTCCTAATTCTCCCGGTTCCGAAAAATAATTTGGAAACGAGCAAAAACTGTGGGAATCTCGCAGAAAAATTCGGCAAAGAGAAAGTGAGAGGGCAATCTCTTAAAAATCTATAGGAGTGATTCATATGAAGAAGTGACTACGGCTGATACAGGTGTTGCAGCGAATGCAGGGGCGGATTTCATCTTCTTGGCCGCGGAGTGCCTTGTTAACGCAATCGGGGTCTGCAATGTTTTGACGACCCATAGTGACATAGTCAACCTTTCCGTTTGCAACTGCTTCTTCCGCCTGATCAAAGGTGACTGCGCCGACAACACCGACTGGAATATCAAGAGCAGCCTTGAACTTTGCTGCATACTCGATGTTGATGCCGTGCTCAATGTAGGTTGCGGGGAGAATGAGAGGCATGAGTTTATTGATTGCAAGGCAGCCACGGGAGATAAGAAGCATATCAATCTTATCCTGAATGGCCTTTGCAAATTCGATTACTTCCTCAACCTCGGGAGAGCCTTCAATAATATCGGTTGCGCTGAGACGGTACTCAATAGCAATATTGTTGCCGCATTCAGCACGGATTGCATCAAGAAGCTCAACTGCAAAGCGGCAGCGGTTCTCGAAGCTCTGAGCGCCGTATTCATCAGTTCTCTTGTTGAAAACGGGGTTAAAGAGAAGCGCGGGGAGCTGACCGTGAGCACCGTGAACATTCACAATGTCAGCGCCGGCTTTCATAGCGTTGCGTGCAGAAACAGCATAGTCCTGAATGAACTGCTTGATTTCTTCATGAGTAAGAATGTTAATATCAATATCCATGGGGATACCGACAGAGCTTTCTACCTCGTGGGTGCCGAAATAGGAAGCGACAGGAACAAGCTCAATCTCTGCCTTTGCACCCCAGCGTCTTGCCGCTTCCACCCATTGAGAGAGCGTAACAACAATGTGTGGATCACTCATACCGGGAACATGATGGCAGGCTGCAGGAAGCTCCTTGTTGATGAAACCACTGCCCATTGCAACAACGGCAGAGCCACCCTTTGCAAAGGGAATTACTGCTTCAACACATTCTCTGGTGATGTGATTATCGTAAGTAGCCATGAAGTTCCACTGAGGAGCACTGTTTATTCTGTTCTTCAGAGTAATGCCGCTGTGGCCAAGCTTCAGAGGTTGTGCGAGATGGGGATACTTTGTTTTATACATTTCTATCTTCTCCTTTTTCGTTAAAGTTTTATCTTACTCTGACAGCATTATAACACTTCGATTTTGTTAAAAACATAACCGTTATTTCTCCATTCCCACAACCAAAAGGTTGTTATAAACAGGAAAGGAACACAAGTTATAAGAAGAGCCGTTTATGAAAACCACAAAATTCGGATGGGCATTAAAAGCACGCTGAGCAGCACTCGTCGCCGGCATCATGTACGCGTTTTCTATGGTCTGCATGTTCATGTATGCATTATTTGTTGCCCTGCATATGATTTTCTGCTGGTCGATTGTAAAATGAAGTTGGACACCTAAGAAAAAAATCCATAGTGATTTTCCCCACATGGTAGAATGAAGTTTGCACACAACTTCTTCCACGGGAGGGCAATCACTATGGACTGTCAAGATTATCATATATATCTGGATAGCCACGAAAAGACAACCTTGTTACATAGCCTTGTAGAGCTGAAAAATCAGCTCATACAGTAAGGCAGATATACAGACTGCGTTGACGAACTTATATTTAAGGTCGCAAACGCACCTGTCAAGAAGCTGAGAATTGAATATGTATAAAGTACAAATCATCTGAGCCGCTTATTCTTAACTTACTAAGAGTAGGCGGCTTTTTTGCGTTCTGCTTTCTCTGCTACTCTTACATAGCCGCCTTGACAAAGCGGCTAAATCTATGCGAGAGGAGGACGCACAAATGTCAAATTGCAAGATAAGGTAAAATAAGTTGCGCAAAAATAAAAGAGGATAAAAAGAGACATGGTTTGCAGAACTCTGGTAGAATGAAGTTGCGACACACCATTCTGAAAGGAGTCTGTAAACCATGTCCGAGAAAATTGTACAACTGAACGAGGAAGTAATCAAGGGTCAGATCAAGGAATTAGTGCGCGGCAGCGTGGAAAAAACCCTGAACGAGCTGCTGGAGGCCGAGGCTACGAGCTTGACCCAGGCGGCCCGGTACGAGCGCAATGAGGCCCGCCAGGGCTACCGCAGCGGTCACTATGACCGGAACCTTACCACCACCTCCGGAGACGTCACGCTCCATGTACCTCGCCTCAAGGGTGTCTCTTTCGAAACAGACATCATTGAGCGGTATCGCCGGCGAGAGAGCAGTGTGGAGGAAGCGCTCATCGAGATGTACCTGGCCGGTGTTTCCGTGCGCCGTGTGGAGGATATTACCGAGGCCCTTTGGGGCAGCAAGGTATCTCCCTCCACCATCAGCAAACTGAACAAGAAAGCGTATGTCCATATTGAGGATTGGCGCAACCGGCCTCTGCAAGGTGGGCGCTATCCGTACGTCTATGTGGACGGGATCTATCTGCGTCGAAACTGGGGCGGAGAGTTTGAAAATGTGGCCATTCTGGTGGCGATTGCAGTAAACGAGGACGGATACCGTGAGGTCTTAGGTGCTGCCGAGGGTATGAAAGAGGACAAGGCCAGTTGGGTCAGCTTTTTCCAGTGGCTCCGTAGCCGTGGCCTGGACGCGGTAAAACTCATCGTTGGGGACAAGTGCCTTGGTATGCTGGAGGCTGTGGGAGAAGTGTTTCCTGAGGCCAAATACCAGCGGTGTACCGTCCATTTTTACCGCAATGTGTTCTCAGTTACGCCTCGCTCCAAGGTAAAGCTGGTGGCCAAGATGCTCAAGGCCCCATCCACGCCCAGGAGAGCAAGAAAGCTGCCCGGCAAAAGGCTAAGGCTGTGGTGGAGGAACTGCGTTCCATGAAACTGAAGGAGGCTGCCAGGAAGGTAGAGGATGGCATTGAGGAGACTCTTACCTACTGCGATTTTCCCAGCGAACACTGGTCTCGCATCCGTACCAACAATGTCATTGAGAGGCTGAACCGGGAGATCCGCCGCCGCACCCGTGTGGTGGGTAGTTTCCCGGACGGTAACTCTGCTCTGATGCTGGTCTGCGCAAGGCTTCGCCATGTGGCGGGCACCCAGTGGGGCAGCAAGAAATACATGAACATGAAGCACCTGGAGGCTGCCGTTGAGGACGCCTCCATTGCTGGCTGACTTCATTCATTCCAGAGCCTGCAAACCAATTTGCGCAAAATCCTTGACCCTACCTTGACGATAGGCCCTTATTATCCTGCTGCCGGACTGGCACCGTGAGATATGGCGTTTTACGGTCAAAAGAATGCGTTTCACTGTAAAACGCATTCATGAGGAAAAAACAGATTTCTTTTTGTCTCTCTCAATATATCTCGATATCTCATGTACCGAGGTATCATAAGTTTTGCGGAAAAGATTTATTCCGGCTCTTTTACAAGATATTCAGCCAAATAGGCTGGGACACAATTGATCCAGAAGGTATAAAGCCAGTCGACCTGAATGGTTTTGGAATCCAGATAATACTTTTCAAAATAGCGCGTAATACCACACATGAAGAAATGGAGCACTTCTCTCAATTCCGGCGTTATCGCACCCGGAAAACGGTTCCAGTTCAGCAGCCTGACAAGATCCTCAACGCCCTTGTTTTCTATTTCGGAGCGCAGGTCATTCTGCCCGTAATAGGATAGAGCGTTTCCGAAGCCCTTGAGGGTGCCGTTATAAAGAAAGTTGTCCTTGCAGCAAGTAAAAAACGTTTCGAGAGAGTTTCGCTTCCCATCCGTATACCACAGAGGCTCGACAGTTATCCGATAGAGATAGGCAAGCAACTCGTTTTTATCCCGAAAGTGATTGTAAAACGTCCTGCTGCTAAGACCGGAGAGCCCCACGATATCCCCGACAGAAATTCTCTCAAAGGAATTGCTCTCAAGTAATTCCATCAAGGCCAATGCAAATCTCTCTTTTGTTGAGGGCAGAGCTTTCACGGTAAAACCTCCCAGCTTCTGTTAGTGTAATAAAATTTTAACACAGTTTTTGCAGAAATACAAGAAATGAACGATTTGATAACGGTTCAAAACAGGAGAAGAATTTAATTCAGAAAAAAGAATAATTATGAACTAATACAGAAAAGTGGCAGATTGTGAATGCATTTTGTCCCATATTTGTTTTAGAATTAACACAGCAAACGTGTGAGTCATGACGCACAACAAATCAATCAGACAGGAGGTAATTGAATTGGAGACATATAAGAGCAATTACATTCAGAAAAACTACGTGGAAGGCAAGGTCATTATTATCACCGGCGCCTCCAGCGGCTTCGGCAAGCTGACTGCAAAGCGAGCCGCAGAGATGGGCGGTAAGATCGTTCTGGCGGCACGCAGCGAAGAGAAGCTGAAGGAGACCGTGGCGGAGATCAAGGCGGCGGGCGGTGAGGCCAGCTACATCGTAACAGACGTGGCGAAAAAGGACGATGTTTTCGCAATGGCTAAATTCGCGGTAGATACCTACGGCAGGATCGATGTGCTTGTTAACAACGCAGGGACGATGCCGCTGGCCTTTTTCAGTGAGCATGAGCAGGCGCTGGACAAATGGGAACAGTGCATCGACATCAGCATCAAGGGCACTATTTTCGGCATCTCCGCCGTCTATGACCAGATGATCAAGCAGGGACAGGGACAGGTGATTAATGTCTCCTCCATCTACGCCAACTTCCCCGTTGCGGGCGCAGGCGTGTATCAGGTCGCAAAGATGGGCGTGCAGTATCTGGCGGAATCTCTGCGCAGCGAGTGTCAGGGCAAAATCAAGGTCACGACCATTAAGCCCACCGGCTTTATGAAGACCAACCTTTCCAGCAGCGTGGTCGATCAGATGGCAATGATGCCCGCAGTGGCAGGCCCCCTTGAAATCCTCAGCAACTGGGTAGAAGAGGCTCCGCTGCGTCCCGATTTCCATGACATCAACAGCATGACCTACAACGATCCTGATCCACAGGTCTTGGCGGACAATATTATTTATGCCATCAATCAGCCTTGGGGTGTCAGCATCGGTGATCTGACCGTGCGCGCTTCAGGCGAATCCTTTGTCATTTGATTAGGAGGTGTTTCGATGAACAGCTATAGAACCGAAAACTACATAAAAGACAAGGTCATTGTCATCACCGGCGCTTCCAGCGGTTTCGGCAAAGAGACCGCAAAGAAGGCCGCCGAGTTGGGCGGAAAGGTCGTTCTGGCCGCGCGGCGTGAGGAATTGCTCCGGGAAATTACGCAGGAGATCCGTGAAAGCGGCGGCGAGGCTTCCTACATCAAGACCGATGTTCGTGTGAAAGATCAGGTCAATGCCATGGCGAAGTTCGCCGTGGACACCTACGGACGCATTGATGTGCTGGTCAATGATGCCGGCACAATGCCGCTTGCCTATTACAGCGAACACGCAATTGCCATGGAAGCATGGGAGCAAAGCATTGCTACCGCGATCAATGGTACACTGTACGGCATCGCGGCGGTCTATGACCAGATGATTGAGCAGGGGCAGGGACATATCGTGAACATTTCCTCCATCCTCGGCAACTATCCCGTGAGCGGTTGCGGGGTCTATAATGTGACAAAGGCCGCCGTCAGAATGCTGGGCGACAGCCTGCGCGTAGAATCCCGCGGGAAAATCAAAGTTACCAACATCAAGCCCACATCCGTGGCAAATACGGGTCTGGTCTCTACAGAAGTAGATTATAATGCAGGTCTGTCCGGCATTTACGGGAAAATCATTGACGCATTTATGGGGTTGGCGATCCCCGATCGTCTTGACACGGAGAGCATCCATTGCTTTGACTTTTCTCCGTCTATTCTGGCGGACAACATCATTTACGCCATTGACCAGCCTTGGGGCGTGAATATCAGTGAGCTGACTGTCCGCGCTTCCGGTGAAGCCATGTTTGTATAAGGAGGTCACATCATGAGCCATAAATTTTTGGAGCCTATTAAAATCGGTAATCAGACCGTGAAAAACAGAGTGATGTTCCTTGCGATGGCAAAGAATATTTCTAATTTCGACGACAGCGTATCCGCAAAAGACATCGCCTATGTGGAATCGGTCGCCGCGGGCGGCGTGGGGCTTCTTGTTCCCGGCGCAATGATCGTAGACCCGGAGTGGCCTTCTGTGCTGCCCTTGCAGCCGGGCATTTATGATGACCGCTTTATCCCCGGGCTTCGCAGGCTGGTGCTTGCTGCCCATAAGTACGACGCAAAGATCCTGTTCCAGCTTTGGCATCCCGGCGCAACCAACTATTCCGGCATTGATCCGAAGACTGTGGACGAGCTGACGAAGGACGAGATCCACGCCATTCAGGACAAGTTTGTGGCCGCTGCCAAGCGTGCTATGGCCGCCGGTGCGGACGGCATCGAGTTCCAAACCTGTCATGGCTATCTGGCCTGCCAGTTCATTTCTCCTCTGTTCAATCACCGCACTGATGAGTACGGCTGGAATAAGGTAGAGGATCGCACCCGTTTTGCCACGGAGATTTTGACCCGCATCCGCAAGGTCATCGGACCGGATAAAATCATCTCCGTGAAAATGCAGGGCTTTGACTACCCCAAGAGTGAAGGTCCCAACGGCAACGACGGAATCACGCCGGAACAGGCCGCCGAGGTCGCTCCCTATCTGGAAAAGGCCGGTGCGGATATGATTGCAGTGTCCGCCGGCGGCACAATATATCATCAGGACGATATTATGTCCGGCGATGTGCATCGTGCCGAAGGCTGGAAGGTTCCTGCTGCTACCATGGTCAAGAATGCTGTTTCCGTTCCCGTAGTAGCTACCGGCAGCATCCGTCACCCGGATTTCGTGGATCAGATCATCAATGACGGCAAGTGCGACATGGTCGGCATGGGCCGCGGCATTCTGGCTGAGCGCGAATGGGTAAAGAAGTGTGCCGAAGGTCGCGAGGATGAGCTTCGCTACTGCATCTCCTGCATGAATTGCTTCAATGTCAATCCGTTCAGCTATGAGCAGACGAACTGCTCCGTGAACCCCTTTGCCCTGCGCGAAGGCTCCAAGCGCCCCATCGTTCAGGACGGGGACGGCCGTCTGGTGGCGGTCATCGGCGCAGGCCCCGCGGGCATGGAAGCTGCGGTCACGCTCAAACAGCGCGGCTTTGACGTGGTGGTGTTCGACAAACGCGATGAGATCGGCGGTAACCTCCATGTTGCAAAGAAGCCCCCCTTCAAGGGCAAATTTGAGTGGGCTATCGACTATTATAAGTCCATGGCAAAGAAGCTGAATATCACGATGAAGCTGGGGAAGGAGGTCACGGCGCAGGAGGTTCTGGCTCTCAAACCCTATTCCATTCTGGTTGCAACCGGCAGCAACGTCATTTCCATCCCACTCGAGGGGCTGGATCAGGTACAGACGGTTCAGGCGCACGACGTGCTTGCCAACGACATGCAGTTTGCAAACAAGAAGGTCGTTGTCATCGGCGGTGGCATTACCGGGCTGGAGACTGCGCTGTATATCAACCGTCAGGGCACTAATCAGGTTTCCGTGGTGGATATGCTGCCCGAATGGCCGGTGGATATGCTGGATATGCGCTATCAGAACGAAGCGCTGCTGGAGGTCCGCCACTGCAACGATCAGGGTGTTGCCCTATTTTATAATAACAAGGTTGTGAAATTTGCCGACGGCAAGCTGTTCATTGAGAGCACCAAGGACGGCGAGGTGAAGGAGCTTCCCGCAGACGTGATCGTTCTGTCCGTGGGTGTGAAGCCCAACGACGCACTGTGGCAGGAGCTGCTTGCTTCCGGCCATCCCAGCGTCTGGAAGGCGGGCGATGCCATCGCCACCGGCAAGATCAACAAGGCAGTCCTCCACGGCAGCAAGTTCGGCTACAGCCTGAACTGAAGCATAGTAAGGCGCTGTTCTTGCACACCCTTTAAAAAGATACGATAATCAACATGGCAATGCCCGGCTCCAAAACAGAGCCGGGCATTGTGCTGCATATTGCTTTACCAGCTTTTACGGTAAGCCGGGGCGACGTCGTATAAAATCTCCATATCCTTTCTGGTTTTCTCCCGATAGGAAAAAGCCCCTTTTCTCCGGCACCATTCATATTGAGCGGAGATCGCGACCTGAATCCCCAATGAAACAAGCTCAGCTGCGTTTCCCTTGTTTCGGATAATACCGGATTTCTGACAGTTCCCGATGAGCTTGACAAACCAGTCGTTGAAGACATAAACGGCGTCCATAATGCCGATGGAACGCTCCAACTCCGCTTTCAGCAACTCCAGCATAAGCTGGTAACCGCCGCGTTCAGACAGCTCCACGTAATAATTGAACAGAATCATGACCCGCTCAAAGTCATTTTCTGCGGCGATAAAGGAGGAGAAGTCTTCTTTAAACTGGTTCTGAAAGTCATTGAGAATAAAGCCGATGATCTGATCCTTATTGGAAAAAATCGAATAGAAGGTCACACGGGAGACACCGGCCTGCTCACAGATGCTGTTAACGGAGACAGACTCGTAACCCTTTTTACGAAATAATTCCATTGCCGTATCGGCAATCAAACTTGCCGTTTGGTGTTTGCCGGTCATCTTTGTCCCTTCTTTTCAAAAAATCTATGCTTACATTTTAGCATATTTGTAAAGCTGTTTCAAGCACAATGAAATTCTTCGTATGCAAAACACATACATGGTTTTTGTGACAATTTTAGAATGCTTTTCGCCGATATTGACATTTTTCGGCGATAATCTAAAATGAAAACAGCTTAGACATTTAATTAACAAATCAAGGAGGAAAAAGAGAAGTGGCACTGCTGAACTACAAGAAAGGAAAGACCGTGTCCTTTCAGGGGAAGGGAGAAAAAGCAAAACCCGTTTCCCTCGCCCAGTACATTATGCACTATGCCTACGGGGCGAGTGAGCCGACCATCCTGAAGACCGGCGATATCTTGATGCGCGGCTATGAGGGAGCGACGACGGAGGAGAAGCGGGAGTTTTATAAAAAGCTGATGGCTAAAATGGAGAACACCTCCAAGACCGGCAACTACTTTCTCCCGCATGGCATTATCCTAAGCCAAAAGGCTGCCGAAAACGTCATAGACTTTGTCTATACAGTAGAAGTCGGCGCAGGTGCGCACGTTTCCGCAGGCCCCTGTATCTGCGAGGTGGCGCTCAAGAAGTATCCGGAGGGCGTGACAGAGCCGGAGATCAAGGATCTCACACTCTATTACGGCGCGGACATCTATGAGAACCTGCCGCTCGGTCATCATCCTGTGACAAAGGAGGAGGCAAAGGAGATCCTTGCCGACATGCACAAAAAGGGCTATGTCCACAATGTCCTTTACATGTTCGGCAAAAAGTCCGGTGCGTTTGTCATGTGCAACTGTGACAGGGAGGTGTGCGCGGTCGTCAAGGGGACGCGCATCCTCGGGCCGGGGATCAACTGCGAAAAAGGCCCGGAGGTGATCAAGCGCGACAGAAGCAAATGTCTGGGCGCGCAGGAGTGCGGAATGTGCGTGAAGCGCTGCCCCTTCGGCGCAAATAAGATCAAGGACGGCATGGTCATTTTTGACAAGGAAAAGTGCATGGGATGCGAGCTGTGCGTCGCCACCTGCAAGGGCTGCGCCCGGGAGCTGGAGGAGCGCAAGGATTATGGCTATGATGAAGTAATGCATAGGGAGCTGCTGCTGGCCGGAAAGTACGGAAGACCCGAGCTGGACACGGTCACCCTTGAAGATAACAACAGGGAGGAATAAAAAATGGACTATTCAATGCTTCTCTCGCCGATGAAGATCGGCAATCTGGAAATCAAAAACCGCACGGTCATGACCGCCGCCGAGTTCAGCATGGGTCAGGCCAACGGCAAGCCCACGGAAAAGCTCATGGACTACTATGAGGAGCGGGCCAAGGGTGGCGTGGGACTGATCATCCCGGGGATCTGCCGCGTCAACGACATGTACGCGACATCTTCCTTTACCCAGCTTGCGATGAGCCATGACTACCATATCGAGCCGATGCGCGAATTCGTGGGGAGAATCCACAGGCACGGCGCGAAACTCGGCATCCAGCTGCACCACCCCGGCCGTCAGGGCTATGCCAGCAGCGTGAATTCCCTTCCGATGATCCTGCCGCTGGTGGAGAAAAAGCCGGAAATTATGGAGATGCTCTACAAGGCGACGCCTACGATGATGGCGCTGGAGGAGAAGGGAATCTGCCAGCCGGTCGCCGCCCCGTCCGTTTGTGAGCGCAGCTATCATGTCCCAAGCCCGATGCGCGCGATGACAAAGTTCGAGGTCAAGAGAACGATTCAGGATTTCATCGACGCAGCGGTCCGCTGCAAAAAGGCAGGCGTTGACCTCGTGGAGCTGCACGCGGCCCACGGCTATCTGATCCAGCAGTTCCTTTCCCCAAACACCAATCACCGCAAGGATGAGTACGGCGGGAGCTTTGATAACCGCCTGCGCTTTATCAGCGAAATCATCACCGGCATTAAGGCCGCCTGCGGAAAGGACTATCCGCTGATGGTGCGCCTGTCTGCCGACGAGATGTATGACCGGATCGGTAAGCCCGGAAAGGGCTATGATCTGGAGGAAGGAAAGCGGATCGCAAAACGGCTGGAAGAGCTGGGTGTTGACGCGATCAACGTATCCTCCGCTTGCTATGATACTTACAATTATTGGCTTGAGCCCACGTCCTTTGAGCCGGGCTGGCGGGCCTATCTGGCAAAGGCAATCAAGGAGACCGTCAAAATCCCTGTGTGCGCGGCCAACTTCATGCGCTCTCCCGATCAGGCGGAGCGGCAGCTTGAGGAGGGAGTGCAGGACTTTATCGGCTCCGCCCGCACCTTTATCTGCGACCCCTACTGGGTGAAGAAGACGGAGGAGGGACGCACCAACGAGATCAAGCGCTGCATCGGCTGCCTCAACTGCATCGAGAGCTTCACCTACGGGGCATTGAGCGGAAAGAACGGCGAATGCGCGCTCAATCCCGCGGTCGGACAGGAGCGGTTTTTCGCCAACATGCCGAAGGACGGCGAGGGGCGCAGGGTCGTTGTTGTCGGCGCAGGCCCCGCCGGTTTGATGGCGGCGGAGATCATGGCGAGGCGCGGCTTTGCCGTGACCGTTTTTGAGAAAGAAGAGAAGGCCGGAGGACAGGTGAAGACCGCCTCGACCTGCCTGCTCAAAGGTAAGCTCTACTGGTCGATCGAAGACCTGATGGCAAACGTGGAGAAGCTCGGCGTAGAGGTAAAGCTCGGCACGGAGGCCACGGAAAAGGCCATCGCCAAACTCAAGCCCTATGCCGTCGTCATCGCGACGGGCGGCGTCCCGGTAAGACCGCGCTCAATCAAGGGCATCGACCTGCCCAATGTCTGCACTGCGCCGGAGATCATTATGGGTGAGAAGAAGATCAGCGGCAAGATCGTCGCGGTGATCGGCAGCGGCATGACGGGGCTTGAAACAACGGAGATCCTCAACGAGAGCGGAAACCATGTGGTCGTCGTTGAGATGGCGGAGGAGATCGCACCGGGTACTTGGTTCCAGCTGAAGGATGACGAGCTGAGCCGGATTCAGAAATACGACACGGAGTTTATGCCGGGCAAGCGCCTGATGAAGATTACGGAGGACAGCGTGATCCTCGAGGACGTCAGAACCAGTATGCTGACCACGGTGACGGTTGACGAGGTCGTCTTGTCTCTGGGCGTCCGCCCGGTAAACGCGCTGGCAAAGGCGCTTGAAAATCAGTACCCGTATGTGGTAACGGTCGGAGACGCGTGCAAGAGCGGGAGGATCGCGGATGCGGTACACAGCGCGTATGACGCGGTCATGCGCATTAAGTAAGGAAAGAGGGGTTTGAAATGAAGAAAACATATAAGGCGCTTCTCTGCGGCGCGGCGGCTGTCGCGGCGGTCGGTATCGCATACGCAATGGACGAGCGCTTCTTTGAAAAGGCAAAGGATAAGCTTACGGTATTCAAGTGCCGCGCGAACAGCAAAATCATGGAGCAGGCGCTCCCGCTTACGGACGCCATGTTCCCCGGCCCGAAGGTGGTAAGCGGAGCGGACAGCGCAAAGAAGATCCCGGAGGTACTCAAAGAGCTGAACGTGAACAAGGTCATGATCGTGACCGGCCCAACCGTCGGCAGAACCATTGTCCCGCCCATCGCGGAAAATCTTGAGCGCCATGGTATTGGCTACACGATCTATGATCAGGTGGAGGCAAACCCCTCGGTGAAGACGGTGGAGGCGATCCGTGCGCAGTATCTGGAAAACGGCTGCGACGGCTTCCTCGCGATCGGGGGCGGCTCCCCCATGGACGCCGCCAAGGCGGCAGCGGCGCGCGTTGCCAAGCCCAATACGCCGATCGGGAAGATGGCGGGCCTGATGAAGGTCATGATAAAGGTCGCTCCGATCGTTGCCGTCCCCACCACGTCCGGCACGGGCAGCGAGGTCACAATGGGCGCTGTGATCTCCGATCATGACGAGCGCCACAAGTACGCGATCATGGATCCCAACCTCGTCCCCAAATATGCCGTTCTCGACCCGAAGCTGACGGTGTCCATGCCGAAATTCGTCACCGCGACGACGGGTATCGACGCGCTGACCCATGCGGTAGAGAGCTATGTCACGTGGGCGTATAACAACAACGCCAGCAACCGCAATGCGGAGGAAGCGGTGGTAAAGATATTCAGAAATCTCAAGCGCGCCTATGAGGACGGGAACGATCTGGAGGCCCGCGAGGCCATGCTCATCGCCTCCTATAAGGCAGGGCTTGCCTTCAACCACACCGGCGTCGGGTATGTTCACGCGATTGCCCACGCAATGGGCGGCATCTATAACACCGCGCACGGGCTCGCGAACGCGGTCATCATGCCGATTGTTCTGGAGGACTACGGCACGGCAGTCCATCCCCAGCTTGCGCATCTTGCGGAGATTACCGGCGTGAAGACGACCGGCAGCGACGCAGAGAAGGCAAACGCCTTTATTGCTGCGATCCGTCAGATGAACAGGGAGATGGGGCTTCCCACGGGCTTTGACTTCATCGAGCAGAAGGACTTCCCGCAGATCATCAAGTGGGCGCTGGCAGAGGGCAACGGAACCTATCCCGTGCCGGTAATCTACAATGAGGCGCGCATGAGGCATGCCCTCAACCGCATCGTTCTGGAAGCCTGAACATGCACGAGCTGGGTCTGATTATAGACGTCGTCGAGAAGGTTGACCGGATCGCCGAAGAACAGAACCTTAAGAAAATTGATAAGGTGGTTCTTCAGGTGGGCGAAGCGTTTTCCGTTGTCCCGCAGATGATGAAAGCTGTGTACAGGCGTTCCATACCGGGGACCCGGCTGGAAGGCTCCGCACTGGAGATTGAAATCATAGAAGCCTCAGCAAAGTGCCGGAACTGCGGAAGCGTCTTTAATCCCTTCACCTGCGACGCACAGTGCCCCTGTTGTCAGGAGAGCGAATATACCGTGCTCTCCGGGAAAGAGTTCTTAATTAAAGAGATACTGGCTTGTTAGCCGAAGCTCCCCGGGCAGGCCGCTCGGGGAGCTTTGCAAAAAGGAGGACAAGATTGTTATGGAAAATTATCGAGTGATAGAGATCAAGCAGAGCGTATTTGCGGACAATGATCAGGACGCAAACAGGCTCAGGCAGGAGCTGAAGGAGAACAAGACCTTCCTACTGAATTTGATGTCATCCCCAGGCAGCGGCAAGACAACAACATTGAAGCAAACGATTTCCCGCATGAAGAATAAGTACCGTATGGCGGTTATGGAGGCGGATATCGACTCGGACGTGGACGCTGCGGCTATTGCGGATACGGGGATCAGGACGATTCAGCTCCACACCGGCGGCATGTGTCACCTTGACGCCGACATGACCCGGCAGGGATTGAGAAGCACGGGAATCCAGAATGTGGATATTGCCATCCTTGAAAATGTGGGAAATCTTGTGTGCCCCGCGGAATTTGATACGGGCGCGGTAAAGAACGCCATGATCCTTTCCGTGCCTGAGGGGCATGACAAGCCGCTGAAATACCCGCTTATTTTTCAGGTCTGCGACGCACTTATCATCAACAAAATTGACGTTCTGCCATATTTTGATTTTGATTTGGAAAAGGTTATTTCTTATGCGCATATGAGAAATCCGGAGTTAAAGATATTTCCCATTTCCGCAAAGACCGGCGAAGGGGTCGACACATGGTGCGAGTGGCTCAGTCAAGAAGTGAATCTATGGAAAAGTAAATAGGAAACGAATTGATTTCTGCACTTGCTCAGTTTTGAACAAGTGCATTTTTTATTCAAGTGCAAATGCCTATTGAATCGGTTTATACTAGACACTCGTAAAAAGGTTTAATTATAAACCTTTGGAATACTGGCAGATCTGCGATGTAATTGGAATTCGGTTTACCCGTGTGGTCAAGACAGCTTTCTGGATTAAAAGACTTAGAAACACCGATTACCCAACTGTAATTGTGCTTGATTTTTTGAAGTGTTCTCAAATCTTCTCGCCCAGATTTCATAATCTTATATTCAAGGGAACCATCCTTAGGCAAGTAGGCATCTTGCCCCAAACGCTTGTCTCTGACCAGCTCAGCAAACATCCGTTTTTCCGCTTCAACCATATAGTCTTGTATAACGCCGACGGTCAAGTTCTCAAGTTTGGTACCGGGAGATGGACGGTAAACCAATCGAATCATAACAATACTTATATGTGTGGTAACTTCATTCTACCAGAGCCTGCAAGCTATGTCTTCATTCTGCCCGTTTCCAAGGGCGGCGCTCACGCAAGAGAGAATCTCATGAGCCTGTGCCAGTCCTGCCACACCAAGATACACCGCGACCTTGGCGACAGATAAAAAGAGGCCATCCCCGAAATGCGGGGACAACCTCCTGTGACTATATTACGGCTGAATATCGAACATCGCCATAAGCCTTTTGAATGTGTCCTGTCCATCCAGACAAGTATCTGTCAGATAGCCTTTTTCCGTTTCCCATTCGGAGAGTCCACGGTAATAGAACATCTTTTTAGAATCCTCGATGATAAAAGGAACGATACCGAAGCGCAGGCATTCTTTCAACGCAATCAGTCGACCGACTCTGCCGTTGCCATCCTGGAATGGATGGATGCGTTCGAATTCATAGTGGAAACGGATGATGTCATTGATCGTGACTGCGTCTAAGGATTCATATTCAGAAAGCAGCGCTTTCATGCGAACAGGAACATCCTTTGGCTTTGCGGTTTCTCGACCGCCGACAACATTTGCACGCTTTTTGTAATCACCGACCGCGAACCAGGAAAGCGTCGAGTCTTTCGTGCTCTGCTTCAGGATGCGATGCAGCCCCTTGATATGTTCCTCGGTCAGCGGTTCTTCCGCATGGTCGATCACATAGTCGATGGCACGGAAATGATTGACGGTCTCGATGATGTCATCAACAGGAATTCCTTCTCCGACATCAACAGTATTCGTTTCAAAAATCAGTCGGGTCTGATCCTCACTGAGCTTGCTGCCCTCAATGTGGTTGGAATTGTAGGTCATGCGCACCTGCAGTTCATGGTACAGACCGCCCGGCATACGGATGCTTTTCTCATCCCGCAGTGTTTGCAACAAGGTGTTTTCCGTAATGCTTCTGTATAGTTCTTCCGGCTTGCAGTCCAGAAATACAGCAATTTTGGAAAGCACTCGGTCGGCAATCTTTTCCCCACGACCGATTTTAGCAACCGTCCGTGAAGAAATCCCCAATTCCTCTGTAAGAGCAGTTTTGGTCAGCCCTTTATCATTTAGTTTCTGAAGAAGTCCTTCATAGGAAATCATCATCTCACCTCGTTCCTTTACTTATTATAACCGATTTGCTCAGAAAAGTAAAGATGAATCAGAGGAAAAGTAAAGGTAGGGGCGGTCAAATCTCTACGCCCCTCCCGGTCGGGCAACGGCCCGGGGTCACACGCACGAAAATCGCAAAAAAGACTCGGGGATAGGCGGCAGCTACAAATCTGCAGCAGGTAGCGCCTCGGGCTATATGACCGGGAACTATGGTCTTCTGAGTCTGTCTGAGGGAAGCAGTATCAACGTGAAGAACGGCGGGTCCCTGTACGCATGGGGCTTTGTGGTCGGCAGTGGTTCTGTAACGGCGGAATCCGGCGGTACTGTCTGGGAGTGGTTCCAGATCGACGATTTCCGTGGCGGCACAGCTTCTGGCGCGATGGGCAATGGAGTATTCCCGTTCTCGCAGTATTGCATTTAGAACATTGAGGCTCCGCTGACCATTCAGGCTGGAGCCAAGGAAAACGTTTATACCGGTGTGAACGCCGGCAGTAAGATCAACAACGCCTCCATTGAGTTTATCGGCGATGGCGGTGTGTTTAAGCTGAACAGCGGCAGCATTACCCGTACCTATCCTTGCTCGATAACATTTCATGATTTCTTTTGAAGTAGACTATGGCATAGGAAGGCAGAATAGCTGGCAGCATTTTGACGATTCTTACTCCAACTGAGAACGAGAACAAATCGATGCGCCGCGAGGAAACTGACGAGTTCAATGGAAAACCTACCTATGCAGAAGCAAGCGTCACCCCTGAAATATAGGGATGGCGCTTGCTTTCACGGCAGTTTTACTTGCCCGCTATTATGTTCAACAAAAGTGAATTCATCTGGAAATTTTGTAGTCCACAGCCTTGCTACATCCAGCTTATGCCGGTCAAGCACACTTCGGCAATTGGTGAGTGAACAAAAGTCGCTCTTGAAGTTGCTGGAGCTTTTACTTCCGGTTAGCTCTGCAATACGCTTAATATCTGTGCAGCGTACCAACTCGTCCTCCAGATTTATCACCTGTGGAAGGTAGAGGATTTTCACTCTAGTGCAATATCGATCTATTAGCTCAATGTTCTTTTTCAGCGTATCGGTAATTGGAACATCGGTGTCGAATACAAACACAACAGTGGAATTAGCCTGAATTGCAATGAGCTGAGGAACGAGGGATCAAATTTGCTACAACATTGAAGACCCGAATCCGACCTGCGAGAATCCGTGGCGGGTACTCCTTCAATGCGGAGATTAGAGTTCACACTTGCCTTCCACAAAGTAAACACAGTTATTCCGCATTATCCCACCCCTTTTCCAGCGTATCTAAGAGAGAATCGTCCGGCAGGGAGGAGAAAACATCATTCTCTGCTGCGCACCGAATAGAATCCGTGTTGCGTTTCAAAATGTCAGAAGCATATAGAACGGAGATCTGTCGAGTATCTGCAGCGCTTCTGCGCAAAAAGGCAAACGAGTGATTTGGCAGATTTAGGTCTAGCATATCTGTACTATGGGTCGTAAAAATCAGCTGCTCATTCGCGCTCAGGTGATCCAGCATGATGGCAAAGATGCGTTTTTCAATATTGGTCTGAATATAAGAGAAATGCTCATCACAGTAATAAAACCCGTTAGAACTGGAGATAATGGCGGCGAGGAAGATGGCGATATCTACACCTCCCGCTGTGCCGCTGGAGAGAACCTCGCGGTTTAACAGCTTGCCATCCTGTATAATGATTTCTGTACCTTTTCTGCGGAGAATAAAGGAATTTCGCAGATCCTTCGACAGCGATACATCCGCCAGTGTAGGATCCAGCGTTCCAATTACTGCACGGAGCGTTTTGAGCAGGACTTCATTTTTCATCCCAGACAGGCGAAGAGAAGGCTCAATCTCCGGGTATGCAAAACGACAGTTCAGGCGACCAAATTTCTTTTTCAGTTGCTTTGGCTCAATCGCTAGAGGTGTCATATCTGTCAGTCTTGCTGCACATTTCTCATAAGTGTCGCGTTCACCAATTTCTGTGTTAGAATAATCTGTTGTTATCGTTTCTGTAGCATTGTCAATTGTGCCACGCACCCGATGCAGCATAAATCCCGTATTCACAAAGTCCATCTGAAAGCTACCTATCTCGTCTTGCGCTACCAGATCATGTAGAAGTGCAGAGTTGCCGGACTCCAAAAACGAAAAAATGCGGGATAGAACTTTCCCCAGGCTCGTCTTTCCGGTTGCGTTTGCGCCCATCAAGATAACAGCCTTCTTGTAGCGGAACGAGGGCCTTTCCCAAAGATGTTCGTTCTCGATTGTGGAGTTGACAATTTTCTTGGGGTAAGAAAAATTTATTGCAAAGTCTGTAAAGCCCAAAATGTTGTCGGCAGTCAGGTTCATAACGACCATAATAGTGCCTCCTGCTTGTTCTGAATTCACGAACTAATCACACCATGTTGAAGTCCCATTTTCAAGAGAATTTTAGTCGAATTTGATGATAGCCATACGCGGCTCAAAGTTTTGGCATTATTTTTGATGTCACCATTTAACGATTCTCTATGATTTAACGATTTGGCAATAAAATTACATTATATCAAACATATAAGCCTTTGCCAAATAAGAGCCGTGATTTTGAGGCTCTATGTCAATAGTTGGGGTAGAGACAAAAACAAATAATCACAAGTCGTGTCGGAGAGGAATCTCCGGCACGATTTTTAAGTATGGGAGAAGAGAATTCTGTTTCTGAAATTGCGCAACTTATTGTACCTTATCTTTTTATATACGCCGTTAGTACACAAATCCCGGAACCTTTTTGCATTGAAATGGTTCCGGGATTTTCTTTTATGTGGATTAAGTTATTATCGCAGTTCGATATATTTCAAGACTTTAGGTTGCAGTATCTTTATATACTCCTCGTAATAAACAATCAGTGGTATCGGATAGATGTCGGAAAGCACACCGGTCAGCTCTGCTACTTGTGCCTTCGTCACTTTGCAGAAGCGATTCATTACCTGAATATAACTTGATCGTAGTTCGTCGGCATCCATATTCAGGTGAGATGCCGCACTTTGCAAGCACAGTTCGGCATCGCTCTCGAATGGATGCTGCGAGAAGTGCCGGAGCATTCTCCGCAGTTGTTCTGTCCCGGCATCGGTGTTATATAGGCAAAGCTTAATGACGAAATCCGTTACATCAAACGCCTCGTCCCAATCGTAGGCGAAGCCCTTGGCGGGAGAGTACGCAAACTGCGGCGTGTCTGCGATCCGGCAGAACATTGCATACAGAGCCATACTGCCCCAATACTGCTGCCGCAGTGCCGGGGACTCTTCTATGCTGCCATAATCGACCGCAGAAAAATCCTCTACCCATTCAGTTCCAACAATAAACGGGTGCATAGGAAACAATCTGCGGGTTTCATCGCTTGTGCTCATGAGATAGGCTTTCGGCGTATAGACATCGCACAGTTCGGCAAGCCGACTGCACATAAAGGTGTTGCAGGCGGACTGTATGTTTTCGTGCTTGACAAGAAGCCTTGAGTACCCTATCCTTTTCGGTGTGGCAATATATTTACATACGCCGCCAAACCCCTCGTGGCTCAAAGTTTTATAGTTATAATTGACCGTGTTGAGAGTGTAGCTGTCCATATCGCCCTCCATTGCTGTAACAATCAATTCTTGATCCGCTTTTGAATGTCTTCAACGGAAGGAAGCTGCTTGCTCAATGCTTCTGGCAGGCGACTGGTGATTTTGTACTCACTGACGCCGATGGGTTTAGACATATCCTTCAATGCGTACTCGGCAACAAGGTCGTTCTTGCTCTTACAGAGCAACAGCCCGATAGAGGGATTGTCCTCCGGGTGCTTGATGATGCCATCCACCGCAGACAGGTAGAAATTGAGCTGTCCGGCATACTCCGGCTTAAACTCGCCAGTTTTCAGCTCGATCACCACATAGCAACGCAGGTTGAGGTTGTAGAACAGGAGGTCGATATAAAAGTCATCGCCGCCCACATTGAGATGATACTGATTGCCAAGGAAAGCAAAGCCGGTGCCAAGTTCTAGTAGCAACTTAGTAACATCCTTGACCAAGGCGTTTTCTATATCACGCTCGACCATATCTTCTCTGAACGGAATAAAATCGAAGATATACGGGTCTTTCATAGCCTGTACTGCCAGTTCACTTTGCGGTGAGGCAAGACGAGTCTCAAAATTTGAAATCTTTTCCGCAAGCGCTTGACGCTCATACAAGCCACTTTCGATTTGATGAATGAGGACATTGTGCGACCAGCCATTTTCAGCAGTCTTTTTGATGTACCAAACCCGCTGTTCGGCGTCTTTGACCTTATCTAAAATAGCCGTATTGTGCGACCACGGAATTTGTGCAGACACCGTCTGCACAAATTCTTCGTCAGGGTAGGTTTCTGCAAATTTCGCCATATATTTAAGATTTCGCACGGAATAGCCTTTGACATTCGGGAAAGCAATGCGAATATCTGCGGCAAGATTTTCAATAAACTTGCTGCCCCAAGTCTTATGCTCGTTTATTACCGTACCGATATGGTAGTAAAGCATAATCAATTCACGGTTCACGCTGAGTGCAGCCTTATACTGCGCTCCCCTAATCTCACCTTTTATGGTTTCTATAATTTCGATGTACTCATTGTTGTTCATCAACATTGTAGCACCCTCCGTTTTCCTATTTCAAAAATCTGTTTTTATACTCCTGATGGTGCAGGCAATAACCCTGAGCAATCAGCGCATCCGTTTTCAGCGCAACAAGATTTGTGTCCGAGTGCATTGCACTGGCAATCTGCTGTATATCATAGCCGTAACGGATATATTCGAGGATTCGCTACAAGAATGTGCGAGAGCGGTCTGAATGTAAAGGTCGTGCAGTCTGTGCTTGGTCACGCCGATGTAACGACCACGCTCGATATTTATGTGACGGTCACGAACGACCTGAAGAAACGAGAAATCACAGCCTTTGAAACATATTTGAAAACCGGAGCCAAGCAAATGGCAAATGTATAATATGGTTCTCTCCCCCTTGCGGTCGCAAAATCTGCGATTGCAGGGGGATTTCTCTTTTTGCACATTTCTCTTATTCTGAGGTTTTTCTTATACTGTTAGCAGTACGCAGGAAGGGCGGCAACAGTATGGAAAACAGTTTGGCAAATAAGAAACCTTGGCTTGTAGCTGAATGGTCAGAAAGAAACGGCAGCATCTCACCGGATGATGTACCCTATGGTTCTAAAAAACTATATTGGTGGCATGGCAGTTGTGGTCATGAGTGGCAGGCCAGCGTAAAGGCAAGATCAAGCGGCGAGAATTGCCCGATTTGCAGTAACGCCAGAATCGTTGCGGGTATCAATGACCTTGCGAGTTTGAAACCGGAACTACTGAAAGAATGGTCGCCGAAGAATACCATCCAACCGACAGAGATCGGTGTTGGCTCTCATAAGAAAGTGCTTTGGATAGGAGCTTGCGGACATGAGTGGAGCGCAGAAATACGAAATCGAGTCAGGGGAGCTGGTTGCCCCTACTGTTCACACAACGCAGTCCTTCAAGGATTTAACGACCTTGCAACTGTACTGCCGCAGGTTGCAAAGGAGTGGTCGCCTCGAAACGCACCGCTCAAGCCAACACAGGTAACGCCTTATGCAAATCGGAAAGTTTGGTGGAAATGCGAACAGGGCCATGAGTGGTTTACGCTCATATCTACACGGGCTTATGGAAGCAAATGCCCTTATTGCAGCGGAATAAAATTGCTGAAGGGATTCAATGATTTAGCTTCGCTCCATCCGCAGCTCGCATTGGAATGGTCACAAAAAAACGGCACATTATTGCCGGAGGATGTCAACGAGCGCTCTACCAAAAATGTCTGGTGGAAGTGCAGTACCTGCGGACATGAGTATAGGGCGGTAATCAAATCCAAAGTTCGTGGGTTAAAATGCCCAGTATGCACGAGGAACGCTGTGTTGCCTAGTTATAGCGATTTAGCAACTACAGACCCGGAGCTGGCACAGGAATGGAATGCGGCAAAAAACACAAGAAAGCCCACAGAGATATCAAGACTGTCACAATACCCAGTTTGGTGGAAAGGCATTTGCGGGCATGAATGGAAGGATAAAGTGTTTCACCGTGCAGTTGAAGGAGCCGGCTGCATCTACTGTGAGAAAGCATTTCTTAAGGAGCTGCCATATCTGCTTGTAACGATGTATGCAAAGCAATATGGGCTTGCGGCACGCACAGACGACGAAAAACTGATTGGCGCACGAATCGATGCGGTTATCCCGGAACTGCGGCTTGCGTTTGCCTTTTCTCAAAAAGGCACTGATAGAGAAGCCAAAGTTGCGGAGGTTCTTCACTTCCTGTGCAAAGCGAAAAGGATACAGTTATTTGTGATACGGCAGAAAGACCCAATTGCGCTTGCCACAGAAATCAAGCAAGCCTTCGCTAAGGCAAACCTATTTATAAATTCGGATAGTCAAAGGGATGTTGCCCATCTTCGGAAGCGATACTTTGCTCAAAAGAACAATGGAAACTAAAAAGAGGAACTGCGACTTGCAGTTCCTCTTAGTTCTTTTGATTCGTTTTTACTGCATGGGCAAGCAGCATATTGAGTACCAAGCATTCCGAACAGGGATAAAAGCTACAGCTATATTTCTTCTTGGAGAGAAGCAGACCGTGAGCAATGGAATCAAGCAAGATGGTTCAATGGCATGGATGCAGCACAGACCGCAGATGAGAATAAGACCATTGTTTGCGGACACTGGCATACTTCGTATGGCCATAGCAAATACGAACACAAGGGGACCGAGTTTGGAGAAGATGCGGACTTCTCTCCCTATTATGGTCCCGGAATTATTGCCATAGATGCCTGTACAGCGTTCAGTGGAAAGTCAAATTGTCTTGTGATAGAGGATTAACGGCGTGGCGTAGTACGGGATTGAACTTTGCATATCCGTTTATAACCACGCTTTAGACGGGCACAATATAAAGAGTGAATGTAAGCATAGTATTGAAGTTTTTTCTGGATTCCTTACGGGACGACCTGAAACCCATTGAAATTCTGAGATTCTACTGTTATAATATTAACTACAATCTTTCGGAGGTGCGAAAGATTGTAGTTGCACCACATACACCACTTGGAGCACCACTATGGTGTATGCTTTCAGCAGGGAAATGTACAGAGTTATCACATACGGGAAAATGTGACCTGTAAGCAAAGCACAGTATTAACAGGGCTTCTACACAGCTATTCCATGTGAGGAATCTTATCCCCACCATGAAGCCGCTGGATTCCGACAAGAAGCCGGAAACGGCCGAGGACAAGCCGGCCGAGGCCGCGCCCGCAGCGCCCGCTGCAGCACCCGCTGCGCGTCAGCCCGAGATCCACTTCGAGGACGATGCGCCGCTGGATGAGGAAGTCAACTGACTGCCGCTTAACCGCACACCTGAACCGCCGCCGGAGCATCCGGCGGCGGTTTTGCGTTTTGCCGAAAATTTTTCCCACACAGTGCGCTCCCGGTGTTCCCGGCGGGTGCTTTTTCCCGGTTTGGCGGCATATCTTGTGCCGCCATTTCCTTTTTCCGGCGCGAAACGCAAAGCCTTGTGACCGGGAAAACAACGGTCGAATCGCCAGAAATGTCGGAAATTGCAAGAAATGGGCGGGAATTTCTCCTTGCAATTTTTCTGTCTTGCCACTATAATGAGGATACCGTGTGGGGCGAAGTGGTTTAAAAGGGCGCAAAACCCCACGCAAGAGGTGCGTAGGTGCACGATTCCGGAGAAGGGGGGGATGCAGCATGACCGGTATCTATCAGCACACGCTGGACGCCAAAGGCCGTCTGTTCATCCCGGCCAAGCTCCGCGAAGAGCTCGGCGAAACGTTTTATGTGACGATCTCGCCCGAGAAGTGCCTGTCTGCTTACAGTCAGGAAAACTGGGACGACGTCGCCCGCAGGGTGGCGGCCATGACCAACGTGCAGCAGCGCAAGATGCGCCCGCTGTTCGCGTATGCCGCACGCTGTGAGCTGGACGGGCAGGGGCGTATCCTCCTGCCGCAGCACCTGCGTGAATTTGCGGGTCTCACCAAGAGCGTCACCGTGGTCGGCAGCAACAACCACGCGGAGTTCTGGGACAGCGCGCGCTGGGACGAGATCTGCCCGCTTGAGGCGCTGCCGGAGAACATCGCCGCCGTGATGGAGGAGTTGGATTTCTGATGGACGCCCTGCATGTCTCCGTGCTGCTGCACGAGTGTATTGATAATCTGAATATCCGGCCGGACGGCATCTATGTCGACGGTACGCTCGGCATGGGCGGCCACTCCGAGCAGATCGCCGCGCGCCTCACGACCGGAAAGCTCATCGGCATTGACCGCGATGAGACGGCCATCGAGCGCGCCGGTGCGCGTCTGGCGCCGTTTGGAGACCGTGTGCAGCTCGTGCACGGCAACTTCCGCGACGCGGCCGCCATTCTTGACCGCCTCGGCATCGACGCCGTGGACGGCATGCTCTTTGACCTCGGTGTCTCCTCGCCGCAGCTCGACGAGTCGGAGCGCGGCTTTTCCTATATGCACGACGCGCCGCTCGATATGCGCATGGACGCGACCGAGGGGCTGAGCGCATGGAACGTTGTCAACGAGTGGCCGGAGGGTGAACTCAAGCGCATTTTGTATGAATACGGCGAGGAGCGCTACGCGCCTCGCATCGCCGGGGCGATCGTTCGCGCCCGGGCGCAGCAGCCGATCGCGACCACGATGGAGCTGGTCGATGTGATCCGCTCGGCCATGCCGGGCGCGGCGCTGCGCGAAAAGCAGCATCCCGCCAAGCGCAGCTTTCAGGCGATCCGCATCGCCGTGAACGATGAGCTGGCGGCGGTGCGCGAGATGATGGACACCGCACCCGATAAGCTCCGCACCGGCGGGCGGCTGTGCGTCATCAGCTTCCATTCCCTCGAGGACCGGATCGTCAAGGCCGGCATCGCCCGGCGGGAGCATGGCTGCACCTGCCCGCGCGAGGCGCCGGTATGCACCTGCGGCTTTGTGCAGACGCTGCGCAGCGTCTCCCGCAAGCCGATCCTGCCCGGTGAGGAGGAACTCGCATCCAACCCCCGCGCCCGCAGCGCGAAACTTCGTGTCGCGGAGCGTGTCTGAGAAAGGAATCCGTCATGGCATCTCCCGCTTCGAGAAAACGGAATACAGCGCGCATGGACGGCAACGCGGCGTATGACCTGCGCAGCACGGCTGCGGAGGAGTACCTGTACAGTACCGCTCCGGTAGATCTGCCGCATGCACCCCGGCCGACGGAGACCGTCGTCCCGGAGTCCGCACCGAGGCCCAAGCAGGCGATCGCCCCGATGGCGGTGCTCGGCTTTGCCATTGCCGCCGTGCTGATCGTCTTTTCGCTCGTCGCGCGCGTGCAGCTCTCGCAGGCGTCGGCGCAGGTGTCGGCGCTGGAGGATCAGTACGCCGAGCTGCAGGAGCAGCAGACGCGCCTGCGCATCGACTATGAGAGCGCGTTCAACCTCACGGAGATCGAGGACTACGCCATCCATGAGCTCGGTATGCAAAAGCCGCGCAGCGATCAGCTCTACTACATCAGCAGCAGCGACGCCGCGGATACGGCGGTGGTTCTGGACCAGACCGCGGCAGAGCCGCTGAGCCTTGCTGACCGTTTCGGCGATTTCCTCACCTCCATTGTGGAATATTTTCGATGAGCCAGCCTGTATGATAGTACCATCCCCGCAGAAACAAGGAGACAGACATGGCGAATGAAACTTCCGGGCGCCGGGATAACCGCGTGCCCTTTCGAGCAAGTACCAAAACACCGAATATCATGATGCTCCGCCGCACACGCCTGCTTTTGATTGTGTGCGGCATCCTTGCATTTGCTGTCCTTGGCATCAAGCTGTTCAGCGTCATGATCATACACCATGACGAGTATGAAAAAATGGCGATCGACCAGCAGGTACGCGAGACGGAGATCACGGCCTCGCGCGGCGCGATCTATGACACGAACGGCAAGATCCTGGCCATGAACGCCTCGGTCGATACGATCTTCATTAGCCCGGCCGAGATTGCAAAGAACAACGAGGACCCGCAGATGATCGCGCGAGAACTTTCCGAGATTCTCGACGTCGATTATGATAAGATCCTGAGCATGACGAAAAACACCGACCGCTGGTATGAGGTCGTAAAGCGCAAGGTCGAGCCGGACGTGTCGGAAAAGGTGCGCGCGTTCAAGAAAGAGAAGAAGCTCATCGGCGTCAAGATCGAGCCGGATACCAAGCGGTACTATCCCTACGGCAGTCTGGCCGCGCACGTCATCGGCTTTGTCGGGCAGGACAACGAGGGACGCTACGGCCTTGAGCAGCGCTATGACAGCTACCTCACCGGCAGCACCGGCCGCATCATCCGCGCAACGGACAACCGCGGCACGGATATGCTCTTTGTCAACTACGAGGATTATTACGACGAGACGAAGGGCAACGACATGAACCTGACCATCGACGCGACCATCCAGTATTACCTCGAAAAGCACCTGCAGCAGGCGGTCGAGGACTACGACGTGCAAAACGGCGCGGCCGCCATTGCCATGGACCCGAGCACCGGCGCGATCCTCGGTATGGTCTCGCTCGGGAATTTTGACCTGAACAACTACCAGAAGGTCAGCGACAAGGATCAGGAGGCCATTGACGCCGAGACCGATCCCGACAAGCGCTCGGAGCTGCTGACTGCCGCGCAGCAGAAGCAGTGGCGCAACAAGGCGCTCTCGGACACCTACGAGCCCGGCTCGACGTTCAAGATCATCACGCTGGCCATGGCGCTCGAGGAGGGCGTGGTCAGCGAGAGCTCGTCGTTTTACTGCGGCGGCAGCATCCCCGTGCTCGGCCGTACCGATCCGGTCAAGTGCTGGAAGACGGCCGGTCACGGCAGCCAGACGCTCACGCAGGCCATGCAGCACTCGTGCAACGTCGCGCTCGTGCAGATCGGTCAGCTTGTCGGCGCGCGCACGTTCTACAAATACGCCGAAGCGTTCGGCTTCCTGAATCTGACCAACAACGTCGACAGCAGCCTCACCGCCAAGACCGGCATCGACCTGTCCGGCGAGAGCGGCAGCATCTGGTGGAGCCAGAACACGTTCTACGACCCGGAGAACCTCTCCCAGCTCGCGGCGGCCTCCTTCGGCCAGACGTTTACGATCACGCCGCTGCAGCTCATCACGGCGGTCAGCGCCTGCGTCAACGGCGGCTATCTCATGAAGCCGTATGTGGTCAAGAGCATCGTCAACGGCGACGGGGAAGCGGTCGTGTCCAATTCGCCGACCGTGGTGCGCCAGGTCGTGAGCGAGCAGACGAGCGCCACCGTGCGCCAGATCCTGGAGCAGGTCGTCGGCGATCCCGTCGACGGCACCGGCAAGAACGCCTACGTCGCCGGCTACCGCATCGGCGGCAAGACCGGCACATCGGAAAAGGTCGCGCAGGACGCGGCCGGCGGCGCGAAGGAATACATCGTCTCATTCATCGGCTTTGCTCCGGCGGACGATCCGCAGATCGTTATCCTCGTGCTGCTCGATACGCCGAGCAGCAGCACCGGCATCTACATCAGCGGCGGCCAGATGGCTGCGCCCACTGTCGGCAAAATGATGGCGGACATCCTGCCGTACCTCGGCGTGGAGCCGTCGTATTCCGAGACGGAAAAGACGTACATGGATAAGACCGTGCCGAACGTGACCGGCCTGTCCGTCGAGCAGGCGAAGGCCGCGCTCGAGGAGGTCGGACTGCAGGCGCGCGTCTACGGCGAGGGCAACACGGTCACGGCGCAGCTTCCGGGCAGCGGCGCGGTCGTCGCCAGCGGCAGCACCATCCTGCTCTATGCGGGCAAGGAGCCCTCGGCCGACAAGGAGACCATGCCCGACCTGACCAATCTCAGCTATCAGACGGCCCGCGACCGCATGGCCGCGCTGGGCCTGTATATCAAGACCAACAGCTCCATCACGGACACCGCACAGATCGTCTCCGGCCAGACCGTGGCAGCCGGCACGCAGCTGGATCACGGCACGGTCGTGGAGGTCACGCTCGTGACGAGTGATTCGAGTATGCTGGGCAGATACTGACGAACAAACGGAGGTACCCTTATGAAACTCAAGCGACTGCTGTCCGTTCTGGACGTGTGCGAATGCACCGCCGATCCGGAGCTGGACGTTCGGGATATCAGCTTTGACTCGCGCACCACGCAGCCCGGCGACCTGTTTGCCGCCGTCTGCGGGTATGAGTCCGACGGCCACCGCTTCATCGGCGCAGCCGTCGCGCGCGGCGCGGCCGTCGTGCTCTGCCAGAAGAAGCCGGAGGTCGATATACCGTATATCCTCGTGGCCGACAGCCGCCTTGCGCTGTCACGCATCTGCTGCGAATTTTTCGGCAACCCGTCGCCTGAGCTGACCATGATCGGCGTGACCGGCACCAACGGCAAGACCACCGTCACCACGCTCATTAAGCACATGCTCGAGCAGTGCCTGCACACGAAGGTCGGCCTGATCGGCACGAACGCGAACATCATCGGCGACGAGGTGCTGCACACCGAGCACACCACGCCGGATACCTATGAGCTGCAAAAGCTCCTGCGCCGGATGGTCGATGCCGGCTGCACGCATGCGGTCATGGAGGTGTCGTCGCACTCACTCGTGCTGCACCGTGTGGAGGGCATCCGCTTCCGCGTGGGCATCTTCACGAACCTGTCGCAGGATCACCTGGATTTCCATAAGACCATGGAGGCCTATGCAGAGGCCAAGGCGCTGCTGTTCGCGCAGAGTGACATCGGCATCGTCAACGCCGACGACCCGTGGGCGCACGTCATGCTCGAGCGCGCCAAGTGCCCGATGCAGACCTACTCCGCCAAGCGCAACGACGCAGACCTTGTGGCCAAGGATATCCGCCTGAGCGCGTCCGGCGTGCGCTTTGTCGCCATGAGCGGCGATGCGATCGCGCGCATGCGCCTCGGCATCCCCGGCATGTTCTCCGTTTACAACGCGCTGAGCGTCATCGCCTGTGCGCGCGCGCTCGGCATCTCACTCGATGACTGCGCGGCTGCGCTTGATACGGCAAAGCCCGTCAAGGGGCGCGCCGAGCCGCTCGAGACCGACGGGGACTATACCATCCTTATCGACTACGCCGTCACGCCCGACGCCATCGACAACATCCTCACGACGGTGCGCGAGTTTGCGCCTGCGCGGCTGGTGTTCCTCTTTGGCTGCGGCGGAGACCGCGACCGCGGCAAGCGCCCGAAGATGGGACGCATCGCAGGTCAGAAGGCGGATTTCGTCATCGTCACGAGCGACAACCCGCGCACGGAAGACCCAGAGGCGATCATTGCCGACATTCTCCCCGGTCTCAAGGAGACGCACACGCCCTATGTCGTGCGCCCCGACCGGCGCGAGGCCATCGCCTATGCGATCGAAAATCACTGCCCGGGTGACGTTATCATCCTCTGTGGCAAGGGCCATGAGGATTACCAGATCATCGGCAAGACGAAGGTGCACATGGATGAGCGCGAGATCGTCGCCGAAATACTCGACAAGAGGAAGAGAGAGAAAGAAAAATGACACTGAAGCTGATACTGGCGTTCGTCATCGCGTTTGCGGTGTCGGCCGTCGTCGGATTTTTCCTGGTCCCGTATCTCAAACGGATCAAGGCGGGGCAGAGCATTAAGGAAAACGGCCCCACATGGCATATGTCCAAGCAGGGCACGCCGACCATGGGCGGACTGATGTTCATCGCCGCGATCGCGGTCGTGTGCCTGTCAGTCGGCTTTGATTGCATGACCGAGGGCGAATACGGCCATCTGTTTTGTCTGGCGTTCGCGCTCGTGTTCGGCGCGATCGGCTTTCTGGACGACTATGAAAAGCTCAAGAAAAAGCAGAATCTCGGTCTGACGGCCGGCAAGAAGATCCTGCTGCAGCTGGCGGCGGCCGTGGCGTTCATTTTTCTCATGCGCCGCTTCGGATATGTCGCGCTCGACAGTCTCTACATCCCGTTCTGGAACACGACCGTGGCCATCTCCGAGCCGCTGTATGTGATCCTGTCTCTTATACACATCTGACGCTGCCGACGAC
>ENA-UAZD01000187-UAZD01000187.1-human-gut-metagenome-genome-assembly--contig:-NODE-187-length-30951-cov-7.226469_pt1 | contig 30951 bp, 29 predicted proteins | sample MGYA00244112_ERZ654658 | MGnify/ENA primary metagenome ERZ654658 (study PRJEB26926, sample SAMN06164608) | human gut metagenome | biome: ENVO:00009003; feature: ENVO:2100002; material: ENVO:00002003... | reverse complement strand
TTGCAGGCGTTTTCTTTTTCAAATAAAAAGAAAATGCCGAAACGCGGGTAGTATACATCCTTTGATTAGAGTGCGTAGCGAAGTAGAAGCTAATTATCAATAAATTACAATTGCTATAACCCTGTATCGGCTGCGCCGATAGCGGACAGCCGCAAGGGCTGTCCCTACGGTCGGTAAAATCAAAGATTCCGTGCCGCTATCGCGGCAGCGGTGCGTCGAGATCGCCGCACCCTACAAGATGCACGACAATAAATCACCGCAGATTTCGCAGATGGATAATATCCGCTCCTACTGCACAACTTTGGACGAAGCGAAATAACCCCTCAGTCTTGGCTTCGCCAATCCAGCTCCCCTGCAGGGGAGCCAAAATAGATTCTTCGACAAATAACGTGCTTCTACGCACATTTCGACGTCCCGTACCATCTGCAATTCTGCGTGGCAGAACAGCATAAACCCCGACTACAAATCATAGTCGGGGTTTGTTATTTGGTTTATGCCGAATATGCCTCTTATTTCGGCAGGTTGGCGAACAGCTTTACGTTGTCGAATGTGTATGTATACTTGCCGTCCTCAATGCCATGGATTATCTCGCAGACCTTGTCGTTATACGGAGTCGGCACGCCGTACTTTCTGCCGTAGGCGCAGACAACGCCGTTTATCGCGTCGACCTCGCACTTCTTGCCCTTTTCAAGATCCTGGAGCATGCTCGCCTTGAGGAGCCTGTGCTTCTTGATGCAAATCGGGATGAGCGCAAAGGATATCTTTTTCTTTATGCCGTTGCCCTTGTAGTCGAGAAGCTTGACGATATCCTTGCCCTGAACCGGCTCGATTTTTATTCCCGCCGCCGCGGCAACATCGATGCACTCTTTTATAAGGTTCTGACAGCAGACACGGGAGGTCTTGTTCTCCGCGGCGTCGCCGAAAGTGCCGCCGATAACGGCGGACATGCCACTGAACGCGGCGTTGATGAGCAGCTTCGACCAGCGGACGCCCATGAAGTTATCTTCGACCTCAACGGGGCACATCTTCTCAAGCAGAGCCTTGACCTGCATGAGTTTGTCGTCCTTCTGACCGTTCATTCTGCCAAGACCGAAGCTCATACTGTCGGGCTCGCTCGTAAGCTCCGAAACGCCCTTGCCGTGGAGCGTTGCGCCCCAAGCGACGGTGCAGCCCATCGTTCTGTCCTCCCCAACGACCTCGGAGACCGAGAGCTCCGGCAGTCCGTTCTGAAGCGTGCAGACGATGCAGTCGTCGGTCATGTTCTTCTGAAGATTCTTCAGAACATTTACGTTGTCGAGTTGCTTTGTCAGCAGGATTATCAGCTCATATTTTTCGGTCATCTCGTCGGGAGTCAGCGCGTGAACCGGGACGGTCATATTGACAGTGCCAATTATCTTCGCGCCATCTTTGTTGAGCGCGTCGACATGTTCGCGGTTGCGCGTGATAAGATCGACATCCACGCCCGCCTTCGCGAGATATGCGCCGAGCACGGTGCCGAGCGACCCCGCGCCGTAAATTGCAGTTTTCATAGAAATCCCCTCTTTGATAAAATTTTATCGATATGATTATATCACGCAGAGCGGCGATTTACAAGAAAACTTTTCGTTCCCTGCGGAGTATGTCCGCGAGAATTATTTTGATTTATCCCAATAGGGGTAATCGGTAAACACGAACTTTCCCTCCGCATTTTTCCCTGTCGGCAGCTTGACATAGATGATATCGTCAACCGAGCGTTTTCTTACGGCCATAACAACCGTGAAATTCCCGTTGCCGTCATCCTCGACGTGATGCATCCAGCTGTTATAGGAGACTTCGCCGTCGTTTTTCTTATATGCTACATATATGTTGTCGTTATGCTCTATCAAATCCCTGTCGGCGACAGCTTGGCTCAGTATTTTATCTGTAAACTCCTCGGAAAAGACCTCTAAAAATTTTTTGCGGACCTCTTCCATGGTGGTCACATACCGGTATTGGGGAAACATTGGAATATACTTTCTGAATCTTATTGTCACGGGCTTCTCCCCGGCGGAATACTCGCCCGCAAAATTCAGAGTCAGCCAGAGGCTTCGCGCCTTATCCGCCAAATCCCGCGCGTCGGTCTCATGCAGAATAGACCCGTCCTCGGGATAAAGCTCATACCCGTTTATGCCGTGCAGGCTTTCGATTATTGCTCGCCTGTCGCTCTCATAGGTCTCCCAAAGCGCAAGCGCGGCCTCGGAAACTTTTTCCGAGTATGCGTTTATCCGATAATGGTCGCGCGCCGTAACAAACAGGGTGTTTTCGTCCGAAACAAGCCGCCCCACTTCCACTCTGCCCTTGTAGGAGTCCGAGGAATAGCCGTTGCCGGTATCGATTATAAAGAACGTGAGCTCATTGCCGTCCGTTTTATCGACGGAAAACGCCACCATGCCCTCCGAAAAACTGGCGCTGACTACGCCTACCCAACTTTTGGGCAGCGAAATCGCATAGCTCCCTTCGGAAAACTCGGTGCTTCTTATTTTATTCGAGGTTATCAGCCTGTTAATCCCGGCTCTTAATGTTTGGTAATTTTTCGGGAAGTTATTGCTCCCGCTCGCCTCAATCTCCGTTCCGTCCGCCAAGACAGCAGAAAAGCTCATCGAGCTTCCGTCGAGAACGTCGGGGGGATTTGCGCCTCGGAAGCCCGCCCATTCATCTATTCTGCAATTTCCGAACAGGGCGCACACCTCGCGGTAGAGATTCTCATCCCCGTCAACCGAGCGGATGACGTCACGGGATTCGACAAAGCAGGACAGCTCGCTATCCCAGTCGTTCGAGCTCATATAATACTCAAGATGTACTCCGTCCTCTGTTTTGCATCCCTCATACACGGCGTTCTGTGCCGAGCAGTTGTTCTCCGTCAGCTTAAAGCTTTTAAATTCCATAGGATCGCCTCCGTAGTCATTGTTCTGTTTCGATGAGCACGCGGGAAAAATCAGCAAGAGAATGCACACGAGTGCAAAAGAAATAAAGCGCTTTTTCATTTTCCTGTTACCTTTCCTTGATATGCCGCACTGCGCCAAAAGAGCAAGGGCTTCGGTTCTCTTATGTCCGTTATATTTTCTGTTCCGAACAAGTCACTCCTTTATAAGCTCATTTCTCAATATTAATTATATCATAACGCATTGATTTTTCAAGAAATAACCGAAAACTCGGGAGTTTGCCTCCAAAAAGGCTGCCGGGCGCAAAAAGCCCTTCAAAAATGCAGAAAAACTCCCGAACAGCAATGCTGTCCGGGAGCTGATATTCGTCTTGTAAGCGGTAAAAATTCAGCGCTTCGAGAACTGGGGTGCACGGCGAGCGCCCTTGAGACCGTACTTCTTTCTTTCGGTCATTCTCGGGTCTCTGGTCAGGAAGCCTGCCTTCTTGAGTGCGGGGCGAAGCTCTGCATCATACTGAAGGAGTGCTCTGGAGATACCGTGGCGGATAGCACCTGCCTGGCCGGTCACGCCACCGCCGTTGACGCGGCAGATGACATCGAGCTTTTCGCCGGTGCCTGTAAGAGCGAGAGGCTGGCGGACGATGAGCTTGAGGGTCTCAAGGCCGAAATAATTGTCAATCTCTCTGTCGTTGATGATGATCTTGCCGGTGCCGGCATAAAGACGGACTCTGGCGACTGATTTCTTTCTGCGGCCTGTGCCGTAGAAGTAAGGAACTGAATCGTACATTATTTATTGCCTCCCTTCATTAAAGAGCCCACTCTTCGGGCTTCTGTGCTTCGTGCTTGTGCTCAGCGCCTCTGTAAACGCGGAGTCTGGTCAGAGCGGTGCGGCCCAGAGTAGAATCGGGCAGCATACCCTTAACTGCAAGCTCGACAGCGAACTCGGGCTTTGTCTTCATGAGGGTGCTGTACTTGACCTCTTTCATGTTGCCGATATAGCCGGTGTGATGATAATACATCTTCTGGTTGAGCTTGTTGCCGGTGAGGACAGCCTTCTCAGCGTTGATGATGATTACATGATCGCCGCAGTCGGCGTGAGGAGCGAATGTGGGCTTATGCTTGCCGCGAAGAAGGACGGCAGCCTGAACTGCTACCTTGCCGAGAGGCTTACCGGCAGCATCGATGACATACCACTTACGGGTGATGTCGCCCGCTTTGGGCATATAAGTTGACATACTTGTTACCTCCGATTTCTTAATGCTACGATATATTACCACATCGCTCTATGCTTGTCAAGCACTTTTTCTTTAAATTTTAATTTATGTTTTGCTATCTCCGTTTTTCTCAAGTTTTCTCGTTTTTTCATACCATTTGCTCGCTTATGATTTACGAAAAATTTTGCCGATAGCGCGATAAAATCGACAATCTACCGCTCAAATTGACTTTATCCCCGGCATAGTATATAATAAATGTATTATATAAGCTCACGGAGGCAGACATGAAAAAAGAAGAGATAAAGCGCATGAACGATCTCTATCACCTGTCGCAGGAGAGGGATCTGAGCGAAGAGGAATTCGCCGAATGGGAGGGTCTCAAAAAGCAGTATGTCGCCGATTTCAAGGCGAGCCTTACCGCCCAGCTCGACAATACATATATAATAGACGACAAAGGCAACAAGCGCAAGCTCGAAAAGAAGTCGGGCGACAAGTAATCTGCGCGGACACAAAAACGAAAGAGTGATATTATGTTTTGCAGAAATTGCGGAAAACAGCTCGAAGACGGATTCAAGGTCTGCCCATATTGCGGCGAACCGGTGAGCCTCGCGGAGAGCGACGCCAGACGCGCGGCGCAGGAGCAGACCGCCTCAGAAGATACTCAGCCCGTACATAATGATCTTCCGAAAGAGCCGGCTTCCCTGCCTGCTCCCGCACCTGTTCCTGTTCAGCCGAAAGCGAACAAGAAGCCCGAGCAGGAAAGCGAAAGCACCGGCGGATGGAAAGTTCTCGGATTTTTCCTCGGCTTCTTCGGTCCGCTGCTGTGGTTTCTGCCGCTCGTCAGCCTCGTGCTCTATCTTATATGGAAGAGCGACAAGCCGAAGGTCGCAAATGGTATCGGTCAGTTTACGCTGATAGGTCTCGCGGTCGGCGTGGGACTCGCAGTTATTATTGCGATAATCGTCGGAGTGCTGTTTGCGATAACCGCGTCGATGACTGTGTTTGAAATGATACGCAGCTTCTTCCACGGTTCGCTCGGCGGGATAAACGATCTCGTCAGAAGCATTCCGTTCATCGACTGAGCAACATAAAAATATTGAAACCGCCCGTGTTGTTTCCTTCAGAAATTCGGGCGGTATTTTTTGCGCAATTTTGAATTTATTCATTGACATTCATTCGATATTCAGCAATTATTCATTGATTCTTTTCCGCAAGCGGTAAAGCTTTCCTCCTTGCTGATGTGGATAACTATGTGGATAATGTGGATAACTTTTGTGTTTTAATGACTATTCAGAATATATGCGTAAAGTAAAAAACTTTACAGTTTGATTTTAATAACTATATAGAAATATTCTGCATAAGCCGCATATACAGTGACAAAAAATTAACCCGGTTGCAGGAAAACTTGCAGCCGGGTTTTATGCATAAAATTTTACGCGTGATTTTTGTCTATTTTGCCAATATCAGACGTTCGCGAGAGCCGCGTCGAGATCGGAGATTATATCATCGACATTCTCTGTTCCGACGGAGAGTCTGACGAGATTTTCATAAACTCCGCAGTCGTCGAGCTCCTGTGCGGTGAGCTGGCGGTGGGTCGTGCTAGCCGGGTGCAGGCAGCAGGTGCGGCTGTCCGCAACATGGGTGACTATCGCCGTGAGTTTGAGGCTGTCCATGAATCTGACCGCGTCCTCTCTGCCACCCTTTATTCTCAGCGAAATGACGCCACAGGTGCCGTTGGTCATATACTTCTGCGCGAGGTCATAGTATTTGTCGCCCTCAAGGCCGGGATAGCGGACGGACTCGATCTTCGGATGAGCCTTCAGGAACCTTGCAACGGCGAGAGCGTTTGAGCAGTGGCGCGGCATACGCAGATGCAGAGTCTCGAGCCCGAGGTTGAGCAGGAATGCATTCATCGGAGACTGAATTGAACCGAGGTCGCGCATGAGCTGAGTTGTGCACTTCGTTATATATGCAGCCTTGCCGAACTGCTCGGTATATACAACACCGTGGTACGACTCGTCGGGAGTTGTAAGTCCCGGGAACTTGTCGTTCTGAGTCCAGTCGAAGTTGCCGCTGTCAACTATAACTCCGCCTACGCTTGTCGCGTGGCCGTCCATATATTTTGTGGTCGAATGGGTAACTATATCCGCGCCGAACTCAAACGGGCGGCAGTTTATCGGGGTTGGGAAAGTGTTGTCGACTATCAGCGGCACGCCGTGGGAATGAGCCGCTCGCGCATACTTCTCAATATCGAGCACAACGAGCGAGGGATTAGATATAGTCTCGGCGAACACGGCTTTTGTGTTATCTTTGAATGCCGCGTTGAGCTCCTCCTCCGTCGCATCGGGGCGGACAAAGGTGAAATCTATGCCGAGCTTTCTCATCGTGACATTGAAGAGATTGAAAGTTCCGCCGTATATCGCGGACGCGGCAACGACATGGTCGCCTGCGGAGCAGATATTGAAAACGGAGAAGAACGACGCCGCCTGGCCGGACGAAGTGAGCATCGCGCCGACGCCGCCCTCAAGGTCGGCTATCTTCGCGGCTACGCAGTCGTTTGTCGGGTTCTGGAGACGGGTGTAGAAATATCCGGACTCCTGCAGATCGAAGAGCCTGCCCATCTGCTCGCTCGATTCGTATTTATATGTCGTGCTTTGGACTATCGGCACAACGCGCGGCTCGCCGTTTTTCGGAGTATAGCCGGACTGCACGCACTTTGTTTCTATATTAAAGCTCATTTTGTCTCCTCCTTTTTGTCAGTCTTTGAGAAAATGACCCATAAGGTCGAAGCCGGGATCAACAAAATTACCGGTCTCGGATGCTGATTTTTCATTTATGCTCGCAACGCCGCTGTCAAGTTCTTTGCCTTTACAATAAATCAGATACGGCACGGGGTCGGATGCGTGGGTGCGGGTCGATATCGGGGTCGGATGATCCGGCAGAACCATGACTTTATAATCGTCCTGAGTGTTGAGATAGTCAAGGATTATAGGCATTATACGGCTGTCAATAAGCTCGATTGCTTTGACTTTATTTTCGGGCTCGTTTCTGTGGCCGCACTCGTCGGGAGCCTCGACATGGATATAGACAAGGTCCTGACCTTTACGCCATTCGTCGATTGCAGCGTTCGCTTTGCCCTCGAAATTCGTGTCGATATAGCCGGTTGCGCCCTCGACTTCGGGGGTGTTCATGCCGGCGCAGATGCCGATGCCCTTGAGCAGGTCGACTGCCGAGACGATGCTGCCTTTCACGCCGAACTTCTCTTCAAAGGACGGCAGAGCAGGACGGCTTCCCTCGCCCCAGAGCCAGATAGAATTTGCGGGGAGCTTGCCCTCGGCTATTCTCTTCTTGTTCACAGGGTGATCCTTCAGAAGATCGTAGCTCTCGCGCATCATGGCAATGAGCTTTTCGGCGTTTGTAGAAGTCGAAAGATACTCGCCGATAACTCTGCCGGAGATATCATGCGGAGGGGTCATCTTGCCGAGATCCGTCGTGCCGTTATGTACGATAAGGCAATGGCGATAAGCCACGCCGCTGTAAAAATCAAATTCGCTGCTGCCGAAATGCTCCTGCACGGTCTCGATTATCTGCGCCGCCTCTTCGGTCGAGATATCGCCGCCGGAATAGTCGAGCATGGTCTTTGCGCCGTAATCCGCCTCGTCGCTCAAGGTGACAAGGTTGCAGCGCAGAGCGATATCCGTTTCGCTCATCTTGACTCCGATGCTGACCGCCTCAAGGGGCGAGCGTCCTGTGTAGCACTTCTTCGGATCGAATCCGAGCACGCTCATATTTGCAACATCGCTGCCGGGTTTGAGTCCCGCGGCAACGGTCCTGACAAGTCCGACTTCACCCTTCGACGCGAGCGCATCGATATTGGGCTTCTTTGCAACTTCCATCGGCGTCTTGCCGCCGAGAGCCTCAACGGGATAATCCGCCATGCCGTCGCAGAGAACTACAGCATATTTCATATATCTTCACCCTTTCAGAGAATTTATGCACAAACGATGCATATCGGGCGCGGCAAGTTAGGTTAGCATATGCATACTTGCCCGCCGCTGCTTTAATTATATCATAAAGTATCAGCGCATTAAAGCAAAAATTAAGAGAGAATATACATATATACTATATAAAAAAGAGTGCAAAATGACGAAAAATTATTTGTCAAAATGCGCTTGCAGCATATAATTGAGCGAGGCACAATGATATAATCGATTTGGAAGAAATATTCAAAAGGAGGATACATATGACGAGAAAATTATTCGCGCTTTTGCTCGCGTGCCTGCTCATTCTTATGAGCTTAACGGCGTGCGGCAGCAAAACGCCCGAAGCGGACACAACTGCGGCAGAAAACACAACTGCGGCAGAAGTCAATGCTCAGACGAGCGCAGAAGAGACGAACTCCGAAGCGGTATCCGAATCCGCAGAGGAGAGCACTGCTCAGAACACGCAGAAACCGACGGCAGATAAGCCGGCATCGAAGCCCGCAACAACTGCAAAATCGAATAATTCCGGCTCAGCTTCAAAAGGCAAGCTTGAAGTCAGCGCAGGAAGCGTAAAAAGCATCGCCGGCGCAAAAGTGCTCAGGGCGTGGAAACTCAATTCAAACGGAGTGAATATAGAAATTCACCGAATAGCCTATGGGCCGCAGATAACCCAGGCTTTCAAAAAAGCGAACGCTGACGGCGCTATCGACTACGACAAGACAGTCACTTATCAGCCCATAATCAATGTCGCGATAATCACCTGCTCGCCCGAGCACATCGGTGTTGCATCGAGTCAACAGCTCCTTGGCACGAATGTCGGCAGGGTTGAGGATATGGGCAGAAAGAGCGGCGCGCTCATAGCAATAAACGGCGAGGCAGGCTCAACATATAAAAAAGGCGCTCCGACAATTCGCAACGGCTCGGTAGTTTCGACCGACGGCAGCGGGCAAAAGCGACTGCTGATCTACAGAAACGGCACATGGAAAGTCGAAACGCTCACAAACGAGAACTGCAAATCGTATATCTCGCAGGGCGTTTACAATTCCCTGCGCTATCAGTGGCAAGTCATAACAAACGGCAAGGCGACCAACGAGCACGACACTTATTATCACAACCGCACGGTGTTCGCGCAGATATCGGAGAACAAATATATCCTGGCTGTCGGCGAATTTATGCCGCTCGACAATATGATGAAAGTTCTCATTGCATACGGAGCGAGAAACGCATTCCTGTTAAACGGGGGCAACTGCTCGTCGATGTATGTCAAGGGCATCGGCAACACGACCGGCACAAAAGCGACTCAGCTCAAGAATCTCAACAAGCCGTGCGTTATCGAGAGCGAATTTTTCGCGGCAAACGGCATGCTCGGGCTCAACTCCGCCGGGAAGCAGAAGCTGGGCGGACCTTGCAACGAGCTCGACATAGTATATGTAAAATAAAGCAGAAGGGGTGAGACGATGAAAAAGGCTTTCAGAGCGGCTGCAATTGCGGCAATATTGCTATTTGCGCTGACTTTTATCGGGAGCGCAAAAATCAAAAGCGCATCGGCTCACCTGCTGTTTTCTTCGTCCGTCAGCGTCGGTGGAAATGAATCGCGGGAAGTCACGCTCAAGAGCGGCGACAGAATAGCCATCGGCTCATATCTCGGCGAGCCTATTATATGGAGAGTCATCGAAACGGGCGGCAAAACTCTGCTCATGAGCGAAAAAGTGCTGTGCTGCAGGGCGTTCGACCCGTCTGAGGACGGCATCGGCAGTTCCGATTATCTCGCCTCTCCCCTGCGCGCATGGCTCAATTCGGAGAGCGGATTTTTAAATCCGGAGAATTTTTCAGAGTTTGACCTTTCGCTCATATCGCCTGACAAAAACGGCGATTCAATATTTCTGCCGTCAAAAGATATGCTCAAAAATATAAGCACCGCCGACCGCCGCAGAAGCCCGACCGAGCAGTGCATCAAAAATGATACTTCGCGCTATTTAACTCTGCGCAAATACTGCTGGTACTGGACAAGCTCGCCGGTTTCAACAAATCAGAGCAGCGTTACGGCGGTCACCACGACCGGCGGATTCTATAAAACGCTCGCGGCGGACGAGCTGTGCGGCGTATGCCCGGCGATGTATCTTCGCAGCGGTATTCTCGTTCTTTGCGGAAGCGGAACCGCCGAAAATCCGTATGCGTTGGCGGGAGGTGGCGAAAGATGAGAGAAAAGCTGAAAGAATTTCAAAACTCTCCGCGCTCGATAATCGCCGCATTCTCCGCCGCCGTGCTGTTTTTCTGCACAGTATTCACGCGGCTGATCCTCAAAACCGACGACGGTCACTTTCTCGGCACACTCCACCGAAACGGATTCACAGTAACAAGCTGGCTGCACGAGCGGTACACGACCGTGTCCGGGCGGATAGTCGGCGAATGGCTGATGATAAATTTTCTGCGCCTGCCGCTCATTTTCTGGAAGCTGTTCATCGCCGCGCTGATAATATATATAATGTATTTTCTCTGCCGCCTGTCGGACTTTTTAGGCGAAAAGACAGATATAAGACAGAGATATATCTTCGCCTGCTCGGTACCGTTGGCAGTATTCCTGCCATGCCTCAACCCGTCGGTGTTCTGGTTTGCGGGTTCGTTCACATTCCTCGTTCCGTTCGCCGCCTTGCTTATCACGGTGACTCCGCTCACATTCGAGGTGTTCGGCGGGCGCGTGAATCCCATGGCATATGTCGCCGTCGCGATTGCTTCTGTCGTCGCGGCATCTCAGGAGCAGTCCTGCGCCGCGGCGCTCGCGCTTCAAGTGATTCTGCTGATTTTTTCGGCATATCAACGCAAACTCGGATTCCGTCAATTCATCCCGCTCCTGCCGAGCGCAGCTTCCGCCGCCGTGTTAATTCTCTCGCCCGGACTTCGCGGGCGCGGAGCGATGGAGGCGGCAGCGGGTTTTGAAAGATTCTCTAAAATGAATATATTTGAAAGACTGCTCTGCGGATTTTCGAATTATTTTGCATTTTCATTTTTCTTCTCACTGATAACAACTGTCGTTTTTCTCGTTCTGCTCGGCGCATCGGTATATGAAGCGTTCGGCGGTTCGCGGAAAATAAAGAAAATCACATCAGTCTTTGCAATATTCGCCTCAGTGCTGTGCGTCGGAGTCAACGCCGCATATATTATTATCCGCCGCACCACCCCGGACAAGGGCTTTGAAAAGATGTTCAAGAACGGCAATTATCTTCCGCTCGAACTCGCGGTTATCGCGCTCTGTTTTGTCTTTCTCTTTAGTATTTTCATTCTTATAGCGGCGCTCATCAAAAAGAACAAAAAGCTCGGTTTCACCGTCGGCGTGCTGTTCAGCGCCGCTGTCTGCTGCGCCGCAGTGCTCGGATTCTCTTCGTCCGTCTACGCCTCCGGTCAGCGCGTGTTTTACTACACCGAGATGTTCACGCTCATCGCCTGCGCAGCGATGTATTCTTCACTTTCCGATAGCAAAGCGAAAAAATTCGCGGGATATGCAGTCCCGACAGCCGCATTTATTTTCTATATTATCAATTGCTTCACCTACACATTCCTTGAGATACCCATAATGGGCTAAAATAAATTGTAAAGCGATTTGCTTTACAATTTACACACCTATTTTTTAGCGCAAAATCAAAGCTCCCGTGCGACTTTCCCGATATATCAACACATTCAGGGACGCATGGGAGCTTTTGTTTTTTTATTTATAAATCATGTAAAGCTTAACAGCTTGTCATCAATGGCCGTGCGGAACGACATCGAGTTTGTCATGTTCCTCGCCGAGATCGGCGCGCAGGAGCGCAAAGAACACTATCGCGAGCAATATATCCGCGCACCAGATGGTCTTGCCGCCGAGATAGCCGCAGAGAAAAGTTGAAGCGACCGCGCCCGCGACAAACGAGCCTATCATCAGCAGATGCGCGAACATCTTGCCGCGCGCTTCTTTATTACCGCTGCGAAGCCACTTGACGAGGTTCGAGCCGACTTGGCGGACATGGTTGGTGCAGAAGGTCGTTGCCATCGGAATTTTCTTCGCCTGGCGGAATGTATTGAACTGCATCGAAGCGATAAAATTCACAGCCACCTGGCAGATCTGCGGCGGCGCATCGTCCGGGACGAAGCCGAGCGCAAATATCCACGCCATTTCAAACGCCACGAACGCCGTGTCCCAGCGGACTATCTTGCGGCGGTTTATATGCTTGGGCAGAAATTCCGAAATGACCGTGCCGAGCAGATAAGCTGAAGCGGGCAGAAGATAATACAGCGCCTTGCGCCAGTTCCCGCGCCCGAGCTGAACCGCCATGAGCACGAAGTTCGCCGTCTGCGCGTTGCAGAACACGCCGCCCTTTTGAACATAAGTATATGCGCCGAAAAATCCGCCGACCGCTATCATGACGGCAAATATCCAGAGCTTTTCGCATTCGAGAAGCTCTTCCTCTTTTTTGAGAGCCTTTTCTTTCATCGTTCACCACACCGTTTCTTTTCTACAACGCATAAGTTTATCACTGCTCCCCGTCTCTGTCAAGGAACGGGAAATAGCCGCAGCATCTTGAAAAAAAGCCGTTTTCATGGTATTATTTAGGGTATTATATACCATTATAGAATGCAGTATAAAACAAGAGGAGAATAGCATGTCAAAGCTTTTGAAGTATTTGAAAAAATACAAAATTGAAAGTATTCTCGCGCCGTTTTTTAAGCTCATTGAAGTGGCGTTCGAGCTGATTGTTCCGCTGATAGTCTCAACTATAATCGATGTCGGCATAGAGAACGGCGACAAAGTTTATATTATCAAACGCTGCCTGCTACTCGGTCTGCTCGGCATACTGGGTCTTTGCAGCACGCTTGTAGCGCAGTATTTCTCGGCGAAAGCGTCGGTCGGCTTCGCTACCGATATCCGCCACGCGCTCTTCCAGCATATCGGCAAGCTCTCTTATTCCCAGCTCGATTCGCTCGGCGCGCCGACGCTTATAACCCGCCTGACGGGCGACATAAATCAGGTTCAGACCGGAACAAACCTGACCCTGCGTCTCGTCCTGCGCTCGCCGTTCGTCGTATTCGGCGCGGTGATAATGGCGTTCACGGTCGATGTAAAATCGTCGCTCGTGTTTGTCGTTGCGGTGCCCGCTCTCGCCGCGGTCGTGTTCGCAATAATGCTCGTGTGCATCCCGATGTACCGCAAGGTTCAGCAGAAACTGGACGGACTGCTGAGCAAGACGCGCGAAAACCTGCTCGGCACCCGCGTTGTCAGAGCGTTCTGCAAAGAGGAAGAGGAAATTGCGGACTTTGACGCGAAGAACAGCGCCCTGACCGAGATGCAGACAGCGGTCGGCAGGATATCCGCTTTCATGAACCCCGCAACCTTCGTGCTCATAAACCTCGCGATAATCGCGCTGATATATGTCGGCGCAATACGCGTTGATTCCGGCGCCATTTCGCGCGGCGCGGTCGTTGCGCTCTATAACTACATGTCACAGATCCTCGTTGAGCTGATAAAGCTCGCGAATCTCATAATCAGCGTCACAAAGGCGATAGCCTGCGGCAACCGAATTCAATCGGTGCTCGATATCGAGCCCGGCACCGTCCCCGGCACTGTCACCGACGGCAACGAAAACAGCGAATACTCAGTTGAGTTTGACAAGGCGTGCCTGTCATATAACGGCAGCGAAGAATCGCTGCACAATATCGACCTCAAAATAAAGCGCGGCAGTTCGATAGGCGTTATCGGCTCGACCGGCTCGGGCAAAACCTCGCTCGTCAATCTTATTCCGCGATTCTACGATGTCACCGGCGGGTGCGTGCTCGTTGACGGCGTTGACGTGCGCGACTACGACACAAAGGCTCTGCGCTCGAAAATAGGCGTCGTCTCGCAGAAAAAAGCCCTGTTCGCCGGCACTGTCAGGGACAATATCCGCTTCGGCAAGCAGGACGCCACAGACGAAGAAATCTGGCAGGCGCTCGAAACGGCGCAGGCAAAGCAGATGATAGAGGACAAGAGCGGGCAGCTCGACTTTGTCCTCGAACAGGAGGGCAAGAATCTCTCGGGCGGTCAGCGCCAAAGAATGACTATAGCCCGCGCCCTTGTCAGAAAACCCGAGGTGCTCATCCTCGACGATGCGGCGAGCGCGCTCGACTACGCCACCGGCGCGGCGCTGAACAAGGCGCTGAGAAACACCGACTTTGCCCCGACCGTCATAACCGTGTCCCAGCGCGTTGCGGCGATAAGAAACGCCGATACCATAGTAGTCCTCGACGAGGGCGAGATAGTCGGCATGGGCACGAACGACGAGCTTCTGCGCTCGTGCGAAGTCTACAAAGAAATTTTCGATTCCCAGCTTGAAAAGGAGGATGCGTAACCGTGAAGAACAAAACCGTTTTCAAGCGAGTTATCGCGGTCATCGGCCGCTCAAAGCTTCTGCTGTTCCTTTCGCTCATCCTCTCCGTTGCAAGCGTTATTCTCTCGCTCTATATCCCCGTCCTCGCCGGACGCGCGATAGACGGAATAAAGCTGCACGGCAACGTTGATTTTGAAGTCATAAAGAAGTGCCTTTTCGGCATTCTGATCTGCGCCATAGTCGGCGGAGTGCTCCAGTGGGTGATGAACATCATCAACAACCGCATAGCTTATAATACCGTGCGCGATATACGCTCAAAGGCGTTTTCGCATATGCAGACCCTGCCCGTGGCGTTCGCCGACTCCCACCCCTACGGCGATATCGTCAGCCGCATAACGGCGGACGCAGAGCAGTTTGCCGACGGACTGATTCTCGGCTTCTCCCAGCTGTTCACGGGCGTTGTCACGATAGCCGTGACGCTCGTTTTCATGCTCACTATATCGCCGCTCATCACTCTCGCGGTCGTCGTGCTGACCCCGATATCACTGTTCACGGCACGTTTTATAGCACGCCGCACTTATTCGATGTTCAAAAAGCAGTCCGAGACCCGCGGCGAGCAGACTGCGCTCATCAACGAAATGATACAGAACCAAAAGACCGTTCAGGCGTTTTCATATGAAGACAGAGCGGTTGAAAGATTTGACGAGAGCAATGAAAAGCTGCGCAAATATTCGCTCAAATCCATATTCTTCTCGTCGCTTACAAACCCGACCACCAGATTTATCAACAATCTTATCTACGCCGTAGTCGGGCTCATGGGCGGAATATTCGCCATCGGCGGCATGGTGACCGTCGGCGGATTCGTCAGCTTCCTCGCCTACTCGAACCAATACACAAAGCCGTTCAACGAGATTTCCGGCGTTGTGACAGAGCTTCAGAATGCCCTCGCCTGCGCGGCAAGAATATTCGAGCTCATAGACGAAAAGCCCGAGGAGTCGGACGAAAATTGCTCGGCGCTCAGCGACCCCGAGGGAAGCGTGGAGTTCGACAATGTCCGCTTCTCATATGACAAGAGCAAGAAGCTCATCGACGGCTTCGATTTCTTTGCCCCGTCCGGCAAGACAATAGCCGTTGTTGGTCCGACAGGATGCGGCAAGACTACGCTTATCAATCTCCTGCTCCGCTTCTACGACGTTGACGGCGGCAGCATAAAGGTTGACGGCGAGAATATAAACGACATCACACGCCACAGCCTCAGGCACCATTTCGGCATGGTGCTCCAGGATACCTGGATAAAGAACGGCACCGTCCGCGAGAATATAGCGTTCGGCAAGCCCGACGCCACGGATGAAGAGATAATCTCCGCCGCCAAGGCGGCACGCGCTCACAGCTTTATAAAGCGCCTCAAAAACGGCTACGACACCGTCATCGGCGACGACGACGGACTCTCCGAGGGTGAAAGACAGCTGCTCTGCATCGCGCGCGTCATGCTCATGAAGCCGCCGATGCTCATTCTCGACGAGGCAACTTCATCGATAGACACCAGAACGGAATTGAAAGTTCAGGATGCGTTCAACACGCTCATGCAGGGGCGCACCTCGTTCGTCGTGGCGCACAGACTCTCGACCATCCGCCATGCCGACTGCATTCTCGTCATGAAAGACGGCAAGGTCGCCGAGCAGGGCACGCACGAGGAGCTGCTCGCAAAGAACGGATTCTATACGAAGCTCTACAACAGCCAGTTTGCGCAGTGAAATATATGCCATGGAACAGCAGAGAAGAAAGCCTAACAGGCTGAAAGATTACGACTATTCGCAAAACGGAGCATATTTTATCACAATTTGCATAGATGACAGAAAGCAAATATTGTCACGCATTGCCGTATAACACAACATTTCAAAGGTTCCGTGACTAAGCAATACAAAAAATCAATTTGGCAAAAAGGTTTTTATGACCATATAATCCGTGACGAATACGATTATCAAGTCAAATGGCAATATATTGACGACAACCCGATCAAATGGGCTGAAGACGAATTACATCAGGATTGAAAAACAGCCGAATAACCGCCGCAGTATCTTTCATCTGAAAGTTCGCGGCGGTTATTTTTTATTCAGTGTAAAATGGCGGCTCAGGGCGAAAATATAAAGCCCAATTCGACAAATATCATTTTTAATCTGCATTGTTGACATCGGCAAAAAGTGTGATATAATTATAACAGTTGTTATAAAACAAGCGTTTTATAATTGTTATTGGAGGACGCCATGGACTACATTCGCCTGTCACCCGAAAATCTCGAAAGCGAGCACATATGCTGCGCCATATCAAACGCCAAGGACCCGCAGGTCATTGCAAAAAAGCAGTGGCTCGCCGAAAGGCTCGGCGAGGGTCTGGTATTTTTAAAAGCCGACGCGCGCGGGAAGTGCTTTATTGAGTATATCCCCGCCGAAAACGCATGGGCGCCGATAGACGCGCCCGGCTATATGTTCATCGACTGTCTCTGGGTCTCCGGCTCTTTCAAGGGGCACGGATATTCAAACGACCTGCTCAACGAATGTATCCGCGACAGCCGCGAAAAGGGCAAATCGGGGCTTTGCATACTCTCGTCGGCGAAGAAGCGCGGTTTTCTTGCCGACCCGAAGTATCTGAAATATAAGGGCTTCATAAAAACCGATTCGGCAGAGCCGTATTTCGAGCTGATGTATCTGCCGTTTGACCCGTCCGCGCCCGCTCCGCGCTTTCACAAGCAGGCAAAGAGCGCTCAGACTGACGGCAGCGGGTTCGAGATATTTTATACAAGCCAGTGCCCGTTTACGGCGAAATATGTTCCGCTAATTGAAAACATGGCAAACGATATGAATCTTCCGCTGAGCGCCGTGCATATCTCATCGCGCGAGCAGGCTCAAAACGCGCCCTGCGCCTACACCGCATTTTCGCTGTTCTATAACGGAAAGTTCATAACGCACGAGATACCGAGCGAAAAGAAATTCGCGGCGATTTGTGAAGAGTTCGTAAAATAAAACACCGCCGGATTGACCGGCAGTGTAAAATATACTAATATAGAAAAGGGAAAAGATATCTGTCCGCCACGGCGGGCCAAAAGGAGACATTATGCTTAACATCAAAAACCTGACCAAAACCTACGGCGAGAAAAAGGCTGTTGACGACCTGACGCTGCATATCGCGCCCGGCGAGATATACGGCTTCATCGGCCACAACGGCGCGGGCAAGACCACAACGCTCAAATCCGTTGTCGGCATTTTGCAGTTCGACGAGGGCGAGATAACGATAAACGGCATCTCGATAAAAGATGACCCGCTCGCCTGCAAAAAAATCATAGCCTATATCCCCGACAATCCCGACCTCTACGAATACATGACGGGAATAAAATATCTGAACTTCATCGCTGATATTTTCGGCGTCAGCGCCGACGACCGCCGCGAGCGCATACATAAATATGCCGATATGTTCGGGCTGACCGCCGACCTCGCGCAGCCCATCTCGGCATATTCCCACGGCATGAAGCAGAAGCTCGCGATAATCTCCGCATGGATCCACGAGCCCAAGTTAATCATCATGGACGAGCCCTTCGTCGGTCTCGATCCCGCCGCATCGCATCTGTTAAAGGGCATGATGCGCGAGGTCTGCAACTCCGGCGGCGCAATATTCTTCTCGACCCATGTGCTCGAAGTTGCCGAAAAGCTCTGCGACAAGGTCGCGATAATAAAAAGCGGAAAGCTCATCCGCTCCGGCACAATGGAAGAGGTCAAGGGCGACTCCAGCCTTGAGAACGTGTTCCTCGAACTGGAGGGAAAAGAATGCTGAAAACACTGATAAAAAAACAGCTTCTCGAACTCAATAAAAGTTTCTTCGTTGACCGCAAGACGGGCAAGGGCAAATCTGCACGCTCGGCGACGTTCTCGATAGTGCTGTTCATATTGCTCATGATTTTTGCCATCGGCGGAATGTTCTGCTATATGTCATATTCGATGCGCCCGCTGATAACCTACGGCATGAGCTGGCTCTATTTTGCCATTATGGGCGCTACCGCTGCGCTTTTCGGCGTTTTCGGCAGCGTGTTCAACACATATTCGAGCCTCTATGACGCAAAGGACAACGACCTTCTGCTCTCGATGCCCATTCCCGTGCGCGATATCATGGCGGCGCGCCTCATCGGAGTCTATCTCATGGGGCTGATGTATTCGGGCGTTGTGGTAATACCAGCCGTCGGCGTGTATTTCATAACCGCGCACCCCGGAATATCCGGCATAACCGCCGTTATAATGGCCGTTATGGTGACTGTTCTCGTGCTTATACTGTCGTGCATACTCGGCTGGGTCGTTGCAAAAATCGCGGTTAAATTAAAAAACAAGAGCATTATAACAGTTATAGTTTCAATAGCGTTTCTCGGCGGCTACTACTATGTCTACTTCAGAGCGAACGAGATAATCACCGGCATCGTCGCAAATAGCGCGGCTGTTGCCGCAAAGGTGCGCACGTCCGCCTATCTGCTCTATATTTTCGGCAAGGCGTTCGCGGGCGATGTTCTGCCGACGATTATAATTTCACTCATCATTCTCGCCCTGCTCGCCGCGACGTGGCTCATAATGTCGCGCACATTCTTAAAACTCGTCACGAGCAGCGGAAAGACCGCAAAGGCAGTCTACAAAGAGAAGACGGTCAAACAGCAGGGCACCGACCGCGCGCTTCTGCGCCGCGAGATAAACCACTTCCTCTCGAGCCCGTCTTATATGCTCAACTGCTCGCTCGGGGCGCTGTTTATGATAGCCGTCGCTGTTTTCTCGCTGATAAAAAGTGACTGGTTTATCGGCGTTGTCACCCGAATGGATGAGGATTTGCTGGAATATGCCCCGACCTTCGCGTGCTTACTTTTATGCCTGCTCTCTTCGATGAATATACTCACCGCGCCCGCGATATCCCTCGAGGGCAAGAGTCTCTGGATAGCCCGTTCGCTCCCCATCACCTCGTGGCAGATTCTCAGAGCGAAGCTGAAGCTCCATATGCTCTTCACCGCCGTCCCCGCGCTGATATGCAGCATATGCTTCTGTATTGCCCTCAAGCCGGAGCTTCTCACGGCGGCGGTCATGATTATCCTGCCGCAGATATTCACGCTCCTATGCGCCATTTCGGGGCTCAGAGTAAATATCAGGATGCCCAACCTCACCTGGAGCAGTGAGAGCGGAGCGGTCAAGCAGAGTCTCGGCATCATGCTCGCGATGTGCCTCGGCTGGGCGTATATCATCGTGCTCATCGCGGTCTATCTGTTCGCAGTGCAGGTGCTGCCGAATGTATTCGCGCTGATGATCGCGACGGCGGTCATAGCAATAATAACCGTGATATCCTTTTCAAGGCTCAAGCGCAATGGCGTAAAGAGATTTGAGACACTGTAAGCAAAATTAAATATCAGCAGCCGTGGTTCGTTGAGAATCACGGCTGTTGTTTTTTGCGATAAATTAAAATATTGAAGTAAATAAATATAACAAACTACGCCGACAGCGCACAAAAAATTATCTGACATTCAGCGACTTGGGTTATCGCGGCTTAGTATCGGCTGCGCCGATATCGGACAGCCGCAAGGGCTGTCCCTACAATTTGCGCTGCAATTCGCGAGCAAAAGCGCGGTTCGAAATAAAAAAGCGGCAGACAAGCACACCTGTCTGCCGCAATTTTATTTAATTATTTCTCAAGATTAGCCTTGAGGGTGTTGAGCTCGTCGCTCAGAGCCTTGGGAAGTCTGTCGCCGAACTTAGCGTAGAACTCCTCGATGCCCTTTGCCTCGTCCTCCCAAAGGGAGTTGTCAACACTCAGGATCTCCTTGAGCTGATCCTCGCTGACCTCGTCCTCGATGCCCTCAAGGTTGATGTCCTCAGCCTTGGGCACGAAGCCGATAGCGGTCTCCTCTGCGTCGACCTTGCCCTCGCAGCGCTTGATGATCCACTCAAGCACGCGCATGTTGTCGCCGAAGCCGGGCCACAGGAAGTTGCCGTCGTCGTCCTTACGGAACCAGTTGACATTGAAGATCTTCGGAGCCTTATCCTCGTCGAGGCCTGCGCCGATATCGATCCAGTGCTGCCAGTAATCAGCCATGTTGTAGCCGCAGAACGGAAGCATAGCCATGGGGTCGCGGCGGACAACGCCGACTGCGCCGGCTGCTGCTGCGGTGGTCTCGGAAGCCATTATCGAGCCGACGAACACGCCGTGATTCCAGCTTCTTGACTGATAGACCAGCGGAGCGAGCTTAGCTCTTCTGCCGCCGAAGACGATAGCGGAGATCGGAACGCCTGCCGGGTTCTCAAACTCAGAGCTGATGCACGGGCAGTTGACAGCGGGAGCGGTGAAGCGGCTGTTCGGATGAGCGCCCTTTTCCTCGCTCGTCTTGCCGTTCCACGGTCTGCCCTGCCAGTCGATGGCGTTCTCAGGCGGATTCTTGTCGAGACCTTCCCACCAGACGGTGTTGTTGTCAAGGTTAAGCGCAACGTTTGTGAAAATGGTATTCTTTCTTGTCGCGGCAAGCGCGTTGGGATTGGACTTCTCGTTCGTGCCGGGGGCAACGCCGAAGAAACCGTTCTCGGGGTTGATAGCATAAAGTCTGCCGTCGGGACCCTTTCTGATCCAGGAGATATCGTCGCCGACGCACCATATCTTGTAGCCCTTGTTTCTGTATCCCTCGGGCGGGATAAGCATGGCAAGGTTGGTCTTGCCGCAGGCGGACGGGAATGCCGCGCAGATATATTTGACTTCGCCCTTCGGATTCTCGAGGCCGAGGATAAGCATATGCTCAGCCTGCCAGCTCTCTTTCCAGCCCTGATAAGAGGCTATACGAAGAGCAAAGCACTTCTTGCCGAGGAGGACGTTTCCGCCGTAAGCGGAGTTGACGGAGATGATGGTGTTATCCTGCGGGAACTGGCAGATATAACGCTTCTCGGGGTCGATGTCGCAGCTGCAGTGCAGTCCGCGAACCCAGTCGTTGCTGTCGCCCAGAGTATCCATAACCTTCTTGCCGATTCTCGTCATTATAGCCATGTTGAGAACGACATAGATGGAGTCGGTCAGCTCAACGCCGATCTTCGAGAACGGAGAGCCGACAGGACCCATCGAATAAGGGATAATATACATTGTTCTGCCCTTATAGCTGTCTCTGGCTATATCGTAGAGCATCTTATAAGCCTCAGCGGGATCCATCCAGTTGTTGGTCGGACCTGCCTGATCCGCGCTCTCGGCGCAGATGAATGTGCGGTTCTCAACACGCGCAACATCGTTGGGCTTGGTTCTGTGAAGCAGGCATCCGGGGAGGAGATCCTCGTTGAGCTTGGTCATCTCGCCGGTCTCGCATGCCTTGGCGCGCAGAGCGTCAAGCTGCTCCTCGCTGCCGTCGATCCACATGACTTCATCGGGAGATACAAGAGCTATCTTCTCTTCGATCCAGTCGATCACTGTCTTGTTCTGTGTCAAATGTTTCATGATATTTGACTCCTTTCGTCTAATCTATTAAGAAAGGTACCATCTTTACCCAGTATGTATTATACCCCAATAAACTCGGTTTTTCAATGACGAAACTGTTAACTTTCAGACCTTTTTTGATAAAAATTTATCAATTTCATCAATAGGCATCGAAGCTCGTGCATTGAGGGTCAGCGGGGCGATGTTTCCCGTCTTGAATTCGTAGTAGCCCTGGGCGCCGACCATTGCCGCATTGTCGCCGCAAAGCGACAGCTCGGGCATAAACAGCGACCATGAATGAGCCTTGCAGATATCGGTCATCTCCGCTCTCAGGCGCGAGTTTGCGGACACGCCGCCTGCCAGGACTATCTTGTCGAAACCGAAGTTCAGTGCCGCTTTTTCGGTGTTTTCGCGCAGGCATCTTACGACCGCCTCGATATACGACGCGCCGAGATCTGGCACGCTTATCTCCTCGCCTTTTTGCTTTGCGTTGTGGATAATATTGACGGCAGCAGTCTTGAGTCCGGAGAAGCTGAAATCGTATTCGCTCCCGTCAACATGCGGACGCGGGAGCTTGTAGCTCTTCGGGTCGCCGTCCTTGGACACTCTGTCGAGGTTCACGCCGCCGGGATAATCGAGCCCCATGGCGCGCGCCGCCTTGTCCATCGCCTCGCCTGCAGCGTCGTCGCGCGTTCTGCCGATAATATGAAAATCCGTGTAGTCGCGCACCTCGATTATGTGGCTGTGACCGCCGGACACGACGAGCGCGAGAAACGGCGGCTCAAGGTCGGGGTGAGTTATATAGTTCGCCGCGATATGCGAGCGCAGATGATGCACGGGCACGAGCGGTTTGTTCGCGGAAAACGCGAGTCCCTTTGCAAAATTCACGCCGACTAACAGCGCGCCGATAAGCCCGGGCGCATATGTGACGGCTATCGCGTCAACGTCACCGACATTCATCTCCGCTCTGTCGAGCGCTTCGCCGACAACGCCGGATATCGCCTCCGCATGGCGCCTTGACGCTATCTCCGGCACGACTCCGCCGTAGAGTATATGTTCCTTTACCTGCGACGCTATGACGCTTGAAATAACGCGTCTGCCGTCCTCGACGACCGCCGCAGCGGTCTCGTCGCAGGAGGATTCGATTGCAAGTATCTTCATTTCGCTCACCCTCATCTGTCAAAAAACTTTGTCATTATCTCCGCATCCTCGCGCGGATCGGAATAAAAATTCTTTCTTGTTCCGACTTCTTTGAAGCCGCGTTTTTTATAGAGCGCCTTCGCCGGGGCGTTTGAAGCCCTGACCTCGAGCGTTATCAGCACGCAGCCGCGTTTTATTGCGCCGCGCTCCGCCTCTTCGAGCAGCTTTTCCGCTATCCCGCGGCGGCGGAATTTTTCGGACACGGCGACATTGGTTATATACGCCTCGCCCACTATCTCCTGCACGCCGATATATCCGGCGACGCATCCGTCGGCAACCGCGCAGAGAAAATGAGCCTGATCGTTATCAAGCTCTTCCCGAAGCGACTTCTCGCTCCACGGATGCGAAAAACATTCGCGCTCGAGCGACGCGACGCCGCCTATATATTCTTCCGTCATCGGGACCGTTTCAACTTCAAAAATACCGATCAGCTCCCGCTCTTTATCTTTTCGTAAAGCTCCGGCAGCGCGCCGTTTATCTTCTTTGCGCACTCGCGGTAAACTTCGATATCGCATCCGTAGGGGTCGTCAACTCCGCCGGCGAGCACATAGAGTCTCTCGTCGGGAATCATGCGGTTGAGCGTCTCATACTGCTCATCGGTCATGCAGACTATCAGATCTGCCTTGCGCGCGATGCTGCGGGTCAGCATACGAGATTTATGCTCCGAGATATCGACTCCGTATTCGAGGGCGACCGCCTGCGCGTTGTCGCTCGCGGGGCGTCCGTCAAAGGTCGCAAGTCCCGCGCTCGAGCAGTCAATGCCGCTCTCCCCTTTTTCTTCGAGCAGTTTTTTGAACATCCCCTCCGCCATCGGGCTGCGGCAGATGTTGCCCGTGCAAACAAAAACCAGATTCATGTTTCCTCCGTTTTATCAGCCTTTCGCGTCATACCAGGTGCGCCCGGAATGGACATCCGCAGTGAGAGCCACGGAGAGCTTAACAGCGTTTTCCATTTCCTCTTTGAGCAGGGCGCTCACGCGCTCTTTTTCGTTCTCCGGCGCTTCGACTATCAGCTCATCGTGCACCTGCATTATCAGCTTTGCCGCCAGATTCTCGCGTTCAAGGCGTTCGTAAACTCTTATCATCGCTATCTTGATTATATCCGCCGCCGTGCCCTGAATGGGCATATTGCGCGCCACGCGCTCGCCGAAAGCGCGGGTGTTGGCGTTCGATGCGGTGAGCTCCGGCAGATATCTGCGCCGCGCAAACATCGTCTCGGCGTAGCCGTCTTTCTTCGCCTTTTCGACCACGTCGTGCATATATTTGTCAACGCCTGAATAGTGCCTGAGATAGCCTTTTATATACTCATCCGCCTCGCTGCGGCTGACTCCGATATCTTTGGCGAGCGAGAACGCGCCGATGCCGTATACTATGCCGAAATTGACCGCTTTCGCGCGGCTTCTCATTATCGGAGTGACGAGCTGCGGCGGCATATCAAAGACCTCGGACGCGGTCACAGTGTGGATATCAGTGTTATCGTTGAACGCCTTTATCATGTTTCGGTCGCCCGAAATATGGGCGAGAACGCGAAGCTCAATCTGCGAATAGTCCGCGTCAACGAGCACATATCCGTCCCGCGCGACGAAGAATTTCCGCATCTCGCGCCCGAGCGGAGAGCGCACGGGGATATTCTGAAGATTCGGCTCGGTCGATGAGATTCTGCCGGTTCTCGTCTCGGTCTGATTCAGAGTCGAGCGGATGCGCCCGTCCTCGCCGATAACCTTGAGCAGACCGTCGCAGTAGGTCGACCTGAGCTTTGAAAGCGTTCTGTATTCGAGGATATCGCGCACCGCTGGGTGCTTGTTTTCGAGCGATTCGAGCACCTGCGCGTCGGTCGAATATCCGCTTTTTGTCTTTTTTCTCGCGGGCAGCTTGAGCTTTTCAAACAGCGCTTCGCCGAGCTGCTTTGGCGAGTTCAGATTGAACTCATAGCCGACTAAAGCGTATATCTCCTGCTCGATTTCGGCTATCCTCCCGCCGAGCTGTTTGCCGAATTCCGCGATTCCGTCGCGGTCAACAGCGAAGCCCGTCTGCTCCATTGAAGAGAGCACATGCGCGAGCGGAAGCTCGATGTCATGAAGCAGCTGCTGCTGTCCGTTTTCCTCAATTTTTTTGTCCATCGCCGCAAATAATCTTCTCAGCGACGCGGCGGCGCAGTCGTTTTCGTCGCCGTTTTCAACCGGCACTGCCGCCGAATATTCGCCCGCAAGGCGCAGCGCGTCATAGGATGAGGCAGAGGGGTTGAGGACATAGCCCTCAAGCTCCAGGTCGCCGCACATATTCCTGCACTGAGCCGAACAGCCCTGCGCGAATGAATAGAGCGACTTTATGTCCGCCGTGTATTTTTTTATATTTTTATCTTCGAGCAGCTTTATAAAAAACGGATAAAAATTCTCGTTTTCGCAGTCGCACACGAGCACTTTGTCCCTGAGATCGAAGCGGCACTTTTCGCCGTCCCAGAGAAAATAGCTCTCGTCGTCAGATTTAAGGCGCGTCATCAGCTGGCCGAAATCATCCTCGGCGCAGACCGGGACGGGCTTCTCCTCTTTTTGCGGTTCAGAGGCGGTGTTTGATATCTCGAGCCCGAGGCGGTCGATGAGCTTGAACATCTCGAGATCCGCGAGCATTCTCGTAACCTTGAAATTGTCGGGTGCTCTGAGAATATAGCTCTGCGGGTTATTGTCGATCGGGATATCGCAGTTTATCGTGCCGAGCTTTTTGCTCAGGAACGCCATGTCCCTGTCTTTTTTCAGCTTGTCCCGCACTCCGGGTTTGATATCTATCGTGTCAATATTGTCGTAGATATATTCTATCGAGCCGAAGCGGGCTATCAAATCGCCGGCAGTCTTTTCGCCGATTCCCGCAACGCCGGGGATATTGTCCGAGCTGTCGCCCATGAGGGCTTTTATGTCAATGAGCTTTATTGGCTCAACGCCGTATTTTTCGCGCACTGCCTCGGGCGTGTATCTGTCGGTCACAGGTCTGCCCATCTTCGTCGCGGCGAGCAGAACATTGACGCTGTCGGAGACTAATTGCAGGCTGTCTCTGTCGCCAGTGGCTATCGTGCAGACGGCGTCGCCGCTGTGGCGTGCAAGAGTGCCGAGAATATCGTCCGCCTCATATCCGGGCTTTTCAACTATCGGCACGCCCATCGCCTCAAGCAGCTCCTTGAGCACGGGCATCTGCTGCGCGAGCTCATCGGGCATACCCTTTCTTGTCGCTTTGTAGCCGCCGTACATCTCATGGCGGAAAGTCGGCTGTTTGACATCAAAAGCGACCGCCACCGCCTGCGGCTGGCACTCGTCTTTGAGGCGCAGAAAAATATTCATAAAGCCGTAGATGGCGTTGGTGAATCTGCCGTCCTTCGTCGTGAGCACCTTTATGCCGTAAAACGCGCGGTTCAATATGCTGTTTCCGTCAATAACAAGAAAGTTCATGTTCAGCCTCCGAGCTTTGAGTCTAAGATACTATATTATACCACACAAGCGGCGATTTGCATACTTTTTTATATCCTTTTTCCCTTTATATAGACGCACTCGAGCTCTTTCAAATCGGACGAAAGAACAGTGAAATCGGCGCGCTTGCCGACCGCTATACTGCCCGTCACATCGTCGACACCTATCGCGCGGGCGGGATTTATCGTGCAGGATTTCACCGCCTGGCGGACGGGCACGCCGAAGCTGATTATATTCCTGAACTCAGCAAAAATATTCGTCGTGCTCGCGGCTATCGTACCGTCGGCGAGCAGAGCCTTGCCGTCTTTTACATACACTGTCGTGCCGCCGAGCTCATATTCGCCGTCGCCGAGACCCGAGGCACACATGGAGTCGCTGACCGCGACACTCCTGTCCTCGCCGAGTATTTTATAGAGCAGGGCGAGATACGCCGGGTGGATATGCATCCCGTCGCTTATCAGCTCCGCCGTGGCGTTTTCGGCTCTGAGCGCCGCGACTGCCGCGCCGGGCTTGCGGTTATATATCGGATCCATGCCGTTCAAGAGATGCGTCGTGTGGGTTATTCCGTTTTTGTAGCCGAGCTCCGTCTGCTCAAATGTCGCGGCGGTGTGCGCGGCGGACACCGTGCATATCTTCGACGCCTCGCGCGCGAATTCTATAGCTCCCGGAAGCTCGGGCGCCAGCGACACAAGTCTTATTTTGCAGATTTTATCGAGTTTTTTGAGCTCGTCTATGTCCGGCTCATGCAGATATTCGGGATTCTGCGCGCCGCGCTTTGCATATGAGAGGAACGGTCCCTCCATATTGATGCCGTGGATATATGCGCCGCACTCCTTGCCGAGATATCCCGCCGCATTCTCAAACGCCTTTTCTATCCTGTCATATGGCAGAGTCATCGACGCGGGGCAGAACGAAGTTACGCCGAAACTCGCGAGAGTCCGCGACATGGTTTCGAGCGTATGCGGCTGAGCGTCGGAGAAATCCGCTCCCCCGCAGCCGTGGATATGTATGTCGATAAAGCCGGGCAGGATAACGCATCCGGAAAGATCGTGCTCCTCCACGCCGTTTAAATTTTCGCCTATTTCAGCTATTTTGCCGTCCTCAACGCGCACATCCGCGCGGCGCAGAGCAAACTCGGAATCGAAAATATCCGCATTCTTCAGTATCATTTTATATCCCTCCGTTGCGGCAAAAGGGGCTGTTTCATATTGAATCCAATACAAAACAGCCCCTTTGTTATTGATTATATTTACGCGTTGTCCTCGATGAACTTAACGATATCGCCGACAGTTCTGACATGATCGAGAACATCGTCGGGAACTTCGAGGTTGAATTCCTCTTCGATGGACATAGAGAGATCGACAAGATCAAGGCTGTCTGCGCCGAGATCTCCGGAAATAGATGCATCCTCGGTAACAAGATGGCTGTCTATCTCGAGCTGCTCGCAAATGATTTTCTGGACTCTTTCAAAAGTTGACATTTTTATTTCTCCTTATACTATAATTTTAAAATCAACCTTTTGTTTGGAGGAAAGCGGAATTAATTTCCGTGCCTCTTATAGTATAGATATTATTAATATTATCGCCGTTTGTCAATACTTTATCTGTAAAAATTTTATTAATTTCACAGTGTGTATTTTTCCCCGATACAAAAGGCGTGAATATAGCCGCGCCGCGGGGAAAAAATAGATTTGAAAAAAATACTTTCGGGTGATGATATGGATATATTTCTCAGCTTTCTCAAGGCGTTCGCGGTCGGCGGCGCGATATGCGCGGTGGGTCAGATAATAATGGATCTGACAAAGCTCACACCCGGGCGCATACTCGTCTGCTTCGTCGTGGCGGGAGTCGTGCTCGGTGCGGTCGGAGTCTATGCTCCGCTCGCAAAATGGGCGGGCGCGGGGGCAACAGTTCCGCTGACGGGCTTCGGCTTCGCCATGGTAAAAGGTGTCAAGGAGGCTATCGCCGAAAAGGGCGCGCTCGGCATCCTGACGGGTCCTCTGACCGCATCGAGCGCGGGGATAACCGCGGCGGTGCTCTGCGGTCTTATCGCGTCATTTGTTGCGAGACCAAAGGAAAAATAAGAAAAAGTCACCTGCCATACACAATAGCGTATAGCAGGTGAAATTTTTTCAAAAAATCAGTTGGCTGTGGGAGCGCAGGTATCGCAGCAGGAGCAGGAGACATAATTCTCCGGCTCGTCGGCAGCAGCCTTCTTCTTGTCTATGATCTTCTTGACGGCAAACGCTATACCGACAACAGCGGCGGCAACAGCGATGATGATAGCGACGATCTTGATTATCTTCTTAGCTTTGTCCATGGTCTCACCTCCTGTTTGATTCTTATCGATTATGATTATACGCCAAACACAGGCAAAAGTCAAACCATACGATAAAAATTTACAAATGGATATTATGCCGCATCAAAAAGAAAAATCGCGAAAAGAGTAAAAAAGCAAAAAAATTAACGGTCATGGCAAAAGCCAGAACCGTTAATAATTTGTTTGCAATCTTACGCCTCGTTGAGAAGCTTTGCAAGAGCGGACTTCTTGCGAGCAGCATTGTTCTTATGAATAAGGCCCTTGGCGGCTGCCTGATCGACCTTCTTTATAGCTGCGGTGACAACTTCCTTCTTATCTGCCGCGTTGGTCTCAGCAGCAGTGTGAGCCTTCTTTATGGCAGTCTTAAGGGCTGAATTGCGGGACTTGTTGCGGGCGGCCTTTGTCTTGTTGACGATGACACGCTTCTTAGCTGACTTGATATTAGGCATTTTTGCACCTCCTTCATCATACAGTTAATAATCTTATCATAGACTTTGCCAAAATGCAAGAGAAAAAGAAAAAATTTTTGCCTTTCGCACCCCTGCGAAAGCGAAACGGAGACGAAAAAATGAACTTCAGAACAGACCTTGCGCTCGAAGTGCGCGAAAATCTCGAGGGCAGCAGAATCGACGGCGTGGAATGCACAAGCTTTGAAAGCGCGGGCGCGGAAATAACCCGCTTGCGAGTCACGGACAGGCGCGGCGAAGAAATATTGGGCAAGCCGCGCGGAGAATATATAACCGTGCAGTCGCAGTCGTTTGCGCGCTCCTCGCGCATAAGCGACGAGCTTATAGATGCCGTGGCGCAGGAGCTCTCTCGCCTGCTCCCGTCCGAGGGCACGGTGCTCGCCGCGGGGCTCGGCAACACTAATATAACCCCCGATGCGCTCGGCCCCAAATTTATCGGCGGCGTGTTTGTCACAAGACACCTAAAGCGCGAGCTATGCGAGCAGCTGGGGCTCGGCAGGCTGCGCCCGGTCGCGGCGATAGCCCCCGGAGTGCTCGGTCAGACAGGAGTCGAAACAGGCGAGCTGCTGCTCGGCGCGGTGAATGTGATAAAGCCCTGCGCCGTGATAGTCGTCGATGCACTCGCCGCGCGCAAGCTCGGCAGGCTCGGGAGCACAGTTCAGATATCTGACAGCGGAATAATCCCCGGCTCGGGAGTCGGCAATTCCCGCGCCGAGATAAGCCGAAAAACGCTCGGCGTCCCGGTCATATCCGTGGGCGTTCCGACGGTCGTTGATGCGCACACGCTCGCCCGCGATGTGTCGGGCAATAACACAAATGAACCTGCCGAGGACGCAAAAATGATGGTCACACCGAAAGAGATAGACCTGCTTATCGAGCGCTGTTCGGGACTGCTCTCGCTCGCCGTAAACCGCGCTTTGCAGCCGGAGCTGAGCATAAAAGACCTCATCGAGCTGACAAGTTGACAAATTCGCCTGAAATTGTTACAGAAATGTTACAATTTAATCTTTCTTTGTAACCATTTTGTATTCAACTGTAATCGTTTTGTGGTGGCTTTAGCCCCCTGTTCGGTATATACTATGTATCGTAGGAAAGAGAAACTACGAAACGGTTAAGGAGGACAACAAAATGGTATTACAGGCATTAGGAATCATCTTGGTATTGGCAGTCGTCATGTCAGTGGCGGCAGTAAGCAGTTCGACCTCCGGCAGAACTGAACCGTAAAAGTGTTCTGAACGGATAAAAAAACAAAACAACTTCTCGATTGCCGCCGCTTGTGCGGGCGACGGCAAATCAGTTCCCCATCACCCCCAGAGCTTCCGGTGCTCTGGGGGTTTCCCATTTTAAACTAAATTTTACGTCATCAAAACAATACAGTCGTAACTCGTTATAAAACGGCAGAAAAGAATATTAGTCTCTACGATATAACTCATACTTCGTGACCCCGAATTTATTTACACGAATATACCGTTCCCCGCTCATGCTAAAATATAAATACTATCCGCCCTATTTAATCATGCTTTCAATAGCCGCGCCGCAGTGTTTGATAAGCCAATTGAGACAGGCGAGGGAACGGCTTGCGAAGCAAGACGCACGAGCACGCACTCGTTCAAGCTCCG
>ENA-UAZD01000179-UAZD01000179.1-human-gut-metagenome-genome-assembly--contig:-NODE-179-length-32342-cov-44.817790_pt1 | contig 32342 bp, 26 predicted proteins | sample MGYA00244112_ERZ654658 | MGnify/ENA primary metagenome ERZ654658 (study PRJEB26926, sample SAMN06164608) | human gut metagenome | biome: ENVO:00009003; feature: ENVO:2100002; material: ENVO:00002003... | reverse complement strand
GTCGGGGCGACAGGATTCGAACCTGCGACCACCTGTTCCCAAAACAGGAGCGCTACCGGGCTGCGCTACACCCCGCTTACTCATCTCTACGACACCTCTTAAGCATTGCTTTAAGCATCATTTCTGAATTGCGAGTGCAAAGGTACTACATTTTTTCGATTCCACCAAATTTTTCCCTAACTTTTTTCAAAAAAATATGCATTTTAATGCAAAATGGCTGGGAAACAGGCAAAAAATAAGGGCAACCCCTATCCGGAATTGCCCTTATACCTTATTATATATAGTGGCGGAAAAGAACCGCAACCATACTTGCTGAACTTCTAAATCAGAAACCGACTGCCCGAATCTGTCAAACCGAGAAGACCGGCAAATCTGATTTCAGACCGGCAAATCTGATTTTACTTGATGATTCCCTCTTCTACGAAAATCTTCTTCAAGATCTGGACAGCCTGCTCAACCTGCTCTCTAGTATGAGTAGCCATGAGTGCGAAACGTACCAATGTATCCTGAGGAGCACAAGCTGGAGGAATAACAGGGTTGATGAACACACCTGCATCGTAAGCCATCTTGGTAACAACGAATGTCTTCTCAGCATCGCGTACGTAGAGAGGAATGATAGGACTCTCTGTCTCGCCAATCTCGAAACCTTCCTCGCGGAAACGCTTCAAGGCATAGTTGGTTACATCCCAGAGATTCTCGAAACGCTCTGGCTCATTCTGAATGATGTGGAGAGCCTCGAGAGCTGCTGCTGTGGCAGCTGGAGTGTTAGAGGCGCTGAAGATGTAAGTACGGCAGTTGTGACGGAGGAAGTTGATCGTATCCTTGTCTGATGCGATGAAACCGCCGATAGAAGCCAGACTCTTAGAGAATGTACCCATGATGAGGTCTACCTCATCGGTCAGACCGAAGTGGTCGCAGACACCACGACCCTGCTTGCCGAATACGCCAAGACCATGAGCCTCGTCTACCATGATAGAGCAGTTGTACTTATGCTTGAGCTTAACGATTTCAGGCAAGTTAGCCAGGTCGCCCTCCATAGAGAACACACCGTCAACAACGATGAGCTTGATAGCCTCCTCAGGGAGCTTAGAGAGCACGCGCTCCAAATCTTCCATATCGTTGTGCTTGTAGTGAAGCTGGGTAGCGAATGAGAGGCGGCGGCCATCTACGATACTTGCGTGGTCGCGGTCATCGCAGATAATATAGTCGTTACGACCTACTACGCAAGCCAAGACACCCTGATTTACAGAGAATCCTGTAGAGAAACACAAAGTTTCATCCTTGCCCATAAACTCAGCAAGCTCCTTTTCGAGCTGCACGTGCAAATCGAGCGTACCATTGAGGAAACGGCTTCCTGCACAACCAGAACCATACTTGTCGAGCGCAGCCTTTGCTGCATCAATAACACGCTGGTCGTTAGTCAAACCTTGATAAGCATTAGAACCGAACATCAGGATTTTATGACCATCGATGTCGGTTACCTCTGTCATCTGCTTACTTGTGATCTCGCGGAAATATGGATACACACCGGCAGCCATATACTTCTGAGGTTCACGATAATTCTTGTATCTTTCTTGTAATTGTCCCATTATTAATAGGTGTACTTTATTTTCTTTTTTTATATTTTTCTAACTTTCAGGGTGCAAAGATACAAAAAAAGAACTCAATAAACGGCTTTTTTATAAGAAAGTTTACTTTTATAGTTTTTTTAATCGATATTTCTTGTTATTTTGGGTATTTTTATTACTTTTGCAGCCTAAATTTTACAAACTCTTGACTATATAATGAAGAAAAAGATACTTTTCATCATGAATCCGATTTCAGGAACAGCCAGCAAGGCAGCAGTTCCCAGTCTGATAGATTCTGTTTTGGACAAAGAACTTTTTGAGTACGAGATAAGAATGACTGAAAGAGCTGGGCACGCTTCGGAAATTGCTACCGAAGCGAAGAACAACCATGTAGATGTGGTTGTGGCGGTTGGCGGTGACGGAACCGTCAACGAGGTGGCCCGCTCACTGGTTCACTCCGATACTGCCCTCGGCATTCTGCCTTGCGGTTCGGGCAACGGACTGGCAAGACATCTGCTGCTCCCAATGAACCTGAAGAAATGCATAGAGGTCATCAACCAATGCCAGATTAGAGATCTGGATTATGGTGTCATCAACGACCACCCGTTCTTCTGCACCTGCGGCATGGGCTTTGACGCTTTCGTCAGCATGAAGTTTGCCGAGAGCGGCAAGCGTGGTCCTATCACTTATGCTGAAAATATCCTGCGCGAGGGATTGAAGTATAAGCCTGAGACTTACACGCTGGAGGACGAGACGGGCACCAAGCAGTATAAGGCGTTCCTCATTTCCTGTGCCAACGCATCTCAGTATGGCAACAATGCCTATATTGCCCCTCAAGCATCCATGAGCGACGGTTTGATGGATGTTGTCATCATGGAACCATTCGATGTAATCGAGGCGCCTCAGGTAAGTTTCGACATGTTCAACAAGACGCTGGACAAGAACTCGAAGATCAAATCGTTCCGCTGCAAGAAGCTCCATATCACCCGCAGTCAGCCAGGCGTAATCCATTATGATGGCGACCCTGTGATGACGGGTGCAGAGATTGATGTTCACCTGGAAGAAAAAGGAATCAAGATGGTGGTGAACCCATTTGCCAACAAGAACGACCGCAAGCCGAACATGATTCAGTCTGCCTTTGCCGATTTCTTCAACGACATCAATGCCGTGCGCGATGATATTCATAAAGACATCCAGCGCCAGAGCAAAAGAGTAGAAGCTATCAGCAAACTGGTACAGAAGAAGCTGAACCTTTAAGTAGTGAGTAGTGATCACTAATCACTACTCACTAAGATAGAATTCTTCCGTTATTTTCCTATACCATTCCGAGCGGTTTCCCTGCGAATCCATCATCGTTTCAACATGCTCTTCATAAGGCGAAATGCGATGCTTGGCAAAACTCAGCATAAAGCGCTTTGGCTGCTTGCACACTACCGTCTTTACACCACACTTCCGTATAAGATAAAAACCTAATATACAAGACTCTGCAACAAACTGCTCCACTACTTCTACGGGAACAATTGCAGAGAAAATACCGTCATCAGAAAGTAACCGTTTTACACCCGCAAACAAATCGCGGAACGGAAGACTGTCCGTATGTCTCGCCATCGTCCTCTTACTGTCCGGATTTTTCAAGCTATCTACAAAGAACGGAGGATTGCTCACTATCGCATCAAAAACACCGGCAGACTTTAAATCTTCAGCAGTTTCCAAAGCCTCAGCAGCTTCCGAAGTTCCCCCGAAATCCTGCAGTCTGCAGCATTCTATTTCCACCCTGTCGCGAAACGGACTTGCCATCACATTCTCCCTCGCCTGTCCGCAGGCATCAGCATCCATATCAATCCCTAAGACCTCAGCTTCAGGAAAACGCTGCGCCATCATGAGCGAAATCAGTCCCGTTCCGGAACCGATGTCCAGAATCCGCCTGCCACCTTGCGCCCATGCACCCAGCAAAACGCCGTCAGTTCCCACTTTCATGGCACAACGGTCTTGCTCTATCTCAAACTGTTTAAATCGAAAATTACCCATAAATTCTTCTGTCTCTTTACAGAAGAAAACGAATGCGCCGCCGATTTATTTTATCGCAAGCAGCAGAAATTGCCACTTCCACCTGCAAAAGCAGCTACTTACATCTATAAAAACGGGTACTAATATATAGAAAAAGCAATTTTATTATTAAATAATCTATCATCTTCCACGATATTTCATAAAAAATGAGTACCTTTGCACGGAAAATAGAAATCATAACAAAATGGATAATAGAAGAACAAGTACCCGAATACAAATGATTGCAGATTACGAGGGCGACCCGAAAACCCTGATCGAAGACCAGGAAGAAGGTTTGTACCCTACCCTCTGCATGCGAGATATTGTAGTTTTCCCTACCAACATGACCCCTATCGTTGTGGGCAGAAAGGAAAGTCTGAATCTCGTCCGGATGCTGGAAAAGAAACCAGACACCATATTCTGCGTATTCTGCCAGAAGAACAAAGATACAGAATCGCCCTACGAAGAAGACCTCTACCCTGTAGGTGTCTTCGCCAAACTCATCAAGGTGATCAAGATGCCTGGCACAGAGCAGATGAGCATCATCATCCAGGGTCTGGGCAGATGTCAGATGAAACATCTCGTTCAAAAAGAGCCTTACACAGTAATTGACGTAAAAAGTCTTCCGGAGAAATGGCCTGACGAGAACAACGATGAACTCTTCAGAATGCTCTACGAGAACTTCCATTACGAAGCGACAGACTATATCAAATCAAACGCCAACTATACTGATGAGGCCATCCAGGCCATCAACGAACTCTCGAGCATTCATATGCAGTGCAACTTCATGTGCTCCCTCCTCCCTTTCTCCATCGAGGATAAAATCAAGATGCTGAAAGAGGAAAATCTCAGCGAGCGCATCATGATTGCCATCAGATCCCTGAACAAGGTGCGCCATCTGCTACGCATCCAGACTGAGATTGAGAACAAAACCCACTACGACCTCGATGAACAGCAGAAGGAATACTTCCTCAAGCAGCAGATCAAGAACATCAGGGAAGAACTGGGAGAAGGCAACGCCAGTCCGGAGAAGAAGGAGATTCTGGAGAAGGCGAAAAAGAAGAACTGGAGCGAGGAAACTGCCAAAATCTTCAAGAAAGAAATTGCCAAGCTCGACACCCTGAACCCACAGAGTCCTGACTATTCGATACAGATAGGATTCCTGCAGACCATGGTAGATTTGCCTTGGAACTCCTACACCCAGGACGACCTCAGTCTGACCCGTGCCAAGCGCATCCTGAACCACGACCACTACGGCATGGAGAATGTGAAGGAGCGCATCCTGGAATTCCTCGCCGTAAGAGCACTGAACGGCGGCGGCAAGAGTCCTATCCTCTGCCTCTACGGTCCTCCGGGCGTAGGAAAGACCAGTCTGGGCAAGAGCATCGCAGCAGCCATGAAGCGCAAGTATGTACGCATGTCGCTGGGCGGTCTGCACGATGAAGCCGAAATCCGCGGTCACCGCCGCACCTATGTGGGAGCCATGCCGGGCCGCATCATCAAGAACATGCTGAAGGCAGGCAGCAGCAATCCGGTCTTCATCCTCGACGAGATTGACAAGGTGGCGCAGAGCAATTTCAACGGCGACCCAGCATCAGCCCTGCTCGAAGTGCTGGACCCGGAACAGAACAATGCCTTCCACGACAATTATCTCGATATGGATTACGACCTCTCCAAGGTACTCTTCATCGCCACAGCCAATGACCTGAGCGTCATTCCGCGTCCGCTCCTCGACCGTATGGAGCTGATAGAAGTAGGCGGCTACATCACCGAAGAGAAGACAGAGATTGCCAAGCGCCACCTCGTACCGGAAGAGCTGGAAAGCACCGGACTCGACAAGGTCTCGCCAAAGGTAAGTTTCAACAAGAATGCCCTCGAGTTCATCATCGAGCACTACACCCGGGAGAGCGGCGTAAGACAGCTGAAGAAGCAGATTGACAAGAGTCTGCGCAAAATGGCTTACAAACTTGCCTGCAACCAGGAGCTGAAGAACTACACCATCACCCCTGCCGAAGTAAAAGACCTGCTGGGCAATCCGCCGTTCAACCGCGACATCTACCAGGGCAACGACTATGCAGGAGTGGTAACCGGACTGGCCTGGACCTCAGTGGGCGGCGAAATCCTCTACATCGAAACCTCGCTCAGCAAGGGCAAGGCAGGCAAGCTCACCCTGACCGGAAATCTGGGCGACGTGATGAAGGAATCAGCCATTATCGCACTGGAATACGTCAAGTCGCACATCGACCTGCTCCAGGTAGACTACCGCATCTTCGAGCAGTGGAACATCCACATCCACGTGCCTGAGGGAGCTACCCCGAAAGACGGTCCTTCTGCCGGAATCACCATCGCCACCAGCATCGCCTCAGCCATCACCCAGCGCAAGGTGCGTGCCAACACAGCCATGACCGGCGAGATAACCCTCCGCGGCAAAGTGCTCCCGGTAGGCGGAATCAAGGAGAAGATTCTGGCAGCCAAGCGGGCAGGAATCAAGCACATCGTGATGTGCAGGGAGAACCAGAAGAACGTAGAGGAAATACCGGAGAAATATCTCAAAGGCGTAGACTTCCACTATGTAGAGAATGTGGCTGACGTCTGGCAGTTCGCGCTGACCGACGAGAAGGTGAAAAACCCTACAGACTTCAGCATTGAGGAAAATGATAAAAAAGAATAGAAATGAAATTTGAATTACAAGTAACAGATAAAGCAAGCGATGCGCGTACAGGCATCATCACCACCGACCACGGACAGATCAAGACCCCAATCTTCATGCCCGTAGGAACCGTAGGAAGCGTGAAGGGCGTCCACTTCGAGGAACTCAAGAAGCAGGTCATGGCACAGATTATCCTCGGAAACACCTATCACCTCTACCTGCGCCCAGGTCTTGACGTCATCAGGGCAGCAGGCGGATTGCACAAGTTCAACGGCTGGGACCGTCCTATCCTCACCGACAGCGGCGGCTTCCAGGTCTTCTCGCTCACCGGCATCCGCAAGCTCAAGGAAGAAGGCTGCGAGTTCCGCTCCCACATCGACGGCAGCAAGCACTTCTTCACACCGGAGAATGTAATGGACACCGAGCGCATCATCGGAGCCGACATCATGATGGCCTTCGATGAATGTCCACCGGGACAGAGCGATTACCAGTACGCCAAGAACAGCCTCATGCTCACCCAGCGCTGGCTAGACCGCTGCATCAAGCGGTTCAACGAAACCGAGCCCCTCTACGGCTATCAGCAGAGTCTCTTCCCTATCGTTCAGGGCTGCACCTTCCCGGAACTGCGCCGCGAAGCAGCCAAATACATTGCCGACAAGGGAGCCGACGGAAATGCCATCGGCGGACTTGCCGTAGGAGAGCCTACCGAGGTGATGTATGAGATGATAGAAGTAGTGAACGAAATCCTGCCGAAAGACAAGCCGAGATATCTGATGGGCGTAGGAACCCCGCAGAACATCCTCGAAGCCATCGAGCGCGGCGTAGACATGTTCGACTGCGTAATGCCGACCCGCAACGGCCGCAACGCCATGCTCTTCACCTATCAGGGCACGATGAACATGCGCAACAAGAAGTGGGAGAAAGACTTCAGCCCGATAGATCCAGACGGCTGCGACATCGACCTCGTAACCACGAAGGCCTACCTCCACCACCTCTTCAAGGCCCAGGAGCTGCTGGCGATGCAGATAGCCAGCATCCACAACCTCTCTTTCTATCTGCGCCTCGTGACCGATGCCCGCCATCATATCGAGCAGGGCGATTTCGTGGCATGGAAGAATTCCATCATCGACCAGCTTGGCCGAAGAATTTAAGTAAGCAAGCATCATGAAAGATTTTAAGAAAATAAGAAAACACCGCCGACTCTACCGCACCGGCCGATGGGCTTCCCGCAAGTTCGGGTGGCTCATCAGGGCTGTGCGCTGGCTGGCTCACAAGCTCCGGTTCCTGCGCATATTCCGGTTTCTCAACCCGTTCAGGTACATCAAGAAGCTCGACTGGTACATTATCAAGAAGTTTCTGGGCTACTATTTCTTCTCCATCGCCCTAATCATCTCCATCGCCATCGTCTTCGACTTCAACGAGAACCTGTCAAAATTCACAGAGCACCATGCACCGGCGCGCGCAATCATCTTCGATTACTACGCCAACTTCGTGCCCTATTTTGCCAACCTCTTCAGTGCGCTGTTCGTGTTCGTGGCGGTCATTCTCTTCACCACCAAACTGGCAAGCAATTCCGAAATCATCGCCATTCTGGCGTCGGGAGTATCCTTCAAGCGTCTCCTTCGCCCATACATGATTACCTGCGTGCTGCTCTCAGCCCTCTCCTTCGGGCTTTCAGCCTACGTCATTCCCCACGGAACCGTCATCAGGCAGAACTTCGAGACGATGTACAAGAACAAGAAGAAGAATACCAGTGCCGAGAATGTACAGCTGCAGGTAGACAAGGGAGTGATTGCCTATATGCAGCATTACGACAACAGCATGAAACGCGGCTACGGATTCTGTCTCGACAAGTTCCAGGACAAGAAACTCGTAAGCCACCTTACAGCGATGGACATCCAGTACGACACCATTTCCGACAGCAAGTATCACTGGAAACTGAGCAACTGGAAAATCCGCAAGCTCCAGGGCATGAAGGAGCATATTACGAGCGGAGCCCAGAAGGACACCATCATCATGATGGAACCTACCGACCTGGTCTATTCCAAGGGTCAGCAGGAAACCTTCACCAGTCCTGAGCTCCGCGATTACATCTCCAAGCAGATTAACCGCGGTTCGGGCAACGTAGTGCAGTACGAGGTAGAATACCACAAGCGCATCGCCTCTTCCTTCGCTTCGTTCATCCTCACCATCATCGGCGTCTCCCTCTCAGCCCGCAAGCGCAAGGGCGGCATGGGAGCAGCATTGGGCGTTGGACTTGCGCTGAGTTTCGGCTACATCATGCTGCAGACGGTTTCTGCCACCTTCGCCATCCAGGCCAACTTCCCGTCTGTTCTGGCAGCGTGGCTTCCAAACTTCCTCTTCGCCATCGTAGCCTACTTCTGCTACCGCAAGGCACCGAGGTAATTATCAATTAATAATTAAGAGTTTATAGTTTATAGCAGCCATGCTCCCCTATAAACTATAAACTGTAAACTATAAACTATAGAAGAATGTATTTTGACGAATTAGATTTAAACGACAACGTGCTCGACGCATTATATGACATGCGCTTCGACACATGCACTCCAGTACAGGAAAAGTGCATTCCAGAGATATTAGAAGGTCACGATGTCTTGGGTGTAGCCCAGACCGGAACCGGCAAAACCGCAGCCTATCTGCTGCCAGTATTGAGCAAGCTCGATGACGGCGGTTATCCGAAAGACGCCATCAACTGCGTCATCATGTCACCAACCCGCGAGCTCGCCCAGCAGATAGACCAGGCGATGCAAGGCTTCGGCTACTACCTGCAGGGCGTGAGCAGCGTAGCCGTATACGGCGGCAACGACGGCAACCGTTACGATCAGGAGTTGCGCAGCCTCCGCATGGGCGCCGATGTAGTCATCGCCACCCCGGGCCGCCTCATCTCCCATATCTCTCTGGGCAATGTAGACCTCAGCAAGGTAAGTTTCTTCATTCTTGACGAGGCCGACCGCATGCTCGACATGGGTTTCTCTGACGACATCAAGACCATCGCGTCAAAACTGCCAAAGACCTGCCAGACCATCATGTTCTCGGCAACCATGCCTGAGAAGATAGAAGAACTGGCTAAGACCCTGCTCAAGAATCCGGTAGAAATCAAACTTGCCGTCAGCAAGCCAGCCGAGAAAATCAAGCAGGAAGCATACGTATGCTACGAAACCCAGAAGATGACCATCATCAAGGACATCTTCAAGGCGGGCGACCTGAAGCGCGTCATCGTCTTCAGCGGCAGCAAATTCAAGGTGAAGCAACTCGCAGCTTCTCTCCAGCAGATTGGAGTAAACTGCGGAGCCATGCACAGCGACCTGGAACAGGCTGAGCGCGATGATGTGATGTTCAAGTTCAAGAGCGGACAGTATGATGTTCTCGTAGCTACCGATATTGTGGCGCGCGGAATCGACATCGATGATATTGAGATGGTCATCAATTACGATGTTCCTCACGATACAGAAGATTACGTTCACCGCATCGGCCGTACTGCCCGTGCCAACCGCGATGGTAGAGCCATCACCTTCGTGAGCGAAGAAGACCAGTACTGGTTCCAGCAGATAGAGAAGTTCCTGGAGAAGGTGGTAGACAAAATGCCTCTCCCTGAGGGATGCGGCGAAGGTCCTGAATACATCAAGCTTAACAAGCCGAAGAAGAAAGGCGCAAACGGAAGAAACAACAGACGCGGTAACGGCAAAAACGGCGAGGCCGGAAAGAACAGTGCCAAGACCCGCCGACAGAAAGACCGCGACCAGACTTCTCACAAGCGCAAGCCAAACAAGCCAAACGAGCGTCAGGAAAAAGCACCACGCAGCAACGAACAGCAGCCTCAGCAGGGTAACAAGCAGCAGAACGCAAAGCAGCAGCCACAGCAGGGCAACAAGCAGCAGAACGCAAAGCAGCAGAACAGAAAGCCAGCCCAGCCAGGCGAGCAGCCAAAGAACAGCAACAGCCAGAAGCGCCGCAATAACAGCAACCAGCAGCGCCCAGGCACCGAGAACAATGTTCGCCCAGGCAGCAACGGCCGTGGCAGAGGCGTAGCCCAGAAAAAGGGCGACAAGCCGGCTGCACACAAGCACACCCCTATCGTAAATCCACAGAAGCAAGAAAATGCTGTGAAGAAATTCATCAAGCGCATCTTCGGATTCAAGAAATAGGAAATAAATTATCTTTTAAAAGAAAAGAGGAATGATGAAAGCGCTACCCCTCACCCCGCTCATGACCATCAGCCTCACACTGACGATCGGAATCATCATAGCCAAATGGGGCTATGATGATTTCAATATGCGCTTCTGGCTCATCATCTCCATCATTTCATGCGCCCTTAGCAGCATCATCTTTTTCCTTACTAAGTTTTTAAGCAAAAAAGCTTACTTCAGCAGGAGCCACCAGTTTCTCATCTACTCCCAATGCGTGATGATTCATTTATGCATTCTGAGCCTTGGGGCTTTTCTTACCTGCAAGCAAATAGCTGATTCCCAAACCTCTACACAACTGAAAAACTGGCAGGAACTGCCTTACCTCACACGGGCAAAAATCAATACCGAACGCTATAAAAGCAATATTGAAAGCAAACTGGTTTCCCTTCACGTAAAACAGCAAGACTATGCAGTCATCGCAGCCATGGCGCTGGGCGACAAGAGCGCACTCGACTCGAACACCCGAAACAGTTACTCCATTTCCGGAGCCAGTCACATCTTGGCAGTAAGCGGACTTCATATAGGCATTATCTTCCAGCTTTTCATCTTTCTGCTAGGCGGCAGAAAGTACTCAGTTTACACCATCATCCTGTCCCTCATCTCCATCTGGACCTACGTTTTTCTCATAGGATTGCCGGCAAGTGCAGTCCGTGCAGCCATCATGCTTTCAGCCTACAGCTTAAGCTTAGCTTTCCATCGTACCGGTCTGCCGCTCAACACTTTATCCTCAGCTTATATATTTATGCTCTTCATCAGTCCGCTCTATCTTTTCGAGTTGAGTTTCCAGCTTTCGTTCCTGGCCGTAGCCTCCATTCTGTTGTTTTTCACACCCCTTTACACCCTCCTCCCCATCCGCAGCCGTTTCATCCGTTGGGCATGGGGACTCCTTTGCGTTTCACTGGCAGCCCAGATAGGAACCCTTCCGGTCATCGTCTACACCTTCGGCAGAATATCGTGCTATTCACTTCTCACCAATTACATCGCCATTCCCGCAGCAACCCTCATCCTATATCTTGGGGCAGCATTAATCCTGTTCTCCCCACTCACGTTATGGGCGCCCATAGCACCGGTTGCCGCCCCACTCATCAGCCTTACATCAGGCGCCCTGACCAGCATCACCCAGTTTTTGAATACAGCCATAAAACTGATCAGCATGCTGCCTGGAGCAAGCATCGAAAACGTAAGAATCAGTCTGCCTCAGGTAATCGGTCTCTACGCTATCATCCTGCTCATTTATGCCCTATGGCGCAGGATAGATAAACAGAAGTCGCCAGAATGCAAGATTCCCTAAAACGGGATAAAGGCTTAAACCCCGAAAAATGTCTCTTATATAATAAGGTGTGCGTACACAAAAGCGCTACAAATCGAGGTTAAGAATGTTAAAAAATAACTTTTTTCTACTTTTTCTGCATTTTTTCTTTCTTTTTGTTGGTGTTTTCGAGAAAAACATGTATCTTTGCAACCAGAAATAAAAAATAAGAATTTAAACTCAATAAAAGATTAAAGATTATGAAAGCATCAGAAGTCATCGCGAATCTCCAAAGAAGATTCCCAAACGAGCCTGAGTACATTCAGGCAGTTAGTCAGGTTCTCGGTACTATCGAGGAAGAGTACAACAAGCACCCAGAGTTTGAGAAGGCAAACCTCATCGAGCGTCTCTGCATTCCAGACCGCATCATCCAGTTCCGCGTATCTTGGGTAGATGATAAGGGCAACGTACAGACTAACATGGGTTACCGCGTTCAGCACAACAACGCGATTGGCCCTTACAAGGGAGGTCTTCGCTACCACAAGTCAGTAAACTTGGGTATTTTGAAGTTCTTGGCTTTCGAGCAGACATTCAAAAACTCTCTTACTACTCTCCCAATGGGTGGTGCTAAGGGTGGTTCCGACTTCTCTCCACGTGGCAAGAGCAACAACGAGGTTATGCGTTTCTGCCAGGCTTTCATGACAGAACTTTATCGTCACATGGGTCCAGACGAGGATGTTCCAGCTGGTGATATCGGTGTAGGTGGCCGTGAGGTAGGTTACCTCTTCGGAATGTACAAGAAGTTGACACACCAGTTCCAGGGCGTCTTGACCGGTAAGGGTCAGGAGTTCGGCGGTTCATTGATTCGTCCTGAGGCTACAGGTTACGGTAACGTATACTTCCTCTGCAACATGCTCGCTACCAAGGGTATTGACATCAAGGGCAAGACAGTTTTGGTTTCAGGTTCAGGTAATGTAGCCCAGTACACTATGGAGAAGTTGCTCCAGTTGGGTGCTAAGCCAGTTACATGTTCAGATTCAGACGGTTACATCTACGACCCAGACGGAATCGACCGCGAGAAGCTCGATTACATCATGGAGCTCAAGAACGTAGAGCGTGGCCGTATCAAGGAGTATGCAGAGAAGTATGGTGTAAAATATGTTGCAGGTGCTAAGCCTTGGTTTGAGAAGGCAGACATCGCTCTCCCATCAGCTACTCAGAACGAAATCAACGAGGAGGCAGCTAAGGCTCTCATCGCCAACGGCGTAATCGCAGTAAGCGAGGGTGCTAACATGCCTTCTACTCCAGAGGCTATCAAGGTATTCCAGGATGCTAAGATTCTCTACTCTCCAGGTAAGGCAGCCAACGCAGGTGGTGTTGCAGTATCAGGTCTTGAGATGAGCCAGAACTCAGAGCGTCTGAAGTGGTCTCGTGAGGAGGTTGATGCTAAGCTCCACGACATCATGAACGATATTCACGCTAACTGCGTGAAGTATGGTACAGAGCCAGACGGTTACGTAAATTACGTAAAGGGTGCAAACGTAGCCGGCTTCCTGAAGGTAGCTAAGGCTATGATGGCTCAGGGCATTGTATAAGGCTAGAAAATTTTTAATAAACATCTTAAAAAATTTAAAATAATAGGAAATAGCGGGTCTGTGAAAGATCCGCTATTTTTTGTGTTTACTCCTTCCCCCACTCCTTCTTTACATCAAAGCAGGGACAGGCTTTGTTGGCAAATTCATTATGACCATGAATCGTGGCTAATGGATATTCCTCCTTCAGCTGCTCGATGAGCGAGCGCATTGCCGCTTTCTGGTCTCGGGTTCTTGTATCCTTCGGCTTGCCTTTCTTTGATAAGCCGCCGATGTAGCAAATGCCTATACTGATGGAATTATGGCCCTTGCAATGGGCGCCAACCTCCTCTATCGCACGGCCTACATGAATGCTGCCGTCACGATAAATCACGAAATGATAACCTATGCAGCGCATTCCGCGCTCCCGGTGCCAGCGGTCAATATCCGCTACGGTGAAGTTGCGACCTTCCTTGGTCGCACTGCAATGAATGATGATTTCCTTTATCTTACGCATGATATTGAATATTAATTATTGAAAAATAAGCAGATAATTGAAGGGGATTTCGTCAACACCCCAATCCCTGATAAACAGATTGATTCTGCACGGTAGATGCTTTTTCTTCATCCTCTTGAATTCTTCATCCAACAACTGGCAAAATTCATTATAGCATTCTTCTGATTGCGTAACGATTCCGGTATAATGAGACTTGCCCAGAATGATACTCTTGTTTCTCAGACGTAGCGGACCGTTGCCAGGCACGAAGCGAGCTCTGCGCCTAACAGTACGAGGCACGTAATTGGATCTTAACAGAATAACAGGCTTGATAACAATTTCATATTTTCCTCTTTCATACTTATTTTTCTTCTTTGTCTCCGACACCTTCTTTTGCTTGGTAGGAATGAGAGAAATCTTATAACGTCCTGCTGGCAAATGACGGTTAGGACGTTCTAAGGTGTCGCAGAAAATCTTGCCACCTATAACCATTGTGCCATCCACACTCCATGGAGTGAAGCGACGGCGGAATATATTGATGTTCATGATAATTTACAATTAATAATTGATAATGAATAATTGGGTCAAAGCCGGCCATTAAGGCTGATTTAAGAACCGAAAAACTTAATGACCCTTAATGACCTTGACCCTTAATGACACCCTCTTTAGACTGTAGGAGAAACTTTCTGATAGCGCATGTCAGGTAATACACAGATTAAACCCTGACGTTTCCAGTTCTTTAGCATCTGTTTTACCGTCTCATGGGTGGCACTTGCTCCCTTAAGTGCAATGCTCTGCTGCTCTGCCTGTTCGAAGGTGAAGGTTACGTCCAGCCGCTCAAAGATGGAATCATTCTTACCTCTGCGACTTCTGTCGTAAGCAGACTGACTGCAATAATTCTTGGATGAGAAAGCATCTTCTATTCGGCTACGAAAGAAGTAAAGCGCATTATCCAACTGATAGTCTGCCAGTACATCAAAGACATTCAGCATGGTTGGTGTCTGCGTCTTTACGAGCATTTCCTTCCACAAATCAGGTGACTCCTTCAACTGTTTCTCGGCTCCATTGAAACCATGCTTCTGAATCAGCGTTTCCAGAACCTTGCAGAGCATGATGCAGGTCATCATTCTCATCGTGGTTGGACAGATACGGAAACGCTGGCGGGCTTTCACCTTGTCGTCATTTTTCATCGTTTCCAGTCTTATCTGTTCCAGCCATTTTCTACCCTTTTCCTCCAGCTTCGGCAGCACTACCTCACCCGACATCAGCGGCAGCAGATGAGCTATCTGAATAATGCGGTCGCGCTGACGTTCGTTCATTACATACATGTTGTCAGAAAGTGGAGTGAAGGTATTATCGGGCGTTTTTGCCACGATGATACGGCTCTGGAAACCATCCGTATAATTGCTTACCACACGATAGAGTGCATCAGGCGTTCCACACATCACCACGTTCCATAACAGTCTGTCTATATGAACATTCACTGCATCCGCACTTCTTGCTTCACGCTCATAGCTTGTTCCGTCGTAAGCCTGTCTTAACATAACTGAAAAGTCGCTCATTGCCGATTTCCACTTCTGCGCTACAGTGTCTGCTTCCGGAGTAAACGAGAAGGCGTGCTTGCCTTCCGTGTTAGCCAGTCGTTCAGCCAGATTTGCCACCGTATTGTTCAGTGTCAAGCATCTTACAGGCAGTTTCGGCTCTTCCGGCTGCTCCTTCTTGTTCTTGGCTGCACGTTTCTTGGCTCGCCATTCATCCTCCTTCTGCTGATACATTTTGTCCATTTCCTTCACTTCCGAAGTCCATGCATCAATCACGGGGTCAATACTTCCCTTACCAGATGCAAAATCACCGGCGATGTAGGAGATGAGGTTCAGCGAGTTCATCTTCCCGTGAACGGAAACCTTCACGCCCGTTGCGAGCATTCCGATGGCAGGACAGATGGCAGTGATTACAGGCAGTGCCAGTGCCGGACCCACTGCGCTGATGGAATCCCGAATGCCTTGCGGCAACTTAGGCAGCGCATTATAATAGAACAGATCGTCCTTGGCGTTAGCCTCGTCCAGCGCATTTACCAGCGCCTCATTGTCAGCCGCCGAACCACCACCTGCATTTCCTTGCTTCATTCGTTCCTGACGGATGGCAGAGAGCACATCCTTCAGTCGCTTAGGCATTTGCGTAATTTTCTCGTTCAATGCCGAGTTGATGCAAGCCATCTTTTCCTGTTCGGAAAACCCATCGTAGCAGGGAATAATCTGAGCCAGCAGATTGCGGTCAAAACCACAGATGTGGCGCAGGTTCACAGCCAGCTCAAAGGTCAGCGTATTGCGGTTGGAGCGCATCGGCTCCTGCCCATCATTATACAGTTGCCACCACTTCTTAATGATTTCTCCATAAGGAATCCCGAGATAATTGTCCTGAGCAGCAGAAGTAGTTGAAGCAGCAGTAGTTGACGCAGTAGAAGAAGTTGAAGCAGCAGAGGCTGAAGTAGCAGCAGTTGAAGCAGCAGCAGAGGCAGAAGCAGCAGAGGCAGAAGCAGCAGAAGTAGAAATTCTCGAATTCTTAAATTCCTGACCCTTAAAAGCCCCTTGAGAATCCTTCTTGAATTCTTCCTTCCAAGGCTCATAATGCTTGTTTGCCTTGTGCGCCCCTTCCGGCAGTTCCTCCTGTCCGTATCTTTCCCGCTCTTCCAGGACCTTCCCTTCAGCTGCCACGGCAGCCTCATCATATTCATCCTTGAAAAGCCGTGGCGAAAGGAAGAGCAAATCTTCTTCATCCGATGTGGTAGTGAAATAAACCCTGTTAATGTCGTGAGCCGAAGTATCCATTTCGCACTTGAGCATCGTAGCAATTCGTACCTGATTCTCCAGAACCGTCTTGCCCTTTTCGCGCTCAAACACCGCATGTCCGCCCTGTCGTGCGCTGCGCTCCAGCATCAGCAGTCCGTACTTGTCCGGTTCTTTCAGCAGCAGCTTGGCAGCCTTGGCAAAAGCCTCCGGCTCATCCATATCAAATCCGAAAGCACCGCTTGGCAGTTTCATTCCCTTCACTACCCCTTGCGGATAATGGCCGGAGTAGTTAAACTGCACCAGTCTCCGTTTCGCAGCATCGTTTCCGGCACGAGCCAGGCGAAGATTCGCCTTCTGCTCATTGCTTCCACGCAACTGCTTATACTCCTCTTCCGAGGTGATGGAGCGGGCAACCTTGTGCCCATTCTCCACCTTAATTAAATAACAACTCATCTATCTGTTTCTACTTATCGTTTTAAGTTGAATACAAAATCCTAATGTTTCAGTTGGTAATCCACTACCGCATCAGCACCTTCAGCTGCCTCAACAGCCAGCGTTTGGGAGATGTTGATTCCCTCATGACAGAACACCTTTAAGGTAAGCTGAACAGCACCGTCCTTGGTCTTGCTCACACGACCATGCGCCAGTTTCTTAATCAGTTCCGACTGAGTTCTGAGGCGGTGCTGCACTACGAAATCAAATGTTCCGTCAGGCATTTGCTGAGCCACGCCCATCGAACGGAATCGAGGAACCTTATTCACCCCCGATTCCTGAGGACTGAAGAGGAAATACTGCTTAGCATCATAGTAAGCCATTCCACCCAACTGCACATGCTGGCAGTCATTATTATTCACCTGCTGGTTCTGAACATTATTCTGAGTATTGTTCTGAACCTTGTTTACTTTCTTAACCATAATCTGAATTGAATTTTAGGAGAAGAAACATCCGGATTGTTGCGCGCTTTACCATGGAAAATCCTCCTCTGTTTCAACTCAGTTAATAACTAAGAATCTCCGCAATAAGTCTCCAAGCGAAGCCTCCTTTTACCTTTTTACTTTTTTACCCTTTTACTTTTTCAATGTCCGTAACCAGAATATCCTGATAAACCTGACCATTGTGCTCATGGGTAGTAAAGCGGAGCGTAACAGCCACCAGCTCGCCCGGAGCATACTTACATTGCGCCATATTGCCCAACATTGCCGCAGCGTACTGGTTCTCATACTTGCCGCCCATCTCCTGGAGAACGATGTTGCATTTCATCATCTGTCCGTTCTCACTTTTCTGACTCTGCACAGCAAAGGTCTCACCCTGCTGCACCACTCTCATAATCTGAGTATACATAATAATTGTACGAAGAGGTTTCAAGAGCACCAAACCATTTCAGCGTTGTCTTGTTTCTTCGACGCTGCAAAAGTACTGCGAAAACAGAGGCAAAACAATCCCTTTCCCACAACTCCCCCGAAAAACCCACGTATTTGGGAAAAATCGGGCATTTCTTGGGAAAAAGTAAGAAGAAGAAGGAAACGAGAGTCAAAAGTAAAGAAAAAGAGAAAATCATTCCCCTTTTCCTAATAAAAAAAACTCATTTTTCCCATCGTTGGGAAAAATTGTAGGAATCTTGGGAAAAATTCCCCCCACAACCAACATTTTAACACTCCAAATATTTATAATTCGAAATAAATGCTTATTTTTGCACTACAATTCAGTTAAACGTTTTAAAAGGAAATGGATATGAAACGGATAGAAGAACGTTATATTAGCTTGCTTACCGATTTTGGTTTTAAGCGTATCTTTGGAACAAAGCCCAACAAGGATTTGCTCATCAATTTCTTGAATTCACTGTTTGATGGTTTTCAGGTCATCAAGGATGTGAAGTACTTGAATAGTGAGCACGTTGGTGATGTTTTTGCCGAGCGCAAGGCCATCTTTGATGTATATTGCGAAAATGAGCGTGGTGAAAAGTTCATCGTTGAGATGCAGAATGCTTATCAGAAGTACTTCAAGGATCGTTCTTTGTTCTATTCTACTTTTCCTATCCGTGAACAGGCTCCAAAGGGGGCTGAATGGAACTTCAAGCTTGAACATGTTTACACTGTTGCTCTGCTGAATTTCGACTTGGAAGAAGAGGCATTTGACAAAAATGATATCAACCATGATGTGGGCTTGCTTGACAAGAAGACTCTTAAGGTTTTTAATGACAAACTTTCTTTCAAGTATGTTGAGATAGCGAAGTTCAACAAGACAGAGGAGGAGCTTGACACGCTTTATGATAAGTGGTTATATGTATTGAAAAACCTTTCCCGATTGGATGAGCGTCCTGCTGCCTTGAAAGAGAAAGTGTTTACTAAACTCTTTGAGGAGGCCGAGATTGCAAAGTTCACCCCAACAGAGTTGAAAGAATATGAGGATAGTTTGAAGGCGTATCGTGATGTCAAGAACTCTATAGATACGGCTTTGGAAAAAGGGCGTGAGGAAGGTAAAAACTCGAAAGCTCTCCAAATAGCAAAAAAGATGTTGGATGCTGGCATGGATATAGAAACAGTTATGCAAATAACAGATTTGCCAAAAAGTAAGATTGAGAAACTAAAATGATAAATCTCTATTCATACTTGAAATGCTGGATTTAAAGATATAACAAATGATATATATCCAGAGAAGAATTATTCCGAAAAAGAACTTTCGTGCTATACAAATATTATGAAACGGGCTTTCAAAAAAGGTACGTATTCTATAAATTGTGATTACGGTGGTGCATTCATTAAAGTAAGAGAATCTTCTGAATATAAATCATTTGAGAATATAAGCGACAAATTGATTGCACTTGTGATTTATCTCGGTAGTCTGAAAACAAAAAATAGTCGTTATAAATTTGGTCGTTATAAAACTAAAGATACTAACGATGTTTATGATGCCGTCATGACATCTTACCCTTACGATAATATGTTCAAGGCAAGAAAAAAAGCTATCGAGGAAGCACGCATTCAACTTCCCAAAATTTTAGAAGAAGTTCGAAGTCTCGAATAAGTAATAAAAGCGTTCCCAGTCAGCTGGTAGATGGATTTTATATAGACAACTGAACTTTCGCATGTGGTTTAAGTACGGGCTGAAGGCCCAAAAGCTCCTAGCCCAGGGCAATATAGTAGTACTAGTTGGAATTATCTTCTTATGCCCAGCTTTGCTGCTTATACTTCTGTTTGTTCCAGGCGCATTGAAAGTATTTGTCCGCTCATTTCTTTGATAATGATGTCAGCATCATCTCTTCGTGTAAATAAAAATATAGTTTAAAGTAGCAAAATGAAAAATATCAAATCATACATTGAACTGTTAAAAGCAAACAAGAATCTAGTTCTTACTGGTGCACCAGGCACTGGTAAAACATATCTTGCAAAACAAATTGCAAGAGCTATGAGAGCAAAAGTCGAATTTGTTCAATTTCACCCTTCCTATTCCTATACAGATTTTGTAGAGGGATTAAGACCATGTCGTGATGGAGCTGGTCAAATAGAATTTAAAAGACAAGATGGAGTGTTTAAGGCATTTTGTAAAGATGCCATAGCAAACAAAAAAGCTTTTGAGATACATGAAGATGATTCAAAGACACATGAAGATGCCCCAAAAGATCTATCTTACTATTACAATGTGCTAGTAGACAAAATTGAGAACAAAGAAATTACAAGCATTGAAAGAATGAATGGTAAAGAAATGAGAGTACACTGTAAAAAAAGCAAAACCATATATAACACGTATGGTCAATCCATTTCAGATAAAACTATAAATAAACTGTCTAAAACATATCCAGACTGCAAATCGTTAAAATGTTCCAAATTTGAAACGAGTCGAAAAAGAGCATATGCAGCAGTTCTTTATTTTCTTTATAAGATGAAAGAAGAAGATGAACTTTATGAAGCAGAATTAAAAGCAGATCAGGAAGTTCAAGAAGATAATCAGGAATACATTGACGTTTTATCAGAAAAAGAGCCAAAACCATATGTTTTCATTATCGATGAAATAAACCGAGGTGAACTTTCGAAAATATTTGGTGAACTTTTTTACGCAATAGATCCAGGATACAGAGGTAGAAAAGGTAAGGTGAAAACTCAATATCAGAATCTCGTTGGCAAAGGTGACGTGTTTGCCAACGGCTTTTATGTGCCTGACAATGTCTATATCATAGCAACTATGAATGATATAGACCGTAGTATTGAAAGTATTGATTTTGCCCTACGTAGACGATTTGCATGGAAGGTGATTAAACCCGAGGACCGTACTGACATGCTATCAGAAAAACTTGATCCAGATACTTGTGCAAGGGCATTAAACGTAATGACGGCTTTGAATAAAGAAATATCTAGCATGCGTGGTCTAGGCTCAGCTTATCAGATTGGTCCTGCTTATTTTATGAAGCTTGACAAAGACCATTATAATGGTGATTTCACTGCATTATGGAATATGCATATAGAGGTGCTTCTTAAAGAATACTTACGTGTGTTCAATAATGCTGATATAAGATTGGAGCAGTTTAAGGAAATCTATTTTGATTCTTTAATTGAAAAGTAAGCACTAATGATAACAATTCAAGACAATGACTATTTAGGTAAGGTTTATCCTCTTAGTGAGGTTGAAGAACTGCTTTATATTGCGAATAGACCCATAAAGCAATTATGCGAAGAAGAAAACCTACTTATCTATCCTCTTGACATTGAGGATTCTAATGATAAAATTGGGGAAAATTCTATTGTAAGTATCTATGCTAATGAGGGTAGTTCAGTTAGAATAAAGACTGGAAACATCATGGGTTTTATCGGACGTAATAACCAATATTTGAAAATATATTCACGTTTCGATAATGATCAAAATGATTTCTTCATGCATTATATGCTACAGAAGGTGTTTTCATATAATATCTTCAATTTGGACTTTATGTCCACTGAAGAGAATATCTTAAAAATTCTTGTTCTTATGTTTCCAACTATGTTGAAAACTGCAATGAAACAAGGAATCTATAAAGAATACCGCAAAATCCAATATAATGACTCTAATGTACGGGGAACTATTGACATCAGCCGACATATCAGAGAGAATATTCCTTTTTGTGGAAACATCTCATACGATACAGATGAATTCTGCTATGATAATGCAGTAATGGAATTAATACGTCACACCATTGAGTACATAAGAACAATACCTTTAGGTGACATGATTCTCTCTTCTAACGAAGTTGTGGAAGAATATGTTAGTAAAGTAATATCATATACGCCATGTTACAGACATTCAGACCGATTAAAGATTATACATGAAAATTTGACGCCTTGCCGCCATCCATATTATACGGGCTACAATGCACTCCAAAAAATATGTATACAGATACTTAATCAGGAAGATATGAAATATGGTGACGGAGATGGAAGCGTAAGTGGAATATTGTTTGATGGAGCCTGGTTATGGGAAGAATATCTAAATACCCTATTGTGTGATTATGATTTCAATCATCCCCAAAACAAACAAGGAACAGGTGCTATTTATCTTTTTGAGCATGGTGGAAAACGATATCCTGATTTTTGGAAAAAGGATTTTGTCCTCGATGCTAAATATAAAAAATACGCCCAAAGCGGGAATAAATTAGACATAGCTATAGATGATATTAATCAAATAGTTACATATATGTTCAGATTAAAATCTCAAAAAAGTGGCATTATATGTCCGTTAATCGGCGAGAAAAATAAAACCATTTCAGAAAGAATGAATAAAAACGGCTACAATGGAGTTATGTATATTTACGCCTTAGCAATTCCACAAAATTGTAAATCATATGACGACTTTGCAAACCAAATGAAAACTAATGAGAACCAACTAATTAAAGAAATTATGGGATAGCTAGGTTCTTCTGCCCTTTCAGAACGTGTGAAGTTTACTTGCAAAATATATGAGAAGGTGCGCCCTCCCATCGCACCTTCCCTCCAATCTTCTCTCTCAAATACTTCTCTTATAATCCTCCATCTTCTTCAGCTTATAATACAGATCCTGGGCGGTATGATAATCGGGATCGGAGCCTTCAAGCCACTCCGAAAAATGGTGGCTGTGGTTCTTTTGGGTTTCCTGCTTGCGGAAACAAGCCGGTTAGTTGTTGCAAACTACCCAATAACCATTCTTGCGACCACCTTCATGTTTTAGAATCTGAAATTCTTACTTAAGCTCCCGAAAAACCTTTCTTGCAGACATCCCCATTTTTCCTGCTAATTCTGATATTATCATTTTAGAATCCTCTGACAGCATATCCAACATAAGTTTCTGCAAATCAGTCAATTCTTTCTTGCATTTCTGATAACATTCACTACGAATGCAGCGGCTTCAATTCTTCTTCTGTCAATCCTGTTATCTGCATGATTTGAGACCAAGACATTCCCATAGCCAACAAGTTGCGCGCTACAGTCAAACCTTTAGACAATTCACCTTCTGCACGCCCCTTAGCAATTCCCTTTTCCTCGCCTTCAACATACGAGCCATAAAGACCGGAGTAGTAATCATCAACAGCCTTAATACTTTCATCGTATTTTTCCTGCTCCTCACTACTCAAGCAACGAACATCCGCCAATTTAGCAAGATGATTGAATATCTTCTTCTGTGCCGTAAAAGGCAATCTTTCCAATACTTCCATATACTTCAAAACATAAATCCATTTTTCAAAACCTGTCTCGCATTCTTCCTCACTCTTATCAAAGAAAGGAAGAGAAAGATAGATGAAACGAAGCTTGTCAGAAAACATCGAGACACTAGACTTCTCCCTCAAAGCAATGTCTGTCCTAAACTTTGTCACCTCATGCTCCTTTGGCATAAAATTCATGATGCAAACCACATAAACCGGTACAAACTGGTATAAAATAGCTGTGCGGACACCTGCTTCATCAAACTTCTTGCGTTGGGCAACAAAAGCCTTACTTGCATAATAGATGGAACGATTCACAAAGAAAGGTACCCATCTGTTCTGCATCTCAACGATGAAATGCTTGTCATCGTCGGTAACACAATAGATGTCAAAGATGCAGCCACGGAGATCATTAGTATCTCCAAGCTGTTCCTTATCCTTGAATGTTACGTCCTTGATTTGAAACTCACCTTCAAACAAGTCGTTCAAAAAAATTAATCAGCAAGTCCTTGCTGAACTCTTGACCGAAGAGACGCTTGAAGCCCCAATCGGTAAAGGGGTTGATGTATCTACCCATAAATTATCAATTTAGATTCTGTAAATCTGCCGCAAAGATAAACTTTTTTATTGAAACTGCCAAGAAATTCTAGAATTTTCTTTCAAAAGAAAGAAAGAGAGATGTAGAGAGAAAGGGGAAGCTGCCCTCCCATCGCACCTTCCCAACTCTTCCTCCTCAAACTATTCTCCTATATTCCTCCTCCTTCTTCAGCTTATCATAAAGCTCGTGAGCTTTGGAATAATCTTTATCAGATTCTGCAAGCCACTCCGAAAAGTGGTGGTTGTGGTTCTTCTGGGTTTCCTGCTTGCGGAACGAGTCTACCACACACTTCTTTTCTACTTCGGGAAACATCAGGTTCATTCGGGAGGCGAAGGCTGATTTGTCCTGATCACCCTTCACTATATGGAAAGTATATTTCATCAGACACCACACTATGTACCAGTCCTGCTGCTTGGTGATGTTGCCCTTGAGCCAGAACTTCAGCATGTTTTCTAACTTGTAAGGATCTACCCACTTGGCAAAGAAAGAGTCGCTGTTACGCTCAAAATCATCAGCCCTGGCAATTTCAGCTTCCCACATTTTATGCTCACCCTGATACTTGAACAGCGTTTCAAAATCCTCGGGCGAAGCCTGCTCCCTGACTAGCGTACGGACGAGTTCTTCTTCCTCATCCTCCTCTCGCTCAAACCAGTCTGAACAAAGCGTATAATTGTTGTATTTCCCTTCAATATCATTCATTACTTTCTGCAAGCTCAAAGTGGTAATATCTATTCTTCTCTCTCTCAGATGACGTTTCTTTACCTTTACCTCATGTTTCAGATGGTCAGGTAGCGTGCCCTCGTCGAAAATTCGCTTGATATAATGGTAAATAATAACAGCCTCATGGTCGGTGCGGAAAAGGCGGGTTCTGTATAAGGCTAGGAAATCAGCACAAATAGTACTTACTGTGGAGATGGTTTCTGCCAAAGCCATCTGCAAACCGGTAGAGACAAAGTTCTTGAAATGGGAATCAAAACGGGGGAAGTCGTCTCCGGCAGGAACTTTAAGCTTCTCGCATTGCTCGAAAATAGCCTTGGCATAGGGAATCTGACCATACTCCTCTTCCTTATCGAGCAAATAGTCTGAATGCTTCCGGGCGATGGTCTGAATATCCTGGAGCACCTTCTCTAAAACATCAGTATAAATCCCCATGAATTCATCATCGTAGCTCTTGTAGATGGAAATGTAGACTTTCTTATGGAGCGTATGAATATATTTAAGAAAATCTGTCAACTGCTCGGCAAGGTTCTGGTAAATATGAAAATAACAGGTAAGACCTTTATGCTTTCCTGCATTCCATTTAAATTCATCTTTAGCATGCTGAATCTCCTTATACAAATGTTCTGCCTCTCTCTTAAACTGACCCACATCAGTAGTTGTTACTGGAGTGTATTTCTTGACTCCTGTTACTTCATCTTCCACAAAAAGATCTTCTTCTGATGAAATCTTCAGAAGAGAATTGTAGTTATTGTCAGTATTTGGTATTTCCTCTGTCTGCATATTCTTTTTCTAGGTTTTGTTTGTTATGTTGTTTAAATAAGCGGCGTGGGGTTCCCTGTAAGTACCAGTATTAAGGTACCTGCAAGAACCTACGACAAGGTACAAACAAGTACTGCCCACGCCGTAGAGGAGTGGACGCCTTGCTGTCACCTTCTTCTTGTCGTTTTTGAATTTTGCAGGTTCTAAATACTGTAGAAGTGCAGATAATCAGCGTCAATATCTATATGTTATTTTTCTTGTTTACTTTCTGTTTCTTACTTCAAATTTTAAAGGGTTTATACTACGTTTTCTTCATCATCCGCCCAGTGGTCGCATTGGCGCATCACGGTTTCCAGCGCCTTTTCTGCACCCTCTGGTGGATACTTATACTTCTTGAGCAGTCGCTTCACCATCACTCGCATCTTCGCCCTCGCCGATTCCTTCCGGTTCCAGTCGATGGTGCGGTTGCGGTGCAAGACTTCCGTCAGTTCCCTGGTCAGTGCCACAAACTCCTCGTCGGAGTAAGCCTGTCGCACTCCTTCCGGCGTGGAGAGCGCATCATAGAATGCCTTCTCCTCGGGCGAAAGTCCCAGGTCATTGCCCTCTGCCTCTGCCTGCTTCATCTGCTGAGCCATCTTCAACAGCTCCTCTATCACTTCCTCGTTGGTGAGCAAGCCTTTCAGATAGTTGGAGAGACTCTGGCTGAGCATGTCGGAGAAGAGGTCGCTCTGAACCACGTTGGTCTTCTTCTGCTGCTTGATTTTCTCTTTCATCAGTTTGGTGAGCAGTTCCACCGCCAGGTTGCGCTCCTTCATGTTCTTCACCTCCTGGATGAAGGCGTCGTCGAAGAGCGAGAACTCTATCTGGCGGTCGCCGAAGAGATTGATGACTCCGTCGGTCTTCACACTCTGACGGAGCAGCTCACCGATGCGCTCGTTGATTTCATGTCGGCTGATTTTGCCCTTCTGCGAGAGTTTGAGCATCATCACGCGCAGCGCATCCATATAGCACACCTCCGCCTTCTGCTGCTCATCCAGAAGCGAACGGCAGAGCGTGGTGGCATTGTGAAGCAGATTGCTGTGCTCCATGAAATTCTTCTTGCGCTGAACCATGGCTGGAGAACTCAGGAAGTTGGCTCCGCTCGTGATGGCGAGTGCACGCTTCGAGTTGTCCTGTTCGAAGAAGCCGGAATAGTCGAAACCATGAAGCTGGTCTCGGCAGATTTCCATCTCTTCCTTCCATTTCACCAGGGCGGTCTTGGCGATGTCGGGGTCTCCAAAGCGGCGGCGGTCACGGTTGGTGTACTGCTGCATGGCACTCTTCAGCGCCTGCGCAATGCCTACGTAATCCACTATCAGTCCGCCTTCCTTGCCCGGGAACACTCGGTTCACACGGGCTATTGCCTGCATCAGGTTATGACCGCTCATCGGCTTATATACGTACATGGTGGCGAGCGACGGAACATCGAAGCCCGTAAGCCACATATCTCTTACGATGGCAATTTTCATCTCATCATCGTTGTCCTTGAATTTTCTTGCCAGTTCCTTCTTGTAGGCTTCGTTGCCGATAATCGGCTGCCAGTCTTCGGGGTCCTGGTTCGAACCGCTCATCACCACCTTCACCTTCTCCGTCCACCCGGGGCGAAGCTCCAGCATCTTGCGGTAGATTTTGATGGCGATGCTTCGGGTCAGCGCTACGATCATTGCCTTGCCGGTGAGTTCCTGCGCACGGTTCTGCTCGTAGTGCTGGATGATGTCCCTTACCAGCGTGTCGATGGTGGCGTCTTCACCCAAGAGCACTTCCAGCCGGCTGTGCTCCTGCTTCGCTTGCCTGATCTGCTCCTCGGTGGCTCCCTCATCGGCTAGGTTGTCGAACTCATCGTTCAGCAGCTTCATCGTGTCTTCGTCGAGGTTCAGGTTCACAACACGGCTCTCGTAATAAACCGGACGGGTGGCTCCATCATCCACCGCCTGACTCATGTCGTAAACGTCGATGTAGTTGCCGAACACTTCCTCCGTGTCTCTGTCGCGGTCGCTGATAGGTGTTCCGGTGAAGCCGATAAACGAGGCACCTGGCAGCGCTTCTCTCATCTTCTGGCTGAATCCCTTCTTCATCGTCAGACTCTTGTTGTCCCAGTGCTCTTCGCCGTATTGCGAGCGGTGCGCCTCATCGGTCATCACGATGATGTTGCGACGGGTGGAGAGTGCCGAGTCGCCTTCTTCAAACTTCTGAATGGTGGTGAAGATGATTCCCCCACTCTTTCGGTTACGGAGCAGATTGCCCAGGTCTTCACGGCTCTGGGCGTTCTGTGGTTCCTGACGAAGGAAGTCCTGGCAGCGGCAGAACTGACCGAAGAGCTGGTTGTCGAGGTCCTTGCGGTCGGTTACCACCACGATGGTTACTTCGGGCAACCGTTGCACCAGCTGGTGGGCGTAGAACACCATGGAGAGGCTCTTGCCCGAACCCTGCGTGTGCCAGAACACGCCGATTTTTCCGTTGCCTTCCACTGCCGTTCGGGTGCGCTGCAGGGCTTTGCCCACGGCGTAGTACTGGTGGTAGGCGGTAAGAATCTTGGCGTATTTGCCCTGGTTCTTGTCGAAGCAGATGAAGTTCTGCAGAATGTCGAGCAGTCGCTGCTGCTGGAACATGCCGAGGAAGAAGGTGCGGTAGTCGGCAAAGAGGGTTGACTCGTATGAGCCGTCTATGGTCTTCCATTCCATGTAGCGTTCCAGCTTGGCGGTGATGGTTCCGGCACGGGTCTCGCTCATGTCGCTGATTACGTTGAAGGCGTTGTAGCTGAAGAGGCTTGGAACGCTCTGCTGATAGTTCTTGATCTGCTTGTAGGCATCGTCGATGGTTGCATCTTCGGAAATGGCGCTTTTCAGCTCCACCACCACGAGGGGCAATCCGTTGACCATCACCACCATGTCGCAGCGCTTGTTCTTATACTCTTCTACTCTCCACTGGTTCACCACCTTGAAGAGGTTTCTTTCGGGATGGTCGAAGTCGATGAGTCTCATCAGGGCTGTTCGTTCTTCGCCATTCTGCAGGAATCCCACCTCCAGACCGTTTTGCATCCAGAGGGTAAACTGCTCGTTGTTCTGTTCTAAAGTACCGATGCTGATGTTGGTGATTTGCTTGATTCCTTCATCCATTGCATCGGCTGGCAGTTGAGGATTAAGCCGTCGCATCGAGGCGACCAAATCGGCACGATAGAAAGGCTCCTTATAGTCGCGTTCCACCTCGTAGCCACATTCGTACGCATAGCCGAGTTCGTCCCGGAACAGGGCAATGAGCGTTTGCTCGTATGCGTCTTCGGTGAATTTCTTGTCGTCTGCCATAATGTTATATTTTTAATTTTCTTTCTCATTATTTTCTTTCGTTGCTCTTCTTATTCCGGGACTTCCAGCTCGCCTGACATTAAGCGAGGGAGGAGGGTGTCACGGAGAAGGGAGAGGATGCGAGATTCTTTATCTTTCATTTTCCTTTTATTGTAGATTGGACATAATGTCTCATCATACATCTCTAGGATTTCATGGGTTGGTATAAGAATCGGCATCTTATTCAATCTTGCAGCCGTATTGGATGGAACAGAAGTTCCTTCATTCATTTTACTAAAATCGAAACGCTTAATATAATTATAAACGTATTTCATTACATAGTCCATCTTAGGAACACTAAAGAACATAGTATCTACCGTCCAGAATTTCTCGCAGACGTACATAATATTATCCAAAGTTCCTTTTCTAGGTATTAAAACGGATTCTCCATCATAGAGCCAAGAATTGACAAATCGCATGAATCCACCAGATCCATAGACGGGGAAAGTCCCATTTTCTAATTTCTTATGATCTTTACCATATTTTATGGTAATTAAATCTCCCAAACATCCTACTTTCCATCCTTCCGGAATCATTCCCAATTCACTATCCACGAACTTACCATCCTTGAAAGGCTCAAAGTCAACGAACCAATTCTTGAAAATAGCCTGCGCCATCTCCTCCAAATCAGCATTGATCTTATTGTTCAACTCTATCTTCCGGTCGAGAGAAGAAAGGATGGAAACTATATTTTTTTGTGCCTTTTGAGAAGGCAAACTAACCATTATGTTAGAAAGCTCAGAATATGTAATTTGAGGGAAAGTCCCCGAACGTGATTCTGCAAGCATTTGTAATTGCGTCAAAGTATCATTACTTCTCAAAATCTGATATAAATATTGTGGGTCTACATCTTCATGTGCCCTTAATACCATCAATTTGGTTGAAGCTATATAATCTTTAGGCTCAAAATCCACAAAACAAAATCTTTTGTTCGCAGGACGTATTTCGCTATAAAGAATATCTCCTTTTCGGAAAGTCTTTTTAAACTGCCCCTTTAACTTCTTATTCGGAACGTATTCATGATTCAAACATTTTCCATCAAGAACATCAGAAGTGTTTATTAAAACAACCTCTGACGCATTACCCTTATAGGTTTCGGAAACCGAATCACAAAGTTGGCAAATATCAACTTCTTTCCACTCCATACTCTTACACCTCCCATCCAATTTTCTTCAACTGCAATCTGATCTCTTCTTCCTGCTTCTTGCTTTCCTCAAACAGCTGCTTCAGCTCACCGGTGAGATTCGTCATTTTCTCCTCGAAAGGCACTCCGTCGCCTTCGTCTTCGGCGATTCCTACGTATCTGCCAGGAGTCAGGATGAAGTCCTGAGCAGCTATCTGCTCGGTGGTGCATACGGCACAGAAGCCCTTTTCATCCTCCAGGGTTCCCTGCTGGAACGCATGGAAGGTGTCAGAGATTTTCTTAATATCCGTATCAGGCATCAGTTCACGAAGCTTGCGAGTAACCATCGTGCCCAGATTGCGGGCGTCGATAAACACGGTCTTGCCCTTCTGCGCCTTGTTGCGGCTGATAAACCAAAGACTAACAGGAATACCCGTACTGTAGAACAGCTGCGAAGGCAATGCCACGATTCCCTCTACCAGGTCGGCTTCGATGATGGCTTGGCGAATCTGTCCCTCGCCACCACTCTGACTCGAAAGCGCACCATTCGCCAGCACCAAACCAATCTTTCCGTTTGGTGCCAGATGATGAATCATGTGCTGCATCCACGCAAAGTTGGCGTTGCCAGCAGGCGGCAAACCATACTGCCAGCGCACATCTTCCTGAAGCGCACTCTGTCCCCAGTCGCTGAGATTGAAAGGAGGATTGGCAAGAATGTAATCTGCCTTCAGCGTAGGGTGCTGGTCATCATAGAATGTGTCGGCAAAGACATTGCCCAGGTTCGCATCCAAGCCACGGATGGCAAGGTTCATGTGCGCCATCTTCCACGTATCAGGGTTTGCCTCCTGACCATAGATACTAATCTTGCGCAGGTTTCCCTTGTGGCGCTCTATAAACTTGGCGCTCTGTACAAACATACCACCGCTTCCGCAGCAAGGGTCATAGACTCTGCCCTCGTAAGGCTCCAGTATCTCTACAAGCGTGCGGACAATGCAGGAAGGCGTATAGAACTCGCCACCATTCTTGCCCTCCAGGCTGGCAAACTGCTGCAGACAGTATTCGTAGGTTCTGCCCAGCAGGTCTTTCTCCTCGCCAGCATCGTGCATTTCTATGTTCGTAAAGAGATCTACCACATCGCCCAGACGACGCTTATCCAGCTCCGGACGGGCGAAATTCTTAGGCAGAATGCCCTTCAGTCTTTCGTTTTCACGCTCAATGGCAGTAAGTGCTTCATCTATCACCACGCCTATTTCCGGGGTGTGGGCAGCAGCACTAATCTTGCTCCATCGGGCTTCAGCAGGCACGAAGAAGATGTTCTCGGCAGTGTATTCGTCCTTATCTTCCGGGTCGGCGTATTCGTCGCCCTGCAGCTCCTGGAACTTCTGTTCGAAGCGGTCGCTGATGTATTTCAGAAAGATGAGTCCGAGCACAACGCCCTCGTATTGCGAAGCGCTGAGGTTGCCTCTCAGAATATCGGCAGCCTTCCATATTTTCTCTTCAAAACCAATGCTGATTGTATCTTGTTTCTTAGCCATAATATGTTTATTTTTCTACGAGCACTAGCTTCCAGTCCTCATTCTGCAGAACGAGGGTCCCGTTGTTGTCCGTAATGGTGAATATCTGATTATCTATCTGTATTTTGTTCTCCTTTATTAAATAGGTGTAATTACCGCAAGCAACGTTTTCGGTGGTAGTTTGGGTTATTTTACCGCCTTCGTCGAAGTGGTTCACTTCCGTCGTTTCGGAGAAAGAAATAGCATCTGAGGTGAAACTGCAGAACAAAGGAGCCTCTTTTACGTCGATAAAGATACTTCCAACGCGCTGATAAAGGGCTGAAATCTGCCATTCGTGGGCTAAAAATTTGGTTTCGTAATGAAAATCCTCTGATTTTTCTGTTTCTTCGTCGCTAGAACAGGCGGTGGAAGAAAGCATAAAAAAAGCGACTATTATCATATAAAAATAAGATAATATTCGCCTGCGGATAAGAACATGATGATATTGGGCTAACTTTGCCTGAGCAAAATTACCCCCCCCCTAAAGCTTTGTACGTCAAGAAGTTACACCTTTTCATCTTAGTACTGTTATTATGTAGTTTCTAGCTTTCCAGACTATTGCTACGTCAATAATTTGTTAATTGCTAGCAAAGATAATAAAAAGTTGGCAAACCCAAGAATTTTATCACGTTATTTAACGGAAAAATGCAAAATATGGAGGTTAGGAAGATGTTTTACCCCCTCTTCTAAGGGTAAAAAATGCCCCTCCTCAGACGTGAATCCGCCTCTAACATGACGCATTTTTGACAAAATACAACAGGAAACAAGGATAAAAATGTAGAATCGAACAACATATCAGCTAACTAAAACGACTTAATATGTAGATAATTATTATACACAAAATATTAGAGTATGAATATAACAAAATACACATAACACACTAACAACCAACACATTCAGACATATATTCAACCTATATCATGTAAAACACACTAGTTCATCTAGCGTGTCATTAAGGGTCAAGGTCATTAAGGGTCATTTTCATTTTC
>ENA-UAZD01000171-UAZD01000171.1-human-gut-metagenome-genome-assembly--contig:-NODE-171-length-33218-cov-10.286946_pt1 | contig 33218 bp, 32 predicted proteins | sample MGYA00244112_ERZ654658 | MGnify/ENA primary metagenome ERZ654658 (study PRJEB26926, sample SAMN06164608) | human gut metagenome | biome: ENVO:00009003; feature: ENVO:2100002; material: ENVO:00002003... | reverse complement strand
GATCTACACTCGACTAGTCGTCGGCAGCGTCAGATGTGTATAAGAGACAGGAACAAGAAAGGAACTGTAAGCCGGTGTGTTTAACGGAGAGGCGAATATGGATTTTTGAGAGAAATTTTAAAACCGTCTCATTGCATGAGTATATTTATTGAGATATGATTGGCTTGGAGGTGATACTTATGGCAAATGAAGATAAAAAAGATTTTAATGCTATGCTTATGGATAGCAAGGATATGCCTAAAGTCCAAATAATAACAGATGAAAAAAGCATTGAAAAATATGGTGGAGATAAAATGTACTTTGCCCCACCTATTGACTATGACAAAGTAATGCGACTTGTGCCTTGTGGTAAATTGCTTACTGTAGGTACAATAAGAGATTACTTTGCTAAACAAAGCGGTGCTGATTTTACAGAGCCAATCACAGCCGGAATTTTTGTTTCAATAGTTGCATGGGAGAGTTATCAGCGTGCAGAGGATAAAACCCCTTATTGGAGAACATTAAAAGCAAATGGAGAATTAAATGCAAAGTATCCCGGAGGAATTAAGGCACAAAAGGAAATGCTTGAAAATGAGGGACATACTGTAGTACAAAAAGGAAGAACTAATATTAAGTATTATGTTAAGGACTACGAAAAAGCATTATTTACATTGTAATAGATAATGTCAAACTTCAGTTTGCAGAGCTGACAGTTTATGATTATATCAAAGTAAGATAATTACAATCAATAACGCCGGTGCGGGATTTTGATATCCAGTACCGGCGTTATTGATTCCACAGGGGCTTGGGGGTGTAGCCACCAAATATACTATTCGTTTTCTGCTTCGGCAAGTTTGTTAAGGATCCACTCCCTATTGATAACTATTTCATCATCATCGCGGAGATCCTTGAAATCATTGCAGTGTGAAGAAGCAAATTCATACATATTGTCAATGTCAACTGCACCAGTAATCTCACCCTTATTAATGATTACAAGAATATTTGTTCCGTCGTCGTCGACAGCAAAGCGCAGTTCATCAAATTCTATATCGGGATCATTTTTGAGAATAGAATCTGTCGCAAGTAATTTAACAAGTTCCATTACCCTGTCATCTTTACCTGCATCAAAGATCTGGATCTTTTCAACGAGCTGATTTGCTGATGTCACAATCCGGTATAAGTACTTTTCGGTACGATAATCAGCCAAAGTATTTTTTTCATAAAATATTTCATATGTCTTCTTTACTTCTGATTCAGGAACCAGATAAATCATGACAAGATCTTCCATCTGGTGATAGAGTGTGGAGTAGTTTAAACGAAAGGTCTCTCCACAGCTCGGGCAGGTATAAAGGAAAATAGATTGATTAAGTACCTTCTCCTTCATTTCAGGATCCAGGACAGTATTAATGCTATCCCAGACTTCAAAATCTCCATCATGATGGCAGGAAGGGCAGGTTATCTTTTCCATATGATGTTTTGACATAAATAATCCCCCTTTCAGTGAGATAAATCTATATTTTTCTATTGTAGAATAAGCGTATCCTTATATTATTTCGCCAGGAAATTACTCTGTATCTCCATTGGCATATGGTAAGCTTGGCCTCGTTTTGTCAGGCTGTATAGTTTAAAGCTCATGAGTTCCGGAGTCGCATTCAAAGAGCTGCAGAGTCCGAAATAATCCAGGTCTTCGTTCTGAACCATATCTTCGATCTCCTCATCATCAATCAGAAGATCGGCAGCAAACAGATTGGCCTGGTATTCTGTATTATCCGTCATATTGTAGAGTGTATCATCTTGCATTGGAGCCATTTTCAGCTGGGAACGATGCAGGATGATATGCCCTAATTCATGGGCGGCAACAATCATCTTTTCTTCTTCAGAAAGGAAACTGCTGATCATGACATAAATCGTCTTACAGCTCATAAAACAGTATCCTTTCAGTGTCTTATATCTGGAAGTTTCCCCGACAACAATGTTCATCTGATCCATGATCTCAAAGGGATCCCTGGTGCCATATTTCTTGATTAATTTCTTTGTTTCTGTATATATGTAAGTGTTTCTCAAATAAATCACCTCAAAAGTAAAAATAAAAAGGGCAGAAATATCCTTGTAACTATAAGGTAACAGATTAGGTGTACAATAATCCCGCCTTCTATTATTTTTCCTCTTGGTTTTTCAGATATTTTTTCGGTGTAAATTTCTTTGCACGTCTTTTGGAATCAAGATAAAGGCTCTGGATCTCATCCATAAAAGCTATTTTATCTTCGTCAGTCAGTGATCCACCGGCAAACATAGCTGCAGCCTGTTCCAGAATCTGCTGAGCCTGTTTGGCACCACGGTTTCCAAACTGTTCGGATGCTTCTGTGATAAAAGCTTCATCTTCACTCATGAGATAAGAAACGTCACACTGTAATGCATCTGCCAGTTTCTGATACAGAACATTTTGTTTTGGAAAACGTCCTTCTACTTCCCAGGATCGAATGGTCCTATATGAAACACCAACCATACTGGCCAGTTCCTGCTGACTCATCTTTTTTTCTTTTCTTAATGATCTTACTTTTTCACCGAATGTCATAAACATACCTCTTTCTAAGCCTTGTCTTATAAGTTTCATTAGCCGCCTCAAGGCAAAACGGGAAATGTGTCTCCTAAAAATTAAAAATTAATCTTGACAAAGGGAAATATCTCTCCTATAATGTGAATCACAGATAAGGGAAACATCTTTCCTATAAGATACACAATATTTCCTCTTTTGTCAATGGATATGTGAAATGAATTTCCTGTAATTCAATGAAAACAGGAAGGATAGACAATCATTGATAGTCAAAATGGGATACATGTTACAAAAAGAGGAAAGACGTATGGGAGGTGGCAATGTGAGTCAGGATCAGACTTCTATTATCTGTATTGATCTGAAGTCCTTTTATGCTTCTGTAGAATGCGTAGAACGTGGGCTGAATCCATTTAAAACAAACCTGGTGGTTGCAGATCCGACCAGATCAAAGTCAACAATCTGTCTGGCAATCACTCCGGCTATGAAGGCTCTTGGCATCAAGAACCGATGCCGGATCCATGAGATACCGGATTGTGTGAAGTACATTACAGCTATGCCAAGGATGCAGCTGTACATGGATTATTCCGCAAAGATCTATGGAATCTATTTGAGGTATGTCTCAAAAGAAGATATCCATGTGTACAGTGTCGATGAATGTTTTATTGATGTGACCAATTATCTGCAGCTTTATCATCTCACTGCAAAAGAAATGGCGGTAAAGCTTATGCAGGCGGTCATGGAAGAAACTGGTATCACTGCAACCGCTGGTGTGGGAACCAATCTGTATCTTGCTAAGATCGCAATGGATATCGTAGCAAAGCATGTGGATGACCATATTGGAATCCTGGATGAATTCTCTTACAGAGAGCAGCTATGGGATCATAAACCATTAAGTGATTTCTGGAGGATTGGATCCCGGACTGAAAAAAAACTGGCCGGTTACGGGATCCATACGATGGGTGATATCGCAATGGCTTCTTTAAGATCCGAGGACTGGCTGTATAAGATGTTTGGGATTGATGCAGAGCTGTTGATTGATCATGCATGGGGTTATGAAACATGTCGGATGAGTGACATCAAGAACTATCATTCGGAAGAACACAGCCTTTCAAATGGCCAGGTGCTGATGCAAAATTATTCTTTTGATGAAGCACTTGTGATTGTAAGGGAAATGACAGACAACCTGGTTCTGGATCTGTTTGAAAAAGGACTGGTAACAAGCTCTCTCACCTTATGGATCGCCTATGACCACAGGTATGAGCATGAGACATCCAAAGGAACTGTAAAACTTGAAAGAGAAAGTAACAGTTCCAAAAAGATCATAGATGCAGTGGAAGATTTATATCTCAGGATTGCAGACAGATATACCGGAATCCGAAGAATCGAGGTGTGTGCGAACAGGGTTGCTCCTGAAAGTTATGTGCAGTACAGCCTGTTTGATGATCCAAAACAGACCGATAAGGAACGGCATTTACAGGAAGCAGTATTGAATGTAAAGCAGCGTTATGGAAAGAATGCAATCATGCGTGGATCTAACCTGCTAGAGTGTTCTACGTATCGAGAACGCAATGAACAAATAGGTGGCCACCGTGCTTAGAGGAGGTGCAAAAAGTGCTGGCAAGTGCATATCAACCGTATTTATATTTATCAAGACCGGTTTCCAGGAGACATCCCATGGATGTAGGACGCAGGGCAAAACAGTTTGCTCCATTTGCGGCACTTCGTGGACTGGATGAAACAATCCGGCAACAGGAAATCATTTACGAACCGAAAAGAGATTTATCTGAGGAAAAGAAAAATGAGCTGGATATGAAATTAAGGATACTGACATATGGAATGAAGATACAGGCAACTTATTTTCAAAAGTCCTGGAAGGATCCATCCGTTGGTCAGTACCATACATTATCTGGAACCATAGAATTTTTTGATCCTTCAGTCCACTTACGGATTGATGATACCGAGATTCAGATCCAGGACATCTGTGATCTGACTGGTGATGTATTTGAAACTATTGAAATATCATGTTAATTAATCACAGCGGAATTTTTTATACCGGAAAGAGTGTGTGGTAGCTGGTGGAAGGATAAAAAAGGATGCACAGATCGACAAAGCAGATCTGATCAGAATAAAAATTGTGCTGTTCGTGTAGCTTTGGCACTTACGGAATGGATGGCATGATGCTCATAAGGCGGATTTGATTTCCCTTTGGTCCGTTGAGTAATAAATGGAGAAATATCTTATTGCTTAAAGGAGGAAGCCTATATGGGATCAGGTGCTATTAAATGGCATGTACACTGCTCTGTATGCGGAGCATTTATTGAAAAGAGCGCACAAAGCGATTCAGAAGTGGAGTGCAAAAAATGTCGCAGTACATTGGAGATATTTGTAAAGGATGATATGGTGTCGGTTCGTCCGATCCACATCAGAGATGAACAATTAAAGTCCAGGATGCGGACGTATTCCCGAAAGATGATGAATCAGGGATCATAACAGAATAGAATGAGCTGTCTGTAGTAAGCGTTGGATTTGGCAGGAACCATCAAGAACGCACCGGATGGCAAGAGTTTGTCAAGGAGCTGAACCTGACTGGAATCACTAAGAGCCCGGCAAAACATTTACGGATACACTACAAGATCAGAAGTATTTTCTGGTTTTGGAGATTGTTGAAGTATTTGTTTTGTCGGGCTTTTTTGACGTGTTTCGACAAATTTTAAATTTTTTTGTCGTACCCCACTGTAAAACAGGCTCTCAGCGTTTCGTTATATAGAGGTTGAATTCTCTTCTGCAAAAATAATTGCAAACGGAGATTTTGATAATATGACGCAAAGGAGGAAGTAAAGATGACTGAAATCGAATACCAGGAATTTGTAAGGCATTGTCCTTACGATGCTATGGGCGATTATTCCATGTTTCGCAAAGAGCAAACAGAGAATAAATCAGAAGATGCACATAGCAACTGAATAAGCCAGGCAATCTGGCAAACTTAATCTAAACGCAGATACATGCGTTACAAAGGAGTCACGGACTCCCGTTCAAAAAAAACGGGTGAGTTCGTGATCTCTTGTGCTGCAGTTCTTTATGTCTGTGCAGGAATTTTATAAAAGATGGAATGGACCACCCGGAGCCGAAAGGCAGAAAGGTGGTCATTATGTTGACATTAAAAGAACTGAAGAAAATCGTGAAAGTTGCTGATGTGGAGAAGAGAATCCCAAGCGTGAAATCCTTGAAGGAACACAAAGTTGTAGTAAAGGAAATGATCAATGCAGATACAACAATCTCTGTTTATGATCACGGATATGTACTTTATACAGCAGGAAATCAATCAACCGTATTTCCACTTCATAGTTGTGATGACTATGAATATGTGAGTGTAACTGGTGATAACAAGGAATTCAATAAAGAGTTCTTTGATAATGAAAACTGGTATATCCGTCTGCTGATGGAGGCTGAAGACCGTATGGCATACAGCCAGAGCAAAATCAGCACCAATCATGGTGTATTTTCTAACAGCGATGTTACAGATGATGCGGAGATTATGAGAGGATCTTCAAAAGATTTTGTTGACGATGTTATCGACAGAGAAATTCTGAACGCTTTGATCAAAGAGTTAACAGAGAGACAAAAGACGGTACTCAATCTGGTTTATTTCGAGGAAATGCGTCAGCAGGATGTTGCAGATTACCTGGGAATCAAACAGCAGAGTGTAAATGACCTCCTGAACAGGGCATTAAAAACGATGAAAAAAAAGGCGGAAAACGAAGAATTTTAAAAAAATTTCAAAAAAATTGAATCAGACCACTGTAAAACAGGCTCTCAGCGTTTCGTTATATGAAGGGTTTGCATAGAACACCTTCATGTACCTTGAAAAATGAATAGCCTGCCCGGAGTGATATTCGGTTTGAACATGCATAGAGCGAAAAGCTGCGTGTCTGCCAGAAGAAAACGTATCAGAGATGGAAACTGATATAGGAACGGATTCGGGAAAGAAAACAGGAAAACGCTTAAATCTTAAATCAAAATAAAATGTCTGAATCTGAAAAGAGGATGACAGTAGAAATCATGTGGCGGTATTTGTGATAAACAGGTACCGCCATATATTTGTGCTGTTATCTCAGCTTGTGCTGACTGTCCCAAATAGCGCAAATTTCAGGAAAGGAGGCGATCATCTTCGTATAAAAGATAATACGCAGACACGAACAGATAACCATACACAAAAAATCAGAAAGGAAGGATTTAAGAGAATGAACGTGAAAAAGAAAGCACGCAGGGTGATGTCCGGTTTATTGACTGCAGTAACGGTTCTATCGACGGTACTCTCTCCCGCAGTTGCCTATGCTTCTGATGATGCCGGATCTGTAAAAAAGATTCCGTATTATGAGGAGATCAAGGATCAGCTGGATGAAGATGAAGTGGTAACTGCAAAGGATTATGAGATCAAGGTTGGAGACAATTTCGATGTAAAGAGTGATTATACCGGTCTTACGATCCAGGATGACAGCAAAGTAAAAGTTACATTTCAGGAAGCAAAAGATACGGACGGGAATGACTTTTCTACCGATTATGCCAATTCCTATAAGGCAGTCTATTATGTAGAACCACAGACAACGGATCACCCAACCTACCAGATCAATCGAAAGATCGTGGTAAAAGAAGCGGATCAGCAGAAAGATTCGCAGTCAGAAAGTTCTTCTGATCAGGATGCTGGTTCTTCCGATGAGACAGAAACAGAGGATTCTGAGGCTGGCTCGTCTACAGAGGAAACTGGTGATGCTAAAACGGAGAGCAAAACAGAACTGACAGAAAAAGAATTTGATGCAGAGATCGAAGCAACGGAGAATCAGGAGACCGTTGATCCGGAAACAGGGATCACACTCTCAGAGGTTATGCAGGAAGCTGTTGACCAGGAAGTTGCTCTTGCAGATCTTGAAGCAGGCGAAAGTATTACTTTTGATATGCCAATGATGCTTGCTTCCGGTGAAACAGGAACAAAATCAGTCACAGTCACAGCCGGTTCCTGGTACTATTACGCAGATTATGGATTAGGTTCTTATCTGACTTGTCCATATTATGTGAAATGGGGAAGCATCAATGCGACAGCATACTGTGTTGAACCATCGAAAAAAGGACCGGGAAATGGAACTTATACAATCCAGAAACTTGCCGATGGAAAGACACTTGCAAAGGTCTGCTATTACGGAACAAAAGCAAGTGATGAGAATGGTTTCTTCGATGAGAAACATCCGGATTTTCCGGCAGGAAAGAGATTCATCATTACCCATCTTGCAGCAGCTTATGCAAATGGATCCAGTGACTGGGCATCCGGAACTAATGCAACAGGAAAGAACCTGGCAATGGAGCTTTACAATTATTGTGTAAATATGCCGGACATTCCGTCTGTAGATATGAGCTTTTCCGAATCTAATGTAAAGGCTTATGTGGAAGGAAACAGCCAGCGAACAAGCGTGATCACATTCAAAGCAGATAAACTGCAGACAATCACATTTAAGTTGCCAAGCGGTGTAAAGCTTGTAAATGTGACAACCGGTAAAACCAGTGCTGCAGGAGCAAGTGTAGAAATCAGTGGAGGTACACAGTTTTATCTGACAGCACCACTTGATCAGGCAGAGAGCGTCAGTGCTACATTTTCTTCTCGGATGAAGGGAAGCATTGATAAAGAATACTCTGCTTACAAGATTGTAACAGGATCTGGAACACAGGACCTGGCTCTTGTTTTCGGTGAAGGTGTCGGAAATGAGAAATATGTGGATTTTAAAGTAACCTGGATAAAAGAATGCAAGGTATCCATTGTAAAGAAAGACCAGGATACAGGAAATGCACTGGCTGGTGCAGTGTACGGGATCTATTCCGATGCTGCATGTACAAAGCTGATCGCAGAGATGCCTGCAACTGATCAGAATGGTGCTTCACAGCTCACAATGGAAAAGACACAGGAAGTTGTTTATCTGAAAGAAATCTCTGTTCCAACAGGGTATCAGATCGATACAAAGTCTTATAATGTGACTCTTGCTATCGGAAAGACAACAACCAAAAATGCAACGGATAAGCGAACAAATGCAAAGCTCAACATTGCAAAACAGGATGCTGAGACAGGCAATGAAGCCCAGGGAGATGCAACACTGGAAGGTGCGGTATATGGCCTTTATGCAAGAGAAGACATTGTTCATCCGGATGGAAGAACCGGAACGATCCATAAGAAAGACAGCCTGATCACATCCCTGACAACGGATAAGAATGGCGAAGCTTCTGTATCGGATCTCTATCTTGGAAAGTATTATCTGAAAGAGCTTAGTGCTCCGGTGGGATACGTACTGGATCCGACAGAACATGAGGTGGACTGTACTTACGAAGGTGCTACTGTTCCGACAGTAGAAAGAACTTCTGTATGTAAAGAAACCGTCATCAAGCAGCCGTTCCAGATTATCAAGGCAGCAAACAACGGGAAGACCGATGCAGACCTTCTGCAGGGAGTTGGTTTTTCGGCATGGCTTGTCAGTGATCTGAAAGTAAAAGCAGATGGAAGTTATGATTTTGATTCAGCCAGACCAGTTGTACTGACTGCAGATGGACAGACAGAAATGTTTACCGATGAAAAAGGATATGCAAGATCGATTCCGCTTCCATATGGAACTTATGTGGTAAGAGAAACCACAAGCAAACACAACTATGCACCGGTCGATGATTTTGTAGTGAAGATCACAGAGAATCATCCGGATACACCGCAGACATGGCGAGTGCTGCTGGATAAAGAATTCAAAGCAAAATTAAAGATCATCAAAAAGGATGCAGAAACACAGAAATCTGTACTCCTGGCTAATACTGAGTTCAAGGTATACGACCTGGATAATCAGAAATATGTGGAACAGACAACATCCTATCCGAAGCCAACGGTACACAAATCCTATTTCACAAATGAGGAAGGATACCTGGTACTGCCAAAGAATCTGAAACCTGGTAACTACAGGATTGAGGAAGTGACGGCACCCGATGGGTACACAATATCCAAAAACTATGTGACAGTTGCCGTTGATACAGATACTGCTTATCTGACCGATCCTGTCACAGGAGATGCAGTCATTGATGTGGAATATACCAACGCCCCGGTCAAAGGTCAGTTAAAGATCTATAAACAGGGGGAAGTGTTAAAGGGATTTGATAAGGAATTCCAGTATGAAATGGCTGGACTTGCAGGTGCTGAATTTGAAGTCTATGCGGCAGAGGATATTTATACTGCCGATCATCAGGTAGATGCAGATGGACAGAGAACTTTGTATTTTGCAAAGGATGCACTGGTAGCAACCGTTACAACGGATGCAGATGGTTATTCAACTGTAAAGAATCTTCCACTTGGCAGATACTATGTCAAAGAGAAGAATGCACCGGACACTTATGTGTTAAATACGGTGCCGGAAAATGTCGAATTTACTTATGCGGATCAGGATACAGCAGTGATCGAGAAAGAAATCTCTGTCACAGATGAAAGACAAAAAGCGTCGATTACGGTCGAAAAACAGGATGCTGAGACAGGCAATACAGTAGCCGGAGCAGTGTTCGGTATTTACAATGCAAAAGACATTCAGACGAAAGATGGAAAAGTGATCGTCAAAGCAGATACTCTTTTACAGGAAATGACTTCTGATGAAAAAGGTCAGGCAGCATGTACACTGGATCTTCCACTTGGAAGCTATTATGTAAAAGAACTGAAAGCACCGGATGGATTCGTATCTTCGGATGAAGTACTGAGATTTGATGCTTCTTATCGGGGGCAGGATGTACAGACAGTAACATTAAAATCCGTAAAGAAGAACCAGCCGACAACTGTTGAGATCACAAAATCAGATGCAACAACCGGTGTAGAACTGGATGGAGCTTATCTGAAAGTAACGGATAAAGATGGAAATGTAGTAGACAGCTGGACATCTTCCAAAGATGCACCGCATGTGATCAAATATCTGAAAGTGGGTGAGACTTATACCCTCCATGAAGAATTTGCACCGCATGGTTATCTGGTAGTCAATGATGTGACATTCACAGTCAAAGATACCGGAGAAGTTCAGAAAGTGGAAATGAAGGACGAGGTACCGGTTGGTGAACTGATCATCAACAAAAAGGGAGAATTCCTGGATTCTGTTACACTGGCCGATAAGGTCAAAGGTGTGGTGGAACACATTTTCAACTATGTAACCGGAAAGCTGACAGATGTTACGTTTGAAGTCTATGCTGAGGAAGACATTAAGGCTGCCGATGGCGTCAGTGATGATTACTATAAAAAGGATGAACTGATTGCAACGATCAAGACAGATGAAACCGGTATTGCAAAACTGGAAAATCTTCCACTTGGTAAATACTATGTGAAAGAAACAGGAACTGCTTACGGTCATGTACTGGATGGTGAGATCCGTCATGTAGATCTGACTTACGTGGATCAGAATACACCAGTTGTAGTCTATGACAAAGACTGGCAGAACAACCGCCAGAGAGTAGAAGTCAGTGTACTTAAGAAAGAAAAAGATTCTGACCGTACATTGGAAGGCGCTATCTTTGGATTATTTGCCAAAGAAGACATTAAGTCTGAGACAACAGGTAAAGTCCTGATTGAAGCCGATGCGATCATTGAACTGAAATCTACGGATGAAGAAGGAAAGATCACATTTGTTGCAGATCTTCCAATAGGAGCAACTTACTATGTAAAAGAGCTCTATGCACCGGACGGATTTGTAACCAACGATGAAGTAAAGGAATTTACTTTTGAGTATGCAGGCGAGGAGCAGCCGACAGTAACCTATGATTTTACATTTGAGAATCAGCCAACCGTCGTTGAATTTACAAAATCCAGTCTGACAACCGGAAAAGAACTTCCGGGATGTAAGCTGAAAGTGGTAGATGCCGATGGAAATATCGTGGATGAATGGACTTCCGGTAAAGAAGCACATGTGATCCGTGAACTGACTGTCGGAAAAGAATACGCACTGGTTGAAACAAAACCAGCCGATGGTTATGTGACAGCTGAAAGCGTGAAGTTCACCATCAAAGATACTGCCGATGTGCAGAAAGTTGAGATGAAGGATGATGTGACGAAGGTGAAAATCTCCAAACAGGATATCGCCGGAAAAGAACTTCCGGGAGCAAAACTCACAATCCTTGATCAGGATGGAAAAGTTGTGGAAAGCTGGACCAGTACAGAGAAAGCACATTATATCGAAATGCTTCCGATCGGAAAATACACTCTCCGTGAAGAAACAGCACCGGATGGCTATCTGGTTGCAAAAGATGTGGAATTCGAAGTAAAGGATACCGATGAAGTACAGCATGTAACCATGGTGGATGAGGAAAAACCGGCAGAAAAGACACCGGAAGGTGGAAAACCTGTCAGTGATTCACCAAAGACTGGGGATAACACCAATCTGTGGCTGTGGTTTATGCTTCTCGGCATTGGTGCGACTGGTACAGGAGCCCTTGCATTTATGAGAAAAAAGAAACATTAGTCAAATAAGAATGAGCGTTCATGGAAACCGAAAGGAATCTGTGGACGCTTTTTCAGATGGGAGAAACCATGAGAAATATCATTATTTTTGTTGCTCTTCTGGGAGCAGCGGCAATATTTACAGTTTTGTATTGTCTCATTGCTGCCGGAAGTCAGGCAGAGAAAAAACTGACAGAAATCATGAGAAAAGAGGAAGAACAGAATGAAGACTAATAAAGATCTGATCATAGAACCAAATGCAGCTATTGAGGGAAGAAAGTACAGCGAAGAAAAGCCATGGTCCTGCAAGTACTGTTACTGGTGGGGAGGCAAAAAGAAAGGCTGTAGCTTGAAACAGTGCCACTATCTGCTTCCGGAAAAGAAAAAAGCAGTAAAAACAACACCATGTGGTGGCTGTCCGTATGGAAAACATGTTCCATGCATCGGATATTGTATTGCCCGTTTTTATTCTGAGATGAAAGGAAAGAAAGGACGTGGGTAATTGCAGGAAGAAGTAAATCAGAAAGTGATCAGCCTGAGCATCCAGGGAGTCAAGATCACTGCCAGTGTGCTAAAAGCAGCCCTTCGGAAGTTCCTGGAAATGGACAACCGCAGGAAACAGAAAGCAACGCAGGTGAAAATGGCAGAAAAGACCGGACGGGCTCAGGAGAAAGGAAGGGAAAAAGCCCGAAAAAAGATCGAAAAGAAAAAGCCGCATGGAAAGCAGACCATCAAGCAGCTGAATGCACAGGGAGTACAGCTTTCCAACTTAAAGATCACAGATGAAAATATCAAATCCTTTGACCGTGTGGCAAGAAAATATGGCATTGATTACAGCCTGAAGAAAGAAGTCGGTGCTGATCCACCGAAATATCTGGTCTTCTTTAAGGCAAAAGACGTGGATGTGATGACAGCGGCTTTCCGGGAATATGCCGGAGTAGAACTGAAAAAGAAACAGGTGAAGAAACCATCTGTCAGAAAGAAACTGCAGAAATCTGTAGAAAGAAAAGCAAAGCACCGCCAGCGTGTGAAGCAGAGACAAAAATCCAGAGGTCAGGAACGATGATGCGGGAGAAATTACAGAAGATCCAGGTCAAACGGCTGGTGATCTTAAATCTCCCATATTACTTTATCTTCTATGTAGCAGATAAAGGATCCTGGCTGTATCGGCATTGCCTGGGAGGAAGCATGGTTCAGAGACTTGGCGTGATGTTAGTCAATTTCCGACTGGCATTTTTAAGCTGGCTGCCAAGTATTGCTTTGCAGGATCTTACAGTAGGTGTTCTGGTTGCGGGTGCATTAAAACTGGTGGTCTACTATCGTTCTAAAAATGCAAAGAAGTTCCGACAAGGCGTGGAGTATGGATCTGCAAGATGGGGAAACAGAAAAGACATCGAACCCTTCATGGATCCGGTCTTTGAAAACAATGTCATCCTCACAGAAACAGAACGTCTGACCATGAACAGCCGACCAAAAGCCCCAAAGTATGCCAGAAATAAGAATGTGATCGTCATCGGTGGTTCCGGATCCGGAAAGACAAGATTCTATGTGAAACCCAATCTTATGCAGATGACGGACCACGTGTCCTATGTGGTCACTGATCCCAAGGGTACAATCATCGTTGAATGCGGGAAGATGCTGGTAAATGGAGGATATCGGATAAAGGTATTAAATACGATCAACTTTAAAAAGTCCATGCATTACAATCCGTTCCATTATATCCGGAGTGAGAAAGATATCTTGAAACTGGTAAATACCATTATCGCAAATACCAAAGGTGAAGGTGAAAAATCAACCGAAGATTTCTGGGTGAAGGCCGAACGTCTTTTGTATTCTGCACTGATCGGATACATCTGGTATGAGGCACCAGAGGAAGAACAGAACTTTTCTACTCTGTTGGAATTTATCAATGCCAGTGAGACCAGGGAGGATGATGAAGAATTTAAAAATGCAGTGGATGAATTGTTTGAAGAACTGGAAGCAGAAAATCCGGAACACTTTGCAGTAAGGCAATATCGCAAGTACAAGCTTGCTGCCGGCAAAACTGCAAAGTCGATTTTGATTTCCTGTGGTGCCAGACTTGCACCATTTGACATTCAGGAACTAAGAGAAATCATGTCGTATGACGAAATGGAACTGGATATGATCGGTGATCAGAGAACAGCCATGTTTGTCATCATTAGTGATACAGATGACACATTCAACTTTGTGGTAGCGATCATGTACACCCAGCTCTTTAACCTGCTTTGTGATAAAGCAGATGATGAGCATGGAGGCAGGCTTCCCTATCATGTACGGCTGCTTCTTGATGAGTTCAGCAATATCGGACAGATTCCAAAATTTGACAAGTTGATTGCTACAATCCGAAGCAGGGAAATCTCCGCTTCTATCATTCTGCAGTCACAATCTCAGCTGAAAACCATCTATAAGGATGCTGCTGAGACGATTACAGGCAACTGTGACACTGTTCTTTTCCTGGGTGGAAAGGAAAGTTCCACACTGAAAGAAATATCAGAAACCCTGGGAAAGGAAACCATAGATCTTTACAACACATCAGACACCAGAGGCAGCAACCGGTCCTATGGGCTGAACTATCAAAAGACTGGAAAAGAACTGATGAGTAGAGATGAGCTGGCGGTCATGGATGGAGAAAAATGTATCTTACAGCTTCGAGGAGTCCGGCCGTTTTTAAGCAACAAATATGACATCACAAAGCATAAACGGTACAAGGAACTTGCCGATTATGATAAGAAAAATGCTTTTGATGTTGAAAAATATCTGAATCATAATCTGACATTTTCAAAAGATACAGAGTTTGAGATGTTTCGGATTGATGTAACAGAGGATGAAATAAGACAAATTGAAATCATTAATTAAGAAAATTTCTATGTTACCAAAGTGGAAACATAGGAAAACCATGCTGGTTCTTTCTTTTTTAATGGTATCATTATATGATATGAATGAAAGAGAGGTAAGAAGTATGGCTTTAAATGATAACATTAAAAAAATCAGAGAAGAAAAAAAATATACACAACAACAACTTGCCGATAAACTGTACGTATCACGACAAACTGTATGCCGATGGGAGAACGGTTCAAGATGTCCAGATCTAATTACAGCAAAAAAGTTAGCAATGGAGCTTGGAGTCACTTTGGATGAACTTATATCTGATGAAGATATCACAGATATTCAATCAAAATATGGAATATGGAAGTTTGATAGGGTAAAAGAAAGGGAAAAAATTCAGATGATGCAAAAAAGGATCCTAGATTTTATAGAGATTATAGGAGGTATATTTTTAGCAATTTCTTTGTTGCTAAGAGTTCAATTTGATATGAAAGTACCAGCGTGGATTACGATAATATGTATTTTAATAGTGACAGTAGCATTTTTGTTTAATTTTGTGCTGGCAAAAAAATTGGATAGGAAGTAAAAAATTTCAAGTATTTGTAAAAAGAACAAAAAGCGTTAGAGCATGTAGAAAAATCCATCTATATGCTCTATTTTTTTATGTTTTTTCAAGAAAGAAATCTAAAAGTAGGAAGAAAGGAGAAAAAAGTGAAGATAAAGATAAGATCGCCTTGCAAATAAAACAGGTAAAAAAAGGTCTGAATAAAAGGGAAAGGAGTAGAGCCAAACGCTTACAGACCATAAGAAAAAGCGTTTGTTCACACATTTGATTATGGCTTTTTTTAGCAGTGCAATCAATATCCTTCAGACACTGGTCGTTGCAATCGGTGCAGGCCTTGGTGTCTGGGGCGTAATCAACCTGATGGAAGGTTATGGAAACGACAACCCGGGTGCAAAATCCCAGGGAATTAAACAGCTGATGAGCGGTGGTGGTGTTATCCTGATCGGAACACAGCTGATCCCGCTTCTGAGTGGATTATTTGGTTAAGAGAAAGGAGTAGAGATCCATGTTCAGTCAGATTTTTGATGCGATTGAGGAATGGATGAGGGAACTCTTAACCGGGATGATCACTTCCAACCTGGACACGATGTTTACTGATGTCAATCAAAAGACCGGTGAGATCGCTACCCAGGTTGGACAGACCCCGCAAGGGTGGAACGGCAGCATATTCAGTATGATCCGGAACTTATCAGATTCCGTGATCATGCCGATCGCAGGTATTATTATTACACTCGTACTCTGCTACGAATTGATTTCTATGCTGACCGAGCGTAACAACATGCATGATATTGATACCTGGATGTTTTTCAAGTACTTCGTAAAAATGTGGATCGCTGTGTATCTGGTGAGTAACACATTTACGATCACAATGGCGGTATTCGATGTGGGTCAGCACGTAGTTAATTCTGCGGCCGGTGTTATCACAGGAAGTACCGCCATTGATATTTCTTCGGCATTGACGGATCTTTCCACAACACTGGAAAGTATGGAAATCGGAGAACTTGTTGTATTGGCGCTGGAAACCCTTATCGTCGGCTTCTGTATGAAGATCTTGTCTGTACTGATCACAGTGATCATGTATGGACGTATGATAGAGATTTACCTATATACCTCAGTTGCGCCGATTCCATTCGCAACTATGAGCAACAGAGAATGGGGACAGATCGGCACAAATTATTTCAGAGGACTCTTTGCCCTGGCTTTCCAGGCATTTCTGATGATGGTATGCGTTGCAATCTATGCAGTGCTTGTTGCAGGTATCCAGTATTCAGATAATCTGAGTTCTTCATTATTTGGCGTTATGGCTTACACAGTAATCTTATGCTATAGCCTCTTTAAGACGGCATCCTTAAGTAAGTCGATATTTAACGCGCACTAAATTACAGGAAGGAGTGAAAATCATGGCATATGTCAGCGTACCGAAAGATTTAACGAAGGTAAAGAATAAAGTAGCATTTAACCTGACCAAAAGACAGTTGATCTGTATCGGGATAGGTGCTGCAATGGGAATTCCAAGCTATTTCCTCTTGCGTAATGTGATGGGAAACAGTAATGCAGCAACAGTCATGGTGCTTTTGATGTTACCGGCATTTTTATTTGCCATGTACGAAAAAGACGGGATGCATCTGGAAGATGTTCTGATGCATATGATCAGGGTGAAGTTTCTTCGTTCACCCGTTAGAAAATATGAAACTGAAAACTATTATGAGACAGATCCGGAACAGATCAGACAGTCTCCGGATACAGGAAAACCGAAAGGAGGAAAAACGGTTGCGAAAAAAGAAAAATAAGAAAACTGTCGCAGATACCGGATACAAAAAAGTAGACAGAAAAGAGAAAAAGAAAAAAGAAAAGCAGGAGGAAAAACGCAGGCAGAAAAAACTGTCCGTCCAGCAGTCGATCGCTTATAAGGAAATGGGAAGAGATGGAATCTGCAGGGTACAGGGAAAAACTTATTCTAAGTGTATCCGCTTTTATGACATCAACTACCAGCTGGCTCAGAATGAAGATAAAAATGCAATCTTTGAAAACTGGTGTGACTTCCTCAATTACTTTGACAGCAGCATCCATTTTCAGCTGAGCTTTATCAACCATAAGAGCAGCATGAAGGAGTTTGAGCAGGTCATCCGGATCCGACCACAGGAGGATGCTTTTGATGATGTCCGTATGGAATACGCAAAGATGTTGAAACAGCAGCTGGCAAAAGGAAACAACGGTCTGGTGAAGTCAAAATATATCACCTTTTCCATCGAAGCGGATAATATCCGGGAAGCAAAGCCAAAGCTGGAACGTATTGAATCAGATATCCTGAACAACTTCAAGATCCTTGGAGTTCCGGCATATCCGCTGAATGGCGTGGAACGTCTGCAGATACTGTATGAGACTTTCAATCCGGATATCATGACAGACTTCCAGTTTGATTATGGTTCCATGATCCGGACAGGACTCAATACAAAGGATTATGTGGCACCGACCAGTTTTGTATTCCGAGACAGAAATACGTTCCAGATGGGAAATACTATCGGGGCTGTCTCTTATCTGCAGATCCTGGCACCGGAGCTTACGGATAAGATGCTGGCAGAATTTCTGGATATCGATAAGAACCTGATCGTCAACCTGCATGTCCAGTCTGTGGATCAGATGAAGGCAATCAAGCTGGTAAAAAGCAAAGTGACGGATATCAACCGTATGAAAATCGAAGAACAGAAAAAAGCAGTCCGGGCCGGATACGATATGGATATCATTCCATCGGATCTGAACACGTATGGCGGAGAAGCTAAGCGTCTGTTAGAAGACCTGCAGTCACGAAATGAGCGTATGTTCCTTGTAACAGCGCTCTTTTTAAATACCGCAAAGACAAAACAGGCACTGGATAATGCCATCTTCCAGACTGCCGGTATCGCACAAAAATATAACTGTGTACTGAAACGTCTGGATTATCAGCAGGAAGAAGGATTGATGAGCAGTGTTCCGCTGGGAGTAAATCATATCCCGATCAAGCGGGCTCTTACGACTACCAGTACAGCGATCTTTGTTCCGTTTACGACACAGGAGCTTTTTATGGCAGGAGAATCCTTATATTACGGATTGAATGCACTCAGTAACAACATGATCATGGTGGATCGTAAAAAGCTGAAAAACCCGAATGGATTGATCCTTGGTACGCCTGGATCCGGTAAATCCTTTGCTGCAAAAAGAGAAATCACCAACGCTTTCTTTGTCACGAAGGATGACATTATCATCGGAGATCCGGAGGGTGAGTATTATCCACTGGTCCATGCACTTGGCGGACAGGTGGTACACATCTCACCAACCAGTAAGGATTATATCAATCCGATGGATATCAATATGGATTATTCCGATGATGACAATCCACTTGGTGTAAAATCCGATTTTGTCCTGTCCTTATGTGAGCTGATTATGGGAAGCAGGGATGGTATTGAAGCAGAGGAAAAATCAGTGATTGACCGTTGTCTTCCACTGGTGTATCAGAAGTACTTTGCAGATCCAAAACCGGAAAATATGCCGGTCCTTGGTGACCTGTATGATTGCCTCAGAAAGCAGAAAGAACCCCAGGCCCAGAGAATTGCAACAGCACTGGAAATCTATGTAAATGGATCACTGAAAGTATTCAACCATAGAACCAATGTGGAACTGAATAACCGTATTGTCTGCTTTGATATTAAGGAACTTGGAAAGCAGCTGAAGAAAATCGGAATGCTCATCGTCCAGGATCAGGTATGGAACAGAGTTACAATCAACCGTGGCATCAAATCTACCAGGTACTATATCGATGAATTCCATCTTCTGCTCAAAGAAGAACAGACAGCAGCTTATTCCGTAGAAATCTGGAAGAGATTCAGAAAATGGGGAGGCGTACCGACTGGAATCACACAGAATATCAAAGATCTTCTTGCCAGCAGGGAAATTGAAAATATCTTTGAGAACAGTGATTTTATCCTGATGCTGAACCAGGCGGCAGGTGACAGACAGATCCTTGCAAAACAGCTGAATATTTCCCCATATCAGTTGTCTTATGTGACGAATTCCGGGGAAGGAGAAGGACTTCTTTTCTATGGAACAACAATTATTCCATTTAAGGACAAGTTCGATAAGAACTTGAAGCTGTACAGTTTGATGACTACAAAACCGGAAGAAGTTGAAAAACGAGAGAAAGAAATGGAGGCGGAAAAGCATGAAGGAAATCGATAAGATCCGAATCAGGCAGTGGAACCAGGATAATCCTTACATTCAGATGAAAAATCTGGAAAATGTACAGCCTGGATACCGTGTTCATACAGTCAATGATGATCATCATCTGTATGAACTTCCGCTGGAAACACAGAACATTATCCTTGACTGGGTATTCTGGAATTTTTATCCGGCACAGAAAATCTATCCGCATCTTACCAGTGATGATCTGAAAGAAGTTCTGTATAAACGTACCCAGATCCATCTGCACAACAATCAGTTCAAGGAGGCTATGCTGATCAATGGTTTCTGGCCGAGAGATCCGAGTGAATTGAACTGGGTATTTCATATCCAGGCGAGCTCTCCAGCAATCAGGACACAGGCAGATGGTTATCCTGGTATCCCGATTATAGGACGCCAGGAACTGAATGAGTACAGAAAGAAAAGTTGTGCCAGGAGGTGATGACCTATAGCTGGAAAAGAATTTAAAGGCAAAGATAAAAAGGTCGCAAAGATGACCAGGGATGGTCTGACAGAAGAAAATCTTCGTGATGGTAGTGTAAAAGATATCAGTCACAGGAGTCGAGGACGACCGGAAAATAAGGAAGAATTTGTTCCTGAACAGGAACGGAAAAAGGCTGAGAATGAAGATTCAAAATCGGGAAAAGGTAAACGACTGCAGATGGAAAAGATCCGGAAATCTTCTGTCCGGCAGGAAGCTGTTGAGGATACAGTTGAAGTCACACCGGAAGAAAAAGTATCCGGATATCGAAAGAAACTGCATCGTTATGAAAAAATCCCGGATGATGATAATAATCTGAACAGCCAAAAGAAATCCATTCGGAAGAAGCAGCTGCAAAAACAGATGACCAAAGAACAGGCAAAAGCCGGAAGATTATCCTTTGATGATGAAGGAAATCAGATGGTGAAAGGTGCTGGCATGAAACCGGGAGGGACAGCCGGGAAGTACATTGCCACACAAGCTGTTATATCTGGCATGAAAGCAGTCACTTCCGAAGAGGAAGAAACAGATGAAAATGCAGGTGTGGAAAGTGCCAGACTTGCAGAGCGTGAAACAGAAGCTGCGTTATGTGGCCTACGTCATGCTCAGATCCGCAGCAAACGAACGGATGTGAAAACCCATCGCAGAGGTTATCGTGAGGCTACTGTAGAAAAGAAACTGAAATTTGGTTCTGCAGAAAGTATGGAAGGAGTCAAACATGCAGAATCGGTAAAGAACGCTGAGCAAAAGAGACATTTCTATAACCGCCTCTTTCAGAAAAAACGATATAAGGATGCATACCGGGCAGCCAGAGCCGGAAAATCCGCTGGCAGTCTAGGTGGAGCGACAACCATTGCCGGTGTCGAGAACATGACGGTAAAAGCAAAGATTGCCTTGAAAGAGATCATAAAGCGTAATCGTGCCATGTTCGCAGGCATCGGTATTTTTGCGCTTCTTTTTCTTGTCATAGCAGTATCTCTGGGGAGCTGCAGTGCTTCTATCGAGGGTGCTGGATCTGTGATCGGTATTACAACGTATCCAAGTTCAGACGAGGATATTTATGCTGCCGAAAACAGATATGCTGCTTTGGAAAGTGCCTTGAATCAGCAGATCAATGAGATGGAACGAAGACATCCAAATTATGACGAGTATCAGTACAACATTGCTGAGATTGGTCATAATCCATATCATCTTATCTCGTATCTTACCGCAAAATACGGGGACTGGACGTACTCAGATGTTGAAAACGAACTTCAAGCTCTTTTTGAAGCACAATATCATCTGAATACAGAAGGTCGAACAGAAACGGTGACAGAAACCAGAAATGTTCGAGTCGGAGAATCATTGGGACAGGTAGTGACCAGTGGATACTGTAACTGTCGAATCTGTTGTGGTGTATGGTCCGGAGGTCCAACTGCCAGTGGTGCATATCCAACAGCAAACCATACCATTGCTGTAGATGCTTCCAATCCATTTGTGCCGATTGGCACTAAGGTAGTAATGAATGGTGTGGAATACACAGTTGAGGATACCGGAGCCTTTGCAAGATATGGTGTTCAGTTTGACGTTTACTATGATAACCATGCTGCAGCCTCTGCTCATGGACACCAGACCTGGGAAGCCTATATCGCAGATGACAATGGCAGTCAGGAAGTAACCGTTACCAGTACAAGCACTAAGAAGATTCTATATGTGACACTGACAAATGGAAGCTTTGATGCTGTGGCAAGAGCCAATCTGAATGCGGAGCAGCTGATCATCTACAATGCATTAAATACGACCTATGGAAACAGAAATTATCTGTGGGATGTAAAAAATGTGACCAGTGGATCAGGCGGTAATGGAATGAGTTATGAGATTCCACCGGAAGCACTGCAGGATGAAGAATTTGCCCGGATGATCCGGGAAGCAGAAAAATATCTGGGAGTACCTTATGTATGGGGTGGCTACTCTCCGTCCGGATTTGACTGCTCAGGATTCGTATCCTATGTCATTAACCACTGTGGTAATGGATGGAACTATGGACGATTGACCGCGGATGGATTAAGAGGCGTATGTACTTATGTATCACCGCAAGAAGCAAAACCAGGAGATCTGATCTTCTTCCAGGGAACGTATAACACATCTGGTGCAAGCCATGTGGGTATCTATGTCGGTAACAATATGATGATCCATTGTGGGGATCCGATCCATTACTCAAATATCAGCACATCCTACTGGCAGCAACACTTCATGTGCTTTGGAAGACTGCCATAAATGGGTGATTGAAGGGAGGTGAAAGTTTGAATAAAAAGATTAAAAAATATCTGGATGAAATTGCCAAGACAGAGAAAAAGATCGCGGATCTGCAGCAATATCTTAGGGGTGTCCAGGCTGCATTAAAGCAGGAAGAGGACAATGAGATGATCAAGTGTATCCGTGGTATGAAGATGGAGAATGGTCAGTTGTATGATCTTTTGGATGGCATCCAGAATGGAACAGTTAAATTTCAGGTAAGCAGGGAGTCTGACGAAGAAGGTTCAGGCTCCTTTGTATTCACAGAAGAAAATAAGGAGGAATATCAGAATGGTGAAATGGAAGAAAATGAATAAGAAAATGGCAGGACTGCTGTTAGGAGTCATGATGCTTTTTACTGCATCAACCACAGCATTTGCCTATGTGGATGAATCAGCAGAGGCATCTAAAGTAGAGACAACTCAGACAGATCAATCAACAGACAAAGAAGAGAAAAAGGATGAGGCGGCAAGTACAAATGAGGCGTTGTCAGAAGATGGAACAGACCAGGGAACTGCATTTACGACACCTGGAAATGGCGAAGTTAAGGATGACATTACCGATGATTCCACAAAGGAATTTCTTACGGTTACAACGAAGAATAACAACACTTTCTATATCGTGATCGACCGTAGTGCCACATCACAGAATGTCTATATGTTATCCCAGATTGATGAGAATGATCTGTCCGAATTTCTGGATAAAGACAGCACTGCTACTGTCGTAACACCACAGCCAGATAAATCAAAGGTAGTGCTGGATGAAACAAATAATGAGGATGTAGACAAGGAAGCTACCATTGATCCGGAGAAAACAGCATCTGCAAAAACCAATATGGGTGCAATGGCAACAATCCTGATTTTGGCTCTCGGCGGTGTGGCAGCTTACTACTACTTCAAGATCTATAAACCTAAAAAAGAGGAAGATGAGGATGATCAGCCGGAAGGTTTGGAAACAGGTGGACTGGAAGAAGCTCCGGATGAGGAAGAGTCTGAAGACGAAGATTTTGAAGAAAATGAAAAATAAATAAACTTTTTTAGCGGAGGGGGCTGTAAAACATGCTCTCTCCGTTTCGTTATATGAAGGAGGTAATACATCATGTATTTAGTAATTGCAGAAAAACCAAGTGTATCAAGAGCAATCGCAGAAGTGATTGGAGCACAGGAACGAGAAGACGGATATTTACAAGGAACCGACTGTATGGTCAGCTGGTGCTTCGGACATCTGGCCGAATATGTTTCACCGGATGCTTACGATGAGAAATTTAACCAGTGGAGATATGAAGATCTCCCGATCATCCCGAAAGACTGGAAAGTTACAGTCTCAGAAGATAAGAAAGATCAGTTCTATATCTTAAAAAGACTGCTCAACAGTCCGGAAATTGAATACGTCGTAAATGCCTGTGATGCCGGACGTGAAGGAGAATTAATCTTCAAACATGTCTATGACTTATCCGGAAGTAAAAAGCCGGTGAAACGATTATGGATCAGTTCTCTGGAAGATTCAGCAATCTTTGATGGAATGCAGCATCTGAGATCCGCAGAGGAATACCGACATCTGGCCGAAGCTGCTGTATGCCGTTCTCAGGCTGACTGGCTGGTAGGAATGAATGCAACCAGAGCTTACACCACAAAGTACTTCAAAAAGCTGACCGTTGGAAGGGTTCAGACACCGACACTTGCCATGTTGGTGGAACGTGCCGGACAGATCAGCAATTTCCAAAAAGAAAAGTATTTCAATGTGGAACTGGATTGTGACGGAATTCCGGCAGTAAAGTCAAAGATCTTTGATCCGGATGAGGCGGAACAGTTAAGAAGCAGATGCCATGGAAATGAAGCTATTGTCACTTCAGTAAAAGAAACGGAAAAGAAAGTAAAAGCACCAAAGCTTTATGACCTGACCACACTGCAAAGAGAAGCAAACCGTATCTATGGAATGACAGCCAAACAGACACTGGATACCGCTCAGAGCCTGTACGAAAAGAAACTGATCACTTATCCAAGAACAGACAGCCAGTATCTGACAGAAGATATGGAACAGACCGCAAGAAATGTGGTTCGTCAGATTTATGAGAAATATCAGCTGACAGGTCCGTTTGATCAGCCGGAGCAGCCAGATGTGAAGAAAGTCATGAATAACAGCAAAGTGACAGATCACCATGCAATCATCCCAACGATGGAGCTTGCATCCAGCCATCTGGATGAACTGAAATCCTGGGAAGAAAAGATTCTCTTCCTGATCGCAGTCCATACGGTCATGGCAATGAGTAAGGATCACATTTACCAGGAAACAGAGATTGAAGTGGAATGCCAGGGAGAAATCTTCAAAGCAAAAGGAAAGATTGTTCTGCAGGATGGATGGAAACTCTTTGAAAACTGCTTCAAGAATAAGGACCGCATGGCAATCGTAGATCCGGATCAGGAAATGAAAGAGAGGATGCCGAAAGTAACCCAGGGACAGACTTTCTATGCTGTAGCTGCAGAAAAGACAGAACATTTTACATCGCCACCAAAACCATACAGCGAAGATACTCTCCTTGCGGCAATGGAAACAGCTGGAAATAAGGAATTCGATGAAGATACGGAAAAGAAAGGATTAGGAACTCCGGCAACAAGAGCCGGTATCATCGAGAAACTGATCTATTCCCAATATGCCACCCGAAAAGGAAAACAGATTCTTCCAACAGATGATGGAAAAGTCCTTGTGGAGATCCTGCCAGACTTCCTGAAATCTGCAAGTATGACTGCAGAATGGGAAAACCAGTTGCTTTTGATGGAGCATGGAGAGATTGCACCGGAACAGTTTATGACTGGGATCAAAAACATGCTGACCATGATGCTGAATGGATGCGATGCGATTTCCGAAGAAGAAACAAGAAGATTTCAGACCAGAGAAAGCATTGGAACATGTCCGGTATGTGGAAGCCTGGTATATGAAAGCAAAACCAACTTCTATTGCAGCAACCACGATTGTCACTTTGCTCTCTGGAAAGATAACCGCTATTTGCAGAGCATGGAAAAAATCATGGATAAAAAGATGGCTGCAGAACTTCTGAAAAGTGGATGTGTGCATGTAAAAGACCTGTATTCTAGAAAGAAGAATATGTACTTTGAGGCAGATCTTCATATGGATACAGATGAAACCGGAAAGGTGAATTTTTCTTTATCCTTTCCCAAAAAGAAACCAAAAAACAAAAGCAAAAAGAAATAAGAAAACAGATTAGAGGAGGAAACGAAGAATGAATTTTAATGAATTTGTAAGTGAAGTAAAGGACAATATCAGACTCTTTTTACCGAAGGATTATGAGAATGCAGAAGTATCAACGATGGAGTGTCAGAAACTGAACCGTGCCTATACGGGGCTGATGGTGAGAAAAGAAGGTGAGATGCTTACCCCGACGATTAATCTTAACCAGCTGTATGAAGCATATAAAGCACAGCCTGGTGTAACAATGGAAACTGTATGCAGAAAGATTGCAGATATAGTTATTGAGGCACCGATACAGGTTGATCTGAAAGCTATTTTTAATTATGAAGATGTGAAGGACAAGCTGTTTATCCGTGTATCATCAGCCGAAGCAAATAAGGAAGTCCTCGAAAATGCTCCACACCAGCTGAAAGAAGACCTCGCAATTACCTATCATGTGGTAGTAGACAAGGATGAGAATGGATTAAGTTCCATGTTTATCAAGAATGATCTGCTTGAACAGTATGGAATCTCAGCAGAACAGCTTCATGAAGATGCTATGAAAAGTTCACCGCGAGTTATGGTCCCGGAGGTATCAAGTATAGGTGCATTGATAGATGAAATGTATCAGAAAAATATTCTCATGCTGACACCGGATGAACGTGAAATGCTGCAGGAAACATTGCAGGAATCAAGTGAGATGCCGACATTCTTTGTTGTTACAAATACAGAAAGAGTTGATGGTGCCGGTGTGATCTTTTATCCGGAATTCATGGATAACATGGGGGAACTTCTGGGAAATGATTTCTTTATTTTGCCATCATCCATCCATGAAATGCTGATTTTACCGGATGACGGGCAAGTGGATGCTGAAATGTTAAGAGATATGGTAAAAGAAGTAAATGCCACTCAGGTAGCTCCTGCAGAACGCCTTACTAATGATGTATATCACTTTGATACAAAGGATCATGTCTTTGAAAAGGCAGATAGATTCACAGAACGTCAGAAAGAAAAAGAAGCACAGGCTGCAAAAACGGAGAAAGCCGGAAAGGAACAGCCAGATCAGAAACCGAAAACAAAGAAGCACGATATGGAACTCTAATAAAAAATAATCATCTCATCAACTAATAAAAAGCCCTGCGGCATAAGCACAATGTCGTAGGGCGTTTTTGGAAAGGAGTATTATGACAGAACAAAAAAAAACTACTACTATTCCACTGCCGGTCCAGGGAAAAGATATGGACAGCATTATGCAGTCACTGGAATCCGGTGTGGAAGAACTTTTTACAAGTAACCGCTATCAGGAATTTCTTAAAACCATGGCAAAGTTTCACAATTATTCCTTTAATAATACAATGCTGATCGCCATGCAACGACCGGATGCCACACTTGTTACCAGTTACAAAAACTGGCAGTCCATGGGTAGACAGGTCATGAAAGGGGAAAAAGGAATTACAATCATTGCACCGGCACCATATAAGAAAATGAAGGAAAAAGAGGTTCTGGATGAAAATCAGCGACCGATCATGGGAACTGATGGAAAACCTAAGACTGAAAAGGTGGAAGTTACAGTTCCGCATTTTAAAGCAGTTACCGTCTTTGATATTGCTCAGACATCCGGGGAACCAATCCAGACACTGGCACCGGAATTACTGACTGCAGCTGTACAGGATTTTGATTCTTTCATGCAGGCTATTCAGAAAATATCCCCAGTGCCGATTCGATTCGATGAGATCGATGGCAATGCCAATGGATATTTTCATACTGTGGATAAAGAAATTGTTATCCAGAAAGGCATGAGTGAAAGCCAGACATTAAAAACTACCATTCACGAGACTGCTCACGCAAAACTCCATGACAAAGAAATTATGGAAGAAATGGGTGTTGAAAAGGACCGTTTAACGAAGGAAGTTGAGGCAGAGTCTGTTGCTTACTGCGTCTGCTCTGCTTTTCAGGTAGATACTTCGGAGTATAGTTTTCCCTATATTGTCGGATGGAGCAGCAACCGGGAAATGGAGGAACTGAAGACCTCTATGGATCTGATCCGTAGGACAGCTGGTGAGATAATTGATCAGTTGACAGAAGAACTGCAGATGATGATTGAGGCAGAACAGACCAAAGAATTTCAGGAAGGAAAAGAAAAATGGCTTCCAGCAGTAGAGGCAGCCGGTTATTATCTGAGCGAAGAAGACTGCAGACCGGGTTATCTGCTATTTGTTCCGGATGGTATGCATGAACTTACGGGCTCTGTTGCCACTGAGTCGTGGGATCAAGTTGGTGAGTGGATGCAAACAGTAATGGATCGAAAAGACGATATTTCTGAGCGAGTAGAGCGAGTGCTGTATCCAGAACACTTTGAGCAGTCAGAAGAAATGATGATGTTTACCGGCACAGATGACCGCTATGCGATATACCATATTGATGCGGCGGGACCAGGAGGATTTTTATTGTATAAAAGCATGGATCATCTGCAGAAACGAGGAAAAGAAGTTAATGTGGAAAATTACCAATGTGTCTATTCAGGTAAATTGATGCATGGAGATACTCTGGATACTTTATATGCAGTTTTTAATGATAAGCCTCCGGCAGATTATAAAACACATTCCATGTCTGTTAGTGATGTCGTCATCATGAGGCAGGATGGAAATCTGCAGGCGTTTTATGTAGATAGATTTGGATTTGCGGAAGTACCGGAATTTGTTACACAAAGGCAGACACAGCTGGGATTGTCTATAGAAGTAACAAATCAGCTTGATCAAAAAGATATTACAAATGAGGCAGAGAATGCATCCATCAGTTTCTATGCGGCTGAGTGTTCTGAATTTCCAGTACTTGGAGAAGTTCATACAGATCTTTCGCTGGAAGATGCCCTTAAAGCATATGAAAATATCCCTTCGGAACGCATGAATGGAATTAAAAGTGTTGGATTTGACCTAAAAGATGGAAGTGATTATGAAGGCATGAACGATCTGCTGGTTGGCGGTCGGTCTCAGAGAGAATTTTTGGATTCTATCCAACACTTTAAAGAAAGTCCGCTTGTGCAAAACGCATTGACTCATGTGGAAAAGTATATAGAAAAAAAGCAACAGAATGTGGAAAACTCTCAGAAAAAAGAGAAACAGGTGGGAAAAACCAAAAGAACAACCAAGAAGAAAGATAACGGTGAAAAGGAACTGAATACAGAGGTGAAAAAGCCAGCACCGAAAAAGAAAAAGGAGGATTTGAGCTTATGAGAAAGGTAAATTTAGAAGAAAATGAATTAACCATCACAGCCATCTTCCAGCAGAAGACAAAAGAAGATACGATTCAGACATTGAAAGAAGCTCTGGAAGTGCTGGAAGACGAAGAAGGTGGACCAGAAAATAATGAACTGGTTGAGATCATCAATTCCACGGTGGGAAAGCTGCAACAGATTGAAGATAAATATTACTACTCTCTAGATCTGAATTATTATCTGAATAACCTGGAGGATGATGACTATGAAGCTTAATCAGTTTGCACTTTATCGTGTGGATCAGAATACAGACGGAAAAGTATTGTGGCATTTGCCCTATCAGGAAGCATCCAGACAAAACGTGCCGATTCGTGTGGAATATTATCGGAAGATGTCGATTCAGGCTATGCAGGAGAATGAAAAAGTCACAGATGTCTGGAAAAGAATTAAAGAGAAGTGTGAAGTCAGTGATGTGCTGGTTCTCAATCAAAATGGAGAAATCAGTTGCTATTATCTGGATGAGGAATATCCTCAATATATTGCAGGATTTATCCGCTTGAATACTTCCGGTGCTCTGGTCACGATAGATACGGAAAATTATCAGATTGATGGAAAGAAAGGGAACTGGATAGCTACAGATTCCATAATCCTTGATGGAAAGCAGTTTTATCTGATGGAACATCAAGAATATCGTAATCAGGCGGCTGCGGTTGTCCTGGATGCTTACGGAAAAATGATTGTAGAGGAATGCCGGAACGGATTTGATGAAGAAACAAAGCAGAAAATCCAATCATATATACAGCAGATGAACATGCCAGATCCAGTGCGACAGGTCAGGCATCAACAAAAAGTACGCCTGGAATATTATCAGAAATTCTATGAAAATGGAACCTTTGAAAGAAGTCGCGAGTCTGGCATTGAAGCAAATTATGATATGGTAGATGGTCTGGTAAATAACCAGAAGAAACAAACGGATGAAAAAGAAACTGCCAGAACACATCAAAAGGGTGAAAGGCAGACAGAACGGTCACAAATAATAGTTCCTGTAAAGCTTAAAAAGCGTAGATCTGTGATTAAGAGACTGCGTGAGAAACAGATTGCGATTGCTGTAAAGTCCGGAAAGCCGATTCCCAAATATCTGGATCAGGAGCTGGAACGAAGGCGGGGATAATGCTATGGGACTGTCAAAATATGAAAAAGAAACCATTATTCTGACGAATGAAGAAGATTCTTACTACAATATCTATACATTCAATCAGAAACTGCAGAAAAAGTTAAAGGTATTTGCAGAAAAATATCCGAAGGACTGCTCTCGTATTCAAACTACAGAAGAAGGAAGTGAAACTTATATCATCCAGAAGGGACGGCTGTCGCTGAATTTGAGACCACCTTACAGCGAAGCACGAACACAGAAAGCGGCAAAGCAAATTCAGAAGGTATGGAAAGAAATGAAGGGAATTCCATAGGATGTGTTTTAAGATGAAAAAGCCTTGTGACCATGAGACAAAATGAAAGTGAAAAGCGTTATGTGATAAAGTGTATAGGCTCAGAAGGAAAATGCTCCTTCTGGGCTATTTTTATTAGTCATATTCATGGTGAAAGAATTTTCAAAAAACAGCTTTCTTAAACAAACACTTGCAAAAACTATATATAAACGCTATAATTATGCTATGATAATGCAAGGAGGGAAAATATGGACTTCTCAGTAATGATTAAAGAGATAAGACAAGAATGTTATTTGAGTCAACAGTCCTTTGCAGATGAACTAGGAGTGTCTTTTTCAACTGTTAATAGATGGGAAAAATCAAAGGCAGTACCTAACTATCAGACAATGAAAAGAATTGTATCATATTGCAAAAGCCTTAATGTAGATTGTAAAAATTTAGAAGAGGTATGGAGGGAAACTAAGAATGGCACTGACACATATTGATTGCTTTAGTGGACCAGGTGGAATATGCACTGGACTTCATGCAGCAGGGTTTGAAACAAAGGTTGCTATTGAATATATAAAAAGTTGTGTAGATACATATGCATATAATCATCCTGAGGTACATGTAATACATTCTGATATTAGAAATGTAACTGCTGAACAGATACTTCCATTTGTTCCTAAGGGAGGCATCGATTTAGTCACATCAGGGATGCCTTGTGAAACCTTTTCAACTGCTGGAAATTCTTCTCGTGCGGCATATGATGATAGGCAATTTTTATTTAGAGAAGGAATTAGAATTGCAAAAATATGTAATGCAAAGATGATACTGTTTGAAAATGTTCCGATGATTACAACAAAAAGAGTAGCGAAGGATTCAAAAGAACTAATCATTGATTTATTGAAACGTGAGTTGGAAGAAGCTGGATATGTTAATTACAAAGAAGTTGTTTTGGATGCTAGTAAATATGGGGTTCCACAACGTAGAAAAAGATTTTTCATACTTGCGGCCAAAGATCCAAAATATCATATTGACGCACCAGAAGAAACGACTGATACGGCCGTTACAGTACAGGATGCTTTTGTAGATATACCAGAGGTAGTTGCTAATACAAAAACAGAAAATCCGATCTATACGGGGGCGGAGTCTGCATATTCACTACTTATGAAAAATGATGATTTTTGGAAGAGAACAACGCTAGAGCGAAAATTATTAAATCATCTTCCGATGAATCATAGAAAATATATTATAGAAAGATTTGGAATATTGCAACAAGGAGAAGGACTGAAAGGACTTTTTGCTAGATTAACGCCGGAAGAACTTGAAGCATATCAAGCAAGGAAGGTTATTCCAAAAACAATATATGTAAAAAGAAATTATCGGTTACGTTGGGATGAACCGGCACCAACAGTTACCAGCCATTGTTTGGATGAATTTGTACATCCAGAGCAGAACCGTGCTTTAACTGTTCGAGAATGTGCACGATTGCAGAGTTTTCCGGACTCCTATGATTTTGTAGGAGGTCCGTATTTAGTAGCACATGATGATCGAAGCCAACAGGATAAATATGAACAAATAGGTGATGCAGTACCACCATTGTTGGCATATGCGTGGGGAAAGAAAATATCAGAAATTTTTGAGAAAGTGTAAAAACGAGAGCTGGCAGTATTTTTTGCCAGCTCTTGTAGTATAATTATTCTACTAAACTATCGGATTCATGAAAGAATTCACCAAATTCTTTTACATGTATTTTAGGAAAACGATAATTAAGGTCATTATATTTGCTAGGAACATCTAAATAGTATGCTCGTTTGATTTGTGATATGAACAGTTGATAATTAATCCATTGATTTGGTACGCAGGTTATAGCCACAGACATATCTTTACTATAAAAGTTTGTTTCTCCGATGCAAGTCAGTAAACATAAAAAACGACCCACTCCAAATGCTCCATCTAACACTCTTTGTTGGGCCCATACTTCGACAACACGTTCTCGAGTGGATGTTTTGGCTGGAATATGAAATTTAGGTTTTCCAGCGCCAAGATCAAAAATAAAATCAGTAGGTAAAGAAATAGACTCTCCATCAAGTTCTACTGCATTCATTTGATTTGTAGGAGCTACATTTAGATGCATAGAGTATAGATGCCCGACTAATTTTTCAAAATAATCACCGGAATTGTTTTTTACCCCTGTTACGAGGTCAGCGCAACAACAATAATTCATACATATAGCATAGAGTGCAGCAGTAATGGTATGCGGATCTTGCAATGCTATTGATTGTGATCGAACATTCGACCAAAATTCATCTACAATCTTTACTCCGGCAGAATTTATGGCACAACCGGAATTGTATAAATCTATGTTAACGGGACGAGAATATTTACCAGCAGCATTAGAAAAAACAATATAATTTTTCCCGTTAGCAGTTGATCTACTCGTGAGGGGACATTTATTTAACGTAGCTATTTCTGTCTGACATAGATTGTTAATTTCTTCAAATTTATCAGTTATTGTAGGGTTTAGCGGATTTTCACTAAACAAAAGTTTCATTTCATCATATTTGGTTGCAATCAAGTGCATAAGTATACTGGCCTCCTCACACATCACATTACGAAAATAGGTATTTACAGAAAGTATATCAAATTTCATAATGAATAACAAGAACAGTAACATATAGAGAAAGCAGGTGTAAGGGAATATGAACCATATTTCGGCAAAGTATAGCTCTAAAGTAATTCTTAGACATTCAATTTCTAAGTTTGATGTGAAAATTGATAATTGTAATGTTGAAATAGAAAGTCAACAGGAAAAATTATATGTACAAATATCGGGAAGGCGAAAAGAAAAAAAATTAAAAAAAATTCTTTCAGATTTAGAAACTCTTTTCTTCTTTTATTTGGGTTCTTTCCCTATGTTGGAATCAATACAGATAAACGGAAATACAGTTGATATTTCAAAGCTGCCTCTTATACACATCTGACGCTGCCGACGACT